>Ga0315282_10003193_pt1 | contig 29494 bp, 26 predicted proteins | sample YL17G07_20_MG_FD_203693 | JGI IMG/M metagenome (GOLD analysis project Ga0315282, IMG submission 203693) | Sediment microbial communities from Yellowstone Lake, YNP, Wyoming, USA - YL17G07_20 | ecosystem: Environmental > Aquatic > Freshwater > Lake > Sediment | place: USA: Wyoming | collected... | reverse complement strand
TTTGAGACGATGTAGAGGGTTGCCTGGGATTGGATAATGGCGCGCACCGCGTCCTGATATCCCATTACGCTCTGGTTGTTGAGGAAGTCGGTCAAGAGAATAATGGCCTTGCGGCCGTCGATGCCGCGAAGCTGATCTTGCGCCGCCTCAAACATGGCATCGTAGAGGTTGGTCCGCAGCCCCACCTGGACTTTCTTCAACACCTTGCGAACCTGCCCGGTATCTGAAGTCCAATCAAGCACCCGTTGGACATCGTCAGCAAAGGTGATGATGGATACTCGGTCCCCCAGTGAGAGCGCATCGGCAAAACCGCCAGCCGCTTCCTTGATTTGCTTCCATTCCTTCTCAACCGTCCCGCTGGAGTCGAGCAGGAGCACGACCGAAACCGGGTTTATATCCACGCTGAAGCTGCGGATTTCCTGCAGCTTGCCGTCCTCATAAATGTGGAAGTCATTGCGGTGCAGGTTCTGAACGGGAGCTCCGTCCTCTCCGATGACCGTGATGGGAATCTTGATGAGGTCAACGGACACTGAAAAGGTGGGGATGTTCTGCGGGGTTTGTGATTGGACGTATGCGGCCATGCAAGGGCATCCGGCTAGAACGATCATCAGCAAAATCCAGGTGCCGGAGCGCTTCTGCATCGGAACCACCAACATTCGGATTTATTATATCATGGTGCCGGGACCCGAGTGTCGGATCCTGGCCTAGCTCTGCGAAGGGATAGACGGCACCTCAGGCCCTGAGGAAGCATTAAGCGGCTCCCACTTAGAGCGAATCCCGGCGTAGATCGCGCTATCTCAGCATGATGTTACCTGTGGCGCGCTGCGCCCCGCAATGGAATTCCATCACCAAATCCTGGGGACGAAGGAGACGAAACACATTCCGAGACCGCCCGCAGGGACCTGTTTTTCTGCCAGCTCCCCCCTTTCGGCGCCGTGTTTAGCCGGTGAGTGGCCGGCTTGAGGTGTCAGCTTTCCTTTGACAGCGAAAGACTTATGGGGTTTAATGAACTCGGTGCCCTGTGGATTTGCGGTGGACCGCGCATCTGTCCGTGGACGGATATCTTGTGTGAACCTTTTCGGGCCCGGTTACGTATCTGAGTGTCAGAATAAGTGAAGTAGGGAGACGGACCAATAGCAAGGGCTGAAAGCCGTCAGGAGGCATCCTATGAACCGCCACAAGTTTGTTGTTACATCCACTGTCTCAATGCTGGTAGTTTTCATCGCCGTTGTCGGTCTGGCCTTTTACTCGAATTTCGTTGCCAGAGCTTCCGTCCAACTGCCCGGCGCCATCAGCTATCTTCCTGCCGACACCCAGGCGGTTTTCGGAATGAACGTAAAGAGATTCGTCGCCTCGCCTGTCTATGCCCAAATCGCGCAGGGACACGAACAGGAAATCGGCAAGGACCTAGCTGAGATCACTGCCAAGACAGGGGTCGACCCGTTGAATGACATCGACTATGTCATTGGAGTGAGCAGGGCATCGCAGCCGAAAGACGCCGGCGTCGTGATCGCAACTGGAAGATTCAAGCAGGACGCTATCGCGAGCTTCATCAATACGAGCTTCATCAACAGTGGTAAGGGGAGTCCGATTTCTCTCGATTACAATGGCGCCGCAGTGCTGATGATCCCCGAGTCAAACGGCGCAAAGCTGGAGAAGGGCGTCGCCTTTCTCAGCGGAAGTGAGATCGCGCTTGGAGATCTGAATTCGCTCAAAGCCGTCCTCGATGTGCGCCAAGGGGCAGCAGGAATCAATAGCAATCCCATTCTCTCGGCCCTGTTGAGTAAACTGAACTCGACGGAGATGTTCTGGTTTGCCGGGGATGCAACGGTTCTGACGAGGATGCCTGCGAACGCACCGAACATCCCGGCCATCTCTGCTATTCAGAGTGTGTTTGGAACCCTGAACCTGACGACCACGATTAACGGAAAGATCACCGTAACCGCAAAGGACGAGACCTCGGCGGGCCAGTTGGCCGACTTCGCGAAGGGACTCCTGGCCTTAGGGCAGCTGGCAAGCGGGCAAAACGCGGATCTGGCCGCATTGGTTGGCGGGGTGAAGATTACGCAGAGCGGGACCCAGTTTGATATCTCCGTTACTATGCCGCTCGACCTGTTGCACAAGATGGAGACTGCGAAGGCTCAGATCAAGAGGTAAGGAAAAGATAGCGGACTGCACCAAGAACTAGCCACGAGTTCCACGAGATCCGGATTGCGTAAGATTCGCGGAATTCGTGGCTTAGTCTTTTCATTCCACTACAGCTTGGTTTCCTCGGTGGTCTTCTTCACAGAGGCGACCGTCTTATCGAGCATCGCTTTCTCTTCCGCAGTGAGCTGGATCTCAAAGATCTTCTCCAGGCCCTTGGAGCTGATGAGGCAGGGAACTCCGATGAACAGGCCCTGGATGCCGTACTCGCCCTCGCACAGGGCAGCGCAGGCGATGATCCGCCGCTTGTCGTGGAGGTACGACTCGGCCATGGTAAGAGCGCTCCAGGCGGGGCTGAAGTAGGCCGACCCTTTGCCGAAGAGCTTCACGATTTCCGTCCCGGCCTCGCGCGTGCGCGTGACCAGCCGGTCGATTTGCTCCTTGGTCGCGACCTCCGCCAGAGGCACGCCGCCGACCGTTGTGAGCCGGGGCAGAGGGACCATGTCGGGACCGTGGCCGCCAAGGACGGTCCCGGCAACGTCTGCCACGGACACGCCCAGTTCCATGCTGATGAAGGCGCGCCATCGGGCTGTGTCGAGCGCCCCGGCCATGCCGATGACCTGGTGTTTGGGGAAGCCGGTCAGCTTGTAGAACGCGTAGACCATGGCATCGAGGGGGTTGGTCAAGACGATGCAGAAGGCCTTGGGGGCGTGCTGCTTTACGCCTGCTGCGACGTCCGTGATGATCTTGAGGTTGACGGCAAGCAGGTCTTCCCGCGTCATCCCTGCCTCGCGCGGCTTGCCGGCTGTGACGATGACGACGTCGGCTCCGGTGATGTCATTGTAATCGGTGCTGCCGGTGATGTTGGAGTCGTAGTTGCCGTGAGGCGCCATCTCCATCAAGTCAAGGGCCTTGCCCTTGACCACGTTTACGTAGCTGGGGATGTCGATGACGACGATGTCCCCGAGTTCTTTCTGTGAGGCGAGCATGGCCACGATCTGGCCGATCTGCCCACCCCCGATGACAGCGATCTTCTTGCGCATGAACTGACCTCCTGTTTGTCAAGTTGCGATTGAGACACTGGCGCGGAGTAAAGCGAATTCGCCATTTGGCGCAGTCTTCGGAACCGCGCACGGAAACAAGCCGGCCCTTTGAGCCGGCGCACTTTTGCGGGCCTAGGCATAGGACAATGAAACCGACGCTAATTCCCAGGATTTGAATCGCAGCAGGCAACGAGCCGGGTCTCTTTGCCGGGATGCCCGCATCTCCAGTTCGGGGCGCCGTCGCGCGGGCTTCAGCCCTTTACATAGCCCTCCCAAGTTGAAGCAAGCTTCGGATTGCCCAGCCAGCCCAGAACGTAGTCCGTGAAGTCCCGGCCCGTGGCGCCGGTGGAACGCCCTGTGATGGTAAGCTTCTTCTCGTATTGCCCGCAAATGTCGAGCGCCATCTCCAGGTTCTTGGCCTTTTGTGGGTAACCAATGTGGCCGAGGAGCATTGCCGCTGCACGCGTCATGGATGCCGGATCCGCGTACTGGGCGCGGCCCTCCTTGACCATGCGGGGCGCAGAACCGTGAATGGCCTCAAACATGGCATAACGCTTGCCGATGTTTGCGCTTCCGGCAGTGCCGACCCCGCCCTGGAACTCGGCTGCCTCGTCCGTCAGGATGTCACCGTAGAGGTTGGGCAGCACGAGAACCTGGAAGTCACGTCGGCGCTTCTCGTCCACCAGCTTGGCCGTCATGATGTCGATGTACCAGTCGTCGGCCTGGATGCCGGGGTATTCCTTAGCGATGCGATAGAAGTTATCCAGAAAACGGCCGTCTGTGGTCTTGATAACATTGGCCTTGGTGACGCATGTGACCCTGGTTCGGCCGTTCTTCTTGGCGTGTTCGAAGGCAAGCCGGCAGATCCGATCAGACCCAGGGGTGGAGATCAGCCTGAAATCGATGGCGATGTCGTCATCAACCTCGATCCCATGTGGGCCGAGCGCATAGAGATCTTCCGTGTTTTCGCGGAAGAAGATCCAGTCGATGCCTTGCTTGGGAACCCGGACGGGCCGGACATTGGCAAAGAGGTCAAGTTCCTTCCGCAGTGCCACGTTGCAGCTCTCGATATTCGGCCAAGGATCTCCTTTGCGTGGGGTCGTCGTCGGGCCCTTCAACGTGACGTGGTACTTCTTGATTTCAGCCAAGACGTCGTCCGGGATGGGCTTGCCGTGGGCGGCGCGGTTCTCAATCGTCAAGCCTTCGATGTCGCGGATTTCGACTTTCCCGTTCTTGACTTCGTCCTTGAGCAGGTGCCCAAGGACCCGCTTGGACTCAACCGCAATGTACGGGCCGATGCCGTCTCCCGCCAAAATACCGATCTTGATAGGCTGGATCGTGCTGTAGTCTACCCAGTCCGGGGCGGATTTGACCTCCTCCATTCTCTTCATCTGGGCCTGGAGAAGCTTGCTGAAATGTTCTTTCGCCCTCTCTATAACCTGCTTATCCATATTATGCCCTCCGCTATATGCAATCAGGGCTTCCACGATATTAGCTTTTTGCAGGGAAATCAATCTGAAAGCGAGCAGCAAGGGACTGCAGTGCTCTTCTGGCTTCTCATATCCCGCCGAATTGGGTCGGGATATCAACGGCGAAGGCCTTGGCTAGTTCACGATACCTGTGGCTGTCTTGTCTCGTGGAATCAGACAGTCCTGGCGGGCGGGGCCGGGATGTTGGGGAGCGGTTTGCCCTCGCCCGGCCCGTGCAGCTTGGCGCACGGTTTCTTCCGCCGGCCTAGGCGGAGGTAATCGAGGACCAGCCGGCGCTTGAGGTACTGCAGGGCTTTCGCCGGATCGACTCCCTTGGGGCATACGCGCGAGCACTCGCCGGCATAATGGCAGCGGAACGCGCCGTGCGCGCTGCCCGTCTCCTGATTTCGTTTCTGTCTTCCATCGTCGCGAGTGTCGATGTTGTAACGCTGAGCCGCTGTCAAGGGCATGGGCCCCAGATATTCCGCGTCGGTGGCTAGCGTAGGGCAAGCGGCCATGCAGCAGCCGCACTTGATGCAGTAAGCGAACTGGAGATAAGCCTCCAGCTCCTCCGGCGACTGGCAGTACTCTCCTTCCGGATCGTTGATTTCGCCCTCGTCCTGCCGGACGATGTACGGCCTGATCGATTGGTGTTTCTCGAACATCGGCATGAGATCGGGCACCAGATCGCGGATGATCTTGAAGTTAGGGAGGGGGGCGACCGTAAGGTCCTTGCCGGCAATATGAAGGATCTGGGTGTTGCACGCCAGCGTCGGCTGCCCGTTCAGCAGCATTCCGCACGAACCGCAAACTCCCATGCGGCAGGAATAGCGCCAGGCCAGGGAGGCATCGAGGTTCTCCTTGATGTAGTGCAGGCCGTCCAACACTGTCATGCCCTCGCGCACCGGCACCTTGTAAATCCTCACATGAAGCGAGCGATCTCTTTCCGGATTGTAGCGGGTGACGTGGAAGTTGATTTCGCGTACGGTCTTCATTTCTTCTGGCATGGCTATCCCCTCGCTGCAATGAGATGAGTCGCAACGGCCGCCCAGGTTCCCAGGCCGAACAATGCCAGGCCCAGAACCAGAAGCACGACGCTGACGGCCTTTTCGGTCGCGCGTTTCAGCGTCAGCTCAAACAGGATGGTCCGCAGGCCGTAAAGGCCGTGGTAAAGGGCTGCTCCGAGCAGAATGATGTAGGTCGCGGTGAAAAAGAGCATCCCATCGCGAAACAGGCTGTTCGCTTTCGAGATGGGCTCTTCGCCCGAATAGTGAACGAACACGTGAGTGAGCCCGCCTATGTGCATGATCAGCATGTGCAGGCCGAGCAGGCAGAGGATCACCACTCCCGCCGCCATGTGCCAGGTCCAGTACTTTGTTTCGCGCATCTCTCCTCCTTCCTACTGGGCGAGTCCCAGAAACTCGTAGCCGCCCACAACGAGAAAGATCGCCGCCAGCAGCATCATGAGAATCAGCAGGGGTCTCTGGACGCCCAAGGACGTCTTGTAGGGGTAAACAGGCTCGATAGGCTTCCCGACGGCAAACCCGAGTTCGACCAGCACCAGGCGTATGCCATTGAAAGCGTGATATGCAAAGGCTGCAAAGACGAGAAACTCGCCGAACTTGAATATGGGCTGGCTGAAGATGCGGCCGGGGAGCCACAGATACGTGCCGAATGCGCGCAGGCTGGTCACCACGACGTGCATCAAGAAATACAGGAGAATGCCGAGCCCGGTGATGCGGTGCAGAATGTAGGCATAGCGCTCAACGCCCCAGCGCCCGCCGCCGAGCCATCCCCACAACCCGAGCCGGTTGTCGTGTCTTTTGATTTCGGCCATACAGGCCTCCTTCAGTTTGTCAGAGCCGGGCAGCGGGGGTTGCTGTCTTCCGCAACCCGGCAATTAAACGAATCTGTCTGATCCGCAAACTCTGTTTCTCAGTACTTGCGCTCGACCGGCTTCCACATCGTGATGGTTACAGGCTTATATTCCAGCCTGGGCTTGCCGCCCGTGTAATAGACCATTGAGTGTTTGAGGAACTTCTCGTCGTCCCGCTTGGTGAAATCCGTGCGGGCATGAGCCCCGCGGGACTCCTCGCGAGCCAGGCCCGCGAAAAGCAGCACCTCGGCCAATTCGAGCATGTTTTCCGTTTCCAACGTCTGAATGAGGTTGGAATTGTATACGCGGCTCTTGTCCTGGACCGAGATGTTTTGGAAACGCTGCTTCAGCTCGGCAATCTTGGCCAGACCCTCTTTCATGGACTCGCCCGTGCGATATACGCCTGCATGCTTGTCCATCAGGGCCCGGAGTTCGCGACGGATTTGAGCCGGGCTCTCCTTGCCGGTTTTTGCAAGCAGGCCGGAGAAAATGCGTTTTTCTTCTTCCACTGCCCTTGCTTCCGGCATGTCGCTCATCCTGGCGCCTCGATCGATGTACTTGGAGATTTCGCCGCCCGTGATGCCGCCCCACGCGAGACATTCAGCCGTCGAATTGCATCCCAGCCTGTTGGCGCCGTGCATGGAGTGGCACGCGACTTCGCCTGCAGCCCAGATGTTATCCACCCTGGTGCGGCCGTTGATGTCGGCTTCGATGCCGCCCATGGAGTAGTGGGCCACGGGCCGGATCGGGATGGGAGTGGTAATGGGATCGATCCCGAGGAACTTCATGCACACTTCGCGGATCAAAGGCAGGCGCTTGTTGATCCGCTCGGCGCCGAGATGGGTCAGATCCAGGTCGATGTATCCCTGTCCGTCCGGTCCGGGAAGGCCCCGGCCCTCGATGATTTCCGTCATCTCCGAGCGGGAGACGATGTCGCGGGGCGCGAGCTCCATCATCTTGGGCGCGTACTTCTCCATGAAGCGCTCGCCCTTGTTGTTGCGCAGATAGCCTCCTTCGCCGCGGCAGGCTTCCGTCATCAGAATGCCCGAGGGCACGAGGCCGGTCGGGTGGAACTGCAGGAATTCCGGGTCCTCCAGCGGCAGCCCGGCGCGGTACGCGATGGCTTGGCCGTCGCCTGTGACCGTCTGAGAATAGGTGGTGAATCCGTACAGGTTTCCTAATCCACCGGATGCAATCAGAAGGGCTTTGCCGCGTACGACGCAGAACTGGCCCGTTGGGGCATCGAGAAGCGTCAAGCCTGCAAAGCGTCCCCCCTCTGTGATGAGCGAGGTGACAAAGCACTCGTCGTAGCGTTTGAAATTGGTGTATCTGATCAGGTTGTCGTACAGGGCCTGCATTTCCATGAAGCCTGTCTTGTCGGCTGCCATGCAGGCGCGCGGGAAGGAATGACCTCCAAACGGCCTTTGCATGATGCGGCCATCGTCGCGGCGCGACCACGGAACGCCCCAATGCTCCAACAGGCGGATCTCATTCGGCGAAGTCTTCACGAAGCGCTCGACGGTGTCTTGATCTGCGAGGAAGTCCGCTCCCTTCACCGTGTCCCAGGAGTGCAGCTCGAGGCTGTCTCCCTCTTCAGGGCGCATCACGGCTGCGGTGCCTCCTTCGGCGCAAACGGAGTGTGAGCGCATGATTTGCACCTTGGACACAATGCCGATGTCTGCCTTGCCGCCCGTCCTGATGCAGATCTCCACGGCGGCGCGCAGCCCGGCGAGCCCGCTTCCCAAGATTACGACATCATGAGTTATTTGCTGCATGCTTTGTGTGCTCCTTGCGACTCCCAGTGTGAGGGTCTTAGATAAAAGCGGATATGAATTCTAATCTCCCAGATCCTTCAGCGAATCCGGCTCATTGCCTGGAATGGGCGACGGGATTTGACGCACTTTTAAGAAAGCGCAGGATATTCCCATCCCGCCCGCCATGTCAATTGACAAAATCCAGCCGGTTGCGACTGTGATGTGCCTTCTGTTTGGACTTGGACTTCGACTTGGACGTGGACCCTCTTTGCGACAGGCAAGCCTCTCGTCTGTCTTATCCGTTGCCAGAGCGCTCTCGACAACGTGGCAAATAGGTGAATGTCCAAGTCCACGTCCAAGACCGGGACCAAGCGCGCATCTGAGAAAAGGTGTCTGCCACCGATTTTGTCAGGGAACGATGAAACCTTTTCCGTTTTGGAAAACGATCTTAGTGCCGTAGGCAGCCGACAGGTCCGCGAGATGTTGGATGATTTGCTGCGCCTCCTCGCCGGTTGCCGGCATCGGCCGGCCCCTCTGTGGCCGAGCCTTCTTCTGCCCGAGCGTGATCGGCAGCAGCTCGACTCTTGCCAATTTGCCGGCTTGGAAAACCGGGAATGCTATCACCGAACGCCAGATCTTTTCGTCGGCCGGGAAGCCCCTTGTGTCGTTGCCGGAACGCCGGTCGTTGAAGTCCGCCGGCGTGGCACCGGGACCGAGCTTGTAGGGCAGGTAATTCTCCGCAGGCAGAAACTCGACCGTCTCGTTCTGGAAAATAAAATCGCCCAGACTGTAGAAAATCAGCCTGTCCCTGTAGATCTCGACGCCTTCGAGGACATGCGGGCCTGTGCCCACGAGCATGTCAGCGCCAGCGTCCAGGGCTGCATGGGCGAACGTCTCCAGAAACTGTGGCGGCCGCTCGCGGTTTCCGGAAGCGGATTCATGGCAGTGGACTGCAACCAGCACCCAGTCGGCCTGCTTTTTGGCTGCTCGTATGGACGCCGTGAGTTCCGTCAAGTCCTGTTCGTTCGGGGTTGTAGCCACACTTGGCTTGTCTGCCAACTCGTATCGGTTGCCCTGGAATGTGATGACACTTGAAGCGGCGCCGGCGCCGCGGCCTCGTGAGAGTTCTCCCTGGACCGTCCTCAGCGCGGCCATGCCCTCCGCGTCCAGCCTGTAAATCGTGTTAAACCGCAGCGGGTTCAGCCCGGGACGCCCGTGCACGTCCGGGCGGTCGGGCCCAGCCAGGCCGAAGGATGGATATGTTGACGCGCAAGAGATCAACGCCACACGCCCGATACCTGAATCAAGATACCCTGGGGCTCGGGCCAGCGAGAGATTGTCGCCGACGCCTGCGAACGCGAGGCCCGACTTCTTGACCCAGTCCCGATTGATGCGCAGGCCCTCGATGCCGTAATCGACTGCGTGATTGTTGGCCAGCGACACGATATCGAATCCAGCCCAAAGGATCTCTTTGAGCAAGGGCGGTTCGGCGCGCATGTATGTGCCGCCGCTTTCGGCGGACGGATAGGCTTCGTAGTCGTGGAACAGCATTTCCAGGTTGGTGTACGCCACATCCGCAGCACGGATCGACTCGATCATTTTGAGGAACTCCGGCTCGCTGAAGACGGAGATCCTCTGGGTTATGATCGAGTCGCCTGCAAGCGCAAACATCACCGGCTTGTCCGGCGATTGTCCGAAAAGCGTGAGAGAAAGAAGAAGCGTCGACGCGAAAACGAGCGCTGATCTTTTCATTGCAATACCTCCTTCTGACACTGGCTGTTTCCAGACGGCATGTGTTGCGCCCCTAATTCTCACATTCCCGTGTTTGCTGTCAATGCAATCCGATCGCCTCCAGAAGCGGCCTCCGATGTCCATCATCAGACCGCCGACCTTTGTGAATAACTCGAGAAGCACCGCGACGGCTGTTTCGGCGTCCGAAGTCGCGGATATCTCAATTGTTCCGTTGCAATCGGGCACTGTTTCCGAATAGGCTTTAGGAACTCGGCAACGGGGGATCAAGGAGAGACGCCATGGACTTTGATGCCAAGCTGAGTTTACGCCGGGTGTCGAGGACCGTGATCTGGGTGCTCATAAGTCTCGCGGGCGCTGGTTCGCTGGGTGCCGTTGCGCTTTACCGGCGGGAATCCATCAATGCCATGTGGCTGATCGTTGCCGCCGCGTGCATATATCTGGTCGGATACCGCTTTTACAGCCGCTTTATTGCGGTCAAGGTGCTTGCACTCGACGATCGGCGCGCGACGCCCGCGGAGCGGCTCGATGACGGCCGCGATTTCGTCCCGACCAACAAGTGGGTGCTGTTAGGGCACCATTTTGCGGCCATCGCGGGTCCCGGACCTCTGGTCGGACCCACTCTGGCGGCGCAACTCGGATACTTGCCGGGCACTCTCTGGATTGTGATCGGCGCGGTCTTGGGAGGCTGCGTTCAGGATTTTGTCATCCTCTTTGCGTCGATGCGGCGCAACGGCAAGTCGCTTGGCCAGATCGCCAAGGAAGAGGTGGGGCCAGTTGCCGGCTTTACCGCGCTCTTCACCATTATCTCTATCTTGACCATTCTCCTGGCCGTGATCGCACTGGTGGTGACCAACGCGCTGAAAGCCAGCCCGTGGGGTACCTTCACACTGGCCATGACGATTCCGATTGCAATGCTCATGGGGATTCACTTGCGCTTCCTGCGGCCGGGCAAGGTTTTGGAAACATCCCTGCTGGGCTTCGCGCTCGTCATGGCAGCGGTCGTAGGAGGGCAATACGTCGCGCGCGTTCCCACGTTCGCATCCTTGTTCACGCTGGACGCGCGCCAGCTTGCTCTCATAATCATCGCATACGGGTTTGCCGCCTCCGTGCTGCCGGTCTGGCTGCTCCTTGCGCCCCGCGACTACCTCAGCACGTTCATCAAATTGGGCACGATCTTTTTGCTGGCGCTGGGGATTTTGATCGTGCGGCCTATGCTGGCGATGCCGGCAATGACACGCTTCATTGACGGCAGCGGTCCCGTCTTCTCCGGCAAGATCTTTCCCTTTGCATTCATAACGATTGCCTGTGGGGCGGTTTCGGGCTTTCACTCTCTGATCTCGTCCGGGACGACGCCCAAGCTCATCATGAAGGAAAGCCAGGCTCGCATGATCGGTTACGGCTCGATGCTCCTGGAATCCTTTGTCGCAATCATGGCGATGATCGCCGCGTGCGTGCTTCAGCCGGGAGTCTACTTCGCGATCAACAGTCCAGCCGGGATCGTGGGGACGGATCCTACTGCAGCAACCGCCATGATTTCATCCTGGGGATACCCCGTGACGGCGCAGCAGATGGAGACGCTGGCAGGCATGATCGGGGAGCACAGCCTCTTTGCGCGCACCGGCGGCGCGCCATCTCTTGCCGTCGGGATTGCGCACATCTTCTCCGGCAGCCTGGGCGGGAAAGGTCTGATGGCGGTCTGGTATCACTTTGCGATCATGTTCGAGGCGCTTTTCATCCTAACAATTCTGGACGCGGGCAGCCGAGTCGGCAGGTTTCTGCTCCAGGACCTTCTAGGGCACGTATGGAAGCCGCTCGCCCGGACGAGCTGGTATCCGAGCGTCATTTTGACCAGCGCTTTGGCCGTGGGCGCGTGGGGCTATTTTTTATACCAGGGGGTAACCGATCCTCTTGGCGGCATCAACAGCTTGTGGCCGCTCTTCGGCATCGCCAATCAATTGCTTGCCGTCGTGGCACTCAGCGTGGGCACGACGATCCTGATCAAGATGAACAAAGCGCGTTTTGCCTGGGTGACTCTGATCCCGATGCTCTGGCTCGTGGTCACCACCCAGACGGCCGCTTATCAGAAGATGTTCCATCCGGACGGGCGCATCGGCTTTCTGGCCGAAGCCGGGCGGCTGAGCGGACTGCTCGATGCGGGAGCAATCCCTGCCAATCAAGTGGCCGCCACTGAGAGATTGATCTTCAACAACCGTCTCGATGCGGCGGTGACGGGGCTGTTCGCATTCATGGTTCTGGTGATTGTCCTCGACTCGGGACGCGAGTGGTATGCGATCCTGAAGCGGCGCAAGGTTCCGGTTCTACGTGAATCCGAGTACGTCCTGTCTGCGATTACAGGGGAATGACGATGCGATACCTGCGAATGATCCGGCGAATTCTGGATCTACTCTCGGGCGAAGCCGATTACGCCCGGTACTGCGCGCACCTGCGCGGGCACCACCCGAAAGAGAAGGTGCCGACGGCGCGGGAATTTTTTCTGGCGCGCATGGAGCAAAAATACGCCCGGCCCAGCCGCTGCTGCTGACCTGCACGCACTGCCGCAACTTCACGGAATTTTGCGAACTGAGCGGATAGAGATCAGGGTCTGTTCTGAACGGCGCTTAGACGAGGATCTCAACGAGGACCTTGAAAGGGTCCGGCAGCAAAGGCCAGGGCGCAAGCCCTGGGAACTGATGCGGAATAACAAGTCAGCCCTGAAAGAGCGGACCTGTGCCGCCCTTTCAGGGCTTGCTTCCCGGAGGATTCATGAACCCAGGGCTAGCGCCCTGGGCTTTGCTGCTGCGCCCCTTCGGGGCTTAATTGCTTGATTTGGCGGAGCTAACAGGTCATTGTGAAAACCTTAACTGAGCGTCATTCGGGTCTGTTTTGGGAATGCGGGTGCCGCGCGGGGAATGCATCCTGCCTCTGCCCGGGGTGAGGCCGCATGTTACTGGCGGCCGGAAGCCAGTTGCATCCTGGCTGGCTTGAGGTTGAACTCGACCTCCAGCACGTCCTTGAAGGAGTCGGTCATATATTTCTTCAGCTTGGCGATCAGCTTCTTCTCCGCCACGCGGACCGCCTCGCGTGAGATCTTGTACCGGTCGGCAATCTGCTGCAGAGTCTCCGGCTCTTCCGCGATCAGCCGGCGCTTTAGAATGATCAATTCGCGTTCGGAAAGGGTCTTCTCAAATTCCGCGAACTTGCTTTGCAGCATGTCACGGAACTCTCCTTGAGCGATCTTGTCGTCGACGCTTTCCTCCATGAGATGGAGGGTGTCGACATAGCGCACGCTGTTGCCATCGCCGCCGATGGGCGCGTCCAGCGACACGTCCGAACCCGCCATGCCCTGCTCGACGTTGAGGATCTCGTTCTCGTCCACGCCCAGACTCTCGGCCAGGAGCTGAGCTGTGGGAGTGATTCCTTTGGCTTCCAGCTCGCGTTTCTCGCGGTTGAGATTCATCAGGATCCTGCGCCGCTCGTTGGTGGTCCCGATCTTCACCAGCCGCGTGTTGTCGAGAAGGAACTTGAGGATATAGGCCTTGATCCACCATGCGGCATAGGTCGGCAGGCGGGTCCCACGGAACGGATCGAACCGCTTCAAAGCCTGGAGCAGGCCGACGTTTCCTTCCTGGATGAGATCGAGAAGATTGCGGTAGAGCTTCCTATAGATCATTGCGATCTTCACGACGAGCTTGAGGTTGGACGTAATCAGGCGGTAGGCGGCCTCACGGTCTCCCGTTTTGCGGTAGAGCACAGCCAGGTCGTGCTCCTCTTCGCGGGTCAACGGGTTGTACTTGCTGATCTCGTAGAGATAGCGTCTGAGCGGGTCATAAGGGGCAAGCTTGTCAGACTCAGCCTGGATGTCCTCGTGCCTGAGCTCCAGTAATCCTCTGATCTCGCGTCTCGGCCTGGTTTCCGTCTCGTCCACGACTATATTTTATCAAATAGCGGAAGCGCGCGCGAATCAGAGCTGGCTGGGAGATGTGAAATCCTGTGCCGATCACTGAATCTGCGAGGCTTGGATGGTTGGGATCGGTAGGCGGTTCTTCTTGCGGGCCACGAGAATCAACGTACGGCCCAGAAGAAGCTGCGGCGATGTGAGGATCTGGCGTATCTCGCGGTTGGCCGCGCGCTGCAGTGGACTCTTTTCCTTGCGCATCGTGCGCATGCTGTAGAGCTGGATCAGCGGCTTCAGCAGATAGATCGGTATCGCGCTGCGTCTGAAAAGATCCGTGGCTACCTCAGTGATCTCGAAACCCTGGGTGTGCAAGATGTAGCGCAGCTGGTAATAGGTGATGGGATGGATGTGATCGAAAACCGGCGCCTGGCTGAACTCGTTGATTGGCCGGGGTACGAGGGAGTAGAAGCCGGAGAATAGGAACTTCAATCTCGAGGCCAGATTCAGGACGTTGGGGGTGGACAGGACCAGACACCCAGTCGGCCTGAGCACGCGGTGGCACTCTCGTATGAACCGAAAGTGATCCTCCAGGTGCTCGATCCCTTCGATGCAGCTGACGAAGTCGAACCTTGCGTCCGGAAAAGGAAACGCCCGGTTCATGTCGAGGTAGACGCATTGGATCGGAGGGACCTTGAAGAAGCTAGGATCGATGTCGCCGCCAGTTACAGTATATCCCAGCTTGTGCAACTGCCATGCCAAGGCTCCTTCGCCGGCGGGAATCTCCAGCAACTCGCCTCGGGAAGGGAAACAAGAGAAAATGTCCAACACCTTCCTGTGGGTTCTCTCATGCGCAATGATCTGGAGGTTTTCGTAGCGGCGCGTCTCGTCGACAGAGGTCTGCTCGGTGAGGAAGGGCATAGGCGCTCCGGAGTTGGCTGATTGATATCAGAGCCAGGCAGCGGAGTCAACCTCACTGAGAACGAGTGCTGAGTACTGAGTATCGACTGATGGTCACTCAGCACTCGGAACTTAATTCCGGAGGCCGTAGCTGGATTTGAGATCCACGACCCAAGCCGCAGTCTGTGTGCAGACCCGTTCGAAGCCTTCTGCGGTCAGTCCCATGCGCTCCTTGCACCCCGGCGGATCCACGGTGAAGCTCATTCCGTCCTCGCCGATTCCGAAGCCGATGGCTTTAGCGACCAGGTTCGCCTGCATAACGGCGTCCAGCATCAGACTCGGTTCCTTGGGCTCTGGCGCATGATGCTGCTCGATCGCGTGAGTGATGGGATCGGGAAATGACCATCTGCGGGCCATGGCGCCGCCCACTTCGGCATGATCGCAGCCAAACAGTTGCTGCTCCGCCCCGACGAAGGTGAGGTTGTTCTCCTTGCACTTTGCCCGGATGGAGGCCACGTCGGCTTTCAGATGACGCACCATCATCAACTTGCCGATATCGTGAATCAGCGCAGCGATGGTCGACGCTTGGGGTATCTTGCGATTTCGCGTCTCTTTCAGCATCGCCTTGACGGCCAGAGAGGCCGCGGCGCCATGCAGCCATAGGTTGTCTTCAGAGAGGTGGTAAAGATGAGATGTGACGCGCATGGATCTGAGATGCCCGATCAGCATGATGTCCAGCAGGGTAATCGTCCCCAGGCGCACGACTGCGTCCCTGACGTGTTCGATGCGGCTGAGGCCGCCGAAAGCAGCGGAGTTTGCAGTACGCAGTATGTTGGAGGTGATGGCGCCGTCATATTCGATGGTCTCTGCAATCTCGTTTAAGTTCACATCCTCGTCATTCAGCACGACCAGAAGCTTCTGGACAGTGAGCGGCAGCGGCTCGAGCCGGTCGATTCCATCGAGTACTTTGTCCGGAATACCCATGTGGTCATTTCCCCTTTGAGAAATCCCTCTGTGTCGGCTCTATCGGCCATGTGGGCCTCTCAGTTAATCAAAAAGTGTGGTGTTTCGTAGAGGGTCCGGCTTGCCAATCGGCACAAGAATTACAGCGGTCAAAGAAAGTGCGCTTTTTCCCTCTTCTGGGGGTGCACTGACCGCTTGCCAGGTAGCCTCGCCGGCACCTGGCAGGGCAGCTTGGACAATGCGACCAGGCCGGGTGTGCCTCGGGCACAGAACATGTCGGAATTCTCCGACGCCTGTAGCTCTCTGATATCTAGGGATTTAGGGGCGCCACGAGACAATCGGCAAGCGCGCAGGATTCCGTCAGTTTCCTGGATCTGATTGAGCTAGAAGGACCCTGGGAATCGCGCTATTATCAGGCTCTCCTATCGTCATCTGGAGATGAGACTGCCTCAGAAGGGAGCGGTTATGAGCTATGTGGACAGGAATTTACTGCAGGGCGAAGAAGTTGTCTACCGCGCCAAACTGCATCTCGTGGTTTTTGCTCTCCCCGCCGGCATAGCCGTATTCGGTCTTGTCTTGGCTGCAGTCGTGGCCTCATGGACTGCAGCCATTGTCTTCGTCGTCCTTGCGATTGTGGTTGCCTTTCCCAGGTATATCCGCTTCGTTTCTTCCGAGTTCGCCGTTACCAACAAGCGAGTGATCGTCAAACTCGGCCTGGTTTACAGACGGACGCTCGAACTCGTGCTTTCCAAGGTTGAGACCATAGGTGTCGAGCAAAGCATTATGGGTCGGGTCTTCAACTACGGGACGATTGTCGTCACCGGCACAGGCGGGACAAAGGAGCCTTTCAAAGACATCGCGAATCCGCTTGAGTTTCGCAGGAGAGTCCAATCTCAGCTCGCCTAGGGGCGACAACGGGAAGTGAGGCGCGTCCTGGTGACGGCGGCAAGCGGCCTGATCCCTGGGATCTGAGACCTGTGGATTGCACAAATCCTATGGCTTGGTCCAGAGAACCACGTTATTATGACGCACACTTTAAGGCGCCAAGGCTTGGGGAATTCAAGCACGATGAGTCACGAATTCTCCGGAGTCCTTGGGGATTCGACACTGCGTTTGTTCTTCGATGAGAATCTAAGGAGGTCCTATGATACCGGTCCGATCAGCTCTTTCGCGATTCATCGCGGCGTCGGCGCTGCTGGCGCTGTGCTGTGGTTTGGTGGCGGCTCAGAACGCCGGCGAGGGGGTTGCGCCTGCGGGTTCGGCTGCGCTTGGCGCGCTGAAGACGCGCCCCGAACGAACCGACTATGCGGAAACCAGCCGATACCAGGATGTGATCGACTTCATGAAAGCGGTCGCTGCGGCCTCGCCGCGCATCCACCTGGCCACGTTCGGATACTCGTTCGAGGGCCGCGCCCTGCGGCTGGCCGTGATCGGCGCCAAGGATGCCAGTCCTGAGGCTGTCAGGGCGACCGGGAAAACCAGAATATACGTCGAAGGCAACATCCACGCCGGCGAGGTGGAGGGAAAGGAAGCCTGTCTCGAGATTCTGCGGGCGATTGCGCTGGGGCAGCACGCGAGTTGGTTTGACTCGGTCGTATTGCTGATGTGTCCTGTTTTCAATCCCGACGGCAACGAGAAGATCAACTTGAACAACCGTCCATCGCAAAACGGTCCGATCGGCGGCGAGGGGCAGCGGGCGAACGGGCAAGGCCTCGATCTCAACCGCGACTTCATGAAACTCGACGCGCCTGAGACGCGCTCCTTCGAACTGATGATGTCCCGCTACGATCCCCATATCGTCGTCGACCTTCACACGACCGACGGTTCGGCTCATGGATATCAAATAACCTATGCGCCGCCACTCCACCCGGCCACAGCCGCCAGCGTCGTCGATGTCCTGCGCAACGGGCTGCTGCCTGCTGCAACCAAAGCGGTCAAGGCAAAGGACGACATGGACTTTTACTATTACATTGGTTCGATCAGGAACGTCCCCAGTTTGTCAGGCGGGCGTGGCATGCCTCCGGATTTTCCAGGCGACGTTGGCGTCCAGGGCGCCCCGGGCGGCCGCACTGGTGCTGCAGGTGCGCAAGGCGCTGCAGCCGGTGGCAGAGCCGGCGCCCCAGGAGGCGGCAGGGGAGCTGCGCCAGGAGGTCGGGGCGGTCCAGTTTGTACGGGACCCTGCTTTACCACCACGGACTACACAGCCCGGTATGGCGTAAACATGGTTGGCCTGCGCAACCGTCTCGGCATCTTGAGCGAGACCTTCAGCTATCTGACGTTCCAGAGCCGCATCAAAGCGGCGCGCCGCTTTGTCGAGGAGATCATCAATTACGCTGCGCAGCACGGCCCGGAAATCCGCAAAGCGACAGACACCGCCGACAAGCAGTCCATCGTAGGCCAGGAGATTGCGCTGCGGGGCGCGATGGTCAAGTCGCCGGAAAAGTTCAACCTCCTGTTGACCGAGCTGACAACCGTAAAGAACCCGTATACGGGTCGGAATATGCGGAGCGCCACGGGGGTGCGCAATTCGGTAGAGGTGGACCAGTACATATCCTTTGAAGCGAGCGAGAGCACGATCGCACCGCGGGCCTACCTGGTGCCTGTCACAGCCTATGTGCAGGAGCGACTGGAGGCGCATGGCATACTTTTTACGAAGCTCGATCAACCGATCACCATCAAGGGCGAGCAGTTCCGAATCGAGTCCTCGACCCTGGCAGGCGCTGCGTACGAAGGTCATACGGCGCGCACGATCACGGGGAAATGGGAACCGGCAGACCTGAATGTGCCGGCCGGCACGCTCGTAGTCCCGATCGATCAGCCCTTGGGTCGGCTCGCGCTGGAGCTGCTGGAACCGCGCTCGGAAGACAGTTTCGCCGCCTGGGGCCTGCTGGACGACATACTGGAGCGGCAGAAGCCGCAGATCTACCCGATCTTGCGCACATCCGAGGCAGTATCCGGCAGGTGAGTACGCGCTCTTGGTAACGGGGCCGTGAGTTGCACGGGATAGTTTCTGCTCCGAAAATAAAACGGAAAAGACCAAAGTTCGGCATCGGCATCGCAATCGCGATCGGGTCTTGCAGGCCGACAACTTCGATAGCGATCGCGACCCCGATTCCGATGCCGATCTTCTCGACTGTTCGTTTCTATTTTCGGAACACAATCTAGATTATTGACGAACGCATAAACCAGCGAGGAAGCAATGAACCCAGTGATCGAAGCTATCAGGAGCCGGAGATCCATCAGATCATACGAAACCAGGCCTGTCCCGAGGGAGATGCTGCGCACAATCATTGAGGCGGCCAACCACGCGCCTTCGGGGATGAACACCCAGCCCTGGCGCTTCGTCGTGGTGGAAGATCTTGGCTTGAGAAAGAAGCTGCGGGATACGGCGATTCCGAATACAAGGAAGTTTCTCGAGACTTCCGTCAAAACGAGTAACCCGCAGCGTTATGAGATGATCATGAAAAGGTATGAGGAACTGGAGGATCCCATTTACTATGGGGCTCCGGCGATCGTCTTCGTCATCGGCTCCGGCCGTCATGCCGCTGAAGCCTGCCCCTTGGCGTGTGGAAATATGATGCTCGCCGCGCAATCTCTCGGTTTGGGCACTTGCTGGGTCAAGTTCGGATCCATGGTTACCGACAATCCAGAGATAGTAAAGGCTCTCGGACTCAAGTCGGATGAGACAATTTACGGTCCTGTCCTCGTCGGTTATCCCAAGGAGATTCCGGAACCCCCTGCGAAGAAAGATCCCGCGATCCTGTGGATCTGAGGGACGGGCGACGAGTGACAAGCCTGTCGGGGCTTCTTCTGCTGCTCACTTTCGCAAGGCATCCTGCGGTTGGTTTGAAGTAGGTATGATTCTGAAGCATGACTGTATGCATGAAAAGAACAACCTTGATCTTGGACGAGTCCATCCTTGAGGGTGTGCGTGAGCTGGCTCGCAAGGAAAACCGCACCTCTTCTGATGTCGCAAATGCTCTTCTGGCAGAGGGGCTCCAGTGGCGCAAGGCTCAAGGGCGAAGCAAGTTCGCCCTGGCGAGCTTTTCGATGGAACAAAAAGCCTGCATGGGCTTGGGGACGCGATATGCGCTCTGAACTCCTATTGATTTGTCCTGTCTCTCGGGTACCAGATGGGCTGGATTCCCTTGCGAATTTGGCTGGCGGCATTGAGTAGCTCCGTTTTATACCTGTCACTGACTACTTGTGCGATTCGCTCCAGAAACTCGATGACCGACTCGCGCTCGCCGTATTTGAGAAGGTAGCCCGTCAATCTGATGTGAAAGGGTACGTAGTATTCTAGATCCTCGGCAGCAGGTGCATGGGAAGCCGCGAGCATGTAGTTGACCGCAGCCTGTCTGTTTCCCTCCCGGAATGTGACCAATCCGAGCACGATGTTGCCCATGTAGATGTTCGTGCCGTACTCGGGATCATCATGGAGCTTGGACGCCAGCCGGAGCCCGTCCTGCGCGTATTTTCGGGCTCGTTCCCAGGCAGCCTTCGCTCCGGTCGTGTCATGCTTGTAGTAATCCGCGTTTTCACCCTCGAGGTACGCACCGATTGCCAGCCCCGGCAGGAATTCGAACTGTTCGGCTTCGGGCAATGCAGCAATAGTCTGATATTCCGCATCCTTGGTCACGTTCTGCAAGATTACCCGCAGGCGTGCGCTTCGCTCGACGATGCGCTGGTTCCTCAGGCGTGTCTGTGCTTGGAGCAACTGCGGATTCAGCTGAATGGCGCGTTCCAGGTATGACTTGGCCAAGGCGACTGGATCGAAATCGATCTTGTGGTTTTCATAAAGGCGCCTTGCCCACGGATCAAGATAGTCGGCGGCTGTGGTCAGCAGCTCAGCGTCCGTGGTTTCAGCCAATTTCTTGCGGATCTCCTGAGCGTAGGCACTGTGAGCCTCTTCCGCGCTGACGGTCCGGACCACATTCAACGGCATTGAGGAGTTGGATCCCACCAGGACGAGCGCATAAAGCCTGCCGAGTGAGTACGAATAGTGCCCCTTGGGATCGAGGGCCTGCGCGCGCAATAACATTTTCTCGGCTAATGGCTTGTCGGACGCCTCAAAGAAGGCGGCAGCATTCTTCAGCACTGCAACGCCCACATCGGACGGCGAGGTCTTTTCGAGCCAGAGTTTCTTGGCTGCTGCATAGCCGGCAGGATCGGCCAGCGGATCGAGCGTCGTCGGAAAGATTCGGGCGCCCCAATCGCCAGCCAGCTTGTTATCCGGGTGATGCTCAATCAACCATAGGATGTGGGGCCGCCGCGCCGCAATGCACTCTCTTTCGCCGATGACCTGCGCACAGATTGGTGCCCACTTGCCTTTCTCTCCCTTCACCTCTTCGCTGATGGGTGCGTAGAACATGAGCAGCTTTTCCAGGGTGACGAGGTCTTCCGGATCTTTCTTGAGGGATGCCTCCAGCTCCGCCACCTGCTGGGGACTCATGTCTTGCGCGGCCTTGTAAAAGTCGCTCTGGGCTTTCTGCTTGGCTCGCTGTTCAGCATACTGGGGATCCTCCCGCAAGGGGGCCGGAGGAGCTGGTTGCCTGCGGCAGGCCACAGGCACAAAGACCGCGGCAGCGCAGCCGAGGGCGACAAGGGCCTTCCGAGTGCGGGACACCTCGCGGAAAAAGTCGCCGCGCAGAATGCGGTCGATTCTCTTCCCGAGCAAGCCGGTTCCGCTGACGCCGACCCCCTGCCACGAGAATCGCCCGCCGTTGCGGCGCACGGCCTCGGCCATGTCGAGTAAAACCTCGGCATAGCGCCGGGCTTTGCCGATCGCGCGCACGCCGGCGTCGTCACAGGCCTGCTCGGCTGTCGTGGCCAGCTTCCGCTCCAGCCACCAGGCCAGTGGATGAAACCAGAAGATGCATCGGTTCAGACGAGCAGCAAGGCTGACGAGCGGATCGCGGCGGCCCACGTGAGCGAGCTCGTGGGCCAGCACGGCGCGGAGCTTCTCTTCGGGCCAAAGCGTCCAGGATGCAGGGTGAATGATCCTCGGAAGGCTGACACCGGCGGTTAGAGGAGCAGCCAATAGCTGTGATTCGCAGATGCGAACCCCGCTTGCCCCACATGACGCGGCAAGTTCCATTGTTGAACGGGAAAACTCATTTTTTGTTTCTGAGCGTTTCCAGAGCTGCGGCGGCTCTTTGGGCCACACGCCTGACACCTGAATCCGGATCGTCCCGAGCCATCTGCCTCAAAGCAGGTATTTTGCTGACGTCGCTGAGGCTCTCATACGCCGAAACGGCGGTTATGCGCATGATGGGGATCTCGTCCGCCAATATTCTCTCGAAGCCTTGCATGATCTCCCTGATCTGTTGCGCATTCAACTGCTTTCGAGCCTCACTATTTGTCAGCACGACCGCGAGACGGTGCGATGAATTGACGCGCTGCCGCAGCGATTGACTCGTCAGCATCTGGTTGAGCAGCAGGGGCGTGACCGCCTTGGGCCACCTGACCATCTCGTCGTCGATCATCTTCCCGCCGCCGACCGCAGCGGCAAGGATCTGAGCAGCCTTCTCCGTATGCAGGGAAGCGACCGTCCGCACCAGGTCTCCGTAGTACTCTCCGTGGGCCTCTCCCGCGGTTCCTTCCTGCGGTTTCCAAACCAACCTGTCTGCTGCAGCCTCCTGTTTCATCGACTCCTGGCTTTCGCGCTCGAGCAGTTGAAGGATTGCCGACTGGGTCGCCTCGCTCATCGTGCTCTTGCGCAACTGGTAGAAAGCATTCATCCTGACCGTCCAATCGCCGCTTTTTAGCGCATTCAGCAGCCCGGGCGCCTGGGCGACACAGCTCGGCGGCAAGGCAAAAAACAACCCCAAGATCAACTTATTCAGCATCTGCTTCTCCACGGGAATGGTGTCGCATCGGCGGCACCGAGTCATTTTCGCATATTTCGCCGTCTGTCGGGCTGTCGCTATGATCTTCCGGTAGCCTTCAGGAGCTGCTCCATTCGGCGCGCAAGGTTCTTTGCCCGCATCAGGGACGAGATGACGGCCGCGCTGGCAGCTCCTGCATCCAGTACGTCTCGTATCTGCCCCAAACGGATCCCCCCAATGGCCACGACAGGCTTGGCCGATAGCCGGCACGCTTGCTCTAGCGCTGACAGTCCGACCAAGGGGAAGTGGTTCGGCTTGGTGGATGTGGCGAAGACCGGGCCAAAACCGATGTATGCAATGGGGAGGCGGTTTGATTTCCGTACCTGCGCGAGTGAATGAGTCGAAAAGCCGACGATTGCGCCACGCCCCAACACGGCCCGGGCCGCCGAGGGCGGGAGGTCATCCTGGCCGAGGTGCACTCCTGCAGCTCCGCTGAGCAGCGCCAGGTCGCAGCGGTCGTTCACGATGATTTGGACGCCGAACGCGGCTGCATGCTCCACGCAGCGGCGAATGTCGCTGAGGAGCTCCCGCACCGGGGTTTCTTTGTCGCGGATCTGTATGAGAGACGCACCCCCCCGTATCAGCTCGCGCACGATTGCCTGATGGCTCGACTTGCCCGACAGGCGTTTGTCCGTGATCGGGTAAACTGGAGGAAGCCTGAGTTTCATACGTGTCGGACGCTGGAAGTAAAGACGGCCGTGCTGGCCGAAGCCTCTGCCCACTCGTCAGTCTTCCCGGCAATGCAGCTCGTCGGGTATGGGCTTCGCCCGATCCGAAAGCGGCTCGCAAGTTTCTTCACGCCTTATCACGCTGGGAGTAACGATCCAGGAATCGCGTGGTGATTCTGCCCTCGATGAAATCCTGGTCGTTCATGATGCGCTGGTGCAGGGGGATAGTAGTCTTCACGCCTTCGATGACGGTCATGTCCAGGGCTCGCCTCATGCGACAAATGGCGTCGCTGCGGTTTCCTCCATAGCTGATCAACTTTGCGATCAAGGAATCATAATAAGGAGGGATCACGCACTCATCATAAGCAGCCGTGTCGATGCGCACTCCGTAGCCGCTCGGCGGATGGAACGCCGTGAGCTTGCCGGGAAAGGGAAGAAAGGTATCCGGACATTCCGCGTTGATGCGGCACTCCATGGCGCAGCCCCTAAAAACGATGTCTTCCTGGCGGAAGCCGAGCTTCTCTTGAGCGGCGATCCGGATCTGTTCCTTCACTAAATCCAGCCCCGTGACCATTTCGGTGACCGGGTGCTCGACCTGGATCCGAGTGTTCATTTCCATGAAGTAATACCTGCCCTGCTCGTCGAAGATGAACTCGAGCGTCCCGGCATTGGTGTAATCCATCTGCTGCATCGCTCGTACCACCAGCTCTCCCACCTCCGCACGCAGTTCGGGGGTGACATATGTCGATGGCGCTTCTTCGATCAGTTTCTGGTAGCGACGCTGAATGGAGCATTCCCTCTCGCCGAGATGCACGACGGTTCCATGAAGGTCGGCGAGCACCTGAAACTCTATGTGGCGCGCCGCTGGCAGATACTTCTCCATGTAAAGGTCCGCAGAGCCGAAAGCAGCCTGGGATTCGTTACGCGCCACCTCGATGGCTTCGGGCAGGTCTGCGGGAGAGTTTACAATCCGCATTCCCTTGCCTCCTCCGCCGTTGGACGCCTTGAGAATGATCGGGTAGCCGATCTCTTTAGCGCGCTCGAGGATCGCCGCGATCGGACCCTTGATCTTTTCGCTCCCGGGCACGATCGGCAGTCCGGCCTCATGCATGGCCTTGCGAGCCATCTCCTTGTTGCCCATCAGGCGGATGACTTCGGGCGAGGGCCCGATGAAAGTCAGTCCGCAAGCCTCGCATACCTCGGCGAAATCCGCGTTCTCTGCGAGAAAGCCGTAACCTGGGTGGACGGCATCGGCGTTAGTGATCTCGGCGGCGCTGATGACGGCCAGAATATTGAGGTAGCTTTCCGCGCTCGAGGGGGGACCGATGCAGACGGCTTCGTCGGCGAAGCGCACGTGCAGAGAGTTCTGATCGGCCTGCGAATAGACCGCAACCGTGGGTATGCCCAGCTCCCTGCATGCGCAAATGACCCGCAGCGCAATCTCGCCTCGATTTGCAATCAATATCTTTTTGAACATGCAGGGACGCCTATTTACGGGGCTGGATGCCGAAAAGCTTCTGTCCGTATTCGACAGGCTGGCCGTTTTCAACGTAGACCTTTATTACTTCACCCGCGACGTCGGAGGTGATCTCGTTCATCAGTTTCATTGCTTCCACGATACACAGGATCGTGCCGCCCTCGATTTTCGAACCGATCTCTACATACGGTTCTGCTCCGGGCGCTGATGCGCGGTAGAAGGTGCCGACGATAGGCGAAGTGATGACGTGGAGACCCTCTTCCAAAGCGACCTCATCCTTAGATACGGCTGATGCTGCGAACGATCCCGCCAGGGACGGGTTGGATTCGTGTCCGGCCACCGCCGGCTTGGCAAGGGCGGGAGCGCTAGAAGCGGGAGGGGGGTCGCCTTGTGCAAATCCCCTGCGCAGCTTCACCTTGGTTCCCGTGTGCTCCAACTCGAATTCGCTGATGTCACTGTGCAAAATGTCCTGGATCAGGTCCTTCACTTCCTTGATATTCATGGGGCGCTTCCTCTAGCACCGTCCGTTCTCTTGTCTCTTGGTGTGCTGGATCCTCACTTCGCGTGATTGACCGGGCTGAGAGATTATGCCAGCAACTCTTTTTATCGCAATTGTTTACTTATTAGGAGAGGTCGAACGATCGAGATTGCGCTGATTTCCAAGGGTGCTGTTGGAGCGCCTGCATTCGCGGCTGGCATTTCGGTTCTTCAGCCAGCTCTCCCTCCCGCATGCCCGGTTTAACGGGGGGCATGATAGCACCAAAGGAGAGGGTTGTCAAACTGCGGAGGCTCAGGTTTCTTCAATCTCTTCAATGGTTTTGACTGGCTGGCATCGGCCGAAAAGGCTCATCCTGCTTGCCAGAATCATTGCCGACATGTTGACGGCATCATCTCGAAAAGCGGGGTGTCCCCCCTCTTGCCTCAATAAACCAGCTCTTCCTCGAGCGAACCTGAAGCGCGGGAAATCTCGAAGAATGCCTTCCCGGCATATGATTCCGGTTCCAGGGCAAGAATGAGAAAGTAATCTGGAGTTAAGGTCTGGAAGACGATTTTCCCCTGGGCGGTAAACAGCAGGGAACCCTTTAGCTCGCCCATGGCGGTTTCACCAGCGGCCTTGCGCGCAGTCCGAAACAGAGCGGCGTATTCGGCTGCCAGGCCCTCGGCCTCGGCACGGAAATCCTCCGAATTGGTTTCCAACAGGACTCCATCGGTGCCGGCGATCATGGCCCAGCGTGCTCCAGCCCGCGTTGCCAGCGTTGCCAGAATAGACTGAAACATGACTTGCCCTACCTGACGATCCTCGGGGTTACGAAGAACAGGACTTCCTGGGTGCTGCGAGTCAGCGAGCTGCGCCGGAAGAGATTTCCGAAGATCGGTAGCGAAGCCAGGCCGGGAACCCTGTCTTCCTGTGTCTGCTCGTTATCAATCAGGATGCCGCCAATGACCGTGGTTCCGCCGTCGGTGACCAATACGCGGGAGGTAGACTCGCTTGTGCGGATGGAAGGAATTCCCGCAACCTGACGGGCGAAGTCGGGCGTGTCGTTCTCGATCTTGAGATCGAGGAGGATGTTGCCCTCAGAGGTAATCTGCGGAGTCACCGTCAGGGTCAGGGCTGCGTTCTGGAACTGGACTGAGACCGTGTTGTTGGCGATCACCTGAACCGGAAAGCGCAAGCCCTGGGTAATCGTGCCTGCGCTGTTGTTCTGGGTGGTCAGCTTTGGCTGAGAAATGAGTTTCGCTTGTCCTTTGCTTTCCCCTGCTGTGATGGCCGCGTCGAGGAGGAAGGTGTCGAAGATGTTGCCCACGGAGATACCCATGCCGCCGAACGGTTTTTGCGACGGCAGGTTCACGTTAAAGTTCCCGGGATTGTTGGCCGAGTTTGGGCCGGCGCTGACGCCGCCGGACTGGGTCGAACTGCTCTCCGTCGCGCCCCGGCCGGTAGAGGAGTTGCCGGCGGAGTACGTGTTGGTCGGTGTTGCGGACGGCCGCGTTCCGCCGATGGTGCCGAATGTGTTGGGCCCGCCCACGGTGATGCGCTCCAGATTCCCCTGCACGAAACCGAACTGGATGCCGATGTCGCGCGCGAAATCGCGGGTGGCGGAAACGATGCGCGCCTCGATCTCCACCTGTGGCTCCGGCGTGTCGAGCTTGTCAATGAGCTCTGCGACCTTGTCCAGAGAGCTTGGGACATCAGTAATCACGAGCGAAGCAGTTCGTTCGTCGGGAACGATGGTGCCGCGGACTGTCATTTGATCTTTCACTGCCGCTTGCATCGTGGACACCTTTGCGTAGTTCAGGCGCCTCACGCGGGTTTCGACGTCCGCCGCCAGCAGGTTTGCCTTTTTGAGATCCTCCTCCTCTTTTGCTTCGGCTTGCATGGTCTTCCTGGTGACAATGCGAACGAGGTTTCCCGTCACCTCTTTTTCCAGGCCGTTGTTCAACAAAGTTGTTTCGAAGATCTCGTCCCACGGGACGGAATCCACCATGATCGAGTAGGTGCCCTGAATGGCGGGGTCCACGACGATGTTGATGCCGCCCTCTTTGGCCAGAAGGCGAAAGAAGTCGACGAGCGGGAAGTTGACCAAGTCTATGCTCAAGGGTTGCCCGGTGAACTTGCCCGACAGGTGATTCATGGACAAGAGCGGCGACCGTGAGACAGGCCGGTCAGGCGTTCGCTCCGCAGCGGGTTTTGCCTTGACCGGGGGGGGTGCGGCGCGAACTAACGGCTCTTGAGACGCCGAGGCCAGAGCGCTCAGCGGAATCTCGGAAGCGGAAAGGTCACTGATCACCGGCACGGTGACAACGGGGGCGTCGGCGGCATGCTCGTTGCCCGACGCAGAGGAAGCTGGCTGTCGCCCGGCCGCCGGGCTTTTTGAGCGCGAACCCGTGCCTGGATCTGCCGATGCCTGGATCGGTGCCGGGCTCTTGGGGGCGGAGGAGGCGGCGTTCTCGGGCGGATGGAAGGTTATGCGCATGCCATGCTCGGTGCCTGCGATCTCGTGCTCGCCGCAGTTGTCCTCCAGATCAAAAACCAGGCGGGCTATCTTCGGGTCCGAACTTTGAAACTGGCGGATGCGCAGTTGCTTCACTCCGACAGCCCCCACATGGTAATTGAGTGTGGAAACCCGGTTCTCGGCATTCAAGAAGTCAACCACGAGCCTGGATGGGTTGTCGACAGTGAACTCCTGGTATGCCAGCTCGCTGTTGCTGCCGACGGTGACTACGAGGTTGTTTCCTTCCTGATTGGCCGAAACACTCGTAATGAGGCCCACGGGTGACGGGCGTGGCTTTGCGGCGGCCCCTTGGCCGTTCGAGCGCGCCGTGCCGGAAGCTTCTGCCGCCTTGGGCGATTTGGAGATGGCTGCGGTCTCCTGCGTGGTCCCCTCTTGGGAAAAGGCGAGCAACAGCAGGGGAAGCAGAACGAGGCCCCATGCGCGGCCGCTGCCTTTCGTGGTGCCGGCCAGTCCCGTGACATCGACAGATCGCATTCTCATAGCACCGATTCCTATAGAGTTCTGAGACGCTTGGTGATTTCTTGGGTCAAGACCTTGCCGCTCTTCAGCGGGGTCTCGCGGATCAACCGTACCGAATCGAGGGTGATGGACTTCACATACCCGTCGAAGAGGCGATCCCCTACATGGAGGAAGTAGACTCGCTTGTCGGTGCCTTTGAAAGCAGCCGTTTGTCCTTCGGCGCTTACAGCCATGCCGAGGAGCTCTACATCCTTGATATACATGCCGGCGATTCCCGGAGGCGCGGTTCCCTTTGAAACTTCCTCTTCGGCATCCTGGCCCTTGCGAGTGAGGAGCGGATTCAAGAACGGATCGCGCCGGTTGCCGGAGTCATAACGGGCTCCTGCGTACCCGGTTGGAGTGGCCGCGGCCACCACAGGTACGTCGGCGGTCGGCGCTTTTCTTGCCGTGGTCTGCCCGATGGCCTGAGAGGGCGCGAGCAGAGCGATCCCTCCGAGCGCTGCCAACAATATAGGTGGAAGATTCTTAAGCATGTCTGTCCTATTTGCCAGAGGCGGCACCTTGGTCTTCCCGATACACAAATGTTGTAGCCGTGCAATTGGAATGGAGAGATCGTGCGGGATCGGTCGAGCCCTCGATGTTCTTGACGCTGATATTCTCGACGTTCACGACGCGCGTGAACAGGCCGACCTTCTCGAAGAAGGTTCCCAAAGCGTTGTAGGAACCCTCGACCTCCATTGTGATCGGCCAGTCCAGGTAGAATGTGTGCGGCGCGACGGGCTGGGGCGCGAACCTGACGATCTTCAGGTTGCTCTCGGCTGCCATCTGCTGCACGGCGCGCAGGACGTCCGGAGTTTCCTTTTGACTCGGGAGAACGCGGCGGAGCTCGTTGAGGCGCGCATCGAGGTCGGCCAGCTCCCGCTTGAACTGAGTGAGCCGCTGCTCGACCGCAGCCGCCTGCGCGACGGCCGTCTGGAGCTGGGCTATTTCAGTCTGGAGTGCACTGCGGGTTGCCAGGACATCCTTGAAGTAGAACCCGTAAGCGAGGGCTACGAGTCCGGCCGCCAGGGCTGCCGTGATTGCGAACTGAGCCCTGCGCGGAAGCTTCTCCAGTTTGAAGTTGCCGAAGGCCATACCGATCTACTCCGTGCCCGTCTTAGGCGCGACGACGCAAACCAGGGCGAATCTTGCCGCG
>Ga0315282_10003192_pt1 | contig 29497 bp, 26 predicted proteins | sample YL17G07_20_MG_FD_203693 | JGI IMG/M metagenome (GOLD analysis project Ga0315282, IMG submission 203693) | Sediment microbial communities from Yellowstone Lake, YNP, Wyoming, USA - YL17G07_20 | ecosystem: Environmental > Aquatic > Freshwater > Lake > Sediment | place: USA: Wyoming | collected... | reverse complement strand
GGCGGCGATGAGGTCGAAGACCTCATCGCCGCCGCTATGCAGGGCCGCCAGCGGTCCGAGAACGTCAGCTACTTCGCCTTCACCGCCACGCCCAAGGCCAAGACGCTGGAGCTCTTCGGCACCGAGATGGCCGACGGGCGCTTCAAACCGTTCAGCCTCTACACCATGCGCCAGGCGATCGAGGAGAACTTCATCCTCGACGTGCTGGCCAACTACACGACCTACACGGCCTACTGGCACCTGCGCAAGAGAATCGCCGACGACCCGCGCTACGACCGCAAGAAGGCCGAGCACCTGCTCAAGCAGTACGTCGAGCTGCATCCGCACAGCGTCAACCAGAAGGTCGGCGTGATGCTCGACCACTTCACCGAGCACGTCGCGGGGGCCATCAAGGGCAGGGCCAAGGCGATGGTGGTCACCCGCTCGCGCCTGCACGCCGTGCGCTACAAGCTCGAGATGGACCGCGCGGTCGCCGAGCGCCGCCTGCCGTTCAAGTGCCTGGTCGCCTTCTCGGGCACCGTGCGAGACGGCGCCAAGGACTTCACCGAGCAGGGCATGAACGGCGTTCCCGAGACCCAGACGGCGGGGATCTTTGGGGGCGACGACTTCCGCATCATGGTCTGCGCCTACAAGTTCCAGACTGGCTTCGACCAGCCGCTGCTGCACACCATGTACGTCGATAAGAAGCTCGGCGGCGTGGGCGCCGTGCAGACGTTGTCCCGCCTCAACCGCATCTGCCCGCCTTCGAAGACCGAGACCATGGTGCTCGACTTCGAGAACGAGGCCGACGAGATCAAGGCGGCCTTCGAGCCCTTCTACGAGGCGACGATCCTCAGTGAGGGCACCGACCCCAACGTGCTCTACGACAAGGAGACGGCGCTGCGCGGCTTCGGCCTGTTCGCCGACGCCGAGGTCGACACGTTCGCCGCACTCTTCTTCAGCAAGGATGCGACCCAGGGCGAGCTGCACGCGTTGCTCGACCCCATCGTTGGACGCTTCAGAGAGGCCGAGGACGATGTGCAGCGCGACTTTCGCAAGACGCTGCGCGACTTCGTGCGCCTCTACGCCTTCGTCTCGCAGGTGATCGACTTCGTCGACACCGACCTCGAGAAGCTCTACCAGTCTGGCCGCTTCTTGCTGCGCAAGCTGCCGCTGCTGGACTCGCCGCTGCCCTACGAGGTGCAGCAGGCCATCGACATGGAGTCGTATCGGTTGGAGGAGACGGGGTCGCGAGCGATTGCGCTGGATCGCAGGAACGTGGAGGTGAAGCCGCCGACCGCCGAAGGTCGCGACGAGCCAGTCGAGGAGCGTGAGCAGCTCTCGGAGATCATCCGCGAGCTCAACGAGATGTTCGGCACCGAGTTCACTGACGACGACCGGGTGTTCATCGAGCAGCTCGAGGAGCGCCTCGACGGCCATCCCAGCCTCGAGAGCATCGTGCGCGACAACCCGCCCGAGAATGCGATCCTGTCGTTCGAGCACTTCGTCAGCGACGAGGTGCAGAACCTGATCGAGACCAACTTCAGCTTCTACCGCCGCATCACCGACGACGATCACTTCGCGCAGTTCTTCTTTTCGAAGCTGTTCGACCGGTTCAGGGAGCGGTTGGGGGAGTGAGTGTGGTTCGATGACGGCACGAGTGCCGAAGCTGGGGACCGCAGTCCGCTAAACTGGGGACGATGCACGTCCCCAGCGCCACACCTCCATCCGATGCTCACGGTGACCCTGCGCTGCGGCTCGTCCTGGGCGTCGATCTGGGCAAGGTCACGACCTGCGTGGCCGTCGGGAGGCTCGACGGTGACGGGCACCTGACTGTCGAGCAGGCGCACGCCGAGCGTCATCTCGGCGAGCCGCTGCGGCCCTTCTTCGAGGTCTACCGTTCGCTCGACCCGTCGGCGATCGCCGCCGTGATCGCCACGGGCGCGTTCGGCGACCGGCTGGCGGCGCCGGCCCTGGGTGGCCTGCCGGAGGAGATCGCGCTGGAGCGGGCCGCCGAGCTCCTTGAAGGAGCGCACGGCCCGCTCAACGTGGTGCGCATCGGCGGCAGCGGGTACTCGGTGCTGACTCGCGCGGCGGATGGCCGCGTCGAGTACGAGACCAACGAGCGCTGTTCGGCCGGCACCGGCGAGACGGTCGAGGGACTCTGTTCTCGTCTGGGCTGCACCCTCGACGAGGCGATCACCCTGGCCGCCACGGCCGACGACGGCATCGCCGTCACCTCGCGCTGCGCCGTCTTCGCCAAGAGCGAGCTGACCCACTTCGCCAACCAGGGGGAGGACCACGGGCGGCTCTTCCGGGGGCTGTTCGAGAGCGTGGCCCGCAACGTCCACGCACTCTACGACCGTGTCAAGGTCGACGGGCCGGTCGTGCTGGTCGGTCACGGCGCCCTCATCGGTCCCCTGGCCGAGGCTTTTGCGGCGCTTGCCGACGCGCCCGTGCGCGTCTCCGACCAGGCCGGCGTCTACGAGGCGCTTGGCGCGCTGCAGGCCGCCGCGCGACAGGATCGCGATGAAGCCGTCTGGCCTGTCGATCCCTCGGCGCTGGTCGTGGAGCGCCGCGGCCGCATCCGCTCGCTGATCCCGGCGGAGAGCGGCCCCGGAGCGGTCGTCCGGCTTGCGGTGCCGGCTGCCGCGGCTCGTCTCACCGGCTTCGTCGTCCTCGGCCTCGACATCGGTTCGACGGGATCGAAGGCGGTGCTGTACGACGCGACCAGTGAGGCCGCTGTGGCCGATGTCTACCGGCGCACCGACGGCAACCCCGTCGAGGCGGCGAAACGGCTGGTGGAGGAGCTGCTGGGCAACGGCGCCCGCGAGGGCCGAAGCGGGACCGGCGGCGGCGACGTGGTGGCGATCGGTCTGACCGGCTCCGGTCGCGATGCGGTGGCCACGGTGATGCGCGCCGCCTATCCGGAGCTGGGCGAGCGTCTGACGGTGCTCAACGAGATCGTCGCTCATGCGGCGGCCGCCGTGCGCCACGATGCAGACGCCGGCCGCAGTCTGTCCATCGTCGAGATCGGCGGGCAGGACGCCAAGTTCATCAACGTCCGCGACGGGCGCGTGCTGGAGAGCGATATGAACCGTGTCTGCAGCGCCGGCACGGGGTCCTTCCTCGAAGAGCAGGCGATCGCTCACGGGCTGGACGACATCGCGCGGTTCGGCGAGCTTGCGGCGCGGTCGAGCGACCCGCCCGACCTGGGCCAGACCTGCACTGTGTTCGTCGCCGACGTGGCCGCCGAGGCACTGGCCGACGGCTTCACCCGCGACGACGTCTTCGCCGGCCTGCAGTACTCGGTGATCAAGAACTACATCGGCCGCGTCATGGGCGACCGGCGCCTGCTCGACAGGGTGTTCTTCCAAGGCAAGCCGGCGACCAACCCGTCGCTGGCGCGGACGCTGGCCGCCGTGACCGGACGCGAAGTCGTCGTTCCGCCGAACCCCGGCGCGATGGGCGCGTTGGGGATCGCGATGCTTGCGGCGGAGGCCGCGCCGGCGGGTGGCGAGGCGATCGACCCGGCGCGGTTCCTGTCCGCCGAGGTCGTGGAGCGGCGCGAGGGGCGCTGTGGCGACAAGCAGTGCCGCAACCTGTGCCGGCTCGAAACGGCGATCGTGAAGGTGGCCGGCGAGCGCCGCAGGATCGTGAGCGGCGGCACCTGTCCCAAGTACGACACCGTCGCGTCGGTGGGCAGGAAGCTGCCGCAGGACGCGCGCAACCCGTACCGCGAGCGCGACGAGCTGCTGGCCGCGGTGATCGGGGAGGCGGGGGCGGCGGCGGACGCCGCCGCCCCCGCCGGCCCGCTCTCGGGCACGCGCGTGGGCCTCCCGTACGCGCACTATCTCATCGACTCGCTGCCGTTCTTCGTCGCCTGGCTGACGGCGCTGGGAGCCGACGTCGAGGTGCTGCGTCCCGCCATCGAGACGCTGGCCGCCGGCGACCGGCGCTGCGCGGCGCCGGGAGCCTGCGCGCCGGTCAAGATCGCCCATGGGCTGACGGGCGCCGCGACCGGCGCCCAGGCCGGTGGCGCCGCGCCAGTAGACCTCCTCTTCGCGCCGAAGTTCATCAACCTGCCCTCGGGGGGCGCTGCCGGCACCTACACCTGTCCGATCGCGCAGGGCACGCCCGAGATGATCGAAGCCGCGCTGGTCGCCGAGGGGCCGGCGGTCGACAGACCGTCGACGGGCGACGGACAGCCCTCGCCGCGTGTGGTGAGGCCGGTGCTCTTCCGCAAGGGCGCGCGCGGCTTCGACGACGAGGACTTCGCGGCGGAGTTGAAGGAGGCGGCGCGGGGGCTCGGCACCTCCGGCGCCGCGGCCCGCGCCGCCCACCGCGCCGCGCTGGCGGCGCAGGAGCGCTACGAGGCCGGTCTGGGCGAGATCGGCGAGCGCGCCCTTGCTTTCGCCCGCGAGGAGAAGGTGCCCGTCGTCCTGATCGTCGGCGAGACGCACGTCGTCCACGACGCGGTCATCAACTCCGGCATCCACGACTTGATCGCCGCCAACGGCGCCGTGGCTCTGCCGCTCGACTGCTTCCCCGTGGCGGACACGGCGCCAGCGCTGGGCTGCGTCCACTGGGCCGGCGCCGGCCAGACGCTGCGCGCGTCGCTGGCCGCGACGCGCGCCGGCGACGTCTTCCCGCTGCTGCTCTGCGCCTACGGTTGCGGCCCCAACTCGTTCGTCGAGCATCTTTTCGACGACCTGCTGGCCGACTATCCGCACACGGTGCTGGAGAGCGACGGTCACGGCGGCGCGGCCGGCTACGTTACCCGCGTCCAGGCGTTCCTCCACGCCGTGCAGGGCTTTCGGGAGAGCGCGGCGGCCGGCGTCGCCGCGCGCGCAAGCGACACCGCCGCCGCCGCGCCCTCCGCCGCCGTCGTGCCCGAGCACCGTCTCGCCCGCTGCGAGACGCCGGTGCTGCGCTCGCTGCGCCACCATCGCGACCGCACCTTCTTGTTCGGCAACATCGGCGGCGATCTGGGCCGCCATGTCGCCGCCGCCATGCGCGGCGCCGGCCTCGACGCGCGCTCCGTCGGCGCCACCTCGCCGGCCGCTCTCGAGCGCGCCCGTCAAGGCTGCTCGGGCAAGGAGTGTCTGCCCTACCAGCTCATCTGGGGCACGCTGGCCGAGTATCTCGCCGAACACGGCGACGAGCTCGGCCAGAACGGCGCCGTCTTCGTCAGCATCGGACAGGGTTTCCAGGCCTGCCGCGCCAATCTGTTCCCGCTGGCCGAGCAGATCCAGCTCGAGCGCGTCGGCTTCGGCGGGCGCATCGACGTCATGGACTTCACGCTGCTCTTCGAGGACTGGGCCCTGACCAGCCTGGCCTGGGGTGGCGTCGTGGCCGTCGACCTGCTCAACATGATGCGCTTCTACCACTACCCGACCGAGCCCGAGCGGGGCGCCGCCGACGCGCTCTTCTCGGCCTGGGCCGGTCGCCTTGAAGCGCTCCTCGAGGAGCCTCGCGGCGACGGCGGCAAGGCCGAGCGGCTGGTCCACCTGGGCAAGAGCCTGGACAGGGTCGAAGAACTTGTCGGCGCGGCAGCAGGCGAGTTCGCGGCGCTCGGCGACGGCGGCGACGATCTGCGCACCGTCTTCCTCTGCGGTGACATCTACCTGCGCGTCGACGAGTGGGGCAACGACGACCTGCAGCGCAAGCTGGCGGACGAGGGCCTGCGGGTCGTCTTCGAGCCCTTCGGCGCCATCTTCGAGCTGCTCGCCCTGCGCACCGTGCAGGATCTGGGACTCACCAGCCGTCTGGGGGCCAAACGCGCCGGCACCCTGAAGCTCATGCGCGGCGTCATCGACCGCATGCTCGCCGCTGCTCGAAAGCACGAACCGTGGATGTTCTGGAACGACGTCCGCGACCTCGACCGCGAGAGTCGCGTCCTGCTCGACGGCTATCCCTTCGGGGAATCCATACCGACCATCGGCGGGGCGCTGCTCACTTGGCGTCAGCGGCCGATCGACGGCGTGGTCGTGGTCTCGCCGCGCGGGTGCGGGCCGGCGCTCGTCAGCGAGGCCCAGTTGCGCCGCGGCGCCGACTTCCCGCTGCTGTTCGTCTACAACGACGGCGATCCGATCGACGCGGCGCGCCTGGCCGGCTTCGCCTGGCGGCTGCGCGGCCGGCCGGCGCGCCGCGTCACCTCACATGGTCGCGCAGCGCTTTGACGATGGGGCACGCCCGGCGTAGGGTCGTCCCCTGAGTATCCGACGAGGGGGGTCGGCACCATGTCCAAGCCGGTCGTCGCCACGTGCACGGCGGGCGAGAACCAGGACCGCGAGGCGCTGCTGCTTGTGTCGAGCGTGCGGGCGTTCGCCGGGAGGCTACACTCGGCCTCCCTGTGGGTGCTGCACCCGTCGACGGCGCCGCCGTTCGAGCCTTCCGTCGAGCGACAGCTGGCCGGCCTGGGCGTCGAGGTGATCCCCTTCCGCCCGGCTGACGATGCGCCCGACGTCCCCGCCGCAGCCAGGGTCCAGGGCGCCGCGGTCGCCGAGGAGCGCGCCGCCGGCCAGACCGACACGCTGCTGTGGATGGACCCTGACACCATCGTCCTGCGTGACGCCGACACGCTGCTTCTTCCTGAGGGCAAGACTCTCGCCTGCAGCCCGGTCCACTTGCAGCTGATCGGATCGTCGTGGGACGAGCCGGTCGACGACTTCTGGGGTCTGCTCTACGAGCGTCTGGGCGTCGACGCCGGCGCCCCCTACGCCGTGACGACGGCGGTCGACCGCAAGAAGGTGCGCGCCTACTTCGACGCCGGATTGCTCGTCGTGCGTCCGGACGGAGGACTGCTGCGCCGCTGGCAGGACGACTTCGCACGGCTCTGTGACGACGCGGCGGCCAAGGCGTTCTTCATCGATGATCCGCAGTACCACGAGTTCTTTCACCAGGCGGTATTGGCGGCCACGGTCCTCGCCACCGTCGCTCGCGACGAATCGGTGGAGCTCCCGCCACTGGTCAACTACCCGCTGCACCTGCTCGACCAGATCACCAGCGAGCGCCGGCCGTGGTCGCTCAACGACCTCGTGACGTGCCGCTACGACACCCTCGAGTACCTCGTCGAGTCGGGCTGGCGAGCCCTGGTGCGGCTCGACGAGCCGGTACGCGGCTGGCTCGACGATACGCTCGCCGGGGGCCGGGCGCGGCTCTGACGACGCGCGCCGTGGACCCACTCTCCTGAGCCCTCAGAATCCGCGCACGCCCTTGACCGCCAGGTAGGCGGCCAGAACGAGGCACACCACCCCCATGATGCGGTCCCCGTGGCGCGTGAGCATGCGCTCGAGCGGCCGCAGGACCTTGTCCGCCGCCTGCGGGAAGGCCAGCGCGACGATCACAGGCAGCCACATCGGGGCCAACGCGATGGCGAGGAACACGGCGATGATGATCGCCTCGTCGACGGCGCTCAGCGCCGCCAGCGTGAGGTCCTTGAGCGCGACGCCGTAGGGGATGAGCGACGTGACGTCGGTGATCGCCAGGCCCAGTCCGGCCACGAACCCGGCGGGTGCGCCCAGGTGAGCGAAGCGGCCACCCGAGCCCTCGCCGTCGTCTGCGGTCGCCTTCTTCTGCCGTCTGATCGAGCGCACGCCGAGGATCGCGACCAGCACCGCCGCAACCAGGTCGATGACCGGCGACAGTGTGCTGTGCTGGCCCGTCGAGACCTTCAGGCCGAAACCGACGACCGCGACCCCGAAGGCCACGAACACGAGCGAGAACGCGACCGTCAGCGCGAAGGCTGTCTTCTTGGATTTCGCCAGCACGGCCATGAGCACGCACATGCCGGTCGGGTTCACGGCGGCCGTGATCGCCAGCGGCAGGATCTTGAGCAGTTCCTTGTCCATACTCCGGCCCGCTTCGCCGTCACGGACCGCCCTCCTGCCGGGGAGGGCTCGCCGTCCTTCCCCATGGTACGCTCCCGCTGAGGCGACCAGGAGACTGGTGATGGGCGACTACCAGCGATCCACGCGGGGCTGTCCGCCCTGCGAGCTGCGGCCCGCGCCGCGGGCGGCGCGCGGCGGGCCCGCCGTGGCCGGCGGTCCCGCCGCATGACGCCCGCGCCGGCCATCGCCCAGGACACGCTCGCCCTGGGCCTCGCGCTGCTGGGCGCGTTCGTCGTGCTGATGGTGTCCGGCTACATCGTGATGCGCGTCTGGGCGCACTACGGGTGGTCCCGCCGCGATGTCGACGGCGCCGCCGGGCCGCGGGCCTTCACCGGCGGCCTGGCGAACCAGTACGACATCGACCACGGCGAGCGCATGGTGCGTCGCGCCCTGGCCGACGCGCAGAGCGACGACGACCTCGAGCAGGTGCGCGAGCTCATCCGCCAGCGCGGCATCGATCCCGCCTTCCTCTCGGAGGAGTCGCGACGCCGGCTGGGGATCGACTGGGACGACGTGGTGATGGGCAAGCCGAGCGAGCGAGAGCCGCGGCCGAAGCAGCGTTAGCCGCAGGCCGCCGTTCAGGCGTGGGCGGTGCCGGCGTCGTCGCCCAGCAGGCCGGCCGCGGTGTCCCCCATTATTGCGGCGAGGTCGTCGTCGGCCAGGTCGAGCGCCAGCAGAGCGCCGACCTCGGCGGTGGGATCCGCCCAGGGGCCGTCGGTCCCGAACACCACTCGCCGTGCGCCGTGGGCGCGGACCAGGTCGAGAAACGTCTCGGGACCGGTGTAGGGCAGCGTATAGGAGGTCTCCAGGTAGACGGCGCGGCCGACGAGGTGTTCGGCCACCTCGTCCCACTGCCTCCAGCCGCCCATGTGCGCCAGAATGAGGGTGAGCTCGGGGTAGTCGTCGAGTACGCGCGCGAAGGCCGGCGGGTCGGAGTGGCTGGTCGGGATGGCGAGGTCGAGCCCGGCGTGAAAGAAGACGATCAGGTCGTGCTCGATCGCGCCTTCGTAGATGAGCCGCATGCGTTCGTCGTCGGGCCAGCAGGCCTGGAACTCGGGGTGCAGCTTGAAGCCGCGCAGGCCCAGGGCGGCCATGCGGGCGAGCTCGGCGGCGGGGTCGGGCAGGTCGGGATGCATCGCGCCGAACGGCGCGATGCGACCGCTGGCCGACCCCGCCGCCCAGTCGTTGATCGAGGCGACGCTGTCGGGCTTCGTCGCGACCGGCTGGATGCAGGCCTTCTCGATGCCGGCGCGGTTCATCGCCGCGACCAGACCGGAGAGGGTGCCGTCGAAGGTCGCGGTGACGCCTGCGTTCTTCTCCATGGTCGGCAGGACCTTGGCGGCGACCGCGTCGGGGAAGACGTGCGTGTGGATGTCGATGACGCGCATGAACACTTCCGGGCGTGTGGGGCGTCATCATATCGTGGCCGGCGGCGGGCGGGCAGCGCCCGCCCGCCGCCGGCCCGCGCGCCGCTGTCGCGTGGCGGCGACCGTCGGGGGTAAGCTGTGCGGGACGACGCGACGTGTCGACGCGTCGGACGAGGAGGACTTATGACTGAGGAGCGCGGCGAGCGTCCCCAGTCGCCCGGCGGGGATACCACCGAGGCGACGGAGCCGACCTCCACCGGCGCCGACCCGCAGACCGGCGCCGCATCCGTTCACGATCAGAGCTACGGGCAGGCGTACGGCCAAGGCTACGGACAGGCGTACGGCCAAGGCTACGGACAGGCGTGCGGCCAAGGCTACGGACAGGGCTACGGCCAGTCGTACGGACCGGGCTACGGCCAGTCGTACGGACCGGGCTACGGAGCCCAGCCACCAGCGCCCTGGGGCTATGCGCCGCCGTACGGTTGGGAGACCGCCTACGGGGCACCGCCCGGTTTCGCCGGCAAGAAGATCGCCGCCGGGGTGTGCGGCATCCTCTTCGGCCAGTGGGGCGTGCACAAGTTCGTCCTCGGCTACAACAACGAAGGCATCACCATGCTGGCCGTCTCGCTGGGCGGCTACGTCATCTACGTGATCGGCATCTTCCTCTCCATCCTGCTCGTCGGCATCCCCCTCCTGGCCGCCATCGCCGGCCCCGTCGTCATGTACATCATCGGGCTCGTCGAGGGCATCACGTATCTGACCAAGAACGACCAGGAGTTCGTGGTGACCTACGGCGCCAACCACAAGGGCTGGTTCTAGAAGGGAGACCGTCGGCGTGACCGGCGCCCGCGGCGGCCGGCGACGGCTGCGTCACTTCTTCGCGACGCTCGCGACCCTGGTCGTGCTGGTCGCGGCGGTCGGCTGCGGCGACCGGAGCTCGCGGCCTTCGCGGGCGACTCCCAGCCCGGCGCCCACGGTCGAGTCCCAGCGCACTCTCGGACCCCGCATCGAGGCCGGTGACGGCTACCGTCAGGACGAGGACGCCGTCACGGTCGTCCACCTGCGCGGCGACGAGGCGGCGACGCGGGCCCAGGCACAGACGCTGCTCGCCGACGAGATCGTCGCCTACGAGGCCGCCGTCGCACGCAATCGTGTCTTGACGGCGGGCGGCTGCAGTGCCTTCGCGGACTGGAGGGCGGGCAACGGGCTCTCGCTGTGGCACGGGCGCACCTTCGACTACTACGGCCTGGACGCCATGGACCGCTACCGCGTGGTCTACTTCGTCGATCCGGCGGGCGGTCTGCCCTTCGTCTCCGTGAGCTGGCCGACGGTCGATGCGGCCCAGTCGGTCCATACGGCCATGAACGCCGCCGGTGTGTCACTCACCTACAACTACGCGGACAGCAACGACGAGAGCATCGCCGACGCGCCACAGCTCTGGCGCCTGCTGGGTGAGGTGATCGCCCAGGCCCACTCGGTCGACGAGGCGGTGGCGCTGCTGGAACGCGGGCCTCGCACGAGCTCGGCGAACATCCTCATCGCCGACGCGTCCGTGCCCACGGCCGTCGTGGTCGAGCTCACCTCGCGGAAGCTGACGGTGCGGCGCGCCTCCGACGACGCGATCTGGTGCACCAACCACTTCATCGACATGCACATGCGCGAACCGATCCGCGACCAGAACTCGTTCGCCCGCTACCGCCGCCTGCGCCAGCTGCTGTCGTCCGGTGGCCCGAGCGATCTCGACGCCGCCGTGGCCGTTCTGCGCGACCATCACGACGCGCGGACCGGCCGCGACGACTTCTCCGGCGACGTGATCGCCTGGAACATCAATGTGCAGGCCGAGATCTTCCATCCCGGTGATCGCACCCTCTGGGTGGCGACCGGTATCGCGCCGGCGGTGTACGGCCGCTGGATCGGCTTCAGCCTCGACGCGGAGCTGGCCGGCGAGCCCGGGGAGGACCCGACCCGCGTCGTGCCGCCCGACCCGCTGCTGGACGAGTCGGCCGCCACCCCCTTTCGGCTCTTCCAGGAGGGCTACGTGGCGTACCTGAACGGCGAGGACGACGAGGCCGTCCCGCTGTTGCAGCGAGCCGTCGCGGCTGACCCGCGGAACGGCCGCTACCTCTACGCGCTCGGCGCGGCGCTGACCGCGCAGGGTGCCCGCGAGGCGGCCGTCGAAGCCTACCGGCGCGTCGTGATCACCGACGTGGACGACGTCTACAAGGCGTCGGCCTGCGTGCATCTGGGGCAGCTCTACGAAGAGCTGGGGGAGCGGGCGCGGGCGCTGGCCTGGTACCGGCGGGCCTTGGGCTACGACATCGGCGACGACGAGCTGGAGGCGCCGGCCAGGGAAGCCCTGGGCGGCGGCCGCTAGGCGGCCGCCGCCCTCACTTCGCTGGCCGGCGCAGCAGCAGCCAGACGCCCGCGGCGACGCACCCGCATGAGACGAGCAGCGGCTGCCAGACGGGCGCGAACCACTCCCCTGGCATGAGGAAGAGCAAGTCGCGGGTGCCCGGCGACGGCGGCCAGCGCAGGAGGACCTCGAGCCAGACGTAGTAGAAGATGTCCCACACGCCGAAGGCGAAGAGGAAGGCGCCCAACCTCTCGAGCCAGGTCCGCGCAGACAGAAAGGCGACGGCCAGGAGCACGACGATGGTCGCCGCCTCGCGGACCTGCTCGTAGTGCAGGTAGGCCTGGGGGAAGTGGAAGTCCTTCTGCGTCACACGGGTGTCGAACTGCAGCGCGAAGAGCTTGCGCAGGTAGTAGACGACCATGGCCTCGATGAGCGCCATGGCGACGGCGGACAGCGCCAGTGCGGCGAGGCGCGACCAGCGCTGTGTGACGCCGGCCCTGCGGGCGGTCGAGCGCCTGGTCACGCGAGCCTCAACGTGGCCGTGACGGGGAAGTGGTCGGAGGGGCGGCGGCGGTACGGCGCGAAGCGCCCCACCGCCGCCCCTCCGACCTCCCATCCGTCACCGACGAGGATGTGGTCGAGCTGCGTGGCGCTCTTTGCGACGCCGACCTCGGCCAGGGCGTCGCGGAACCCGGCGACCGACAGCGGTCGCAAGGTCGGGTCGTCGAGCCCGGCGTTGAAGTCGCCGAGGACGATCCACGGCTGGGCGCGGTCGAGCCAGCCGAGGAGCGCCAGCACGCTCTTGGCCCGCACCGCGGCGGGCCAGCCCTCGAGGTGCACGTTGGCCACGCCGAAGCGGCGCCCGCTGCGGGCGTCGCGAAAGCAGGCATACGTGACGATGCGCGGCATGGCGTTGCCCCAGGAGCGCGACCCGCGAACGTCCGGCGTATCGGAGAACCAGCGCGTCCGTTCCCAGAGGGGCAACAGGCGCGGGCGGTGGAGGATCGTGCAGGTGCCGCCGCCGAACACCCGGCCACGGATGAGGTCACCGCCGCCGCCTTCACCGATGGCGGCGCACCGGGCCAGCTGACGCAGCAGGTAGCGGCTCTGGAAGCCGTACGCCTCCTGCAGCCCGACGACATCGCAATCGAGGCGGGCGACGGCATCCGCCGTCGCCCGCCTCCGGAACGGCCACGAGTCGAGCCCGTCCCAGGCCAGCCCGTTGCGGATGTTGAAGGTCGCGACGCGAAGCTCGAGCGGTCGCTGGTCGGCGGGCTTCTCCATGCGTCAAGGATACCCGGCCGGCACCCGCTGCGCGGTGAGGGGGGCGCCGCCTAGGAACGACGCCGGTCGCGATGCCAGCGTCGCTTGTGTCTGCGGCGCTCGACTGGCGGCGGAGGGACGATCCCAAGTCTGACCAGGAAGCCGCCGCGGCGGTCGAGACGACGGCGGCGCAGGAAGTCGCGGCGGCTGGGAAGCGCGATGACCCATCCCGCACCGACCGGCGGGGTGAGGAAGGCGGCGCCACGACGACGGGCGTCGGCCAGCGACGCGCGCAGAGCCTCCAGCAACTCGGCGGCGGGGTCCGACACCCACTCGCTCCAGGTGAGGCGAGGTAGCGCGGGCGGCGGATTCGGGCAGTGGATCGCGCGGGGTGTGGCGTCCTGCGACGCTGGCCAGAGCCCCTCGACATAGGCGTCGCCGTCGTCGAGGAGCAGCCAGCGCTTGTCGACCGAGTGCTGGAAGGGGTCGCGCAGCTGCCAGGCGGCGAAGGGCGATCCGCCCAGCCTGACGTGGCGATTGGGGCGGTACCCGAGCCGACGCATGGATCGCAGGTAGTCGCGCACCGCGGGGCGGAATCGGGCGCTCGCCCGGCCCGATGCTGGCTGGTCGTGAGACATGGCTCCCCCTTTCACGCGCCTGACGACAGTGTACGACCGGTCGGCGACGGAAGGGCGGGGGGCGGGCGACGAGGTAGTCGGTGGCCCGTCCGATGAGCGCTGGGCTGGTCGCCACCGCGTCCACGTCGACGTTGGACGTTATCTTGGCGCCTCGATCAAAAGAGCGTGTAGATGAAGGGCGCCAGCGGCGAACTGCCGGCGAAGACGATCACGACGCTGAGAAGCAGCATGAAGATGATCACCGGCAGGAGCCACCACTTCTTGTTGGTCTTGAGGTAACCCCAGATCAGCGCTGCCTTGCCCTGTTGCGGGCCTGCCATCAACTCTCCCTGGTCGATCTCACGGTACTCTGCGACGTCCTAGTATGGCTTCTCCGGGCGGCTCGCCGGGCCTTCTGCGTCGATCTCGATCCAGAACGACTCGTGGCGACCGCTCCACTTCCGCCGCAGCGTGTCCTTGCCGAACAGCCTCATCACCAGACCGAGCGGCGTCATGACGACGAAGAAGGTGACGACCAGGATGACGTAGGTCATGACGGTCGCCATCAGCTGCGCGAAGGCCATCCACGCGCGCTCGACAGGCGAGAGCGCCCGCGGCAGCGCGAGGCCGAGCACCAGGAACACCGCCGCGGCGGCCAGGAAGTACGGGCCGAAGGCGCGGTCCCGCCACAGCCCCAGACCGCCGAGCACGGCGAAGGCCGAGGCCATGAGCAGGCCGAACTTGCGCAGCTCACGCCGGTGCACCGTCTTGTCGTTGCGCTCGTTCATCGCGGGGCGTCAGTCGAGACCATAGACCTCTCTCCAGTCCACGTCGTCGTGCAAGGGCGGTTGTTCGTCCTTGTGGAGGACGCAATCCTCAAGGACGAGCACGTCCATGTCGGTTCGCATGAAGCACAGATAGGCGTCCTGCGGCGTGCAGACGATCGGCTCGCCGCGGACGTTGAACGACGTGTTGATGATGATGCCGTAGCCGGTCAGTTTCTTGAACTCCTCGATGAGCCGGTGGTAGGCGGGGTTCACGTCGCGGTCGACGGTCTGGATGCGGGCCGAGTAGTCGACGTGGGTCACGGCGGGGATGTCGCTGCGCGGCACGTTGAGCTTGGCGATGCCGAACAGCGCCCGCTGCTCGTCGGTCATCGGCACCCGCCGCGCCTCGCGGACCGGAGCCACGAGCAGCATGTACGGCGACTCTACGTCGAGATCGAAGTACTCGGCCTTGTCCTCGGCCAGGCACGACGGTGCGAACGGGCGGAACGACTCGCGGAACTTGACCTTGAGGTTGAGCAGCGACTGCATCTCGGGGCTGCGGGCGTCGCCGAGGATGCTGCGGCCGCCCAGGGCCCGCGGTCCGAACTCCATGCGGCCGTTCAGCCAGCCGACGACCTTGCCGTCGGCGATGTGCCGCGCTGTCGTCGGCGCCACGTCCTCGGCAGCGAGCCGCTGGTACGGATAGCCCTCCTGGTCCAGCCAGCCGGCGATCGATTCGGTGGTGAACGCCGGCCCGAGGTACGATCCGGCCTGGCTGTCGCGCGCCGTGTCGACTGACCGCGGGTTGCCCAGGACCTGATGCCAGCCGAAGAGGGCGGCGCCCAGGGCCCCGCCGGCGTCGCCGGCCGCGGGCTGGATCCAGAGGCGGTCGAAGACACCCTCGCGCAGAAGCCGGCCGTTGGCGACGCAGTTCAGGGCGACGCCGCCGGCCAGGCACAGGTCGCGCTCGCCGGTCTGGGCCCGCACGTGGCGGGCCATGCGGAGGATGATCTCGTCGGTGACGTCCTGCAGCGACCGCGCCAGGTCCATCTCGCGCTGCGTGACGTCGCTCTCGGGCTTGCGCGGCGGCCCGCCGAAGAGCCTGTCGAAGGCCTTCGAGGTCATCGTCAGCCGCTGGCAGTAGTCGAAGTACTTCATGTTGAGCTCGATGGAGCCGTCGTCCTTGACGTCGACCAGCTCGCGGCGGATGAGATCGACGTAGCGCGGCTCGCCGTAGGGCGCCAGTCCCATGACCTTGTACTCGCCGGAGTTCACCCGAAAGCCCGTGTAGTACGTGAAGGCGCCGTACAGCAGGCCGACGCTGTGGGGGAAGCGAAGGTGCCGGCGCATCTCGATCCGGTTTCCTTCGCCGACCCCCCAGGAGGCGGTCGACCACTCCCCCACGCCGTCGACGGTCAGGATGGCGGCGTGTTCGAAGGGCGACGGGAAGAACGCCGACGCGGCGTGGGACTGGTGGTGCTCGGGGAACCAGAGCTCACCGTCGAAGCCGACCTGCTTGCGGACCAGGTCTCCCATCCACAACTTCTTCTTGAGCCACAGCGGCATGCTCATGAGGAAGGAGCGCAGACCGGACGGCGCGTAGGCGATGTAGGTCTCGAGCAGGCGCTCGAACTTGATCCACGGCTTGTCGTAGAAGACGACGTGGTCGAGGTCGGCGGGCCCGATGCCGGCCTCGCGGAGGCAGTACTCGACGGCGTGCTCGGGGAAGGAGGGATCGTGCTTGTGGCGGGTGAAGCGCTCTTCCTGCGCGGCGGCGACGATCGCACCGTCGGTCACCAGGCAGGCGGCCGAGTCGTGGTAGAAGGCCGAGATGCCAAGGATGTGCGTGCCGATGTGCGGGTCCCCCTTTGGTGCGAAGGCAGCGGCCACTCATCTTCGCACGAGACGCTCGGCGGAGACCACCCTGCGGATGGCGGGTCGGCCGGCTGGCGGGCGGGAGGCTGCCCCGTTTCGCGACCCGCAGTCGGGGAAAGGTCATGCGCGACGATTCCCGAGGGAGGGAAACGATGGACATGCGAGTGCGGGAACTCACCGACGTCATCGAACCGCAGCCGACCCTCGAGGGCGCCGGCGTGCACCTCATCCGCAGCATCGGCGGCTGGGACCTCGACTACCTCGATCCCTTTCTCCTGCTCGACCACTTCGAGTCGGACGACCCCGAGGACTACCTGGCCGGCTTTCCTCTTCATCCGCACCGCGGCATCGAGACGGTCACCTATATGCTGGCCGGCGAGGTCGACCACAAGGACACGCTGGGCAACGCCGGCACCATCGGTCCAGGGGACGTGCAGTGGATGACTGCCGGCGGCGGCATCATGCACGAGGAGATGCCGCGCCCGCGGGAGGGGCGCATGGGCGGCTTCCAGCTGTGGGTGAACATGCCGGCCGCTTTGAAGATGTCACACCCGCGCTACCGGGACGTGTCGGCAACCACGGTCCCTCTGGTCGAGCGGCCCGACGGCGTGACGCTCCGCGTCGTGGCCGGCGAGGTCGACGGGACGGAAGGGCCGGTGACCGAGGTGTACGCGGACCCGGAGTACCTGGATGTCACGGTTCCCGCCGGCGTCGCGTTCGAGCAGGCCGTCCCGCGGGGCCACACGGTGTTCGCCTACGTCTTCCGTGGCGGCGGGTGCTTCGGGTCGTCGGGGGAAGGCGCGGCGGACGACGGCGAAGCCGTCGTTGCACCGCGCCTCGTCGTCTTCGGTGACGGCGACCTGGTGCGTGCGCAGGCCGGCGACGACGGCGCCCGCTTCCTGTTGGTGTCGGGCGCCCCGCTGGGCGAGCCGATCGCCCGCTACGGGCCGTTCGTCATGAACACTCGTGAGGAGATCCGCCAGGCGCTGGCCGACCTGCAGGCCGACGAGTTCGTCTGGCGTGACGACGCAGACTGGCTGCGGGCCCGCGAGGGGCGCGGCGAGTGAGCGCTGCGCGCTCCGCGCCGCGCCTCACGGGCATCCTCGCGGTCGGCTTCGACCTGGGCGAGACGCTCTATCACTACGGCGAGGGGCCAATGAGCTGGCTGGAGCTGTCGCGGCCGGCGCTCGAACACGTGACCGACGTCCTCGGCCTCGACCGCGACCGCGCCGACGTCGAGGCGGCCTGCACGCTGGTCGCCGACCTCGACGATTCGCGGGGCGGCCTCGACGAGGTCAACCTGCAGGACGCCATGGGGAAGATCCTGCGCGCCCTGGGCGCCGACGCCAGCCTGCAGGTCGAGCGGGCGGTCGACGCGTTCTTGGACAAGGCGCGTGACAGTCTCGCGGCGTACCCCGACGCGGCGGCGACCCTGGCAGCCCTGAAGGAGCGCGGCTACAAGGTGGGGGCGCTCACGAATGTGCCCTACGGCATGCCGCGACGCACGATCCAGCAGGACCTCGAGCGGGTGGGCTTGGCGCAGTATCTCGACGCCCTGGTGACCTCGGCCGACGTGGGTGTGCGCAAGCCGGCGCCGGAGCCGTACCAGTGGCTGGCGGCGGGGCTGGACGTCGAGCTCGCGGAGATGGCGTACGTCGGGAACTCGGACACGGATGTGGAGGGGGCGGTGTGCGCCGGCGTCGTGGCGGTGCTCGTGGACCGTGTGCGTGAGCCGTCGGACCACGGGCAGGCGGCGACTGTGGCGTCGCTGAGCGAACTTCTCGACCTGTTCGGACCCGCAGCGACTCTCGCGCCGGAATAGGCCGCGGCCGCCGGCACACAGGACGGGGCGCCGTCGGCGGAGACGAGCTCGTGGGTGCCGCCGACGAGATCCCGTCTGCGGCCGAGCGCGTCGTGGCGCTCGATTCAGACAGTCGTGACCGTGATGCCGGCGGCGCGGAGGCGGCCGAGTTCGGCCGCCTCCGCGCCGCCAGTGGTGATCAGCTCGTGCACGGCGCCGACCTCGCAGATACGGGCCAGGGCTCGTCGGCCCACCTTCGAGCCGTCGGCCACCACGATCACGCGCTGTGCTCGCGCGATGAGAGCGCGGTTGGTCTGCGCCTCGACCTCGTGGTAGGTGGTCAGGCCGCCGTCGACGGTGATCCCGTCGACGCCCACGAACGCGATGTCGAGGTTGAGGTCCCCGAGCGTGCTCTCCGCCAGAGGCCCGACCAGTTCGTACGACTCGGCACGCGCGGTCCCGCCGGTGACGATGAGCTTGAGGTTGGGTCGCAGCGCCAGCTCGGCGGCGATGTTGAGAGCGTTGGTCACCACGGCCAGGTCGGCACGCTCGGCGAGCGCGCGTGCCACCTCGGTGGTGGTCGTGCCGCCGGTCAGGCCCACGGTCGCCATCGTGCCGTCGACACGCGTCGCCGCCGCGAGGGCGATGCGCCGCTTCTCGTCCTTGTGCCGCCCGCCTTTGTAGCGCAGTGGCAGCTCGTAGGCGGTGGTGTTGGCGACCGCCCCCCCATGTGTGCGCGAGAGCAGGCGTTGCTCTTCGAGCAGCCTGAGGTCGCGACGGATGGAGGCCGTGGAGACGCCCAGTTTGGCGGCGATGTCGGCCACGCCGACGGACCCGCCGCCGGCGAGCTCCTCGAGGATCAGTCCCATGCGGTCTTCCTGTCGCATAGCTCTCCCTATCGTAGGGCGTCGCCCGTCGCCGCATCGAACGCGAAGACCTCGTCGGGCGAGACGGCCAGGCGGACGCGGTCGCCGGCCTTGAGCCGCAGCCGTCCGTCGAGGCTGGCGGTGATCTCGGCGCGTTCGTTCCCGTCGCTGGCCAGAAGCGACGCCTCTTCACTCGTCTCCGGCGAAGCGAGACGGCCGTCGATGAAGCCGTGCGCCAGCAGCGCGCCCCCGAGCGGCTCCACGACCTCGATGTCGAAGTCGAGCCCAGGTCGCGGGTCGTCGTCGGTGGCGAGACCGAGCGAATCCGGGCGGATGCCGACGATGCATGGGCCGTCGACGACGTGCGGCAGGGCCAGCGACAGGTCGCCGGCGTGCACGGCGCCGGACGCCGCGGTCGCCTGCAGCAGGTTCATCGGCGGGCTGCCGATGAAGTGTGCGACGAACACGTTGGTCGGCCGCTCGTAGACGTCCTGCGGGGCGCCGATCTGCTGCAGACGGCCGGCCGACATGACCGCCAGCCGGTCGCCGAGGGTCATCGCCTCGACCTGGTCGTGGGTGACGTAGATCGTCGTGACGGCGAGTCGCTGATGCAGGCGCTTGAGCTCGGCGCGCATCTGCACGCGCAACTTGGCGTCGAGGTTGGAGAGGGGTTCGTCGAGCAGGAAGACCGCCGGCTCGCGCACGAGCGCCCGCCCCATGGCCACACGCTGGCGCTGGCCGCCCGAGAGCTGCGCCGGACGACGCTTCAGCAGCGCGTCGAGGCCGAGCATGTCGCTGATCTCCCTGACACGGCGGTGGATCTCGTGCCGGTCGACGTGACGCTGTCGCAGGCCGAAGGCGAGGTTCTTGGCGACCGTCATGTGCGGGTAGAGGGCGTAGTTCTGGAACACCATGGCGATGTCGCGGTCGCGCGGTGAGAGGTGGGTGACGTTGCAGCCGCCGATGGCGATCGACCCCGACGTGGCCGTCTCGAGACCGGCCACGAGACGCAGGGCAGTGGTCTTGCCGCAGCCGGAGGGTCCCACGAGGATCATGAACTCGCCGTCCGGCACGTCGAGTTCGAGGTGGTCGATCGCCACCGTGCCGCCCGGGAACTCCTTGGTCACGTCCTTGAAGGACACGTCGGCCATGCGGCTACTCCTTCCGCACCGGGGTCACTGCTTGATCCCGGTGTAGGCGATCGACTGCACGAACCAGCGCTGCGCGATCAGGAACACGGCCAGCATGGGGATCTGACTCATCACCGTCCCCGCCATGAGCAGGTTCCACTGCGTCATGTGCGCGCCCTGGAACATCGACAGGCCGAGCTGCAGGGGCGCGTGTTCGGGTGTGCTGATGATGATGAGCGGCCAGAGGAAGTCGTTCCACGACCACATGAACTGGATGATGGCCAGCGTGGCAAGTACCGGCAGGGAGAGCGGCAGCACGATCTTGAAGAAGATGGTCAGGCGCGAGGCACCGTCGATGCGCGCCGCCTCCTCGAGCTGGACGGGCAGCGAGAGGAAGAACTGGCGCAGCAGGAAGATGCCGAACACGCCGCAGAGGTTGGGCACGATAAGCCCGCCGACGTTGTCGATCAGGCCCAGCTTCCGCACGATCAGGAACATGGGGATGATGATGACCTGGAACGGGACCATCAGCGTGACCAGCAGCAGGACGAAGAGCAGGTTGCTGCCGAAGAAGCGCAGCCGCGCGAACGCATAGGCGGCCAGGCTGCAGAAGATGAGGTTGCCGGCGACCGTCGCCGCCGAGTAGAGGAAGCTGTTGAGAAAGAAGTGCCCGAAGGGCAGCGAGTGCCAGGCCGCCGGATAGTTCGAGAACTGCAGCGACTTGGGGATCAGCACCGGCGGGAAGCGCTGCGCCTCGGCCGGCGTCTCGAGCGACGTGATCAGCGACCACACCAGGGGCAGGAGCATCATCGCCGCCAGGGGGATCAGGAAGAGGTGCCAGGGGCTGAACGGCCAGTGGCGTGGCGGCTTGTCGGGGACGCTCTCGAGATCAAGGGGATGATCGATGCTGAGGAACGAGCCGGCTTCCATCACGATTCACCGTAGATGCGCCGGCCGCCGATCTTGAGCTGCACGATCGTGACCACCAGGATCGCCAGGAACAGGACGTAGGCGATGGCGGCGCCGTATCCGCCGGCGAAGTTCGTGAACGCCTGCTGGTAGAGGTAGACGACGACCACGGTCGTGGAGCCCAGCGGGCCGCCCCGGGTCGTGACCCAGATCTCGTCGAAGAGCTGCAGGGCGCTGATCGTCGACCACACGACGAGAAAGAGCGTCGCCGGGCGCAGGAACGGCAGCACGACGTTGCGGAATGAGCTCCACTTGCCGGCGCCGTCGATCTCGGCCGCCTCCATCAGCTCCTGCGGCACGCCCTGCAGGGCGGCGAGGTAGATGATCACGTCGAACCCGAGCCAGCCCCAGACCGTCATGGCGACGATGCAGAAGAGCGCCTGGTCAGGGTTCTGCAGGAAGCCCTGCTGGGGCAGCCCGAGCTTGTCGAGGAAGAAGTTGACGAGGCCGAAGACCGGATCGAGGAGCCAGAGGAAGATGATGCCGGTGGCCACCGTCGAGGTCACCACCGGCACGAAGACCGCCAGCCGGTAGAAGCGCACGCCACGCAGCTTGCGGTTCAGCGCCCAGGCGACCAGCAGGGCGCCGCTCACCGAGATGGGCACGAACAGCACCGTGTAGAGGATCGTGTGCCGGACCGACGCGGCGAACATCGGGTCGTGCAGCAGCGCCCGGTAGTTGGCCAGCCCGACCCACGTCGGCGGCGAGGTGAGGTCGTTCGCCTGGAACGACATGATCGCCGACCACACGATGGGCATGATGCCGAAGATCACGATGAGCACGACGGCGGGGAGCGTGAAGGCCCAGCCGGCGAAGTGCTCGGAGCCCAGGGCGCGATGCAGCCGCGAGTCGGGCGCCGGTCTCAACATGCCGGACTCGTCTCAGTCGTCCTGTCGGAGCGGCGTCAGCGCCTCAGGGCCCCGGCACCGCCAGCGCGGCGTTGGTCTGCTGCGCCGCCTGGTCGAGCGCCGTCTTGGCGTCGGCCTTGCCGAGAAGCACCGAGACGATGGCGGTGCCCATGTACCCGGAGATCTTCGAGTACTGCGGGATCGTCGGCCGCGCCTTGACGGCGTTGCTCATGTTGGCCACGAAGAGGTCGGTGCCCGGGTACTTCGTGAGGTAGGCCTGGAAGTCGGGCTGCTTCTGCTGGGACTGGCGGATCGGAAGGGCGCCCGTCTGCAGGTCGTAGTACATCTGCTGCTTGGCGTCGGTGAACCACTTGATGAAGGTCCACGAGGCGTTGACGCGGTCCTGGCCGTTGTTGAGGATCACCCAGTTGTCGGGGCCGGAGATCGTCTGGTGGTTGGCCGGCAGGACCTGGACGCCGAAGTCGACGTCGGGGAAGCCCGCCAGGTCCCAGGGCCCGGTCACGAGCATGCCGATGTGGTCGTTGTTGAACGTCTGCTGGATCTTCTGGTTGGTCGTGTCGATGTAGATCGACTTGTCGACGGTGGCCATCTCGCCGAGGATCGTCAGCGCCTCGACCCCCTGGGCCGAGTTGAAGGCGGCCTGTTTGTTGTCGGGGGTGAGGATGTCGCCGCCGTAGTCCCAGAGCATGGCCTCCCAGTGCCAGACGGTGTCCTCGCTGGCGTCGGCGGGATAGCCGAAACCGAACTGCTTCTTGCCCGGGTCGGTGAGCGCCTTGGCCGCGGCGCGAAAGTCGTCCCAGGTCCAGTCGGCGGTCGGGTAGGCGACGCCCGCCTGGTCGAAGAGCTTCTTGTTGTAGACGATGGCGAGGTTGTCGACGAGGGCCGGCACGCCGACGATCTTGCCGTTCACGGTGGCGGCGAGGCGCTCGGCGGGCCAGAAGTCGTTCCAGTTGAACGAGGGATCGCTGGCGATCATGTCGTTGAGCGTCACGACCTTGGGACTCTTGACGATGTTGGCCGCCCAGGAGCCGAAGATGTAGGTGATGTCGGGATACTTGCCGCCGGCGATGGCGGTCAGCGTCTTCTGCAGCGCGAAGTCGTTGCCGCCGTTGTACAGCGCCGTGACGTGGATGTTGGGGTGCGTCTGGTTGAACTGGGCCACCAGGGCGTCGTCGGCCTTCTTGGCGTAGTCCTCGTCGCCGTGCCACATCGTTATGTTGACGACGCCGGTAGGGCTGGCGCCCGGGCTGGTCGATGTGCCGCCCCCGGACGAGCCGCAGCCGGTCGTCAGGGCCGCTGCGGCGAGGAACAAGGTCAGCAGGCCCACGATGCCGATCAGGATCCGTCTCATTGTCTGCCCCCTGTGTTCGAAGTCATGGAGATTACAGGACCACGGATCTGGTGAGATGCCGTGGCCGGTCTGGGTCGAGGCCCCTGGCGGCGGCCAGCGCGCCGGCGACCCGATGGACGCGGACAAGCTCGGCCATCGGGTCGAGCTTGCCGCGGATCACGGTGGCCCCCGTCGCGGCGATCTGCTCGAGCAGCCCCGGCTCGGTCTCACCGAGCGACCAGACGAGGCTGTGCGGCTCGGCGACGCTGATCGGTCCGTGTCGGTACTCCATCGCCGGGTAGGACTCGGTCCACGCCTGGCACGCCTCGCGCAGCTTGAGCGCCGCCTCGTTGGCCAGGCCGATCGTCCAGCCGTGGCCGAGGAACACGAAGTGCGTGAAGGCCGCGGGGTCGAACGGTAGAGGATCGGCCAGGGCCCGCTCGCCGTCGGCGATCGCCGACGACAGATCCTCGCCGAACGCGGCTCTGAACAGCGCCAGGACGGTGGTCGCGAAGCGGGTCTGGACGACCGAGCGCTCGTCGGCCGGCTCGAGAAGGATGCTGCGACCGGCGGCGGCGACGACGGGCGAGGCGGGGACCGCCGAGACGGCGATGGTGGGCGTGCCTGCGGGTGCGGCGTCGAGGGCGCGCACGATCTCGGTCGTCGTGCCGGAGCGCGAGATGGCGACGACGGCGTCGTAGCGCCGGTCCGGCGGCATCTCGGTGGGCGTGAACGAGTCGGTCTCTCCGAGATCGGCTGTCTCGCGCAGCGCCGCCACCGACTGCGCCATGAACCACGAGGTGCCGCAGCCCAGCATAGCGATGCGCGCCCCGGCGGCCGGCAGCACCTCACGTGCCTCGACGGCCATGGCGGCCGCGGTGCGCCACAGCTGCGGTTGCGACGCGATCTCTTGTTCAAGTGCGCTCACTTATCGGCACATTACGTCAGATATGTGCAGAGGGCAACGTCACTTTGAGCGTGCGGTGTAGTGTTTTGCCATGCGTGAGTCCGAAGGGCAGACTGGCGCCGCAGATCTCAAGCTCCGCGATTACGTCCCTCGGCCGGCCCTGCGGGTCGAGGAGCACGAGGTGACACGCGCCGCGCGCACCGCCGTCGACGCGCACAACCATCTCGGGCGCTGGCTCAGCCAGGACGGGGACTGGATCGTCCCCGACGTGTCCCGCCTTCTAGCCGACATGGACGCCGCCAACGTCGGTGCGATCGTCAATCTCGACGGGCGGTGGGGCGGCGAGCTGGAGGCGAACCTCGAGCGCTATGACCGCCGCCATCCGGGGCGCTTCGTCACCTTCTGTCACCTCGACTGGGGCGAGACGGCGGCGCCGGGGTTCGGCGAACGCCTCGGGCGCAGCCTGAGGCGCTCGCTTATGGCGGGCGCCGCCGGACTCAAGGTGTGGAAGGACCTCGGCCTCAGCCTCACCGACGAGCGCGGCGAGCTCCTGCTGCCCGACGACGAGCGCTTGGCGCCGGTGTGGGCCGTCGCCGCCCAGGAGGGAGTTCCGGTGCTCATCCACACGGCCGACCCGCGCGCCTTCTTCTCGCCAGGCGACGCCACGAACGAGCGCCTCGAGGAACTGCTGATCAACCCGGACTGGTCGTTCGCGCATCTGGGCGAAGCGCACTACGAGCGCCTGCTTGAGGCGCTCGAAGGGCTGGTGGCCGCCAACCCCGCGACGATGTTCATCGCTGCGCACATGGCGGGCGCCGCCGAGGACCTCGACCTGGTCGACCGCTGGCTGGGCACGTATCCGAACCTGCACGTGGATACCGCCGCGCGCATCGCCGAGCTGGGGCGTCAGCCGCGGCGGGCGCGGGAGCTCATCGTCGGTCACGCGGACCGAGTGCTCTTCGGTACCGACGTGTTTCCGGCCAGCCTGGGGGAGTACGCGATCCACTTCCGCTTCCTCGAGACCGAGGACGAGCACTTCGCCTACTCGCTCGACGAGCCGCCGCCGCAGGGGCGCTGGCGGATCTGCGGGCTGGGGCTGCCCGACGACGTGCTGGACCTGGTCTACCGCGAGAACGCCCGCGGGCTCCTCCCGGGCCTGGCGCGCGCGTAGGGTCGGCGGCGCGCGAGCGCGCCGTACGTCCGTGCGGGCGTTCCGTCTACCTCATGCCGCAGGCCGCCGCATAGGGTCCCAGGACCTCGAGGATCGCGTGACGCACGAGATCGTCCGGTCGCGGGCTGAGACGGCCCGCGCGCAGCGCCTCGTACTGCCGCGGCAGGTGCCGGGCCAGCAGCTCGGCAGGGATCGCCGCCGGCGAGAGGTTGGCGAACAGTCGGCCCAGCGCGGCTTGGACTTCGGGGTAGGGCCAGTAGTAGCGGCAGCGGTCGCTGTAGCTGATGGCCCGTGCGCGGCGCAGCTGCTCGTCGTCGCCGCGGTAGTAGTCGCGCCAGTGCTCGGGGTGGGCCACCATCGCGGCGTCGAGCGTGTCCTGAAGATGCGAGAGCTGGGCGCCGGCTGTGCCGGCGCCCAGCTCTCGCTCGACATCCTCCAACGCGAAGAACGCCTCGCGCATGGCGTACGTAAGCCCCGGCCCCACCTTGAGGATCGCGAAGTGGTCGGCCACCATCTCGGCGAGCGCCGTCGCCGGCTGGTAGTCGGTCGAGTGGGCTTCGAAGACCAGCGGCGGCTGCGTCTTCAGCCACGCGACCAGCTCCCGTGCCGCCGAACGACCGTAGACCGCGACCGTCTCGTCGCCGAACTCCACCCCGGGCTGGACGACCAGGGCGACGACCCGCTCCCACGCCGCCTCGAGGCCGCGTTCGCGAAACGCCTCTCGGGCCAGGTCGAGTGCCGACTCCGCCGCCGCGGCTGACGTCGGTGTGACCGGCCCGGCGCCTGCCGGCTCGCCTCCCGGGAGCGGCACCTCGCTGCCGATCACGTAGAAGGGTGCCGGCACGCCCGGGCCCGCCTCGGCGTGCGCCGCCTCGGCCGCGGCGCAGAGGTCGGCGGTGCGGGCGGCGGCGAGGCGGGGGTCGAGGGGGTCGCCCTCGACCCCCGCCTCGCCGCCGCACGGCATGCTCGCGTCGAGGTGGAGCTTCGTGTAGCCGGCGCGTACGCAGTCCTCCACCAGCCGGCACGCCTTGGCCATCGCCGCGGCCGCCGCCTCGTGCCGCCACGGGTACGGTCCGAGATGGTCGCCGCCCACGACGACGCACCCAAGGTCGAGGCCCAGTCGGGCGGCGATCATGACCAGGGAGTCGCGAAACGCGGCCGGCGTCATGCCCGTGTAGCCGCCGTACTGGTTGACCTGGTTGCAGGTCGACTCGAGGCAGGCGACGGTGTCGTCGGCGGCGGCCTGCAGCATGGCGGCCTCGAGCACGAAGGGGCTGGCCGAGCACACCGAGACGATACCGGCGCGCTCGCCGCTCCGGTTCCAGGCGACCACGTCGCGAAGCAGACCAGGAGCCTCCGTGCGTCCGTGCAGGACGCCCCGCATCGCGTGCATCTCAGCGCCTGGGGCCGCTGGCGGCCTCCATGGCGGCGACCGCCTCGGCAAGCGTCGGCTGGGCGGTGGTGCCACCCACGGCGCGTGTCGAGAGTGAGCCGCAGGCGACGCCCAGCGCCAGGCAGCGCTCGATCGGCCACTCGTTGAGGCGCCCGTAGAGGAAGCCGGCGTTGAAGCTGTCGCCGGCGCCGATGGCGTCGGCTACCGTCACGGGCAGCGCGTAGGTGCGCACGATGCGACCCTTGCTGTAGGCGAGCGCGCCGTCGGCGCCGCGCTTGATCACCGGCATCGGGCCCTGGGCGGCGAGCGTCGCGACGGCCGTCTCGATTTGGCTGCCGCCCGACAGGGCCAGCGCCTCGGTCTCGTTGACGAGCAGCACGTCGACCGCCGGCAGGGCGGCGTGCACGCCGCCGTTCCAGCGCTGGGAGGGGTCCCAGTTCGTGTCGAGCGAGGTGCCGGCGCCGGCCGCGCGGGCCTCGTCGAGCAGGCCGCGCAGGCCGCGTGACAGGTTGGGGAGGAGGAAGAACGAGCTGACGTGGACGTGGCGCGCGCTGCGCAGCAGCGCGCGCCCGACCATCTCCTCGCTGAGCAGCAGGATGGCGCCTTGCGAGGTGAGGATCGCGCGGTCGCCGTGACGGACCAGACAGACGGTCGTGCCGGTCGGGACGTGCGGGACCGTGCGGCAGCCGGATACGTCGACGTCGTGTGCCCGCAGCTCGTCGAGCATGAAGCGCCCCGCTGGGTCATCGCCGAGTACCGCCACGAGCGCCGTGCGCAGGCCGAGCCGTGTCGCGGCGCAGGCGAAGATGGCGGCCGACCCGCCGATGGTCAGACAACCGGTCTCGACGAGCTGCTCAACCTGGCCGTACTGGATGTCGTGCGGCATGCCCTGGACGACGACGTCGGGGTTCGCGTCACCGATGACGAGCAGATCGATCGCGTCTGTCGATCCGTCCATGGCCGTGTCCCGACCCCCCGTCACGGCCTCTGCGGCAGCAGCGCGGCCGGCAAGTAGTCGCGGTGGGCGAGCAACAGCTCGTCGACCATGTCCTCCATCTGTGCTAACGACAGAGTCGCGGCGGCATTCGGATCCAGCATGACGGCCTGGAGGACGTGCGCGCGGCGCTGTTCCAGCGCCGCGCGCACCGTCAACTCGACCACGTTGAGGAACGTGCGGTCGAGGGCGGCGCATTGCGCCGGCAGGTCGCCGACGTACGTCGGCTGCAGGCCGGCGCGGTCGACCAGGCAGGGCACCTCGACGCAGGCGTCGGCCGGCAGGTTGGTGATCAGTCCCCTGTTGCGGACGTTGCCGTAGACGGTGCGCGGCTGACCGCTGACCATCGAGTGGATGATCAGCGAGGCGTACTCGCCGGAACGCTCGATCTCGAACGGCTCGCCGGCGGCCAGCTTGCGCTTCTCCTCTTCGTAGATGTCGAGGTTCTCCTCGCTGCGACGGATGTACTCGTCGACGGGGATGCGCAGGCGGGCGATCTCGTCGTCGTTGCGCATGAACCAGGGCACGTACTCGGCGAAGTGCTCCGACGACTCGGTTGGGAAGAAGCCGAACCGCTTGTAGATCTCGACGCGGACGTGCCGGCCGAGCCCCTCGGGGTCGGCGGCGATCGCCTCGTCGAGCAGCGGGTAGAGGTCCTGGCCCTCCCGCTCGACCTGCAGCACCCAGCTCATGTGGTTGACGCCGGCGCCGTGGAAGTTGATCTCGTCGGGCGGCACGCCCACGTACTCGGCGATCTGGCGCGACGTGTTCTGGATCGAGTGGCAGAGCCCCACGATGTTCGTGTGCGGCGAGCCGGCGTACCAGGCCCAGCAGTTCATCGCCATGGGGTTCGTGTAGTTGAGCATCCAGGCCTGCGGGCACAGCTCGGCCATGTCGGCGGCGATGTCGAGGAGCACCGGGATGGTGCGCAGGGCTCGCGAGATGGCGCCGACACCCGACGTGTCGGCGATGGTCTGGCGCAGCCCGTACTTCCTGGGGATATCGAAATCGAGACGCGTGGCGGCGAGGCCGCCGACCTCGATCGTGTTGATGGCGAAGTCGGCGCCGTCGAGGGCGCGGCGGCGGTCGACGTAGGCCTCGATGCGCGCGCGCGCGCCGACGGCGTCGCTGGTCCACTGCGCCATGGCGCGCGCGGTATCGAGGCGCTCGGAGCTGATGTCGTGCAGGACGATCTCGGCCTCGGCGAGCTCAGGGAGGGTGAGGATGTCGCCGAGCAGGTTGCGGGTGAACTCGACGCTGCCGGCGCCGATGAAGGCGATCCTGGTCATGCCTGAGACTCCCCCGTTCGCTCGTCTGCCCCGTCACGCCACACTCTACGCCACCGGACGGCGGTGCAGCCTCACGCCGGTGCCGACGGGTGACGCTTCGTGAGCGATAGTGTCGCATTCCGTGCAGAAACGAGCAAGCGCCGTCAAGGTGGTGTCCGGCCATGGCCCACCGCACTCCGTACGGCGCGCCGAGGAGAGGGGCCGAGCGACCGTTCGTGGCGCCTCGGCCGGATCATGGAAGTGAGATGGGGCGGGGCGAGGGCCGGCCGGCCCTCGCCCCGCCCCATCAGATCGCCCGCCGTAGCGTCGCGGCGGTCATCTCCTGGCCGCAGTGCGGGCAGGGACGGCTCAGGGAGCCGGAGCCGGCCTGGGCTGCCTCGAGACCTTTCTGGACCTCGATCTCGCTGGTCGAACCGCAGCCCGAGCAGGTGATGACCAGCGGCGTCGCCGCCGGAGGCCTGTCGTGACCTGCCGGATGCGGGGGCGTCTCGGAGTGCCGGGCACGGTGGATGAGCTTGGCGAAGAACCCGGCATCCGGTGGCGTGGACGGTGTCATGGGCACCACTCCCCTTTCAAGATCGCGGTGCGCCCGTGTTTGACGCTTGCCCCAGCGGCTGCGGTGTGAAACCGAAGGGCGGGCGGGGGGGGGGGGGCCTGGGGGCCCC
>Ga0315282_10003191_pt1 | contig 29519 bp, 21 predicted proteins | sample YL17G07_20_MG_FD_203693 | JGI IMG/M metagenome (GOLD analysis project Ga0315282, IMG submission 203693) | Sediment microbial communities from Yellowstone Lake, YNP, Wyoming, USA - YL17G07_20 | ecosystem: Environmental > Aquatic > Freshwater > Lake > Sediment | place: USA: Wyoming | collected... | reverse complement strand
GCGCGACCCAGCCCTCGGTGCTCTTGTTGAACTCGAACGCGATGTCGGATACGGGTTCGGGTGGCTCCGGCGGACGCATGACCCGGGCGCCGCGAACCTCCAGCTCGGTCTGCTCGCCACCCGGGACTCGCACCGATAGGGTCGAGATTGACGCGTCGTACGACCACCCCGGCAGGCCGTCGCCGCCGGCCACCGGGTCGCCGTTGAGGAGCACCTCGGTCGGCTCATCGATCGGCGCGATCAGCACCGCGCCGCTGGGCTCGTTCGCCAGGGCGATCCGCATGTTGAGGGTGGAGCCTCGCAGGCGCGGGCTCGAGACCGTTCCGGTTGACGTGATGTGGACGGTCCCGCCCGGGGAGTTGTACATCGTTGTCCGGGGGTGCGGGTCTTGACCCAGGAAGGTGTACACGTGCTCGAGGATCATGCCCGGGTCGAAGACCCAGCTTGACTTGTCGGCGAGCCATGCCCCGATGGAGTCCGGCCACAGTGCGACGTCCTCTCCCTCCCGGGCTTGCTGGTGCGTGGCGCTGCGGACGATGCCCTCGGCGATCCGCCGCCAAGGGTGCGACCCGTCGTATTCGCTCAGCTCCAGCAGCGACCCCGCGTAGCGCAGGCCGTTCCACTGCACCGGTCTGCCGAACCAGCTCCACAGGTTCTGGCTCGCGCCGAGCACTGGGATAGAGGCGTAGCGCACGAAGGGGCGCTGGGGGTCGTCCCAGAGGTAGATGAACGGGAGGCCGGTCCGAGCCCAGTACACCGCCTCGTGGAGCCAGCGCTCGTCGCCCGTGCAGCGGTACGCGTCCAGGTTGGCGGTGACGGCCTCCGCGGAGGCGAGGACGTCGGGCGTGTGCATCGGCACCTCCCAGACCTGCGCGGCGCGGGGCACGCGGAAGCGATTCATGAGCCGGAGCGCCTTGAGCCCCGCCTCGAGCGCGCCTTGCGAACCGGTCACGCGCGCGCACGCCAGAAGCTGGACGGCGCTCGCCGAGCATGTCCCGAGTTCCACCTCGCCGGCGTTGCCGAGATCCCAGTAGTCGTACCCGAGGAAGACGCCGCCCGCCTGGCGGTCCGCGTCGAACGCCCAGTCGCCCTTCGGAAGCTGCGTGAGCGACAGGTTCGCGGCCGACGCCAGGAGGCTGCGCGCCCAGTCGAGCCCGGTTCCGTACATCAGCCCTGAGTCGGGGCCCTGGGGCTTCGCGCCGCTCTTCGCCTGCATCTTCGCGACCCACCGCTGGTACAGCTCGCCCTTGGCGGGGTCGGTCGTCGTCTCGGAGGCCCGCTGCAGGTACCAGATGAACTGCGGCCCCGGCACCGTCTTAGGCGACATGATGGTCCCGCCGCCCTTGCTCGACCACCAGGCGTCCTCCTCGGGGATGTAGAGCGACTCATAGTAGGCGCGCGCCGAGAACTCCACCTCCGACACGTAGTCCCCGTGAGGCAGCGCGGCCGGCTCGGGTGCGCCGTAGGTGTCCATCCACCGATCCACGGCGTCGAGCGCAGTCCTCGAGCCGGCGATCGCCGTTACCTGCGCCCGGAGCGTCAGCGCCCGGCCGGCCGGAAGCTCGTAGGGCTCGGAGGCCAGGACGTCGTTCTCTTCCATCCATCCGCCGAGGGCATTCGGCGCCAGAAGGCCTAATGTCGCCGCGCGGTGGCCGTCGAGGTACCCGGGGCACGAGAACACCGCGGATGGGCGATCATTGTGGCCGTCCCACGGGTCGCGGCAGTCCCACAGCAGCGCCGTCGTGATCTTGCCGTCACAGACGCTCATGAGCGGGATAGTGATCTTCTGCGGGTGCGGGATGTGGCGCATCCGGGCGGACGCGCTCTCGGCGATGTCGAGCGTCGATGAGGACACCTCGTCTCCCTCGAGCCACTCCAGGCCCGGGAAGATGGCGTCGGCGCCGAAGCGATCGGCGAGGAGCGTCGGCCCCTCGAATGCGAGGATCTTCCGCGGCTTGTCGCACAGCACCCGGTAGGCTACGCGCATCATGTCGGGTCGGTCGCCCGGCGTAAGGGAGGCCTGCGCCTCCCAAGTTCCGCCTTCGGCGTCCACGACACGGGAGTCGAAGCGCACGCCTCGACCCTCGGCGGCCGCGGCGCCTGCGAACGTGAGCGTCTCGCCCGGGCCCTGCCCGGCGGCGAGCGTGATCCGCCCGAGGTGGGGCAGCCATCCGACCTGCGTCCACCGACCGTCGTAGAGCGCGAGAAGCCTGCACGGGCCCGCGCCCCACTCGGAATGGCGCACCCCGAGGCGCAGATCGCCGATTGTGTAGATCGCCTCGTTTGCGCCCCCGATGGTGAGAGAGGTCGCCACTGGCCACGATTCTGAGCCGTGCACGACGGTGCCGGCGATCCGCGCGGCCGGCGTTTGCCTGATTGCTCGGACCACGAAGCTGTGAGTTGCCCATGCGCGAGCGGGGACGTCGGACGGGAGCGGCGGCCGGCCCACGAGCTCCAGTTCCGGCGGGAGACTGAGCTGAAGCTGCACAAGGCTCGCGTCCGCGGGGCCGAAGTTCCGGGCTGAGAGCGTCACCTGCGTTGTCTCGCCAGGGGACAGTACGGCCTTGTCCGCCTGCAGCGAGTACGCCTCGATGCGCGGCTCCAGCGTGCAGTCCGCCTCCGCGGCGACCCCGCTGCCTGTGGCCGCGACCGCGAGCTTCGCGCCCTCCGGGACCGGGCCCACGATCCTCCAGTGCAGGTACGCCGTGCCGGCGGGCTGGAGCACGTCCGGCAACGCGGACTTGCCGGCCGGCACGAGGGTCACGCCGGGCGCGCTGACGGTGGCGTTCGGCGCCTCCACGGGCGCGTCTCCCGCGTTCGCGATCGCGGCCCGTAGGACATCGCGGCCCGGCAGCACATCAAAGCGCGGGACCGTCAGGACGGGGCCCACCGATTCGACCCACTCAATGTCGTCCAGTATCCACGTCGCGGGGGCGTTCAGCATCCTGGGGGAGAGGTGCACCCACTTCGCCTTTGGGTTATCGGTGAAGTCGTACGCCAGCACGCCCTCGTGCCAGCGGCCGTCGCCGAAGTGCGAGGCCGGCACACGGAATGCGGCGCGCTGGGAGCCGGTGTCCTCGAGCGGCTTGGCGCTCATCGCGATGACGTAGAAGAAGATCTGCGCATCCTTGTCGGCCGAAGGGACCTTGTACCAGAAGCGGATGCCGCCCTTGAGGCTGGCGAGCATCGTCCCCTGTTGTCCGCTGTCGACCGCCCACCCCCGGTTGAGCCCGATCTCGATGGGGCTGTCAGCGGTGCGAACCAGCTCCATGGCGCCCTTGCCCGAATGGGCTTCGGCCGTCGCGTGTCCATTGCCGAGAACCTGCCAGTCGACTGGCGCTCCGGCGGAGTCGAACTGCTCGAACCCGCCGTTCGTGACAGTCTCAGACAGAAGGGGCGCGGACAAGAGGGCGAGCAGCAGTGCGATCGCGGCGTTGCGCATAGCAGGGCCTCCTACGGGTCGCGGGTATCCAAGGTGGTCTTCGGCAGGTACTAAGGGGGATACCTTGTCCGAAGGCGTCCGGCTGCGCGAACCGGAAACGAGCACCGGCGAGGCAGATACCCGAGGAGGACACGCAATGGGGAATATCGCGGCACTCAAGCAGGCCTACCGCACGATCCCGGACTTCCCGGCGCCGGGGGTCCTGTTCAAGGATATCACCCCTATCTTGCAGGACCCCGGCCTGTTCAAAACGGCCGTCGATGCCCTCACTGGTTACGCACGCGCGCGCGGCGCGGAGGTGATCTGCGGGATCGAGTCGCGCGGGTTCCTCCTCGGAGCCCCGGTGAGTCTCGGTCTGTGCGTGCCTTTCGTGCTCATCCGCAAGGCCGGCAAGCTGCCGGCGAAGTGCGTTAGGGCTTCATACGAGCTCGAGTACGGCACCGCCCAGATCGAGATGCACGAGGACTCCTTCGCCCCGGGCGCGCGCGTGGTCATCATCGATGACCTGCTGGCCACCGGGGGCACCGCCAGGGCCGCCTGCGAGCTGGTGGAGCGGCTGGGCGGCACGGTGGCCGGCCTCGGCTTCATCACGGAACTGACGTTCCTCGGCGGGCGCGACAAGCTGACCGACTATGGCGTCGAGTCCTTCGTGCAGTTCGGTGCCGGGGAGTAGGGGCCGGGGCACGGCCCGGAGCCCCTTGTTCGCGCCACCCCATACAGCCCGTCCGACCCCCTACCCCGGCCGCGGCTCGAGCCACGTCTCGAACACGGCGTGGAGGTTCTCGGCCGGATCGAGCAGCCCCCACTCACACTGCGCGATGGCGCCTCCAGCCGGCGTCTCGAGCGCTCGGCGAACCCGTCGGACAGCTTCGCGCACGTCCGCCACTGTGCCGTGGGGAAGGATGTGCTGCCTGTCGATCTCGCCCCAGAACGTGATCTTGCCCCTGAACCGCTCACCTAGCCCCTCGATGTCCATGCAGAAGAGCTGGCTGTTGAGCGCGTTCACCCCCACCTCGATTATGTCGGGGTAGACCGCCTCGGTGAAGCCGTCGGAGTGCATGAACACAAGCTTGCCGTGCGCGTGCGCGAGGTCGCAGTAGTCTTTGTAGAGCGGCTTGTAGACCTCGCGCCACTGGGCGGGCGATATGAGGAGCGAGGTCTGAGTGCCCCAGTCGTCCATGAACATCACAGCATCCACGTCTGTCTTGACCCACATCTCGAGCTCGCGCATGTAGTAGTCGTGCACCATGTCCCGGAGCCGCATCGCCTCGGGAACGCCCCATGCGAGGTCGAGGAACAGCGCCTCGGTGCCGCGGAGGAACTGCATCCTCTCGAACGGCCGCGGGCAGCATGACGCCTTGATGAAGAGGTCTGACCTCGCACAGGCCTCGTCCACGCCCGACAGATCGGCGCCATCCAGAAGCTCGCTGGGTGGAGTGAATGTGCGGAGCGCGTCCCACGACGCAAGCGGCGGCTCCTTTACCTCGCCCGCGACGCCGTCCTCCTTGGCCTCCCACACGGAGCCCCACTCGTCCATCCACCTGCCGACGCGGTACTCGCGACCCTTCGCGCGCGTGCTCGCGCCGTACCGGAACGGCACTCCGCCGAAGTCGGAGGGGAACCGCTCGACCAGTGCGCGCCACTCCTCAGCGCGGGTGGCGAGCACTCCGGGAAGCGCCCATTGGTCCCGTGGGGCGCGATCGGGGCAGTCGAATGTCACGCACTTGCGGACGCGCTCGCGTGGGGTCATGAACTCGCTCCTCCCGGTCGCTCGGTGCGCACCGGCTATTCCGCGGCAGGGCGCGCGCCCCTCCAGGGGGAAGGCACACGCGACCCAGCCGGAGGTGACGATTATGACATCCCGCGAGCGCGTGATGCGCGCCATCGACCACGAGGAGACAGACCGGCCGCCGGTCCAGTGCTACCTCACGCCCGAGATGCATGCGGCCCTGAAGGAGCGTCTGGGAGCCGAGCCCGGTGTAGCCTTCGAGGTGGACTTCCGCACCGTGGGGCCCGCACGGACAAGGCCCACGCGCCAGCCGGAGCCCGACTCCGGGGTGCTCTACTACGACGAGTTCGGCGTCGGCTACGCCAACGTCGCGAACAATGCGGGAGGGGAGTACCTCGAAGCCGTCGACCTCACGCTCGCGCGGATAGAGACGATGGACGACGTCGCGCGCTACGCATGGCCGAGCCCGGACGACTACGACTACTCGGTCATCCCCGCTCAGTTGGCCGCCAGCGAGGGCTACGCGACCTGCGCGGGCCATGCGGGGCAGCCGGACATCATAAACGGAGTGGGCCGAGGCCGCGGGATGGCACAGGTGCTCTGCGACATCGTGGTGCGCGACGAGGTTGGCGCAGCCATCATCGACAAGCGGGTGGACCACTTCTACGAGGTGTCGCGCCGGTCGCTCATCGCGGGCGAGGGCAAGGTGAACATCCTCTGGATCGGCGAGGACTTGGGCACACAGAAGGGCCCGACCATCAGCCCCGCCACGTTCGACACCTTCTTCCGCCCGCGCCTGCAGCGGTTCATCGACCTGGGTCACGAGTTCGGCTGCAAGGTCGCGATGCACTCGTGCGGCTCGACAAGGCTTCTCATGCCCAGGTTCATCGAGATGGGCCTGGATGTGCTCGACGCCGTGCAGCCCGAGCCGGTCGGAATGGTGCCCGAGGAGCTCAAGACGGAGTTTGGCGACAAGCTCACTTTCTGCGGCCTCATCTCGACCCAGCACACGCTCCCGCGCGGCACCGTAGAGGACTGCCGGGAGGAGGCGCGGCACCGCATCGAGGTGATGGGAGCCGGCGGGGGCTACATCTTCTCCCCCGCGCACTGCATACAGCCGGACACCCCTGTCGAGAATGTGCTTGCCATCTACGAGGAAGTGCTCGGCAAGCGCCTCCTGTAGGGCGACGGGCCGCCCGGAAGGCCCCGGGGCGTCTCAGACGGAATCCAACAACACGGTCGCGGCTCCTCACCGCGGCCCAGGACACCTGCTCCAGGAGGGCTTAACGTGAAAGCGCTTCGCCTTGCATTTGTGCCTGTACTCATTGCCGTAACCTGTGGCTGGGCCGTCGCCCAGGATAACGCGCTGACCGACCAGGAGCAGCGCGAGGGCTGGCAGCTCCTGTGGGACGGCTCCACCTGGACAGGTTGGACCGGCATCGACAAGAACTGGTGGAAGATAGAGAGCGGGGAGATGGTGACCGTCCCGGGTGGCGGCGGGATGGTCGAGACGGAGAAGCGCTACGGCGACTTCATCCTGAGCCTCGACTTCATGGGAGAGCAAGCCAACTCGGGGGTGTTCGTCCGCATCGGCGACCCCTCCGACCCGGTGTTCACCGGCATCGAGGTGGCCATAGACGACAGCGCCGACTGGCAGGAGCCGAGTCGTCACGCCACCGGAGCGATCTACGATTGCCTGGCGCCAGTCGTGAATGTCTGTAAGCCGGCCGGCGAGTGGCAGCACATGACGGTGTACGCGAAGGACAACGTCCTGATCGTGGTGCTGAACGACATCCCGGTTCTCAATATGGACCTGGACCAGTGGACCGAAGCACATAAGAACCCCGACGGCAGCGACAACAAGTTCCCGACCGCCTACAGGGACATGCCGCGGGAGGGCCACGTCGGGCTGCAGCACCACGGGCAGCGAATCCACTTCAAGAACATCAAGCTGTTCTCGCTCGAAGAGCGGTAGAACGCCACGTCGGCTAAGGAGGGTCCCAGGTGAAAGCGGTCAGGACGTTCACGGTGCGGCCGTACCTACCCGAGAGCCTCGAGCGGCTCCGGGAGCTGGTGTACAATCTGTGGTGGTGCTGGCACCCGGACTCCATCGAGCTACTGCGCCGGATCGACCGCGGGGTGTGGGAGCAGACGGGGCATAACCCCGTCGCGATGCTCGCCCGGGTGAGTCAGGAGCGCCTGAACTACCTTGCCTCCGACCCCAGCTTCCTCGACCATCTCGACCGCGTCATGGAGTCGGCCGAGGAGTACCTCACCGAGATCACCTGGTTCGCGCGCACGAATCCGAGCCTTCGCGATTGCCTCATCGCTTACTTCTCGTTCGAGTACGGCCTGTCGGAAGCTGTGCCGAACTACTCAGGCGGCCTGGGTATCCTCTCAGGAGACCACCTGAAGAGCGCGAGTGACCTGGGCGTTCCACTGGTCGCGGTGGGACTGCTGTACCAGGAGGGCTACTTCAGGCAGTACCTGAACGCCGACGGCTGGCAGCAGGAGGAGTACCCCACAAACGATTTCCATTCGCTACCTGTCCAGCAGATGCTCGACGAGCACGGAGAGCAGCTCAAGATCAGCGTTCCGTGCCTCGGCGAGCCGGTGAAGGCCGCCGTCTGGAAGCTCGTTATCGGCCGCGTGAGCCTGTTGCTGCTCGACGCCAACCTCCCCGAGAACTCGCCGCGTTCCCGAGCGATCACGGCTACGCTCTACGGCGGCGACAACGACATGCGCATCCGTCAGGAGATACTGCTGGGGATCGGGGGCGTTCAGCTCTTCGACGCCCTGCCCTTCCGTCCGAGCGTGTTCCACATGAACGAGGGGCACTCGGCGTTTCTGGGCCTCGAGCGCATCCGCCAGCTTATGCAGCGCCGTAGCTGCACGTTCAACGAGGCCAGGGAAGCCGTCGCCGCGAGCGGCGTCTTCACAACGCACACGCCCGTTCCGGCGGGGCACGACCGCTTCGACGCCGCGCTGATGATGCGCTACTTCGAGGGCTACTACCAGGGGCTCGGGCTATCGGCGGACGACTTCCTCGGCCTCGGTCGCGAGAACCCCCAGAACAAGGGCGAGCCCTTCTGCATGACCGTCCTAGCCATCAAGCTCTCGGGCTGGCGCAACGGCGTGGCGAAGCTCCACGGGCAGGTGTCCAGGAGGCTGTGGGCGCATCTCTGGCCGTCGGCTCCCATCGACGAGGTGCCTATCACGTCGGTCACCAACGGGATCCACACCCCGTCCTGGATCTCCCATGACCTTGCCGCTCTGTTCGACCGGTATCTCGGGCGCAGGTGGCAGCAAGAGCCGGCCGACACGGCGGTCTGGCACTCGGGCGACGCGATCCCCGATACGGAGCTCTGGCGGACGCACGAGCGCCGCCGGGAGCGGCTGGTGGCCTTCGCGCGCAGGCGCCTCAAGCAGCAGTTGCAGCGCCGCGGCGCCCCCGCGGCCGAGGTCGCGCAAGCCGACGAGGTACTCGACCCGGAGATCCTCACCCTCGGGTTCGCCCGGCGTTTCGCGACCTACAAGCGCGCGTCCCTGCTCTTGCGCGACCCGGCCCGGCTGTTCCGCCTCCTCACCGACAAGGAGCGGCCGGTGCAGATCATCTTCGCCGGCAAGGCGCACCCGAAGGACAGCCCCGGCAAAGAGCTGATCCGCGAGATCGTCCACTTCGCTCGCCAGCCCGAGGCGCGCCACCGCGTCGTCTTCATCGAGGACTACGACATGGCGGCCGCCCGGAACATGGTTCAGGGCGTCGACGTCTGGCTCAACACGCCCCGCCGCCCCTTGGAGGCGAGCGGCACGAGCGGCATGAAGGCGGCCGCTAACGGCGCCCTCAACTGCAGCACGCTCGACGGGTGGTGGGACGAGGCGTACACCCCGGAGAACGGGTTCGCAATCGGCAAGGGGGAGGAGTACGACGACCTCAACTACCAGGATGAGGTCGAGTCAAACGCGTTGTTCGACCTACTCGAGAAGGAGATCATCCCCTCCTTCTACGACCGTGGACCGGACGGGCTGCCGCGGCACTGGATCACCCTCATGCAGAACTCGGTGCGCACGATCGCGCCCGCGTTCAACACCAATCGAATGGTGAAGGAGTATACCGAGCGGGCGTATCTGCCCGGGCTTCGGCAATGGCGCACCCTGTCGGCGGGCGACCTCGACCGCGCTCGTCAGCTCGCGGCCTGGAAGGGGCAGGTCCGCGGGGCGTGGGCCGAGCTCAAGATCGCGGAGACCTCCGACGACTGCGAGGCCTCCGCCGTCGTGGGTGACCAGTTCGGCGTGAGGACGATCGTGCATCTCGGGCCACTTACCCCGAGCGATGTGAGGGTCCAGCTCTACATAGGCCGGGCCGATCCTCACGGCGAGATCTCGGAGTCGCAGAGCGTCGAGATGACGTGCGCGAACCCCGACGGGCCGGGCCCCTTCGAGTACACCGGCCGAGTGCCGTGCCGCGCCGCGGGCCCCCATGGCTACACGGTGCGCGTCGTCCCCTTCCACCCGGACCTGACGTGCCCGTTCGACGTAGTGCCGATGCTGTGGGCGGAGTGAGGGGAACCGGGGCGTGATGGGTATGGGAGCGACCTCCGCCCCGGGAGCGACCCGCTATCGCGGAGCGCCCGAATGCCACCGAAGGGAGCATCGGGCCCCCGCAAGCGCGTCACGGGCACGGACGGGAGCTGGCGCCCGCTTGGCCTTGGCATCGGCCGCGTGCGCCTCTGTGGCGATAGCCCTCGCTACCACCCCCGCCCAGCTCCCCCCTCTCCCTCACGAGGTGGCGCCACGTGTCGCGGAGCCTGCCGAGCCGGAGACGCGCACGCTCTCACCCGACGAGGCGCGCGATGCCCTCGTGCGCGACTGGCTCTTCCAGGCAGAGGGTCGCCCCCTGGTGAGGCGCGCGCGACAGGAGATCGGCTGGGCGCGCGATCTGGCGGACCGACTTGCCCGCGAACACCCGGGCCTCGACCTGTCCCCTGAGCTCGCCGACCTGGATCGGTTTGAGGCTAGGTGCGCCGGCATCCCGGACGACTCACGAGCCCTTCCGTCCCGTCGGGCGGCCGAGCTTCCCGAGGGGCTGATCGGTTGGTGGAGCTTCGACGGATCCCTCACGCTCGACGGCTCCGGGCATCGCCTTGATGCCACCCTCGAGGGCTCGCCGGAGAGCGACCTCGGCGTGTTCGGCAGCGGACTCAGGCTGACCGGGCAGAGCACGCTGAACGTCGGCCCCGAGCTCTCTCGACTCCCCGCGGGGCCGTACACGATCTCCGCGTGGATCCGCACGACCGACACCGAGGCGGACATTGTGGGAGATGGCGTCGGCGTCGGCCGTTTCCTCTTCATGACTTACCAGGGCGTCGTTCGCGGCCATCAGTGGACCGCTGAGAGCGGCAACGTGGTCGATGGGAAGACTCGCGTCAACGACGGCCGATGGCACCATGTCGCTCAGGTCGTCGACGGGCGCACCATTGCGGTCTATGTGGACGGCCGGCTCGACGGCTCGCTGGGGTTCACGGGTGAGCCTGTCGTTGAGGTCGACCCCGTCAGGATCGGCGGCCGCGGGCCCACTGGGAGCTCCCTCTTCGCCGGTTCGCTCGACGAGGTGTGCGTGTTCAGTCGGGCACTCGCGGACGAGGAGGTTGCCGCGGAGTACAACGCAGGCAGCAAGGCCCTCCGTCCCGCCGATGAAGCTGTAGAGGCCCGGGCGAGAGAGTTCTACCTCGCCGTCCGCGACGTGAAGCGGCGGATCGTGTTTGCCAATCCCGCCATCGACTTCGACGAGGTGCTCTTCGTCGACAACCCCTACCCGCAGGGCTCCGAGTGGCCTCACCAGGCCAGGCATCGAAACGGCATGATGGCCGTGCCGGGCGGCAGGCTGCTCGTGCTCGAGGGCCTCGGACCCGGGGGCAACATCCGTAGGCTCGCGCCCGAGCGACCGGCGGGCTTCTGGCGGCCCGACCTCAGCTTCGACGCGCGCAAGGTCCTGTTCTGCATGAAGCCGTCGGGCGAGCCGAGCTTCCACCTGTACGAGATCGGCATCGACGGAACGGGCCTCCGGCAGCTCACGGACGGGCCCTACGACGACCTCGACCCGATCTACCTGCCCGACGGGCAGATCATGTTCACCAGCACTCGCTGCAACACGTACGTGCGGTGCATGCCATACACGTTCTCCTACGTGCTGGCGCGCTGCGACGCGGACGGCGGGAACGTGTACCTCATCAGCCAGAACAGCGAGCCCGATTGGTTGCCGACGCTGCTGAACGACGGACGCGTCATCTGCTCCCGCTGGGAATACACCGATAAGGCGCTGTGGCGCATCCAGAGCCTCTGGATCACTAACCCTGACGGCACCGCGACGGCCGCCTACTGGGGCAACCAGAGCGTCTGGCCGGATCACCTCGCCGAGCCGCGGCCGATACCGGGCAGCCGGCGGGTCATGTTCACCGGCCTCGCGCACCACAACTGGTTCGACGGGTCGATCGGCATCCTCGACCAGGACAAGGGCTTCAACTTCCCTTACGGCCTGACCAAGGTCACCTGCGACGTGCCCTGGCCGGAGTGCGGCGCCCCACCGGTCGATTTCCACGAGTCGGGCAGCTACCACAGCTCGGGCGCGTTCACCGCCTACAAGACACCCTACCCGCTCTCAGAGACGCAGTTCCTGGTCTCGGCCCGGAAGGACGACAGGTTCGCGCTCTACCTCATGGACGTGGACGGCAACAGGGAGCTTATCTACGAGGGCGCCTACAACAACTGGCACGCAATGCCGGTGAAGCCGCGTCCGGTGCCGCCGAGGATCCTCGACCGGGTCATCTGGCCCGGAACCGGCCCCGACCGCAAGCCCAACTCGCCCGGGACGTTCTTCAGCGTGAACGTCTATGAGGGAGTCCCGGCCCTCGCGGGCAAGGCGCGATACGTGCGCGTGCTGCAGATGGACGCGAAGACCTACTCGACCTGGGAGCGGGACGCGCGGTTCTCCGGCCCGAGCATCTCATGCTTCCAGGAGGACGGACTCAAGCGGATCCTCGGCACGGTGCCTGTGGAGGCCGACGGCTCGGTGCACTTCACGGCCCCGGCCGGCGTCGCGCTGCACTTCCAGCTTCTAGATGAGCACTATCGCGCGCTGCAGACGATGAGGTCGTTCACCGGGCTCATGCCGGGCGAGCGGCGCGGGTGCGTCGGGTGCCACGAGATGCACTCTGTGGCGACCTCCAACCGGCAGGCGCTCGCGCTCGGTCGAGAGCCGTCGGACATCGTGCCGCCGCCGTGGGGAACGGCGACCGTCAGCTACAACCGCATGGTCCAACCGATCCTCAACCGGTACTGCGAGCAGTGCCACCAGAACGGCGGCTCGGGACAGTCGGCGCTTGACCTGACAGTTCGGCCGTCCGGGGTGTACGAGGAGCCCTACGTCACGCTCGTGATGTCCGGCGCCGCCGGTGCGCTGCTCTGTGAGAACTATGAGCAGAGCGACCCCGCGAGCTACGTCACCTCGCCGCCGCTCGAGCACCTGTCCAGCGCGAGTCGGCTCGTGGACATCGCGATGAGCGGGGAGCACTATGGCGTGAAGATGGACGACGTGAGCCTGCACACCCTCATCGGCTGGGTCGACTCAAACTGCCCCTACCGCGGCGAGGAGGATGTCCGCGCGATCCCCGACCCGCAGTTCGACGGCCTGCAGGACCTGGGAGTCACACCCCTGTGCGCGCACTACCGCGTCGTGCCGAGGCCGTGAGGGGGGACGTCGACAGGCGTCCTGGCTCACACAGCAACGAACACCCGTCACGAACCTGGTACAATATGCCTCTATGTACCCCTGTGTCGCGAAGGGACCGAGGGCCATGGCTTCCGAAGCCACCATACGAGCCGTGACCGAGTGCCTGAGTCGCGCGGCGCCTGACGCGACGATCATCCTCTTCGGCTCGCACGCCCGCGGGGAGGCCCGCGAGGACAGCGACATCGACATCCTCGTGGTGGAGCCGGTGGTGAGGTCGCGCCATGAGGAGATCGTTCGACTGACCGAGGAAGTAGGTGACCTGGACGTACCCACGGACATCATAGTGGTCAGCACTGCGATCTATCATGAGTGGGCTGAGGAGCACGGCACGGTAATCCACGAGGCGTGGCGGGAGGGGCGGGTGTTGCATGCCCCGGCTTAAGCACGCGGAGCTGCTCCTGCAGAAGGCAAGCCAGGGTGAGTACGTACTCGACCTCATGCTGCGGCAAGCGGATGCCCCTCTGGAGCCGTTCGGTCTCCATGCTCAGCAGGCTACAGAGAAGATGTTGAAGGCCGCGATCAAGGCGTCAGGGCCCGACTACCCTCTCACCCACGATATCGCTAGGCTCATGCGCGTCTTGTCGCGAGCGGGGACGGGTTTCCCCGATCGGTTCAAGCCGTTGTGTGCGCTGGTTCCGTTCTCCGGCGACTACCGCTACGACGCCCTCCCCGACGAGGGAGAGGCGGAGCTTGACCTCCCGGCCATCCGCGAACTGATCCGCGACCTCCGGGCCTGGGTCGAGGCGTACGTCGCCGATGCCGATCTCGCCCGAGGTGCCTGAGTGCCGAAGTTCCACATCATCGCCTGCGACGTCTTGCGCGACGAGCTGGTGCATGTCGCCGGGCGGACCGAGCATGAGTTCACCTACTGCTTCCTCGAGCAGTGCCTCCACAACGAGCCCGAGCGCCTCCGCGCAATGGTCTCCGAGGCTGTGCTCACCGCTCCGGTATCCGATGCTCTGCTCATCGGCTATGGGCTTTGCAGCAACGGCCTGAGCGGCGTCCGCGCCGACGGGTGCCCGCTGGTAGTACCGCGCGCGCACGACTGCATCACCCTTTTCCTCGGCTCCCGCGAGCGCTACGCGACCTACTTCGCCGAGAACCCGGGCACGTACTGGTACACTCCGGGGTGGATCCGCACGTCGTCGCTCCCGTGCGAAGAGCGGTGGGCGGCGGCGCGCCAGGCGTACGCGGAGCAGTACGGCGAGGAGAACGCCGACTACCTGATGGAGATGACGCACGGCTCGTGGACCGCGAATTACAGGAACGCGGCATACGTTGACCTCGGTACTGAGAGCAACGCCGAGTTCGTGGCGTTCGCCCGCCGCAGCGCGGAGTACTTCGGGTGGAAGTGCGATGTGCTGGCCGGCGACCCTCGATTGCTGGCCGCGCTCGTATCAGGGGAGTGGGACGAGGAGGAGTTCCTCGTCGTTCCGCCCGGCCAAGCGGTGATCGCGTCGCATGACAACCGCGTGCTGGCGGTCGCTCGGTGACCGACCGATGGGAACCGGGCCGGCCCCGGGTGCGTCGTACTGCTGCAGTTGATCGCCGGCTACCGATCTAGGGGGTGTCAGTCAATGAAGGTCCACAGGCTCGGGCGTGTTGCTTTGATCCTAGCGGCAGCCGGTGCCGGCGCCCTCATCGTCGGCGGGTGCGGAGGCTGGGACGACCTCAGAGCGTCGGTGCTGACGATAGGGCTCGTCGGGCAGAATGAGCCATATGAACTGGTCCTCGACACGGAGTACGCCCTCGCCTGGGAGGTCAGAAACCGGCAGGGCGACCTGGTCTACGGCTACACCGACACGGACTTGGCCTGGGGCACATCGGCGGAGCAGATCGCGTTCGTGAAGGACACAATCAACGGCCCCGTCGTGAAGACGAAGGAACCGGGCACCTGCACGATCACCGCGGTGCTCGTGCCCCGAGGGATCGCGGACAGCTTCAGGATCACGGTACAGTAGTCCCGGGGGCCCACGGCTCCAGCGCCAGCGACTCGACGGCCTCGAGGAGCTCCGCCGGGGTATCGTATCCGGGCCATTCGGCCTGAACGGTGACCAAGCCGCCTGACCATCGGGCGCACCAGATGGCGCCGCTTCGCCCGTCCGGCATCGGCCCGCGGACGGTGACAGCCGGCACGCCGCCGAGCAGGCCGGAGCGCGACTGGCTCGTCAGGCCGAGGGCTCTGGACGACTGCCCCAGTGCGTCGCGCGGGTCTTCCTCGCTCACTGCGGCCGCGGCCACCTCCAGCCGGCAGTCATCGCCCTCGAGCCTGAGCCCTGCTCCGGTCTCCTGCGCGCTCCAGCCGGGGGGCACGCGGACCGTGAACGGCGGCGCCTCGTGCCGGTAGAGCGCCCAGCCCGTGGCCGGGTCGTGAGCCGTCAGACCGACGGAACCGGTCTCGGGACCCGCCGGGGCTCTCCCGATGAGAGCGGCCAGCGACTCAAGCGCCGCCGGCGCATCGGGGCCGCGCGCGTAAGGAACTGTGAGCGGCACGAGCGGAGGCGGCGCGGGCAGCTCAGCCGAGGCGACCAGCACCACGCCCCCGGAGGCCAGGACCACCGCCGCCCCATCGGCGGACACGTCGAACAGGGAGCCGGGAGCGCACGCGGCGACCGGCCGCAGCTCCTCACCGGTCCACGAGCATTCGCTGAGCGACGCCCCGAGCCCGATGACCACGCGCCGGCCCCAGTCGTCCGCCCCCATGCCCCAGACTGACGGCGGCTCGCCGTTGGTTCCGGCCAGGGGTAGGGCGGTCTCAGTACCATCATCGAGCTCCCTGCGCCTGAGCTCCCCGCGCGCCGTGTAGGCCAACCTCCGCCCGTCGCCCGTCAGAGCGGCGACGTCCGCCTCCACATCGCACAAAGACTTGCCTGTGGCAAGCTCCACCACACGGGCTCGGCCGTCTCGCCGAAGCAGGCAGCGCCTGGCGCCCCGGTCGAGCTGCAGCTTGTGGGACTCGGAAGGCGGGGCCGCCGCGGCGAACCGCAGCGGGAGGCCGACCGGGGCAATCAGGACGCGACCGTCGGGCGCCAGAAGCGCCACGCTGCGGCCGTCGCCTGAGAGGGCCGCGTCCCGCACCGGGGCGTCAGGGGCCAGTTCGGCGGCACTGGGAAGGTCGACGCAGCCGGTGCCCACGAGGCTGACCAGCAGGCGATCGCCGACTAGCGCGAGGCCACCTTCGCGGTCCGTCTCCACTCCGTAGCCCTCGCCGACGAGCAGCTTCGGAAGGCGGCTGCGTGGCCCCGTTAGCGCGCGCGCACCCGACCCGTCCCACCGGCAGACCACGAGCGCGGGTCCTTCCGGCAACGCGGTCACGAAAGCCAGGCTGCGGCCGTCGTCCCAGCAACCGGGCGCGCCGCCGGCACCCGGCGACCAGCACGTCCAGTCGGCCCCGGCAGGCACGGCCCCGAGCAGCACGACCCCGAGGAAGGAGAGTGCAAGCCGGCCTGCGGGCCGGCCTACGGCCCCTCGTCCTGGGCGAGCCGGGACTCGCCGTTGGTGTAGAGCGTGAGGCGACCCTCCTTGTGCCACTTGCCGGCCTCCTGGAGGATGATGACGTCCTTCTTCTGCCGCTCGTTGTCAAAGGTCTTGCCAGCGAGGTCCAGATTGAACAGGTAGCTTGTCGGGAAGTGCTTCTTGTCGCGATCGTCAAGCCCGCAGTACAGCGCGCTCGCGTCCGGCAGGTACGCGCCGGCGATGGCAGCGACCCAGAAGTATGGGTCGCGTCCGGGCGGGCCGAACGCCTCGGGATTATCGCTCCAGTTCGGGAGCAGGCCCTCGTGATCGTAAGCGTATTGCTGGAGGGCACTGTAGAGGCGCAGCATATTGGCCTTGCAGGCGTCGAGGCTGCCCTCGCCCTCCTTCCCGAGCCGAAGCAGCGCGAGGTTCGGCCCGGAGGCGACGATGATCTCCGGCTGGTCGACCACCCAGGAGATGTCGTTGGGGAAGACGCGCGCGATGTGTCTGAGCGGGCGGTCGATGGTGCAGAGAGCGTATGGGTCCCGTCCGTCGTCGCGGCAGAGAACCACCTCGAGTCGTGACGGATCCCCGCACTCGCGGAGGTAAGCGAGACGCCCGGAGTCGGTCGACTCCGCGAAGCTGGACGCGCGCTCGCCGTCCGGTAGCCGGAAGACCCTCTTCCACTTGCCACCCACAATGTCGCACTCATAGACGGCCGCCTCGACGCCGCGCTCGGTAACGCGCTCGCCGAGCACCCGGAGCTGCTTCGGCCCGTGCCACCAGGGCCCCGAGTCCTCGGACAGCCGGAACCCGTCCTCCGGATGGGGCAGCTCGCCCGTGAGCTGCATCCTCTCAAAGCTGTACATATAGACCCAGAGCTCGGTAGCCCGGGCGGAGGCGTTCGAGTAGTGGATGTAGGCCAGGTTGCGGTCATCCGGGGACACAGTGGGCGCGAAAGGGATGTCGCCACGCGAGAAGGCCATGATGAGAACCGGCTCGGACTCGCCGGTGGCGGAGAGCTGGTAGATCCCTGTCTTGCGGTCAGGCGTGATTCGATCCGGTATCGCGACGAACACGAGCCGCGTGCCGTCCTTGCGCCACGTCGGGTGGTAGACGACTGAGGAGCTTGTAAGGCGCCGCTCGGTAGCGCCGTCGAGGGAGCGCACGTACAGGTCCTGACCCAGAGCGCCGTCCGGTCTCACCGCGTAGCTCAGAAGGGAGTACCATTTGCCTGAGGAGCTCGCGCACGGGGTATGCTGGCCGATGGCGGTGAGTGGGCGATTCTCGATGACCACGTCGCGCTCGGGCTGCGCGCCGGCGCGGGAGGCGATCGCCAGGATCGCGAGCAGGCAGAGCAAGGAACGAGAGTGCGGCATTTGGCACCTCCGGATGGCCTGGCCGGGGCAGTATAGCACCGCCCAGCGGTGGTTTGACACTGCCCGGAGCCGGTGGTACCATCACGCCGCGTTCTGCCGAGGCGTCGCTCCACCCAGGGCGACGCCTTCTTGGTTCTGAGGGCTGGAAAGGGGCGCGAGCCCGGTGAAGGTTCCCGTCTGCTGGCTGCTCGAGCATCTCGAGACGGACGCCGACGCCGACGTGCTGGCCGGCGTGCTGACGATGGGCGGGCTCGAGGTCGAGGCAGTCACCGAGTTCACGGGCAGGGACGGCTACCGGGCCCTCGTACTGGAGACCTACGTCACGCCGAACCGTGGCGACTGCCTGTCGATCCGAGGAGTGGCCCGCGAGGCAGCCGCGCTGCTGCCGTGCGCGCTCAGGCCGCTGCCGGAGCCTCCGGCCGTGGCCGCCGTGGGCCCGGCGCGCTTCGCGGTGGAGCTCGAGGCGCCCGACCTGTGCCCCCGGTACGTCGGCGTGCTCGTGCAAGGCGTCACGGTGGGACCGTCCCCGCAGTGGCTCGCGAACGCGGTCGAGGCCGCCGGTGCGCGCCCCATCAACAACGTGGTCGATGTCACGAACTACGTGCTCATGGAGCTCGGCCAGCCGCTCCACGCATTCGACTTCGACGAGCTCATCGGCGCGCAGATCATCGTGCGGCGAGCCGCGCCGGGAGAGCGCATCACGCTGATCGACCACACCGAGAAAGCACTGGACGGAGACGAGCTCGTGATAGCGGACGCATCGTCCGCGGTGGCACTAGCCGGCGTGATGGGCGGCCTTCGCAGCGAGATCGGCGCCTCCACCGAGAGCATTCTGATCGAGTCCGCTCATTTCACACCCGGCAGCATCCGCCGCACGTCGCGCAAGCTCGGCGTGGCGTCCGAATCGAGCTTCCGCTTCGAGCGGGCCGTAGACCCGGGCGGCTGCGAGCGCGCCGCCCTGAGGGCCGCCCGGCTCCTAGTGGAGGTCGCGGGCGGCGAGATCGTGGGCCCCATCGTCGACGCGGTGGCTCCCTCGGCGGTGATCGGTCCGGCTGAAGTGCTGCTCAGGCCCGAGCGAGTGAACTCCCTGCTGGGCACGGATCTGCCGGCCGAGGTGATCGCCGACGCCCTCGCGCGCCTTGAGCTCGGCGTGCTGACCGACGGAGCCGCGCTGGCGGTCCTGGTGCCTACCTTCAGACCCGATCTGAAGATGGAGGCCGACCTCGCCGAGGAGGTGGCGAGGGTCGTCGGGTACGACGCGATCCCGGAGCGGCTGCCTGTCACAGCAGCCACAGTCGGAGGAAAGAGTTCGGACCGAGCAAGGGCCGATGAGCTGTCCGACGCCCTGCTGCGGTGCGGTCTCATCGAACTGAGAACTCAGTCGATCGTTGACCCGTCGGACCTTGACCGACTCGGCCTACCCAATGACGACCCCAGGCGTGACGGCCTGGCGCTGCGGAACGCCCTGTCGGCCGACCTGTCGACGATGCGTACGCAGTTGCTCGCGCCCCTTCTACGCGTTGCCGCGCACAACAGGCGCCACCGCGTGCCCGGGCTGGCCGCTTTCGAGGTCGGGCCCGTGTATCGACCGGTGCCCGACGGCAGACCGGACGAGCCGCGCAGCCTGGGGATCGTGCTCTACGGAAGCAACCTGACGAGCGCGTGGAACGTCGACTCGAAGCTCGCGTCCTCGGACTTCTTCACTCTCAAGGGGTGCATCGCAGCCGCGCTGGAGGGCATGACCGCCGGCCCGGTGGTTCTTGAGCAGGCCGCGGAGGCGCCGTTTGACAACGCGTGCTGCGCGGTCGTCAGGCTTGGGGATGAGCGTGTGGGTGTCGCCGGGCGTGTGGACCCCCGCGTTGCCGACGAGTTCGGCGTGCCGGCGGAGACCTACCTGGCGGAGGTGGCCGTCGAGGATCTGCTGCGGAGCCCGCGGCCCCGCCGCCTACATTCGCCGCTGCCGCGGTTCCCCGAGGTGCTCCGCGACCTGGCGCTCGTGGTGGATCGCGGCATCCCGTGCGAGGCCGTGACCGGCTGCGTCCGGCGGTCCGGTGGGCCGGAACTGAGAAGCGTCGCGTTGTTCGATGTCTACGAGGGCAAAGGCATCGACCCCTCGCGGCGCAGCCTCGCCTTCTCGCTGGCATTCCGACACGACGCCCGAACACTCACCAACGAGGAAGTGGATGACGCGGTCGCCGACGTCCTCCGGGCGCTCGAGTCCGATCTCGGCGCCACGCTCCGAAGCTGAGGACCCCACTCGTGCGGAGCAGGGCTTGCGGTACACGCCACAGAACCAACAGACCGTGTGTGGGGGCGCGCGTCCTGTCGGTTGTCGGGTGGCTCCTTGTGGCGTCTGCTCCGGGGTGCACTCGGGGAGGCGAAAGCCGCGGCGAGCCGATTCCGTCGTTGGAGAGTGCAACAGCCGGCCCGGCCCTGGAATCAGGCCCGGCTGACGGCGACAGTCTGAGCGTTGTCAGCATTACGTGCGGCGACACCTATGATCTCAGAACGGAACGGCTTACCCACGTCACGGCCGAGCTGACCTCAAGCACGGACGCGGTGTACGTGGTTGCGCGTCTGAGGAACGTGCCCGACCCGGGCGAGCTTGTGGGCCGGTGGGAGCACCTTGACAGCGGAACCTGCCTCGCGCAGAAAGCGCTCACATTGAACGGACCGGATGTCGAGGCTAGGTTCTCGCTCACTCGACCGACGAAAGGGTGGCCGGCGGGCAGGTACAAGTTCTATCTGTCCGCCAACGGCGAGGACGTGGCGGGCATTGAGTTCCGGGTGCCGGGGGAGGCACCGGGCCGCGCTGGGGCGGCGAAGGGCGGCGGAGTCTGATGGAGTCGGGTTTCCCGACCCCGCCGAGGGGCAAGCTGGCCGTGGAGTACCTCGGCCACAGCGGCATCGTGCTGGTCTCCGACCAAGGCACGAAGGTCGCCATCGACCCCTACCTGACCGACACGGTGCCGCTGACGCGCATCTCACCGGTCGTCTGCCTGCCGGAGGACCTGAACGTCGACCACGTCCTGTTGACGCACGATCACAGTGACCACACCGACCCCAACACCTGCCTGCCCATCATGCGCACGCGCGCGGTCTCGTTCTGGGGGCCGCCGTCCAGTATGAGCGTCCTAAGGTCCTCCGGCGCCCGAGCCGACCGCTTGCACAAGCTCGAACGCGGCGCGACGGTGCAGCTCAGAGACATCACCGTCATGGCGGTGCACGCACAGCATACCGCGGACAGCGTTGGCTACGTGCTCAGGGTATCAGGTCGGTGGGTCTACCATGTCGGCGATACCGAGGAAGCCCCCGAGCTCTACTGGTTGCACGATAGGCACGTCGAGCTGCTCTTCACGTGCTTCTCGGGCCGCTGGGAGGCGATCGACGCCACGCAGGCCGCGGCCCTGGCAAAAGCGCTCGACGTGCGGTATGTGGTACCCGTCCATCATGACACGTTCGCCGAGAACCGCGCCGACCCGGAGTCCCTCATCTCGGCCGTGAAGAGCCGGCCGGACTGCCACGCTGAGGTAAGGGTCCTCCGGCCCGGCGACCGCTGGGTCTACCCCGAGGGCTGAGGCAGGCCGGCCTTCTCTCACCGACTCCGGTACGTGATCACGGCGGCCCCGGGTTGGTCGGGGATCGTGACCAGTAGACCGGGCTGCATGAGATGGCGGCCCGCGATCTCCTGCACCCCGTCCGTGTCGGCATCGGTCACCAGATAGAGCCGGTCGGGCTCCAGCCCCCTCAGCTTCAGGCGGGCTGTCTGCTCAGAGCACTCTGCGCGGCGAAAGGCCTGGACTACGCCCTCCCCCGATTCCGACACGTCGAACTGCCAGGCGGCCCACACGTCGTTGTCCAGGCTGCACGCGGTGAGCGGGTAGAAGTCGCCCATCATGTACCGCTGGACCTGGTGGCACTCCGCGATCATGCGGCGAAGAAGGGCGTAGTCCAGGTTCGGGTCCCGAGCATCCCAGCCGATGCGTGACGCGGGGAAGATGCAGCTTCGGAACCAGTAGACGTCGCTGGTGCCCATTCCGGAGCCGTAGTAGGGCATCCACTCGGCGATGCCCATCGTCTGTGCCTGCTGGGACACCGGGTCATTCCAGTAGTCCGACCGCAGGAGCGGGACCGAGCGGCGCAGAGTCTCCAGATCGTTGCGGCGCCCGCCGCTGGCGCAGGTGTCGATCCACAGGCCCGGGTGCCGCCGTAGCAGCTCGTCCCAGAAGGCCAGGTAGCCCATGACGTGCTTGATCTCGGTGATCCCCTGCCGGTCCTCAGCGTCGTTGGCGCGCCAGTAGCCGAGGGGGTCGATGTTGAAGTCCTGGCGGTACACATCGATGGCCTGGGACGTTAGGAGGCTGTCCACCCGCTCAAGGGCCCACTGCCAGGCCTCGGGGTCGCCAAGGTTCAGCAGGCCGCCGCCACTGCCGCCCAGAATCCACTCCGGGTGGTGCTCAGAAAGCCACGTGCCCGCGGCTACGCGCTCGGGCTCGAACCACACCACGAACTTCATGCCGTTGGCGTGGACGTAGTCGGCGACCTCGCGCAATCCGCGGGGGAAGCGCTCCGTGTCCACCTCCCAGGTTCCCGTGACCGGCCAGTCGCCGCGGCTCGGGTACCAGCCCGCGTCGATGAACCAATACTCGAGCGGCACACTCTCGCGCAGGAAGCCGCCGATCACAGACAGCTCCTCGTCGGCCCGGGGCTGCATATTGCCGAAGCACGCGCCGTAGTGCATCGGCACGGGCCGTGCGCCCGGACGGGGAAGGTTGTGGGCGATCATCCACGCGCGCCAGACGTTCTGGGCCCGAATCCAGTCGCCGCCGCTCCGAAACTGGAGCACGACGAGTGGTGTGCGGACCTCCTCGCCCGGATGAAGCCTGAAGTGCGTGAGCTCCTGCCCGGCGACCACGCGTAGGGCGTCGCCGTCGTCGCGGACGAAGTGCGCGGCCCACTGCCCCGGCCAGCCGAGCGCGACAATGACCCCTCGCCCGGGCCACTCCACGTTGACGTAGCAGAGGTCGCTGTTGGTCGGACGCCCGCCGGCCGCGGCGATCCGCTCGTGGGCGTCAGGGGGTAGAGGCGTCTCCATAGGCTGATAGTCGTTCGGCTGGCACGGGCTGCCGACATTGTGGCGAAGCAGGAACTCCCCGACCGGGCCGCGTTGGAGGCTGGTGTCGAGGGCCTGGACGTCCTCAACGATGCGGCTGTCGGCGGGGCCGGTGTTCCTTAAGTGGACGGTCCACTCGACCGTCGGGAAGTCGGCGTACTCGACGATCACGCACCGGACCTGGAGGCCCGTCACCGGATCGGTGTAGGTCTGGACGCGGCGGGCGCGCTGATCGTCCAGCCGCTCGACGGACTCGGCGAAGGCCCAGGTAGGCAACAGGTCATCGGAATGGCGGCCGCCGTAGACGAACGAGAACGGCGGCGCCACGCCGCCGTGCCGTGGCTCAGGCTCAGGCGCGAGCAGAGGTAGGTCGCTCAGGCGGATCTCCGTGCCGTCCACGAGGGTCACCGTTGCCTCGGCCCAGTCGGCGTGGTCGCAGTTGATGCCGTCTCCGGCGTCCCCCGCATCGAGGGTGAACTCCCGCGCTCCGCGCAGGTCTAGTGAGACGGGAATGCCCGGATCGCCGCAGTGCATGACGTCCGTGCGAAAGGCCTCCCGTCCGCCAACGGTTACAGCGAACACGATGCTGCCGCCGCCCGCGTTCGTGTCCACGCCGACGGTGGCGGAGAACCCGCGCCCCGGGCCGGGAAGCCGCACCAGGACCTTGCTCACCGCGTGACACAGGAGGCCGTGGGCGTACTCGGCCTCGGCAATCCTCAGGCGGCGGCCGTCCGGGCGGCCGTTGATGAGCACGCGGTCGTGGTTCGCCAGGACCACGAGGCCCGGGCTCGCTAACGTTGACGCCGGGACGGCAGGCGCTGCCTCCGCCCTGCGCAGGTGCTCCACTGACCAGCGCTTCGCCAATGCGAGCTCCTCAGGCGACGGCGCCGCACCGTAGGCCAGGCCTCCCAGCGCGATGCAGGTCAATGCAAGCAGACCGAGACCGCTCATGCAGGCCGACACGTCTTGCTCCCTTGAACAGCCGCCGCGCAGGAGTTCCGCACGCCGACAGGCTGTCCTCTCCCACTCCGCACCCCGGCCTGGCAGCGGAGGAGCCCACCGTGACAGCGGTGAAGCCACGAGCCGTGTCGGACGCTCCACCCGAGGAAGAGGAGGAAGCCATGCGATCCACAGCCGTCCTGTGCCCCGCCCTCGCACTCGCCCTGCAGACCGCCGCATCCGGGCAGACACCTGCTGAGAGCGGCCGCGGCGCGCCACCCGTTGTCCTTGTCGGTCAGGCTGCTCCGCCGCTGTCCGACCTGTCCTTGTGGTACCGACAGCCGGCCAAGCGATGGCTCGAGGCGCTCCCCGTCGGGAACGGCCGGCTGGGTGCGATGGTGTTCGGAGGCGTCGTCACCGAGCGCCTGGCGCTCAACGAATCGACCTTCTGGTCGGGCGCCCCGAGCGACGACCACGAGAGCCCTACCGCGCGGGAACACCTTGGCGAGGTGCGCAGCCTGATGTTCGAGGGTCGGTACCCCGAGGCCGTTGAGCTGATCGGCCGCCACATGCTCGGCCGCAGGGGCAACTACGGCACTCATCTGCCGGTCGGGGATCTGGTGCTCGAGATGCGCCAGGACTCGAACGAGGTCCGAGACTACAGACGCGACCTGGACCTGGACGACGCTGTGGCAACGGTGACCTACGCCGTCGGCGATGTGCACTACACGCGCGAGGTGCTGGCATCCCACCCCGACAACGTCATCACCGTGCACCTGACGGCCGACCGGGCGGGCCGCGTCTCCTTCCGGGCCCGCTTCCAGCCTACGCGCGAGCCGAGCGGGGTGTGCGCCGAGAACGGCGACTCGCTGCTGATCTTGGCCAAGGCCCGCGAGCGCGTCCACAGCGACGGCGAGACGGGCGTGACCCTCCGGGGACTGATCCGGGCGGGCGCGGACGGCGGGACGGTGACGGCGGACGGCGACACGATCACGGTAACGGGCGCTGATTGGGCGACCCTCCGGATAGCGCTGAACACGGACTACGCGCGGGGCGACCCCGCACTGAGGTGCAGAGAGCAGATGGCGGCCGCGGAGCGGCGTACCTACGCGGAGGTGCGCAGCCGGCATGTCGCCGACCATCGGGGGCTGTTCCGCCGCGTGGAGCTCGACCTGGGCCGGACGAGCCCGCGGCATCTGCCTACCGACGAGCGGTTGGAGCGGCTGCGCGGCGGAGCCGATGATCCCGGGCTGGCGGCGACGCTTTTCCAGTACGGGCGGTACCTCCTGATCGCCGGATCGCGGGAGGACTCGCCGCTGCCCGCCAACCTACAGGGCCTCTGGAACGACGACCTCGCCTGCACCATGGGCTGGACCTGCGACTTCCACCTCGACATCAACACCCAGCAGAACTACTGGCCCGCCGAGGTCTGCAACCTCTCTGAGTGTCACCAGCCGCTGTTCCGCCTGATCGAGTCGCTGCGCGAACCCGGCCGCCGCACGGCCCGCAAGATGTACGGCGCACGGGGCTGGGTGTGCCATGTCTTCACCAACGCGTGGGGCTTCACCGCGCCCGGTTGGGGCCTGGGATGGGGCATGCACCCGACAGGTGGCATCTGGATCGCGTCCGACCTCTGGGAGCACTACCGCTTCACCGGAGACCGCGAGTTCCTGCGCGACCGCGCCTACCCCATGCTCAAGGACGCTGCGCGGTTCTTCCTCGACTACATGGTCGAGGACCCCACCCACGGCTGGCTTGTCACCGGCCCCTCTACCTCGCCTGAGAACGCCTTCGTCACGCCCGACGGCCGTGGCGCGTGCAGTGAGTCGATGGGGCCGACGTGCGACATCGTGCTGGTTCGCGACCTGTTCAGCTCGTGCGTCCAGGCGTCACGGATCCTCGACGTGGACGCGGAGTACCGGGCTACGCTCGAGGCCGCGCTTGCCAAGCTGCCGCCGCTCCGGGTCGGCAAGCACGGGCAGCTCATGGAGTGGCTCGAGGACTTCGAGGAGGCCATACCCAACCACCGGCACACGAGCCACCTCATCGCGCTATACCCCAGCGACCAGATCATGCCCGATCGCACGCCCGAGCTGGCCGAAGCGGCGCGGGTCAGCATTGAACGGCGCACGGGCCGCGCCGACTGGGAAGACGTAGAGTGGAGCCGAGGCAACCTGATCTGCTACTTCGCCCGGCTCCATGACGGAGACGAGGCCTACAGGCACGTGCTCGAGCTCGTGCGGCAGGACACCGACACCGACATGCTGACTTTCTCGCGCGCCGGCGTCGCCGGGGCGCAGGACAACATCTTCGTCATCGACGGCAACTGCGCCGCCACGGCCGGGATCGCCGAGATGCTCGTCCAGTCGCAGGGAGGCGAGATCCGCCTGCTGCCGGCGCTGCCGAAGGCCTGGCCGAACGGCTCGGTGCGGGGCCTGCGGACCCGCGGAGGCTTCGAAGTCGGCATCTGCTGGAGGGACGGGGCCCTGGCCGAGGCCACGGTCCACTCGGCCACTGGCGGCTCCTGCGTCGTCACGCACGGCGACGAGCGCGCGGAACTCCGGCTCGATCCGGGCGAGACGGCGCGCGTCGACGGGGAACTCACATCGCGCGCGACCACCGCGTGTTCGTCAGCTCAGGAGGCCCAGGGCTAGGTCTCGCCCTGCCGGCCGGCCCGGAGCAGAGCGTTCACCACATGTATGTTGAACTCGTCCGGGTCGAAGGGCTCGCCAAGCCAGTCCACGATCTCGTTGCGTGCCCCATCTTCGGGGTCGGCAAGCGACGCGAGCATCCTTGCGTAGCCCCACGGGCCGCCGCAGTCCTCCGGCGGGCCCGCGCGGCGGCCCCGAACGCAGACCGGGTACTCGACTCCTTCCTCCGGGTCCAGCTCCGCCTCGACCAGCACCTTGTGCTCCCAGCCGTCGCCGAAGTCGTACAGGTAGTCGAACTTGGCCTTCGGCACGAGTCCCAGGTCGCACAGGAGCACATCATGCTCGCAGATCAGATCGGCCGGCTGGTCATCCCAGTCGTCGCCATAGCGCCCGCCCCCGATCGTGAAGTCATGGAGGTGGTAGTTCTCCCAGTCGAAAAGGCGCTGAATCACAAGGTGCAGATCGCCCAGGGTCGCGTGCGACTCGACCAGGACCCGGCGCCAGACCGGAGGCCTGATGTTGCTGATGGTGATCTTGAGCTGGTACACGCGCTTCGGGGGTAGCCTTCGGCCGCGGGCGCCTTTCCGGGCCATCGTCCGGCTCCTCTTCCTCGTCTCGGGCTGCCCGGCGCCGACCCTTCCCGCGAGGCGGCGTGGGCTTCGCCCTCCTAGTTGCTCCCCACCGTCCGCCCCAGGGTGATCATCGTGGTGTTGTCCTCGCTGCTGAACATGAGCATCACGCTGCACTCCGGGTCCGGCTTGTGGAACGTAGCCATCTTGACCGCGCTCATCGAGGTGGACGACGTCTCCCACCCTGACCCGAGCTTGTCCTTGTACCACGACTCGACCTTGGAGTAGTCGTCCGTGGTCTTGAGAGTAGCGCTCAGTTGGCCCCCGGCGTCGGTGTAGCTGACAGACTCGGCACCCGGGTACATTGGCAGGTCAAGCTTGTCGGCGACGTCGGTCGGGACCCGAGTGCCGGAGACGAAGCGCTCTCCCTTCTCGTTGGTGATCTCCACCTTGCCCTCGTCGCCCGAGACGACCGTCTTGCCCTCGGGCGTGGTGATCTCCATCTTCCCCCCGCCCGACTTCGAGACAGAGACCGAGCCCCCGGGCGTGGGGATCGTCACCGTTCTGGACCGACGAGCGCACGGGCCTATGCAGCACGACGAGACGAGCGAAGCCAGGACGATGAGCGCGACGATGACTACTGCAACTCTCACCATTGGAACCCTCCCCAGACAACACGCGGTCGCGCGAAGCGCCACCTAGTACATGCAGGGCGGCGGGCGCGACGCTTGTGCCGTATGCGGTGTGCTTCGGAACAGCGGGCGTAGAGCCCTCCGTCGGGGCGACGCGTGTGCGCGACGCGGCCGCCCTACCCCTCCGGCACTAGCCTGATGGGGTCGGCCTCGACCAGGCCGGCGTTGATGGCTATCGGGTCCCTCACACCGTCGTAAGCCTCGAACCCCGCGGCGGCGACCAGTTCGCGATAGGTCGTGCCCGGCCTGATGACCTGGTCGTTGGGGTCGTTCGGCTCGTTCTTGACGTAGATGACCGCTTCGCCGCTCTCGTTGGTCTGCCTGACCGCGTCGGGCACCGTGTCGTAGTCACCGGGCCTGTTGGGGTCCCCGCCGGTGCGCAGCGCGTACAGCTCGATGCGCGCGCCCGAGATGCGGGCGTTGCCGGTGCCGGACGTCTCCACGACGTAGACGATGCGAGTCGTCGTATCGCCCTTGTCGCGGCTGACGTACTGATCGACAAGCTGCCATGCGGCATACAGCGCCAGGAGCTCGCACCCGCAGGCGAACACCACGAGGCAGCCGAGCACCAGCCCCATCGCGCTGAGGCGGAAGGCTCTCATGAGACGCAACGGAAGCAACCCCTCTCTCGGAGCGAGCACAGCCGCGACTCAGGCCCTGAACTCCATGACAACGCCACCCACTTGGACGTAGTCCCCAGGCCTCAGTTCCGCCCGGCCGGTGACGCGCGCGCCGTTCACATAGGTGCCGTTCGTGGAGCCTGCATCGGTCAAGACGAACCCGCCGTCCATGAAGTCTACCCTCGCGTGTGAGACCGACACCGACGCGTCCTGCAGTACTATCGTACTGTCGCCTGCACGGCCGATGGTGTTGGAGGTCAGCAGCGGGATCGTATCGCCCGCGACGACGGCTGAGTCGTCCGGGGTCTGGACAACTGTTAGCGTGGGAAGGGCTCGAGGCCGGGCTGGATCGGCGTCGGGTCCCTGAACCAGGGGTCGGGTCTCCTTCACCGTCCGGTACAGCTCGCGATAGGCCGCGAACAGAAAGAGATAGAGGCATACCAGGATCGCTATGCGCGCGGCCATGGGCGGGAACTCGTACACCCGTGCGTCCTCTCTCGCGCTCTAGGCGCCGCCCTGTCCCGGCACCCACTCGGGCCGGGTTCGGTCAACCTGCACAATGGTCCTGCCAAGCTCGACTCGCGCGCCGGGCCCGATCTCCGCCTCCGCGATGCGCTCGCCGACGACGAACGTGCCGTTCGTGCTAGCAAGGTCGGCCGCGAGCAAGCGGTAGCCGTCGGACCTGATGGCGGTGTGGCGACGCGAGACGTCGATGTCCGAGAGGCGGAGATCGCACTCAGCCGATCGCCCGATGACGACCTCCTGCGCCGCCCGATGCACAAGGGCCCCTCTGTCGGGCCCGGTGATGACCTCCAGGCGAACCCCGATCCAGCCCCGGGCGAAGATGGCGTCGACATCGAGCTGGCCGGTGGCAAGGCCGTCCGCCGGCTCGAACCTGACCTCGAACGGCCCGAGCGTCGACCAGCCGGCCGACCTAGCGTGCTTCTCCAGCTCGCCCTCGCACTGCGCCGCGAGCGCCGGCAGCGTCGGCGCGAGAGCCTGCGCCTCGCGCGCGGACAGGCGGACCTTGAACCGGTTCGCGACTGTGGCCCGCCCGTCTATGCCCCGCTCTGAGGCCGCGATCTCCACGGCCAGCCGCCGGGTGATCTCCACGGGCTGCAAGCGGCCGCCGAAGGCGCG
>Ga0315282_10003190_pt1 | contig 29527 bp, 32 predicted proteins | sample YL17G07_20_MG_FD_203693 | JGI IMG/M metagenome (GOLD analysis project Ga0315282, IMG submission 203693) | Sediment microbial communities from Yellowstone Lake, YNP, Wyoming, USA - YL17G07_20 | ecosystem: Environmental > Aquatic > Freshwater > Lake > Sediment | place: USA: Wyoming | collected... | reverse complement strand
ACATGTTTCGGAGATGAATGACAATCGATTCAAATTCTTATTGTTCGCCCATCTTTTTTCTTTTATAATTGGATGCTTATGCGGTTCCTTTCGAAGATTTGTCTCTGGATCTTAATCGGTTTATTTTTCATCGTCTTCCCTTTCGCCTCTCATTCTACGCCTGAATATGCGGAGCAGACAGGGCGTGATTGTAAGATCTGCCATGTCGAGGCAACCGGAGGTGACTTGACAAAGGCAGGAGAGGATTTCAGGGAAGATCTGAGGATTAAGGGAAAGTATCGTCCTCTTCACCCCTTCCAGAGAGTGGTCCGTTTGATCATCGGATATCTCCACCTGCTCACCACCATCGCCTGGTTTGGAACGATCTTGTACGTCCACATCCTCCTGAAACCGGCTTATGCGGCAAAAGGTTTGCCTAAGGGAGAATTGATCCTCGGCTGGCTCGGAATCATCCTTCTTTCCGCAACTGGCGTACCTCTGACCATCGCGCGGATTTCGGCCTGGGATGCCTTCTATACGACGAGATTCGGGATCTTATTGAGTATCAAAATCATTCTTTTCCTGATCATGGTCGCCTCCGCAGCCATTGTCACATTTGTGATCGGACCCAAATTGAGGAAAAGAAGTTCTCACACCCCGCTGGAGAAAAAAACGAGATTTACTGTGGAAGACCTATCTCAGTTTAATGGCGGTGAGAAGAAGCCAGCCTACATCGCTTATAAAGGGAAAATCTATGATGTCAGTGCAAGTAAGCTTTGGGTTGAGGGAAATCATGTGAGAAAGCATCTCGCAGGCAACGACCTGACAGAGGCGCTAAGGACAGCCCCTCATGACGAAGACAAGATCCTCGTTATGCCTCTCGCCGGAGAATTGATCACATCGGAAACCAAAGTTCAGAAGCCTCTTCATGAAAAAGTCTTCTATTTTATGGCTTATATGAATTTGGCTTTTGTTTTTCTGATTACCTTTGTCATTGCACTCTGGCGTTGGCTGTGAAACCGCTTACGCCTGCCTAACGACAGGCAAGCATTCCGGATCGGAAATTGATAATTTATCCCAACCCCCCTTTAGCGTCTTTTTCCTGCTGGAGGCAGGCAAAGGGGGGTTGGGAGATTTGATATTTCAGGCCGGCTTTTTGAAGGTTCTCCTTAACAAAAGGATAGAGGATCAGCTCTTCCTCTTCGAAGTCAGCAAAGTCAGGACGGATCTCCTTTAACCTTTGCCTCAATCTTTGGAGTTCGTCTTGAGTAGAGAAGTTGGCCATCACGGCCGGGAAACAGTCAACGCCCGCCTCCACCAGACTCTCCAAAGCCTTCAACTGAAGGTCAAAACCTTCCGGCTTTGCCCCGGTCAATCGAGAGAAATTCTCAGGACAGGCTCCCTTCAAACTGACCCGCACAGAGAGGTTATTAAATCGGGACAGGTCCTGTGAATAGGAAGGGTCATGACCGATCAATATCCCATTTGTCTCCAGAACAAATTGAATCTCTTGAGGTATGAGTTGAAGAATCTTGAGGAGGTGGGACCGGTGGAGGGTGGGTTCATTGCCACTGATCCGGATCCGCTGGAACCCTTTCTTTCTGGCAATGGAGATAAGGTTTCGAGCCACCTCTTCTGGGGAATAGAATCGGCCTGTCTTCTCGGGCTGCACGATGATGTGCCAAGACCAGCAGAAGAGGCACCTTAAACAGCATCCCACACAATCGGCAGTGGCAATTCCCCCATAATAGGGGGCGGGCCTGAAACGATAATATTTTCTTTTTTCTCCGGATCCAATGACCTCTTTCAGTTTTTCGGCCAAGGCAATGGGATCCAACATCTCAGCCTTCACATTACGCAGGCTAAAGCGGCTACATCTTAACCTCAGCCTTAACCTGAGAATTCTAGATTTTTTCCTTCAACTCCATGGCTTCGGAAACCAGTCGAACAACCTGGTCAAAGTTGAAGGGCTTGGAGACAACTAGATCGATTCCGCTTTCTTTCATCTTGTCTTTATTCAATTCCACTCCCCATCCGGTGATCAAAGCAACGGGGACTTTTGGATTGATCCCTTTGAGGGCTCTTCCCACTTCCCATCCTGACATTTTTGGCATTCCTAGGTCTGTGAAAACCAGATCGAAAGGCTCTTCTTGAAATCGCTCTATTCCTTCCTGACCATTGGAGGCGACCACGACCTGGTAACCCTTGGCTTTCAGCATTTGGTAAAGGATTTTCCGGACGGAATCCTCATCATCGATAACCAGGATCCGTGCGCCACCCCCCTCCAGTGCCAGTGGAGTGACTGGAACGGTTCTAACCATTTTCTCATCAGGCATTTCATCCATATAACCTGTTGGCAAATGAACGATGAAGGTCGCGCCCTTTCCGGGCTCACCTTCGATGAGGATCTCCCCTCCATGGCGCTTGATAATCCCGTAGGAAACGCTCATGCCTAACCCCGTGTTCGTCACTCCCTTGGTTGTAAAGAAAGGATCAAAGACTCTCCTTCTCACCTCCTCGGTCATACCGATTCCAGTATCGGCAATCCTCATCTCCACCCAGTCCTCCGCCTGAATAGATGTGGTGATTGTAACCTCTCCTCCATTGGGCATGGCATCCACGGCATTGAAAACGATATTCGTCATGACCTCCCTCAACTCCGAGGGATTTCCAAGGATCTGGGGGATCTTTCCCAGCTTTTTGGTCAATTCAACCCGGATGCCCTTTCTCTGAGTCTGTTCCTTCCAGCGGGGCTGCGTGACATTGATCACATCGGTAATCAACTCATTCAGCGAGAGGGGGCTAAACTCCTTGTCCCTTCTCATTCCAGAAAATTCCTGGATTCGACGGACCGTCTCTGCCCCGTCCTTGGAAGACTGCTCGATGGTTTTCAATCGTTCGCGAATCTCCTCAGGACTGAGACGGTCGAATTGATGGAGCAGAAGTTGGATGTTTCCCAGGATGACGGCTAAGAGGTTATTAAAGTCATGAGCCACACCACTGGCCATCTCTCCCATGGCCCTCAGTTTCTCGGCCTGGATAACCTGGTCCTGGGCCTGTTTCAATTCTTTAAGCGTTTGCTTCAATTGATAAAAGAGCTGGGCGTTTTCAATAAAGATGCCAATCTGACTCGCCAAAGAGGAGAGCACCTTCAAATCTTCCTCATCAAATCCCGAGGGTTCCTCGCTCTCAATATCCAAGACGCCGATCACCTGATCCCTTATCTTTAGAGGGAAGGCTGCCTCTGATCTGACATTGGGTAATGCAACAAGATATCTCCTGTCTTTTGACACATCGGGGACATAAAGGAACTCCCCTTGCTTGGCCACCCACCCGACAATCCCATCCACACCAACCCTGAAACGCAACTCCTTCACATCTTCAAGATCCCTGCCAATGATCTGTTTGACATAGAGTTCTTTCTTCTCCTGATCGAGCAAAAGAAAAACACAGAGCTGATAACCGAAGCGGTCCCGGAGGAATTCCAAGGCCTTTTTAAGTAACTCATCGAGATCGAGCGTGGAAGACAGGGTTTTCCCCACTTCGTAGAGGGTGGTCAATTGCTTGATTTTCTCTAAAGAGTTCTCATACAGTTTGGCATTTCCGATGGCAATGGCCGCCTGATTGGCAAAGTTGAAAAGGAGATCGATGTCCTTCTCCTGAAAATGCCTGTGAGGATCGGAAGTGCCAATCACCATTGCTCCAATGATCATCTCTCGGACAATGAGAGGCACCCCTGTCACTTCTTTCAGATGATAGGGATCTAATTCCTTCCATCGCTGAGCGTGGTGCTCATAATCATGAAGCAGGACAGGCTTTTTGTTCGTAATAATTTCGCCCACAATACCATCCGACGGGGAGGAGAGCTCTCTTCCGATCAATGACTCCGAGACCCCTTGAACAATGGCGGTAGCATAATTCTGTTTCCGGCTATTCCAAAGGACGATCTCCCCAGATTCCCCCTCGAGAAGCTCCACGGCCTTCCCTATGATTTTCTGAAGGATCAGTTTCAATTCAAGTCGAGAGGCAATCTCCTGGCTCACCGCGAAAAGGGTTCTCTGTTCTTCCAGGCGTTTGACGTTCTCCGAATAGAGAAAAGCCCTTTCGATTGCACCTCCAATGATCTGACTGATGGCAGTGAAGAGGCTCTTTTCAAAGGGAGTGAACTGATGGAATTCCTTGCGGGCAATGTTTAGTGTTCCATAAACTTTGTCTCGCGATTTGAGCGGGACGACTACAATGGACTTCAATCCCTCCTCAATCGCCAGGGGAATGGCCCCTGGATGTCCAGGATAGTCATCGATGAATTGCGGTTCCCCTGATTGAGCGACTTCGCCTGTGGCCCCCTCCCCCAACTTCATCCGCTTCATCCCCTTCACGAAAACTTTCGAAAATCCACGGTGGGCAACATAGACGAGGTCGTTAATCTGCTGATCTAAAAGATAGAAACCCGCGGATCTGACTTCCGTCATCTCCATGATTTTATCCAAACTCCTGTTCAGAATCTCATCGAGGTCAATGGATTGATTGACCACCTGGCTAATAGCATTGAGGATCGACAGTTCCTGGTTGAGTCTCAGGATATCCTTCTGGGCTCCTCTGGCATTCTCCTTTTTCCGATCGACTTTCCGAACCATCCTCACTCCACCAGGATCAACCCGAAGACATTCCTTTCGTCATCATGGGCTTTCACCACCTCAATATGAAACCCATGGTCTCTCGCCGTCTTGTAAACATCGATGCCACAGGCCTCCATCGAAGGCCTTGCTTCATGTCCATGTTTACAGGGGCCAGCCAGATCGCACTCTTTACAGAGGCGACAAGGACCAGACCCCATGCTCCAAGCTTTGTAATAACCATCGAGAAAAATCTCAATTTCAAGACGAACCATGATCTCATTCAAAATCTTGCTCCTCTCCCCCTTTTTTAATCTTCGGTGGAGTAAGATGGCCTTTTCATAAGAATCGATCACCTTTCGAGTGGTGTCCGGGGTCGGCGTACGGGGAGGGCAGCAGAGGCTCAACCCAAAACCTGTACATCCAAATTGGCACTTCATCCTCACCCATTCGGCGGTGACGACCGAACGAGGATCGATCCTCTTTGCTCCGTCAACCCCCAACTCTAAGGCCTTTTTGCAATAGTCTTCCAATGATTTCATCCGACCTCCGTTACGACGCAAGCCTGAGCCTTGCCCTACTCAATAATCCAATTTTCAAGCACCAACTCCCAAATTCCAAATAATGTCCAATTTTCCAATTTCCAAATGACCAAAAGCTATTCCTATCATTTCTCTTTTTTGAAATTTGGTCATTGAAATTTCGGTCATTATTTGATTATGGGTGCTTGGAATTTGGTTCTTTTGTCCCTGCAAGCTCCTTGATCTCCTGTTGGACTTCCTCCCTTTCCGGACTTCCCTTTTCAAGCAGATCAGCAGCTTTTCGGAAGTGGGTGAGGGCATTGCTCCTTTCTCCTCTTAATTTGAAATACTTTCCAAAATAGAAGTGAGACAGCCCTTTCTGGCCCATTCGCCCATAAATAGAACCGAGATGGTAATGGGCATCGCTAAATTCGGGCAACTCCTTTCTCACCTTGAGCAGAAAGGGTAAGGCCTTGGCCATTTCCCCTTTCTCCTGATATCCCCTTCCAAGGTAGTAAACACTGGATAAATCTTCGTAGGAGTCTGTTCGGGCCCGGGAAAGGGATTGAGCGGCCTCCAGGGTCTGAATGGCAAGATCCAACTTCCCTGATAGAAAATAGACGATTCCCAGTTCATTGAACAGATCCGGATCTGCAGGGGCGATTATGGTTCCCTTTTGAAAAACCTCCGCGGACTTATCCAATCTTCCCATTTTTCGATAGGCCAGGCCCAACCCATAATACCCCTCCGCATCCTGAGGGCGGGCATCGACCAGGGACTGGAATTGGGTGATCGATGCCTGGGCCTCCCTCTCCTCAACGAAAGCCTTCGTCTGAATCCTTTTAAAATTCCCAGTCGATCTGAATGGGCCACCTGGCTTCCCTCCGATCTGGATGAGGTGTTCCAAAAGGGAGATTCGATTTTCAGTCACCGGATGAGTTGAAAGATAGGAAGGAATTTGGGGCGCTGAGGCGAGACCGACCTTCTGTATTTTCGTTAGAAAGCTGATCAATCCACCTGGATCATACCCCGCCTTGAGCATATACTGGAGGCTGTTCTGATCCGCATCGACCTCGTTCTCCCGGGTATATTTTAGGGCCTGAGCCTCTGCCATCGCCACGGCGCTCACCGCAGTGGCCTCTGACACCTTTCCTCCTCCCCCCGCCAGGACTCCTGCAATGATGGCCGCGAGCGTAGCAATACTCATCCGCTTCGATCTCTCGATCATCTGGGACACATGTCTTTGGGTGACATGAGAGATCTCATGGCTGAGTACGCCCGCCACCTCATTCTCATTCTCGGCCAGAGTGATCAACCCTGTCGTCACGAAGATGTAACCTCCGGGAAGGGCGTACGCATTCGGATCGAGGACATTGATCAGATAGAATTTAAATTCAAAGGGGGTCGTACCCAGCTGGGAGACGAGTGATTGGCCCATTCTGTCGAGAAAGGCCTGAAGCGTAGGATCTTTCACAAATTCGACACCCCTCTCCATCTCGAGGAAAATCTTCTTCCCCAGTTTTTTCTCCTCCTCGATGGTCATCGCCCAAGCCTTGCCTGCAAAACTTCCACAAAGAATAACGAGGACGAGAATAAGAGAAACCCAGTGGTTCGGTGCTTTTCGGAGAAACATCCCTCTTCCTAACCTTTCCTTCCCTTCAAACGGAATGATGCGCTAAACAAAATATTAGCATGTTCTTTGAATCTCTACAAGAAAGACGAAAAAAGGGGAAATGAGGGATAAAAAAGCCCTATATATCCCTTTCTCAATTGGGTGGGGTTTGGATGGTGGGAGTCAAAGGATATATAGGGCTATGAATTCGGATGATTGCTCTCGGCAAGGCCGATCAAAAGAAAGGCTGCCTCTCCACTCTTAAGCCTCCTTGAAAAATCACCTTGCTTTCATTCGACTTTTCTTAGTTTCTTTTTCCTTAACCAAGGCCCGCTTTGTGCCTGCCTGCCCTGCACCATACCAGGTTCAGGGCCTGCCGCCTGCCTGCGGTAGGCAGGGGCGGCGAGTTTCACATTCCTTTCCAATTCTTAATGGTCTCATTAAAATCCTTGATCGTTGTGAAGAGCCGCCTGAGGGAAAAATCCTTCTTCTCTTCATCGGTATGGAGGAGCGGGATCACCCTGCCACCTCCCACGGCGGCCGCCTCTCCAAACTCTACCAGCTTTCCCTTCTCTTCAGCCTTGATCCTTTCCAGCTCCAATCCATGCTCTTCTTCCATCTCATGTTCTGTCAGGTCTCCTGTAATCCAGGCCCAACTCATGGGATAGATATCAGGATTGAAGATGACGGAATAGAAATGCCAGACGATGATCGTCAGAGTGGCCAGAATCGCTTCATAAAAATGAATGGTCCGGGCAAGATCGAACGTCCATTTTGGAAAATATTTAAGCCATTCCACCTCAAACCATAGGATGAACCCTGTCACGGTCATGACAAGCGTCCCCCAGATCAGTCCCAAGTATTCCAGCTTTTCACGATAATTGAAGCGAGGCATTTTAAGCGTTTTGGCCGGTCGATTGATGAAAAAGTTGTTCTTCAGTGTCTCCCAGAGGTCTATGGCATCTTTCAGCCCCGGGATCATATCCTTGATAATTCCCCTCCCTCTCTTCGTGAAGACACAATACAAAACGTGATACCCCCCCAGGAAAACCGTGGCCACACCGCAGAGTCGATGGAGGAATCCCCGGATTGTCATCCCAGCCGGAACATCGGTAATGGGAGAAACCCAGAAGGCTTTCGGGAAGCTTAAGGCAAAACCCGTGATGACGAGAATCGTAAAATTAATGGCAAGATTGAGATGTTGAGCCCTCTCATTCAATGTCATTCTGAGGTATTTTTTCATATCGAGCCACTCCTTATTCTAATGTGCTCGGTCGACCGTCTTTCTCAACCAATCGGTAAAGTTGAAGAAGGTCAATCCACCTATGACCATAACAATCAAGATAATGTAGATGATCTTCACCCATCCCACGATCTTATCCCCAATTTCATCCCCGGAGATGGAGGAAAGGACATGCATCTTCCCTTGCGAAAAATTCTCCGATGCCCCTGGGTGGCAACTCCCGCAGGTCTTCTGGAGATTATCTTTGTGGATCATTGATTTGGGATCGGAAGAGGGACGGATATCATGAACCCCATGGCAACTGGCACAATTGGCTGAAAAGGTATCTCCTCCTTGGTAAGACAGACCGTGGAAACTATCATAGTAGGATTGAACTGCTGTCGTCGTGAGTTTGTATTCTTTGGAGATTCGCTCTGCCGCATGACATTGAGGACAAGTCGTCATAGCGATCCTTCTCTCATTGACAGGAGAGTCGGGATCGACCTTCGTTTTAATGCCGTGAATACCGTGACAGGTGGTGCAAGTGGGGGAATCCGTTCTCCCCCTTGCGGCCAAGACACCATGAATGCTTTCCACAAATTGTTTGGTAATATCCGAATGGCAGGACCCACACGTCTGGGGAATATTGGATCGAAAGATCGTTGATTTCGGATCAATCAGGGATCTCAAACTATGGCTCCCATGGCAACTGGTGCATGTGATCTCTCCTGTTTGCCCGTGGACACTTCTCTTAAACTCCTCTCCAGAAATGGCTCCCCCTAAGGCATGCTGTTTCACAAATTCGATATTGGAATGACAGCGCTCACACGTCTTATCAATGTTGGAAACATGCGTCATCGATCGAGGGCTCTTGCTCGGAAGGATATTATGTTTTCCATGACAATCAAAACAATTCGCTGCTCTCTCCGTTCCTTTCATGATCATTTTAGAATGAAGTCCCTGTTTATACTCTTTTTCTGCTTTATCGTGGCAACTCTCGCAATTCACCCTCCGGTCGGCAGCTTTCTTTCCACCCTCGGCGTGGGAATCATCCGTTATTTTTGTATGGCAGTCGGAGCAGGAGAGCTTTCCATGAACCGAATTTTTGAAGCCCGCTTCCGATACAAAAAGGGAAACCGTTTTCCCGAAGGCATCCTTCTTCGATAACGATTCATCCCGGTGACAATCGAAGCACGCGACTTTGGCGCTCCATGCCTCCTCTGCCAAGATTCCCAAAACAAGGAGGGGGAGTATTCCCCCAACGACCATCCAGGTCTTCATATCTCTGTCTCTCCACTTCATGCAGGAACCCTCCTTGGAATGAGGAAGGGAAAGAATCCTTCTTTGAGGTTCTCCCTTTCAATCTTTTCAAAAGCACATTCGACAGCTGACTTGATCTCTTCCAAATCGACCGGTTTCATGGCCTGATAGAAAATCCCCGCTCCCCGGAGACGTTTCACCAACCCGAGAGAGACCTCCGAGGAGATGACAATGATCTGAATCTTTTCATTTATTTTTTTGAAGAGGGGAACCAAATCACAGGCCTTCACCCCTTCAATCTCATCGTCAAGAAGGACGATATGGATATTCCCGTTTCGAACCTTTCGAATCATATCGCTCACCACCTTGACCGTTTCAACTTTATACCCAATACCATGGAAGAAAGTGGAGAGCGATCTGGTCCAGAGATCATCCTGATAGGCAATGAGGATTGTCTTCTTCATAATAATCATCTCCCCCTCTGGTTAGAGTCCCCGTTGTGATGCCCTGACCCCGACGTGGTTCAGGGTCATCCTAAGTCGCTTTGATGGGCATCTCCTCTTTTCTGAAAGAAGAGAATGCCGTTCCAATGAAGGCGGAAAGAAGGATACCTGCTGGAATCAATTGAGCCAGCACGATGACGATTCCAAAGGTGAGAAAAAACCAGACCCCCAGAAGCCCAATCCCTCTAACCCCTCCCGCATAGGCAATTCCAAGAGAGAAGAGTCCAATCGCCGCGATCAAGGCCAGGCTCAGCATGGCTAGGATCTTTTTCATTTGCGAGGGCATGTATTATCTCCTTCTAGCTACTTTTCAACGGTTGCTGGTTTGTACTCGGGAAGAACGACCTTCTTCTCGGCTTCTTCCGTGGCTTTCTTCTTCTTTAAAACCATCCCGGAACTGGTTCCGATGAAGGAAAAGAAGAGAATCGCTGCCGGGATCAACTGGAGAAGGACGATCACTGCTCCAATGATGATGAAGATCCAAAGGGCAATTCCCGCGTCCTTGAATGAAATTCCCCTTGCAAAAGCGGGCGTGGTCATAAGGGTCACCAGAGCAACCGTCAATCCCGCTAACCATGACTTTTTCATCTTTGCCATACCTCATTCCCCCTTTCTTTTGGGTCCACCCTTGTTAAATGCATTTCATATGCCAATGGGGAAAAGGTGACTGTTGTTTGCAAAAGCCGTTGAAATAATTACACTTATTAAACTCAAAGGAAGAAGGCTGAACACTGTTTAGTAGGTGGAAAGTATAATTAAAATATACTTTGGGGGGGATTTAATTGTGAAAAATTTAATAATAGTCTGAAATAATTGAATTTATTGAAAAATCAAAAAAATATACATTTGCATAATATTAGAAGCCAAGTGTTCTGGCTAGGATTGAGAAGGCAATGATAGGGATGAGCCAACAGAAAAACGCTATTATAAAACAAAGACTTACATCATCTGTCTCAATCTTTTTAATCTCCCCATACTTCACAACCAAGACCGTTCCGAGAGCAGCAATGCCAACCACCACCATTGACCAGCCTATGATCAGCCATTTGAAGAAATCAGACAAAACAAACCCCTTAATTTCAAATGTCAAAATCCAAATGTCAAATCAACCCATTCGACTCCCCGGTCTGAAGCCCGGGGTATGCTCAGGGTTGATACTGAGCGGCGCTTCTTACCCCGATTTAAAAATCGGGGTTTGGCGCCGTCGAACGTATCAATGTCAAAAGGGTTAATGTCGAAATCTTCTTTTAGGTCATTTGGATTTTGTAATTCATTTGAACTTTGAGCTTTGTCATTTGACATTCTATTTCTACTCTTCACGAACCCGGAGATTATACTTCCGCATCAAGGCTTGGAAATTGGGACGAAGCATACCCACCTCCTCAGCCGCCCTTGTGACGTTCCAGTTATGCCGTTCAAGGGCACTGAGGACAAAGGCCTTTTCAACATCCTCCACCGCTTTTTCCCTGATATGTTTCTTTATTTCTTTTAACTCTTCACTGGTCAATGGAACATGTTCGGGTAGTGGTTCCTTTTCTTTTTGACCCGGAAGGATGAGGTGCTCTTCCCGAACCATTTCATCATCGATCATCACGATGGTCCGCTGAACCACATTCTCCAGTTCCCGGACATTGCCCGGCCATGGATACTTCATTAGCTTGCCCATCGCCTCGGGCGTGAAACCTTTTACCGTCTTACCCATCTCCTCTGCATATTTTTTCAGGAAATGAACGGCCAGTAGGGGAATATCTTCCTGCCGTTCTCTTAGAAGAGGGATGGTGATGGGAACAATATTCAGCCGGTAGTAGAGGTCCTCGCGAAAGGTTCCCTCCTGAATCATCTTTTCCAGGTCTTTGTTCGTGGCCGCGATGAGGCGGATGTCCACCTTCTTTGCTTTCGTTCCACCAACAGGAGTAAACTCCCTTTCCTGCAGCACTCTCAGAAGCTTGGCTTGAATGGACATGCTGATATTCCCAACCTCATCGAGGAAGACCGTGCCTTCATCCGCCACCTCAAAGAGGCCCGGTTTGGTGGTCACTGCTCCGGTGAAGGACCCCCTTACATGTCCGAATAACTCACTCTCCAGAAGATTTTCTGAAAGGACGGCGCAATCCACCGGGACGAATTGTTTATCCCTTCTGACACTGTTAAAATGGATGGCCCGGGCAATGAGTTCCTTCCCCGTTCCACTCTGCCCGTAAATCAGAACGGTACTATCGGTACTGGCCACCTTGGTAATAATCCGGTAGATCTCCTGCATCTTTTTGCTCTTGCCCACAATATTATGGAACCCGTACTTCTCCTGTAATTCCTGACGAAGGTAGATGTTTTCGAGAAGCAGGCTCTTTTTTTCAATCGCCTTCTTCACTACAATCGACACCTCATCGGGTGTGAAAGGTTTTGGGATATAGTCAAACGCTCCCAGCTTCATGGCTTCCACGGCTGTCTCCACCGTGGAGAAACCGGTAATCATGATGACGATCGTGTCTGGATATTCTTTTCGGAAAGTCTTGAGAACCTCCATGCCATCGATCCCTGGCATCTTCAGGTCGGTGATGACGATGTCAAAGGGGTTCTCCTTCATCTTGTCAAAGGCCTCTTTTCCACTCAGGGCAACCTCCACCTCGTACCCTTCCTCTTCGAGAATCCTTTTACAACTTTCGCAAACGATCATTTCATCATCGACGACCAGAATCCTTGGACTGGGCACGTCTGATACCCCCGTTATTCAAATAACGATCGCCTCGCGGTAAGAAGACCGCTTCGCTTAAGGACCACTTCGTTCAAGGAGCGCTTCGCTTGAGGCAAAAGATTTTGTTCTTGCCTCCAACCTGGAGGCCGAAGGCCGCTCCTCGAGTCCTGGAGGGACGCTCCTCAAACTTCTTGCATCCTATCATAAATAAAAGATTTCTTTCAATCTCCTTCATTCCTCGAAATCTCTCGTCCCCTGATCAATCCTATACAAAGGGCCGCGATTAAAGCTGTGGAAGCGCCCAGGCCGAAGGACCACCGAAACGTTCCTGTGATATCAGCCAAATGGCCGGTTAACGCAGGACTGGTCATAGCCCCCAAACCGTAAAAAATAGTCATCCTCCAAAGACCGCTCCGGTCATCGCCTTTGGAAAATAGTCTTTTGCATCCGATGCGAATACTGTAGGTGATGAAGAGAGTGATGAAGCTCGAACCCAGCACCACCCAAGCCCAATGAACTTTGAACCCAGGCCTTCTCTCCATCCTCTATTCTCTTCGGCCCGTTCTGGGAACGGGCCCTACATTGTTCCAATTTGTTTTTGTAGGGTGCGATCACCGAGCGCACCGAATTAAGATGTTATTTTCAACATAATCCCAAACGACAATTCTCAAATGATCCAAACGATCTTATTTCAGATATCAGATTTTTCAATCCACAAACCCTGCCTGTTGCAGGCAGGTGCAATCTGAAATTTGCAATCTGCAATTTTGTTTGCCTCTCATTCCTCTACAATTCTCTTCTCAAGTTCACTGAGATCCTTTAGAATGAATTCCCCCATCCGTTTACCGGATCGATCGAGGTAGAAGGCCTGGATCCCCATTCTCCGGGGGACGAGGTAATCAAATTCGTAGTGGTCCCCCACATGGACAATTTCCTGAGGATCCACATTGAGGATATCACAGACCTGTTGATAGAACTCGGCTGTCTTCTTCACGACGTGAAAGTCGGAGGTGGCTGAAAAGATTCGATCGAAATATTTGTCCAGGCCGGTGGCTTCCATTTCAATTTCAATAAACTCTCTTCCGGCGTTGGAGGTCAAAATCAATGGAAACCTCTCCTTTAATCGGTCCAAAATGTGGTTGACGTCAGAGTAGACCTTGATTTTATCGACAAATTGCTTCATCAGGTCCTTCCAGCTTTGCTCTAGCTGGAAGAGACGAAACCAGTATTTGATGTCATACCATTCAACGGCCCCCTCCCCCACTTTCTGATATTCTTTGACCACAAAGGCCTTCGCCGCTTCAAAAGGCAGCCCCACTTTTCCACCATAGAGGGTAGGGATCCCCTGACCCCACACCCAATCAGTGAATTCTGGGTCGACCAAGGTTCCATCCATATCAAAGGAGATATATTTGGGCATGATTATTTCTGGCATGAAAATGCCAAATATCAAAGTTCAAATGTCAAATCAACCCATTCGACTCCCCGGTCTGATCCTTCGACTGCGTTCAGGACAAGCGCCCCGGGTATGCCTTTCGATAAACTCAAGGCCCCGAGCACAGCCGAGGGGCTCAGGGTTGATACTGAGCGGCGCTTTTCACCCCGATTTAAAAATCGGGGTTTGGCGCCGCCGAACGTATCAAATTCAAATCTCAAATAAAGGGTACTCGGTTTTAGAATCCTCTTTTGAACTTTGACATTCATTTGGCATTTGCCTGCCTGCCGGTAGGCAGGGAATTTGACATTTGGAATTATATTCTTTCTAACTCTACGTCTTCCGCGCTGTGAATCTCTTTCTCCATATCGGCAATCACGATGGTTCGGATCGGAAGATAGGCATTCGAGGTGAAGATGGTAATGCATCTCTTCTGGAACATGAGTGGGGGAGCATGAGGTTGATGGGACCGGATGAGAACCTGCTTGTGATACCGATCCATCACCCTTCCAAAATATTGCCTTCCATATTGGGGTCTACCACCCCAGTCCTCCATGACCTCGACATCGATCTCCACAAAATCTCCCCAGACAATCCGATTCCAATTCTCATCTCCCCATTCAATGCCATTGAAGTCCTCAAGGGTTTCTAACTCAGGCAATCCGCCATGAAGGGCAAGGATCCCATTGGGCGAGGTGGCGGCTAATGGGAATTTGGAAAAGAGGAGGCCATAGGCTTCCCGTTCTTTTTGAGGAAGAGATCTCCAAAAACTAACCGGGTAAAATTCTTTCACCATATACCCTTCGTGGTTCCCTGCAAGAAGGAAAACGTCCTCCGGATGTTTACATTTGAGTTGGAGCAGGAAGTGAATGTTTTCTTCCGATTGATTTCCCCGATCCACATAGTCCCCGAGGAAAACAATTCGATACGCTTCTCTAAGATAGCGCCGGGCCACTTCGCGGGTAGCCTCCAGGTCACCATGGGTATCCCCGACAAAGACAACCTTTCCCTGAGGACGGAGATGGATCAGGCGGGGCTCCTTTTCCAGTACCTTTTCAACCTTCCTGAATAAAGTCTCTTTGACCATCCCTATCCCTCTGTTTTTGAGATTTCTGAAAAAGTGGCGAAATCTCTGATGAGGGGAGCGTCTTGCAGTCTTTCAGAGCTCTCTTTTTATCACTTTGACAAAAACCTGACGGTTTCGGGGTCCGTCAAATTCGCAGAAAAAAATTCCCTGCCACGTTCCCAAGGCTAATGTCCCGGACTCTACAAAGACAGTAACCGAAGAACCGATTAGGCTGGCTTTGATGTGGGCGGGTGAATTCCCTTCCAAATGCTGGTACCGATCTTGAAATGGGACGATCTTATTGAGCTGCATGAGAATGTCCTTTGAGACACTGGGGTCGGCATTCTCATTAATCGTGACGGCAGCCGTTGTGTGGGGGACGTATACCCAGCAGATTCCATCCTTTACGCCTGATTTTCGGACAGCTTCCTCAACTGATCGAGTAATATCAATAAGATCTGTTTTTGCAGAGGTTTTCACCTGAACCGTTTCAATCATCTACAATCTCCACTTCCCTAGAATCCCATTCTTCCTCTCATAACACAGGGAAGATAACCAGGCAATAAAAATTAACACCATGAATTTATTAGAATTATAGGAGGAGAGACCCTTCGATTCGGACCCTTCGTCAGGATGGATAGGTGAATCACGACATTTCTCTAATGATTTCAAGGCATTAAAAACCATCACTGGCTTTCTTACCTTTATAGATTCGCTTCGCCAAATTCGAGAATTTTTTCTCTTGAAAAATCTCTTATCATATGTTAACTGAATTCTATTTGACCCTTCGACTGCGCCCAAGCCCTGCTTTATGGAGTAAGGACGAGGGCTTCCTCAGGGTCAACCCTGAGCAATCTCCGATGTTTACGCTGGAGAGCCGAAGGGTTAACTTATCTCTATCAATAAGGAAAAAAAATGGAAAAGAAACGGGGTGGTCCATGTCGAATGTAACCATGAAAGAACTGCTGGAGGCTGGAGTCCATTTCGGCCATGAGACAAAACGCTGGGATCCCAAGATGAAGCCCTATATCTTTGGGGCGAGGAACGGTATTTATATTATCGATCTCCAGAAAACCGTCCAGTTTTTCAAAGAGGCCTATCAATTTGTTCGGGATGTGGCAGCAAAAGGCGAGTATGTCCTCTTTGTGGGGACGAAAAAACAGGCTCAGGAAACGATCAGTGAGCAGGCCGGTCGCTGTGGGATGTTCTATGTCAATCACCGTTGGTTGGGAGGAATGTTGACCAACTTCCAGACGATCAAACGATCCATTGATCGGTTGAAGAAATTGGAGGCCATGAAAGGCCAAGAGATTTACAATGTTCTTCCCAAGAAAGAGGTTCTGGAATTAGAAAAAGAGAGAAGTAAATTGGAGAAATCCCTGGGAGGGATCAAGAATATGGATCACCTTCCGGGAGCCATTTTTATCGTAGATCCTAAAAAGGAAAAGATTGCCATTAGAGAAGCGAGAAAGCTCGGCGTCCCCTCGATTGGTATCGTGGACACTAATTGTAATCCTGAAGAGGTCGATTATGTCATCCCGGGCAATGATGATGCCATCCGGGCCATCCAGCTTTTTGCTACAAAAATGGCGGATGCCGTAATGGAGGGACGGCAGCTCTATGAAAAACAGCTCCAGACAGAAGGGGCCAAGGCCGAAAAAGAGACGGCTCCCCCGGTTTCATCCAAAGGAGAGATTCAGGTAGAACAAGGGTCGGCGGAGGAAGAAAAGGAGGAATAGGACCGAATGGAAATCTCGATTGAACAGGTAAAAGATTTGAGACAAAGGACAGGAGCCGGAATCATCGATTGTAAGGCCGCCCTCCAAGAGGCAAAAGGAGACATCGAAGGAGCCATCGAATACCTCCGCCGAAAGGGACTGGCCACTGCGGCCAAGAAGGCTGGACGTATTGCGACGGACGGTCTGGTCGCCTCCTATATCCATGCGGGAGGGAAGATGGGGGTATTGGTGGAAATCAATTGTGAAACCGATTTCGTGGCCAAGACCGAAGACTTTCAAACCTTCGTAAAAAATATTGCCATGCAAATTGCTGCCGCCAATCCCCAATACATCCGAAGAGAGGACGTCCCTGCAGACGTTTTGGAAAAGGAGAGAAGGATCTACAGGAGCCAAGCCCTGGAGGCTGGAAAACCGGAAAAGGTGATTGATAAGATCGTCGAAGGCAAAATAGAGAGGTTCTATTCCGAAGTTTGCCTCTTAGAACAGACCTACATTAAAGACTCCGATCTGACGATCAAGGAAGTCCTCGATGCGATGATCGCCAAGATTAGAGAGAATATTGCCATCCGTCGGTTTGCCCGATTTCAATTGGGTGAAGGGTTACAATCTTAATCCTGACCTGCCCACTTTTCTTTGGCGGCTTAAGCTAAAGATCATTGAAAACTTCAATGTGCCATCTGCCTTCGGTAGGCAGAAATAGAAAATGCAAATCGGTGAGAAAAAGGATTGAGTTGATTCTGCAATTTGAGATTTGCATTTTACATCGACATTGCGCCCTCCCATGAAGAGAACCCATTATCAAAGGATCCTTCTGAAGATCAGTGGAGAGATCTTGACCGGAAGGGGAGAGTATGGAATCGATCCAGCCGTCCTCCAGCAGATCGCGCAAGAAATTAAAGAGGTCAAAGCTTTGGGGGTGGAGATTGCGATCGTCATCGGGGGTGGGAATATCTTTCGGGGGATTGCAGCGAGTTCAAAGGGGATGGACCGAGCCTCTGCAGATACGATGGGGATGTTGGCCACGGTCATGAACGGGATTGCCCTCCAGGATGCTCTGGAAAAGATCGATGTACAAACTCGAGTCCAGACCGCCATCGAGATGCGCGAGGTTGCAGAACCTTATATTCGGCGAAGGGCCATGCGGCATCTTGAGAAGGGTCGGGTCGTCATCTTCGCAGGGGGAACGGGAAACCCCTATTTCACCACGGATACGACGGCATCCCTTCGGGCCATGGAAATCGGGGCCGAGGTGATCCTGAAGGCTACCAAGGTCGATGGCGTCTATGATTCGGACCCGCTCATCAATAAGCGGGCCAAAAAATTTGACGAACTCTCCTATCTCGATGTCCTGAAGAAACAGCTCAAAGTCATGGATACCACTGCGATCTCCCTCTGCATGGATCATCGAATCCCGATCATCGTTTTCAGTTTGAAAAAGAAAGGGAACATCAAACGAGTCGTTTTGGGAGAGAAGGTGGGAACAAAAGTAAGGGGATGAGCCATGGATGAGAAAGTGGTAAAAGAGGTAGAGGCCAAAATGGAGAAGACCCTTTCGTCCTTCAAGGCAGACCTCAATAAGGTGAGGACAGGCAGGGCTTCCCTAGCGCTCTTCGACGATATCCGAGTCGATTATTATGGCACACCCACTCCTTTAAACCAGATGGCCACTTTGGCCGTCCCGGAACCCAGGCTCATCACCATTCAACCCTGGGACACCTCCGTCATCGGGGAGATTGAAAAGGCCATCCTCAAATCGGAGCTCGGGGTAACTCCTGCCAGTGACGGGAAGATCATTCGTATCACCATTCCAAGATTAACCGAGGAACGCCGGAAGGAATTGGTTAAGGTGGTCAAAAAGATGTCCGAAGGAGCGAAGGTGTCTGTTCGCAATATCCGGCGGGAGGCAAACGACGAGTTGAAGGTGTTGGAAAAGGATAAGAAGATCTCTCAGGATCAGCTCCACCAGTGGATGGAGAAGGTCCAGGTCTCTACTGATAAATATATTAAGAAGGTGGATGAAGTCCTCGCGGCCAAGGAGAAAGAGATTCTTGAAATCTAAACATAAAGGGGGTGATGGTGGTGGCCTACGTCATTACGGAAGAGTGTGTCGCTTGTGGAACCTGTGCTGAGGAATGTCCTGCGGAAGCCATTGAAGAGGGGGAACCCTATGTGATTAATGAAGAGAAATGTACAGAATGTGGCAGTTGTTCCGAGGTCTGCCCCGTAGAGGCAATTGTTGAAAAATAAACCCCGTTAGAAGCCAAGACCTTTGACCCTCTATCCGGAAGGCTCACACGGGGCGTTAAACTCCGTGTTCCCTCCCAAAAGGGAATTACCTTCATCCCCGCCGCAAGCAGCGAGGCCTTCTAACGGGGTAAAGGTGGATGGGAGGATGGAACTTTCACTTCCTCCCCTCATCATTAATCTATGCCTTCCTTGATTTCCTGTTTTTCCCACCCTTGTTGATTGAAAATCACTATTGAATATGGTAACTTGAATTAATAATATCTTGACCCATTCGGCGGCGCCAAGCCCCGCCTTTTAAGGCGGGGCAAAGAAGCGCCGCTCAGGGTCAACCCTGAGCGTTCGACTGAGCTCACGCCGAAGTTAAGCCTAGGCCGCTTGTCCTGAGCACAGCCGAAGGATCAGGCCGGGGAGTCGAAGGGTTGATATTTTTTGGCAATCCTTCATGAAGGGTACTTCGCCTCTGCCTGCAGGCAAGCGCGAACCATGAAAATGGGATCTGGGTTAAGGTTAGGAAGGCAGTTTGGCATCGCTGCCCCGACCTTTTGATTGACGATTTCTGTGGTTTAGGGAATACCTATGGAAGAGATCGACAAGGATAAACTACCCACACATATTGCCATCATCATGGATGGAAATGGCCGTTGGGCCAAGAAGAAGCTACTCAACCGAATCAGCGGTCACATCAGAGGGGCTGACGCGGTCAGGGAAGTCGTCACCGCGTGCCGGGAATTGGGAATCAAGGTTTTAACCCTTTACGCCCTCTCCACGGAAAATTTGAGGAGGCCAAAGGATGAAGTGACCGCCTTAATTGGACTGCTGAAAAAATATCTTCTCAAAGAGCGTGAGGAGATGATTGAAAACAATATCCGTCTTTGTGCCATCGGCAGATTAGAAGACCTTCCCTCCGATGTCAGGGGTACCCTTCAAGAGACGATTAAGAAGACGGAACATTGCGATGGGATGATCCTTAACCTGGCGCTGAGCTATGGTGGTCGGGCAGAAATACTCCATGCAGCCAAGGGGATCATCTCCGATCTCCGGGAAGGGAAAATGAAGCCAGAGGAGCTTACCGAGCAACGCTTCTCCCAATATCTTTGGACCTGGGGACTTCCGGATCCAGATCTTCTCATACGGACCAGCGGGGAATTTCGGATTTCCAATTTCCTTCTCTGGCAGATCGCTTACACGGAGTTATATGTGACAGAAACCCTTTGGCCGGACTTCAATCGGGAGGAGCTTCTGAAGGCGATTGCGGATTATCAATCGAGGGAGAGGAGGTTCGGCCTCACCAGCGAGCAACTAAACGGGTTATAAGAATGGACCGAATGCGGATTGCTGAATGCAGAATGCGGGATAAAATTCCGAAATCCGCAATCTGAATTCGGAAATCAAAGAGGTAACCTTGAAAGAAATCTCAAAAAAGAAGATACTCATGGGAAGTCTTCTCGTCCCACCCATCCTCTTTTTGATCATTATCGGTCCTCCCGCTGTTCTCTCTTTGATGGTTCTCTTGGCCACGTTCTTCGGTCTCCGTGAATTTTACACCCTTGCCCTTCCAACCTCCAAAGGGATCGAACGCCTTACGGGCATCGGACTGGGCTTGATCCTCTCCTTCCTCGTCATCTACGGGGACATCAAAGCCATTTTACCCTTCTTTGTTCTTCTCCTCCTGTTGCTCTCTCTGCTCTTCCTTGCTATTTCACAAAACCTTCCATCGACCATCTCCAGTATGGGCATCCTCCTCTTTGGAATTCTCTATATTGGGTTTCTTTTTCCTCATGTCTCTCTCATTAGGAACATGGCCGGAGGAAGGGTTTGGGTCCTTCTCTTAATTGTAACAGTCTGGGCTGGAGATATTTTTGCTTTTCTCAGTGGTTCTCTCTTCGGAAAACATAAGCTCTATCCCAAGATCAGCCCGAATAAAACTTACGAAGGATTGGGCGGCGCCATTGGTGGATCGATTCTGGTGGCCTTGGTCTATTCCCATTTTTTCATTCCCCGGATGGACGTGGGACTCTGTATTCTCCTTGCCATCAGTCTCACGATCTTGGGCCAGTTGGGAGACTTCACGGAGTCCATGTTGAAGCGAAGTGCTCAGGTGAAGGATTCAGGATCCCTCATTCCCGGTCATGGAGGGATGTTGGATCGAATGGACAGCTTCCTCTTCTCCGCTCCTTTTCTCCATTACTTCCTCCTCTATTTCTTGAAGGAGACTCGATGAAGCGCTTGGCCGTCCTGGGGTCCACAGGTTCGATTGGAGTCAATACCCTCCATATCGTTCATCAATTCCCTGAACGATTTGAAGTGGTCGGCCTTTCAGCCGGGGTCAATATCCAACTTCTCAAAGAGCAGATCCTACAGTTTCGACCAAAGGTTGTCTCAGTTCTCAATAAAGAATTGTCCGACGCCCTTCGTAGGGACCTCCCGCACATCCCAGCTCAAATTGTTCATGGAGTAGAGGGCCTCATCCAGGTGGCCACTCATCCAGAGGTCGATCAGGTCGTTTCCGCCATCGTCGGGGCCGTTGGTCTTATTCCAACCCTCTCGGCGGTCAAAACCGGAAAGGCCATTGCCCTTGCCAACAAGGAACCTTTAGTCATGGCTGGGGAGATTGTGATCGAGGAGGCGAAAAAGAACAATGCCCAGATCCTCCCGGTGGACAGTGAGCACAGCGCTATCTTTCAAGCTTTGCTCGGCCATCAGAAGGAGCATGTTCATCGGCTTATCCTTACCGCCTCGGGAGGTCCTTTCCTCAATGTTCCCCTCTCTAGACTCCAGGAGGTGACGGTGAAGGAAGCCCTTAACCATCCTCACTGGGAGATGGGAAAGAAGATCACGATCGATTCCGCCTCCCTCATGAACAAGGGGCTCGAGGTCATCGAGGCTCACTGGCTTTTTGATATCCCGGTCGAAAAGATCGTTGTCCAGATCCATCCCCAGAGTGTGGTTCACTCCATGGTGGAATACATTGATGGTTCCATCGTTGCCCAGATGGGTATCACCGATATGAGGATTCCCATCTCTTACGCTCTTTCCTTTCCACAACGGTTACCTTTGAACCTACCTCCTCTTGATCTCGTTCAGTCGGGAGGTCTCACTTTCTTTACCCCCGATCCGGAGAGATTTCCTTGTCTTCAATTGGCCTATCAATCGATTCAAATCGGAGAAACGATGCCTGCCATTCTCAATGCCACCAATGAAGTGGCCGTGAATGCCTTTTTGGAAGGGTTGATCAAATTTACGGATATTCCTCTGCTCCTCCGGCGAGTGATGGAGCAACATGAGGTTAAGAAGATTCATACCATTGAGGATATTTTGAAAGCTGACCATTGGGCTAGGGAAAGGGCAAGGGCTATTCTTTCAGAAGGGAGAAAATTGTGTTAGTCACCATTTTGTCAACCATCATTGTTTTGGGAATTCTCGTCTTCGTCCACGAACTCGGCCATTTTTTACTGGCCAAGAGATTGGGCGTGGGGGTCCTCACCTTCGCTTTGGGATTCGGCGCAAAACTCATCGGAAGAAAGATCGGAGAAACCGAGTATAAGATCTGCGCTGTCCCATTAGGAGGGTATGTAAAACTCATTGGAGAAAACCCTGAAGAGGAAGTGAAAGAAGAAGATCGCGGCCGTTCCTTCTCATTGCAGCCCATATGGAAGCGGGCTTTGATCATCAGCGCAGGTCCCTTTTTCAATTTCTTTCTTGCCGCTCTTCTTTTCTCCCTCGTCAATCTATTGATTGGCATTCCTTCTTCCCTCACCCCCAAGATTGGAGAAGTCTCTGCTGGCTTGCCGGCCGAAGAGGCAGGCTTAAGAAAAGGGGATCTCGTCCTCTCCATTAATGGAGAAGAAGTCTCCAAATGGGAGGACCTCTCTAAGATCATACGAGGTAGCAAAGGGAAAGAACTCCACCTTAAGGTGAAAAGGGAGAGTGAAATTTCCGAGATCAGGGTAACCCCAAAGCCGACCACACAAAAGAATATCTTTGGGGAGGAGATTCAAACCTTTGTCATCGGAATCACACCTGTGGAAGAAGTGATTGTTAAGAAAGTAAACCCTTTCTTAGCCATCGGGACTGGATTCGTTCAGACCTGGAATGGGATTAAGTTCACCGTCTTAGGGATTGTGAAACTGATCCAGCGGGTGATTCCTGCCAAAGAGATCGGCAGCCCCATAATGATTGCTAAATTGGCTGGGGAACAGGCCAGGAAAGGGATTTTGAGTCTGGCCCTCTTCACGGCCATCATTAGCATCAATCTCGGAATCATCAATCTCTTCCCCATTCCCATCCTCGACGGAGGCCACTTCCTCTTCCTGGCTCTGGAGGCAGTGTTACGGAGGCCCATCAGCATCAAGAAGATGGAAATAGCCCAGCAGATCGGGTTGGTCTTCATCATCCTCCTGATGCTTTTTGCTATCCGCAATGATGTGATGCGGTATTTTTTCTGAAGGGTCAGATCATAGAATGAAGGTTCTGGGAATTGATACATCAACTACCTGCGGCAGCATCGGGCTGATCCACGATGAAAGCGTCATTTCGGAATATCTCCTCAACCTTTCAGTCACCCATTCTGAAAGACTCCTTGACGCCATCGATCTCGTTCTCAGAAAAGGCCGCTGTGCCTTAACAGATCTGGATGGTCTTGCCATTTCCATCGGCCCGGGTTCCTTTACGGGAGTGAGAATCGGGGTGAGCACGGTGAAAGGGCTAGCCTACGCTGTCCAAAAACCAGTGGTGGGCGTTTCCACTCTCGATGTGTTGGCTTCTCAGGTCTCTCCCACTCCTTATCTCATCTGCCCGATCATCGATGCCAGAAAGGGAGAGGTTTATTCAGCGTTTTACCGCTATGAGGGGTTCAACCGTCTGAAAAGGCTATCAGAATATCAGGCCATTAGACCAGAAGTCCTTTCCGGAATGTTAAAAGAGCCAACGATTTTTTTGGGGGACGGAGTAAAAACCTATGGAGAGGATCTCCGGAATTCACTCAAATTATTCGCCCTTTTTTCGCCCGCCGCTCTCCATATTCCTCATGGGTCTGCAGTGGCAAGACTGGGGGTAGAACTCCTGCTGCGGGGAGAGGTCTTAGATCTGGCTGCATTTACCCCTCTCTACGTCCGGCTTTCAGAAGCTGAAATAAAGTGGCAAGAGAAACAGCCTGATTGACAAATTACGGCTTAATATATTATTGTTTAAGAATTAATTGTAATTTCAACTCCTTGCAAGGAGTCGGCCGGATTTTCTATCCGATAGGAGAGAAGGAGACCGGGGATTTTGGGTTTGTTTAGAATTCAGGAATTAGGATTTCTGATTTACGTAAGTAAGGGGGGCGGAGATGGGGATCAAGGAAGAAGTATTGATCGAAAGGTTGATGAAAGAGGATGAAGGGTTTTTGAAGGCGAAACAGACTCATATTCAGCTCGCGAAGCAATTGGAAGAACTGGAAAATAAACCCTATCTCACTCCTCAGGATGAGATGGAGATCAAAATCCTCAAGAAGAAGAAATTGGCCGTTAAAGACCAGATGGAAAAGATTTTGATGAAACACCGGTGAAAAACTGGAAGGATGGAACATTGAAATACTGGATGAAACAGGATCAGGTTGAGGTTTAGGTTGAGGGCGAGAATTTCTCAGCCTTAACCTTGGCCTTAACCTTTTACTTTCCCATCATTCCAGCATCAGATTTCTATGAAAAAGACTGGTTCTCAGATCATCATTGAATGTTTGAAGAAGGAAGGAGTCGATACCCTCTTCTATTATCCGGGGGGTGCGGTTCTTCCCCTTTTTGATGAGTTTATCAATGCCCCCTTCAGGCAGATATTGGTTCGTCATGAGCAGGCTGCTGTCCATGCCGCAGACGGATATGCAAGGGCCACAGGGAAAGTAGGGGTGGCCGTGGTGACTTCCGGCCCGGGTGCCACGAATACGGTTACCGGAATTGCCACAGCCTATATGGATTCCATCCCCATCTTCGTCCTTACCGGGCAAATCCCTACCCTTCTCATTGGAAACGATGCTTTTCAAGAGGCCGATATCATCGGCATTACTCGTCCCTGCACCAAGCATAACTATCTGGTAAAGGATATCAAAGACTTGGGAACTACCCTGAAAAAGGCCTTTTATATCGCTCGCCATGGAAGACCAGGACCTGTCTTAGTTGACCTCCCCAAAGATGTCATGGTCAGCTCTACGGAATTCAAATACCCTGAAAAGGTCTTCGTTCGTGGATACCAGCCCACTTATGAGGGACATCCCGGGCAAATCAAGAGGGCCGTCGACTTGATCCTGAAGTCCAAAAGGCCTGTCCTCTACGCAGGGGGTGGAATCATCTTATCCAATGCCGCGAAGGAACTCACCCTTTTTGCCGAAAAAATGGGCATGCCTGTGACGATGACCTTGATGGGTCTGGGCTGTTTTCCGGGAAACCATCCTCTCTCTTTGGGCATGTTGGGAATGCACGGAACTTATCGGGCCAATATGGCCGTGATGGAATCGGATCTCCTCCTCGCTATTGGAGCTCGTTTCGACGATCGGGTGACCGGGAAGATCGAATCCTTTGCTCCCCACGCGAAGATCATCCATATCGATATCGACCCCACTTCGATCAGTAAAAATGTGAAGGTCGATTTGCCCATCGTAGGGGACTGCAAAAATGTTCTTTCCAAAATCCTCTCCCTTGTCGGAGAGGAGGACACAGATTCTTTTAGATTGGGTCTCGGCAAATGGTATCAATACATAGAACGATGGAAGAATATTCATGATATGAATTACCAACAGGGGGAGATTATCAAGCCTCAATATGTCGTGGAAAAGATCTATGAACTGACGAAAGGGGAAGCGATCATCACCACCGAGGTGGGCCAAAACCAGATGTGGACAGCCCAGTATTATCATTTCATCAAACCGAGAACGCTCCTCACCTCAGGAGGATTGGGAACGATGGGTTATGGTTTTCCCGCAGCGATGGGAGCCCAGGTGGCTTTTCCGGACAAACTGGTCATCGACATTGCCGGGGACGGAAGTTTTCAGATGAATTCTCAGGAATTGGCCGCAGTCGTCCAATATCAATTACCCGTCAAGGTGGCCATCCTGAACAATCGGTATCTAGGAATGGTGAGGCAATGGCAGGAATTCTTCTACGGAAAACGCTACGCCTCTGTATCTTTGGAAGGGATTTCACCTGACTTCGTTAAATTGGCCGAGGCTTATGGGGCCGTCGGGTTGAGGGCCACGAGGCCCGAGGAGGTTGTCCCCATCTTGCAGCAGGCCTTCTCCACCAAGAAGCCCGTCATCATCGATTTTGTGGTCGATCCGGAAGAGAATGTTTACCCGATGGTTCCCGCTGGAGAACCCTTAAATCAAATGAGATTGATATGAAAGGCCGTTGGAGGCGCGCTTCGCTTTAGGTTAGAGGAGCGTCCCGCAAAGAAAGCGGGACTCGAGGTTAGAGGGTAAAAATCTTTTTGCCTCAAACCTCAAGCTTGCCCCGTGGAAGATGAGTTGAGACCCATAGGTAGAGTGGTTGGTGAGTAAAAGACCCCAATGAGGGGCAAGATAACAGCAAGTCCTTTATTCCACAGGGCGAGCGATCCTCAAACCTTTAACCTTAATACTATGCGTCATGTCATTACCCTTTTAGTTGAAAATGAGTTTGGAGTTCTCGCCCGAGTCGCGGGACTCTTCAGTGGCAGAGGGTTTAATATCGAAAGCCTCAGTGTGGCTGAAACTCTCGATCCCACCGTCTCCACGATGACCATTGTCACCCGAGGAGATGACCAGATCATCGAACAAGTCACCAAGCAACTTAACAAATTGGTCTGTGTCATTAAAGTGGTGGACCTCGTCGAAAAAGACTTCGTGGAGAGGGAAATGGTCCTGGTGAAGGTTTCAGCGACTGCCGAGACACGGGAAGAGATTTTGAGGATCGCCGACATCTTCCGGGGAAAAGTGATTGATGTGGGTTCGAAAACCTATACCATCGAAGTCACGGGAGATGAGAAGAAGATAGACGCCCTTCTCGCTTTGCTCAAACCCCTCGGGATAAAAGAATTGGTCAGGACAGGCCATGTGGCTATGATCCGGGGGAGTAAAATTACGACGGAACCTTCTTAATCTGATCGCATCCATTGCAGATAACTCACATTCCATGATGAGTTGGCTTAAGGAGAAGAAAGATTGATGAATCGAAAGCGCTGGCCTATCGCTAAAGAAGGGTTCCCCTTTCTGATCCCCTTTGCTCTGATCACAGTATTCTTTCTTGCGATGGGCTGGATTTTGTTGACTTTTTTGGGGATTTTCATTACACTATTCATTGCTTTCTTTTTCAGGGATCCTAAGAGAAAGATTCCATCTCTTGAGAATATTATCCTCTCTCCCGCCGACGGGAAGATCATCCATGTGGGAGAGTGCGAAGAAGATCGGTTCCTAAAAAAGAAGGTCTTAAAGGTGAGCATCTTCATGTCCATATTCGATGTCCACCTGAACCGGGCTCCTGCTTCTGGAAAGGTTCTCCAGAGAAGTTATCTCCCGGGCCGATTTCTGGTAGCCAACGTGGAGAAATCGTCCCTCCTCAATGAGCAGAATGCTATGATCTTGGAGACAGAGGATCGGCTAAGAATCCTCTTAATCCAGATCGCAGGTTTTGTGGCGAGAAGGATTGTCTGCTATGCCAAGGCAGACGATACCTTGAGGAGGGGAGAAATCTTTGGCTTGATCCGTTTCGGATCGAGGGTCGATCTCTACCTTCCCACAGAGGTGAAAGCCATCGTGAGAATTGGACAGCATGTGAAGGGAGGGGAGTCGATCATCGGGTATCGGGTATGAGAAAGAAAAAAACACCCAGTCGAATGAGGAGAGGTGTTTACATCCTTCCCAATCTCTTTACCACAGGAAACCTCTTCTGTGGATTTTGGGCGATCGTCTCTGTCTTTCAAGAAAAATTTTTCTTTGCAGCGGCCGCTATCCTCCTAGCATGCGTCTTCGATGTTTTGGATGGAAAGGTGGCGAGGCTATCCGGAGCCACAAGCAAATTTGGAGTCCAGTACGATTCCCTGTCGGACCTCGTCTCCTTTGGAGTCGCTCCGGCCCTTCTTGCCTACAGCTGGGCCCTCAGGGAGTACGGACGGTTTGGTTGGCTCGCTGCGTTTCTCTTCGTTGTCTGCGGAGCTTTGAGATTGGCTCGATTCAATGTCATGTCCTCCGCTGGAGAAGTAAAATACTTCAAGGGGCTCCCCATTCCTGCAGCCGCTTCGATGATTGCCCTGACGATCCTTCTTTACCTCCGATTGATTGAGACAGGCTGGGTGAAAGATATTGTCATTCTGGTGATGATCTACGTCTTGGCCTTTTTGATGGTGTCAAGCATCCGGTACTCCAGTTTCAAGGAACTCAATCTGGCAAAAAGAAAACCCTTCAGCATCTTCATGTTTGTCATACTTTCGATGATTGTCATTGTGATGGAGCCTGTTCTCGTCCTCTTCGGTTTTACTCTCCTCTACATCTTCTCAGGTCCAGTGAGCGTGGTCACGGCCTGGCATAAGAAGAGAGTCCTGAGAAGGATGGAACCTGTCCCAGAGGAGGATTTAGTCGTCCGCGGTTAAACCACCAAAGATATCCCCTCCCTAGACGGGAGGGGATGAAGGGGAGGAGGAACCTTCCTGTTTGTTACCATTCCTATCATTTTACGGATTAATCTTTCGTCATTTGGACATTGGGTAATTAGGATTTATTTGGGATTTGGGATTTGGGATTTGGGATTTGGTTATTGGGATTTGATTTAAAATGATTCCCCGATAGCTCAACCGGCAGAGCGCCTGCCTGCCGGTAGGCAGGGGCGGCTGTTAACCATGGAAGAGTGGTTTGTATATGCTCTTCGAAGCTTGAAAGATAACAATCTTTACATCGGCATTTCCCGAAATCCAGAAAAGCGAGTCGAATCTCATAACAAAGGAAAAACGGAATCTACAAAAAATCGAAGACCATTCGTTTTAATTTACAAGGAATGCTGCAATTCTCTTGAAGAAGCAAGAGAGAAAGAAAAGTATTATAAATCTGGGTTTGGTCGAGAAGTAATAAAGAACTTAATCCCCGATAGCTCAACCGGCAGAGCGCCTGCCTGCCGGTAGGCAGGGGTGGCTGTTAACCATGGAGCAATGGTTTGTTTACGCTCTTCGAAGTTTACGAGACGGAGATTTGTACGTTGGAATTTCCCAGAATCCGGAAAAAAGGCTTTAAACGCATAATAAAGGAGTGACGCCGTCAACGCGATCACGTAGGCCGTTTATTCTGATCTTTCGCGAGGCCTGCGAGTCCAGACAGGAGGCTAGAGAAAGAGAAAAATATTATAAATCAGGTTTCGGAAGAGAAGTATTAAAGAACTCAGATCCCCGATAGCTCAACCGGCAGAGCGGGTGGCTGTTAACCACTAGGTTGTAGGTTCGAGTCCTACTCGGGGAGCCAGCTACTGACAGCTGTGGGAACTTCGCTTCTCACAGCTGTTTTATTTTGCATGGCTGCCAAAATCGCAGCGGGCTTCCCCTCAATCCTTACTTGCCTACCGTTAATTGTTATCCGATCAATGAAAAGCTTAAGGTAACGCTTTGCGAAATCCCTATCCGGGGTATGAAAGAGCCCCTTCACAG
>Ga0315282_10003189_pt1 | contig 29535 bp, 26 predicted proteins | sample YL17G07_20_MG_FD_203693 | JGI IMG/M metagenome (GOLD analysis project Ga0315282, IMG submission 203693) | Sediment microbial communities from Yellowstone Lake, YNP, Wyoming, USA - YL17G07_20 | ecosystem: Environmental > Aquatic > Freshwater > Lake > Sediment | place: USA: Wyoming | collected... | reverse complement strand
TTAGTATATCTATCTTGACCTCTACATAATCATTATGCAATACTATCGGCGAAGTTTCGGAAGTGTTTGTTGTATGTAGCTTCAAAGACTTTGGACTTTGTAGCTTTTTATGGCATAATTCCGTAATCTTCGATTTTTATTAGCAAGGAGGTGTAGCAGCATGGTAAAAGGGACTGTTAAGTGGTTCAACGAGTCTAAAGGCTTTGGATTCATTACCAAGGAGGATGGCGGAGATGTTTTTGTTCACTATTCCGCTATTCAGGGCGATAGTTTTAAGACACTGGCCGAAGGTCAAGCAGTGAGCTTTGAAGTTGTTGATGGTCCAAAAGGCCCGAAAGCAGAAAACGTTTCAAAACTCTAAGAAAAATGATGAAGGTCTCGATCGAGACCTTCATCGTAAATATACCTTCCTCTTTCTTCTCTTATATTATTAGATTCAGTTTGAATTTCCAGAAAGATGTCAATGGATGTAGGTAAACAAGTGAAAGGATAGCTGATAATGGACTCAAAGGAACACTTAGAAGTAGTAGATGACAGGGGCAAGGTTATCGGTTATGCACCGAGGTCTGTTGTACATGGAAACCCATCCTTAATTCACAGGGTAGTGCATGTGCTTGTCTTTAATAAAGAAGGACTCCTTTTGCAGAAACGCTCTCAGAATAAGGATGTGGCACCAGGCAAATGGGACACATCAGTGGGAGGCCATGTCGGGATAGGAGAAGATTTATCTTTTTCTTTAAGAAGAGAGATGCATGAAGAACTCGGGATTAGTGAGTGCGAGCCAGAATATCTCTATTCATATATTCACAGCAATCAATACGAAACAGAGCTTGTAACTACTTATCGCTGCAAGTATAACGGTGATATTTCCTTTAATAAGGATGAGATCGAGGAGATACGATTCTGGAGTATTGACGAGATACGGGAAGCCATGGGTAAAAAGATACTCAGTGATAATTTCGAGAATGAATTCAATACGTATCTGAGTTATTATCTGTAATGGATAGGATTTGACATTACAGATACGTCTGATCACGGTTCTATTAACTGCCAGTATTTTCAATGTGTTATAATATTTTGTAAATTCAACGTTGGGACAGATGTGAAATAAAATATAATTTTTATAACTCTTTTAGGCAAAGTAGTATTAATTAGAGGAATGATGGTTCTTTTTGACCTTAACCTAATAAAAGGATTTATTTCTCGATTGAGACTTATTAGGTTGGCTGATGTCAACATCTTGCCGATCGGGGTGCTTGTCTTTGTAGCCCTGCTCTTGTGTCTTGGCCCCGGGGCTGGTTCGGCCTTTGGCGCGATTACGGTCACTACGTCGGCTGGACCTAATGGAAGCATTGATCCATCAACACCTCAAACAGTGAATGACAATGATACTGTCTTGTTCACGGTAACACCTAATGCCGGCTACTATATACACTCGGTGACTGGTTGTAAAGGAACGCTTTCAGGGAATACCTATATTACTGGTCCAGTAACGGCTGATTGCATAGTAAATGCCACATTTTCACCATTAGGTGCGAATACTTACGTGATTGTATTCTTAGCCCTTATTGCTATCTCAACAGGTGTATTGCTTATCAAAAGGCGTCAGTGGATAAAAACTGGCTGAGTACGAAGATCGATAAAGGGTGAAGGATAAAATGTTAAATATGACCTTTCATCATAAAAATATAGAAGGAAATGGGTAAGAGATGAGTATCACTCGACGTGATTTTTTGAAGTATTGCTTTGTTGCAGCTGGTGCCTTAGGGCTAACGGGTGCTTTATTAGTGAAATTAAAAACGCTGATAGCTCAGAAAGAGACTAAATTATCAAAGTTCATCTGGCTGAATGGAGCAGCCTGTACTGGATGCACCATATCCCTGGCCAATACGATTAACTATACTTCGATCCAGGACCTGCTGGTCAAATGGAAAGACATCGAATCTATATTCCCGACTGGAAAATCAAATGGCCCAATGGATCTCGTATTTATCGAGACCCTGAGTTCAGCTGCCGGTGCACGAGCTATCGATGCTGCCTTTGGTTTATTGACCAGCGGTGAGCGTTTTGGCCTCTGTCTCGAAGGTGCAATTCAGACCGCAGATAATGGAAGATTCTGTACGATATGGAAGGTTCATAAGGAACACGCTACCCTTGCGCCTGGTTCGTTTGTCTGGGCCCCTGCTGACAGACAACTAATCAAAGTACCCAACGACACAACCGAGTCTATCAAAGTGGTGAATGAAATAGTACTAACCAGTAATCGCACTACTGGTGGAATAATAGAACTCCATACAGGGTCTGTGCTTAAGGCTGGGAGTAATCTTACAAATGGAACTTGGGTCGAGAAACAGGCAGATAGGGCTACCCTTATAGCGAAGGGTTATGGCTTTAACGCAGACAATAAAATAAGTGCTAATGGTGGAGCTACATCATTGGATATCACCCTTACAGGGCGCATTGAATTAGCAGCAGGCACTCTTCTTTTCTTGAGTTCAAGAATCTCATCAGGCTCTCTGGTATTAAGCGTAGCTGACCGCATCGCTCTCGGAGGTGTCTATGTAACAGCTCCTCGTTTAAAGACAGGGATGACCAGAACAATTCTTGAAGATATAACTCTGGCGGGTACTGTGATGATAGCTGCTAACTCTAAGCTCATTACAGGGACAGTACTCAAAACAGGTTCTTGGGTAGAGAGCGCAGTTGATAGGACTGCAATAGGTGGCTCCTATGATAGCGACAATAAAATCCAATCCGGTAATGTTACATTGGGTTCTACTCGCACCTTTAATGGGCGTGTCAAAGCTCTTAAAGGAAGCACGCTGCTGGCATGGGATGTGGACAAAGCCAATTATCTTTATAACTCAAATGATGGAGACAGGGCATTCATGGACGAAGTACTGAACTTTGCGATTTCTGACAATTGTGCAGCAGTCTTTGCCGTGGGAACCTGCGCATCTTACGGAGGAATCCCTGCAGCAAAGGGAAGTGTAACCGGAGCACGGGGATTAATCAGCACTGGTAGTATCTCTGGCGGATATACAACAGTGAACACACAGGGTTACTGGGATTGGTTGTTAGCTAACTGCAAGATCACCCAGGCTCAATGGGCTGCTCTTATGAGCAAGACGGTATGTGTTCCCGGCTGTCCGCCTCATCCTGACTGGATTGTCGGGACTATTATCCACTGGTTGAATATCGGAGAAGCACCAGTAATGGACGAATTCCATCGTCCATCCAGTTACTATGGGGAATACCAATTAAGCTATTATCAAAGATACCTGTGCGCCGACTGCATCTGGAGAGTGAATGATTCAACTCAGGCAACAAATGATATCCATGGCAATGCACAGATGTCAAAGTCAGGCCGCACCATTGGAAACAGCCCGAAACTCTACTCTTACAAATATGATTCATCATATGAAGGCTGTCTCGGAATCCTGGGTTGCAAGGGCAGGAAGACAATGGCAGACTGCTCTTACAGGAGATGGAATGGCGATGGGACAACCTATGGTGGCGTGAGCTGGTGTGTCCAGACGAGGGCTGGCTGTCACGGATGTACTGAACCGAGATTCCCCGATGGATGGGGTAAGTTCTTTACGTATAAATAAGCGTCTTCATCAGAACTCGGGATAGGCAATTACAACAGTCCTCTTATTCGTATAAAGCGTGGGCGACCATGTGGACACACAGGTTATCAGTGTTAGTCGTTCTCCAGGACTCATATCATACAGCTTCGGATTATTGACATGCCGATATGTTTTTTCATTAACCTTGTACATGTATTTCTTTCCATCGTAAAAAACATAGATGGGCGTTCCCTTATCCACCACTTCCAGAATGCTAAAAAAACTCTGCGGCTTCCAAAATCCAAACTCTGCCAGATTGTGACCTTCGATAATACAGTTCCCTCCTTCACCAGGGACTGAGGAATTTGTAACACGGCAGACTCCTCGATAAAGTTTCCCCTTGCTTGTCCCTTCTATAATAGGAGCATCTACCAGGACTGAAGGGATAATGATTCGATTCCCTTTAACTTGTCCTAACGCAACCTTCTTCTCCAATGCTGCAATCTTCGATGAAGAGAGAAGGAGACTAAAATAAGGTCGGACTATCCAAATAAGAAGCAGAATCCCTAATACAATAAGAACCGTGCCAAAAGAATACAGGAGAGAATTTATAATTTTTATTATGAGGCTGTGAGGGGTTTTCTGTACTTGTTTTTCTTCAGTGTCCTGGCTTAAGGCCGGCACTTTCTGAAATAGTCTCACAATAAGGGTATCTTTAGCTCTTTTTTTGAGATAAAGGGAAGTGATACCAAGAATAACTGCGATAATAATCCATGAGGTGATAATCCCTATACCCAAAAGAGATGGAATAAGGGCTATTGTTTTATAGATAATCTTAACAGCACCTTTTGGATAGGGTCCGTACCAGGCATATAAACAGACGAGGCTTGATACTGCAAAGTAAATAAGGGGATAAAGGTACCACTTGAGATATTTCTCTGTTATTTCACCTATCTTTTTATAGTGACTTTTTGTGTCCCCCATTACATACATTGTACTTTAATTGATAATTATTGGACAAACAATGAAAAACTTAAATGGTGTCATGCTTTATTTAACAACAATTGATAGGTTACTGAACTTAAGATTTGGGGATCAAATCTGATCTTTTAAATATCTACCTGGATAGGCATTACTCTGGTTATCGTGTTTTGAGAGCGGCCTCATCTATATGGTATAAAAACTACATCTCTTATCTCTGCAGGAGGACTTTCTTTTGAAGGGCCCATGGCAGTTACCCTATAATTTCTCTTTATAAAAGGGTTTTCATTATCAATGAAAGCAGGTGTCTGGGTCTCTCCGATAAAGAGGAAACCTTCTTTTTTATCTATTTCTCTGTAAACCTTGTAACCGGTTATCCACGTCTCTGGAGGTTCTTTCCAGATGAGATATACAGTTTCGTTCGTAACTACTGCCTGTAAGGCTTCAGGAGCAGATGGTATGAATTCCAGCGGATCTATCACCATCTCCTTTGATGCAGAACCTTCACTCCATACATTACCGCCTATAAGGCTTCTCATTATGTAATAGACAGGTTTTTTTATATCAAAGTTGTCTCTGAAAAAGGTTTCCCTAATGGGTTCTTTATTCAAAGGCATTAGTGAATATAACCCCTTTTTATTACTCTTATAGATGTTGTATAAGATTTCTTTTCCAGCACTTTTCCATGTGAGCAACAGTGAATCATATTCAGTTTCAAAGGAAAGGTTCTCTGGTGGTGCAGGTGGGCTTTTTGGTTTTATACCTATGATATTTGAGTCATTACTTGTTACACCATTTACATTTTGCGAGATGATTTTATACTTATATTCAAAGTCGATTTTAAAATTTGAGTCTGTATAAGAACGGATATTGCTTCCCAAAAAAGCAATCCTTTCATAATCCCCCCCGCCTCCCTTTAGAAAAGGGGTTTGTGGGAGGGTTGATTTCATTAAATAAAACCCTTTTATTGATTGTTCCTTGTCTTTTGGAAAATCCCATAGGAGAATAATATCTGATTCTCTATGGATGGCTCGAAGCCCTGAAGGTGGGTCTGGCTTTTCATATGATCTGAGTGTGGGTTCACCTTTTTTTCCACATGAGCATAGAAAAAATAAAAGAGCAATAATAAGGAGAAGATGATAAATAGTTTTAACATACCTAAAGAACGGCAGGAGATAACACTTGAGCGGTTTTGAATTCTGTTGGAAACAGAATTCACCTCGGAGGTCGATACGACCGAGAATGAGCGAGGGGGTTATCTCCTGTCGTTGTATCATATCATCTCATAAGTCCTCTAAGTCTTCGTATCTGTTTTTTCACCTCATCAGGCGATGTGCCGCCAAGGGATTTTTTATGGCGTACAGATTCGTCAGCTTTTAGATAGGAATAGATATCGTTTGTAATTAAGGTGGAAAAGGTATTCAATTCTTTTAATGTGAGTTCATTAAGTTTCTTTTTCTTTCTTACGCAATAGAGGACAATCTTGCCTGTAATTTCATGTGACTTCCTGAAAGGCAAGCCCTTTTTTACAAGGTATTCAGCAATATCGGTTGCAGTCGAATAAGCCTCTCCTGAAGTGTCGTGCATTCTTTCTGTATTAAAACATATACGAGGGAACATTTCATTAAGGATAGCAAGACAGGATTTGACAGTATCTACCGTATCAAAAACAGGGATCTTATCCTCCTGTAAATCCCTGTTGTATGAGAGTGGAAGGCCTTTCATTACGATTAAAAGAGATAAAAGATTCCCGTAAATCCTTCCTGTTTTTCCCCTGATAAGCTCTGCTACATCTGGATTCTTTTTCTGAGGCATTATACTCGAGCCTGTTGTGAAAGCGTCAGGAAGTTCTACAAATTTGAATTCTTCTGTTGACCATAAGATAAGCTCCTCAGCAAGCCTTGAGAGATGCATGATAACTATTGCAGCAGCTGATAGGAACTCGATTGCGAAGTCCCTGTCAGATACCGCATCAATGCTATTTTGTGAAATACCTTCGAAGTTGAGAAGTTTTGCGACATAACCCCTGTCTACAGGAAGGTTTGTCCCTGCCATTGCGCATGAGCCTAAAGGAAGAAGGTTTATTCTCTTCAGTACATCTTGAAATCTTTCAACATCCCTCAATAACATTTCAATATAGGCAAGCAGGTGATGAGACAGTAGCACCGGTTGTGCCCGTTGAAGATGTGTATAACCGGGCATCAATGAGTTGATGTGTTCCGTTGCTATGTCAAGAAGAGTCTTTTGGAATTTTTTTATAAGCAAAAGTATTTCTTTTGCTTCTGCCCTGAGATATAACCTGAGGTCAAGCGCAACCTGATCGTTCCTTGATCGCGCTGTATGAAGTTTTCCACCAACATCGCCTATTTTGTTTATGAGGGCAGACTCTATATTCATGTGGATATCCTCGAGTTCTTCCCTGAACCTGAATCTTCCTGCTTCTATACCTCTTGCTATCTCTTCCAGCCCTTTTATTATCTTTTCAGAATCCGCTCTCGTGATGATGCCCTGTTTGCCGAGCATCTTTGCATGTGCAATACTTCCCTCAATATCGTATCTCCAGAGACGATGATCAAAGGATATGGATTCTGTGAAGGATTCTACAATCTTAGAGGTTTTTTCCTGAAACCTTCCTGCCCAGGGTTTTTTCATATGGGCTAAGAATAAAATTTTATGCACAAAGTGTCAAGGGGTATGCTGTGAAAGCCGCTCAAATACTATATCTGCTCCTTGATTTTATGAATAAGAGATGTTAATTCCCGGTTTCATATATTATATGGATATTGATCTAAATCTTTTTTTTTCCATCCATACTCACCCATTAAAGGGACAAACACGCACGGGGTGTGATATTCCTCCAGAAGCTTACCTTTAGATTTTCTGACCTCTAAAAGTTGCTGTGAGAAACGGTCTCCAACAGGGCCAATGAGTATACCTTCTTCAGATAGCTGTTCTATCAATGGTTCGGGAATTTTTGGAGTACCTGCAGTTATCATAATCCTTTCAAAGGGCGATTCTTCAGGCCATCCTAAGGTCCCATCACCGACCTTTACATGAATATTAATGTATCCGACGGAATGAAATCTTTCTTCTGCACGTTTAGCAAGTAATGCGACACGTTCTATTGTATAGACTTCTCTGGCGAGCTCAGCGAGGATTGCTGCCTGATAACCTGAGCCTGTTCCTATTTCCAGTACTTTTTCATCTCCTCTGAGTTCAAGCAGTTCTGTCATGACAGCTACCATATAAGGTTGTGAAATGGTTTGACCTTCACCAATTGAAAGGGCCATATCATCATAAGCCCTATACTGTATAGATTCATCAACAAAGAGATGTCTTGGAACTTTCCTCATTGCATTAAGCACACGCTCATCTTTGATCCCCCTCGGGATGAGCTGAGTTCTTACCATAAATTCTCTCAATTCTTTAAAATCCACAATGGACTCCGTTCTATAGCCTTTTAACTATTTCTCTTGCAGCCATCACACCTGAAACAGATGCCTGTATAAGCCCTCTGCTTACACCTGCACCATCACCAACCGCAAAGAGGTTATTTATTTCAGTTTCAAGGGATTCTGTCAGTTTTGGGTATCTCGAGTAAAATTTCACTTCAGCTCCGTAAAGCAGGGTATGTGCTGAATTAACACCAGGTGCTATCTTATCAAGCGCCTCAAGCATTTCAAGGATGTCAGAAAGGTGGCGATAGGGTATGACGAAACTTAAATCACCTGGTGTTACATCTTTGAGAGTTGGCTGTACACTCCCCTGTAATATTCTTTCATGAGTTGAGCGCCTTCCCTGTTGTAAATCTCCAAGGCGTTGAACGATTACACCGTTGCCGAGAAGGTTTGCAAGGCCGGCTATATATCTTCCATATAATATCGGTTCGTCAAATGGCTCTGTGAAGAATGTACTGACTAAAAGTGCGAAGTTGGTATTGTTCGATTTCATATGCGCATAACTGTGACCATTAACTGTCCAGATACCCTTCAGATATTCCTTTACAACCTCACCATATGGATTTACACAAAAGGTTCTTACCTTATCATTAAATTTCTTTGAATAAAATACCAGTTTAGGTTCATAGGTTATTTTTGTGAGGGGTTCAAATACTGAAGCCGGAATCTCAACCCTTACCCCTATGTCAACAGGGTTATTCGAAAGTGTAAGGTGTAACCGCTTTGTTTCTTTTTCTAACCACCTCGATCCCTCACGTCCTGGAGCAAGGATTACAAATTTAGAATAAAGCCTTGTGCTGTCTTTAAGCCTTATACCTGCAGCTTTCCTTTTTTCGATAATAACCCTTTCGGCTTCTGAACTAAATAGAATCTCTACCTTCCCTTTAAGTGAATCTTTGATATTTGTAAGTACTGTTTTACACCGATCAGTACCTATATGCCTTATCTCCGAAGGTATAAGGAGGAGATTATTTTCTGATACAAGTTTCTCTATTTCATGTACTTCTTCTTTATTATCCCCATATATTTCTTTTGGTGCGCCGTAGTTTACATAGATTCCATCGACATAAGTTATAAGGGATTGTATTGCACTTCTGTCTATATAGTTAGAAAGGAAACCCCCGATTTCTGGAGAAAGGTTTAGTTTCCCATCACTAAAGGCTCCTGCACCACCCCATCCACTGAGGAGTGCACATTCAGGGCACGTGGCGCATGAAATCTCTCTTATCTTCATTGGGCATAACCTTTTCTCTATATCCTTGCCTTTTTCAATCATAAGGATCTTTGCGTGTTTTTTTTGCTTGAGCAGTTCGAGTGCAGAAAATATTCCAGCAGGACCGGCCCCGACGATTATGACATCATATTTTTTCATACTACTCGATTCATGTGTCATTCCCACAAAAGCAGGAATGACGGTTTTACATTTATATACTTAATAGAAACCTCTCCTGTAAAAATTTCAATGCATCATAATTTGTAAGGTCAAGGTGAATGGGAGTGATAGATATATAACCGTCATGAATAGCTTGAATATCTGTATCTTCGCCATGTTCCCAGTAAGGTTCTCCTCCTCCTATCCAGTAATGTTTTTCACCATAAGGGTCGAAAGTTTCCTGAATAGAATTATCATAGATGCGTTTACCCTGTCTTGTGAATTTAATCCCCTTAATACTCTTAATATGGACATCGGGTACATTTACATTTAAAAGAGTGTCATAAGGAAGGGACTTTTCGAGAATATATCTTGCGATTTCAGTAGCGATCTTTGAAGATGTATCAAAATGTAAAGGTGTCATGGGCTGCTTTGTCATAACCAGAGACATAGCAAATGCTGGTATGCCCATTATGGTACTCTCTATTGCAGCAGAAACAGTTCCAGAATATGTAATATCATCTCCAAGGTTTGCGCCTTTATTGATGCCTGAAACGACGAGAGTAGGCCTTTCAGGCAGAATCTTGTTTATCCCTATTGCCACACAGTCTGTTGGTGTACCGTTAATGCTATAGACATGTTCACTGAGTTCTTCTACCTTAAGAGGCCGGTGCATTGTCAATGAATGACTGACTGCACTTCTTTCCCTATCAGGTGCTATGATATATGCATCCCCATGTTCCTTCATAGCATTGTAGAGGGAGATCAAACCAGGAGAATGAACTCCATCGTCATTTGTAACAAGGATAAGTGACATCAAGAATATTTTATCAGAATATGGGTTGCCATTAATACATTCTTTATGCAAAATATATCATATTACTAATTAGTTTATAAGTAAGGCATCATTATCGTCATTCCTGCGGAAGCAGGAATCCAGTGCATCGTGGAGTAACAAACAGCCAAATCTGGATTCCGGGTCAAGCCCGGAAAGACAGAAAAAAGAACAAGAGAATGTCTTTTTACTTATGAGTTTATTAGTTAAAAACCTCCCTTTTTAAGAAAGAAGAGATGCTATAAATTCTAAAAGATCTTAAAAATATTTTAAGTTTTTTGTGTCATTCCCTGACTTGATCAGGGAATCCAGGCCCGAAAGTATTCGGGAAAGGAACTGGATTATCCAGTCAAGCTGGATAATGACAACCATTGGAACAGAGTTCGCTATGAGTAGTAAACTTACCTATAAAAAGGCCGGCGTTGACATAGATGAGGGAGAGAGATTTGTAAACCTCATATCCCCGATGCTCAAGAAGACTTTCAGGCCTGAGGTTCTGACAGAAATTGGTCCTTTCAGCGCTCTTTTTAAACTCGATATGAAAAAGTATAAAGCACCTGTGCTCGTCAGTGGAACAGATGGTGTTGGCACAAAGCTGAAGATTGCTTTTATGATGGACAGGCATAATACCGTTGGTATAGACCTTGTTGCTATGTGCGTTAATGATATTCTTACGAGTGGTGCTGAACCTTTATTTTTCCTCGACTATTTTGCTACAGGTAAGCTCAAACCTGAGAATGCATCAGAAGTCATCCAGGGCATAGTAACTGGTTGTAAAGAATCAGGCTGTTCATTGATAGGAGGCGAGACAGCGGAGATGCCTGGATTTTACCCAGAGGGCGAATATGATCTTTCTGGCTTTGCAGTGGGAGTTGTGGACAAAGAAAAGATAATAAATGGCTCAAAAATAAAGGAAGGGGATGTAATTATAGGCATTGCATCAAATGGCCTTCACAGCAATGGATATTCGCTTGTAAGAAGACTTTTCTTTGATATTAAGAAAATGAGTGTAGATACATATGTACCTGATCTCGAAAATACGCTTGGAGTAGAACTCCTTAAGCCCACAAAGATATATGTAAAGGCATTTATGGCTTTGAAGGATAAGATGAAGATAAAGGGTATGGCTCATATAACAGGCGGGGGTATTCCCGGGAATCTTCCAAGGATATTGCCTAAAGGTTTCCATGCACATATCAGAATTGGTTCGTGGCATATTCCAAAAATTTTCAGTTTCATAGAAAGGATTGGAAATGTTCATGAAGATGAAATGAAGAAAACCTTTAATATGGGTATAGGTTATATTATGGTGGTCTCCAAAAGCATAGCAGGGGATGCTTTTTCATTACTTCGTGAGTCAGGGTATGAAGCTTTTATAATCGGCAATATAGGGAAGGGGGGTAGAGGTATTAAATATTCATAAGGCATGGAAAACTTAAAGCAAAGGATTAAATAAACAGCTAAACTATTTGTAACATAAATGAATATTTAAGATAGCAAAGGAAAGGTTAAGCTATACATTTACTGAATCCCTCAGTGTCAGATAACCTGAAAAGATTATGAGCATGCCACCAATAATCGAATGAAATCCTGGAAGTTCATGCAAGAACATCATACTTAATACTATGGCACAGACAGGTTCAAGGTAACCAAGAACAGCAGCCTTATTGGCTGTAACGTATTGAAGCCCTTTATAGTAGAGTATGGGTGCAATCGTTGAATGGACTATACCCATAAACAGATAACCCCATAAGGCATGTAATGGAAATTCTCTTATAAATGGTAAGAGTAAGATTACAATTGTAATATTTGTGAAAAAACAAAGCACAAGAGGGTTAAAATTCTGGGAATGAATTCTTAAAAAGATAATGATTATTGCATATGTAAGTCCTGAGATAAGACCAGCTACGATTCCTGCTATCTGACTTTCTTTTAACGAGAATCCACCGATCATAATCCAGAGACCTACCGAGGCTATCATTATTACAACAATAATCTTTTTCGTAATTTTTTCTTTTAAAAAAAGAGGTGCAAGAAATGCCACGATCACAGGCGCTGTGTAATGTGTAAGGACTGCATTTGCTATTGTGGTATGTTTAAAAGCATAAAAGTAAGTAAATGTATTCACAAGAGAAACTAATCCAAGTATCATAGGGTACTTAAGCTTCTTGATGTTGGGAATCTCTTTTCTGTAATCTCTCCGGGATAGAATCATTCCCTGAACGATCACAGATATGATAATTGAATAGAACATCAGGATATGTATTTCAACACCTGATAGCCTGACAACCACACCAAGGCAACTCCAGAGGAATATAGCAAGAAGGATATAGAGAGAAGCCATATCGTCAGCAAACAGTAAACAGTAGGCAGTGGGCAGTAAACAGTAAAGAATAACATAAATCGATGATAAGAAATGTCATTGTGAGTGAAGTTGCGAGGCGACGCCGAAGCAAACAAAAGAGAGATTCCTCATAAGATTCGGAACAGGCTCCGCAATCTCGCATTTTCCAATAAGATTGCCACACACCCTTTGGGTGTTCGCAATGACATGTAAATGAACCGATTACTATTGTTATCGCTGGATTTGATAATAACAGAACTATCACTCTAAGGATAAACCTTTTATATTTTTGAGAACCGATTGCCTAAGTTTGGAAGGGGATTCGGGTTTAATCAACTCCTTACCCTTATCGAGGACAGGTAAGAGTATATCTTCAAACTTTTTTCCACATGAGCACACATACTTATCTTTATTGTTTGGAACAATCTTTCCAATACCACATTTCGGGCATCTCAGGACTCTCTTGCTACCAGACCACTTACCTCTCTTTGCTAAAGGTTTTCCTTCGACCTCCATAATGTCCATAGCATAATCAACAACAGGTGCATTGCTTATGGATGTTCCGATACCGTAACCATCAACAACAGGATTTAAAACTGGGATATCTTCCTCTTTTATTCCACCACTCACATAAAACTTTATATGTTTATATCCCCTGAGATCCAGCTCCCACCTGGATTCCTCGAGGATACGATAAAAATTTCCCCTCCTCGATCCTGGTGTATCGAACCTGACTGCAAAAAGTTTTTTGCCGAGTGCTTCTGCAACATTCAGACATTCGAATTTTTCATCAAGGAATGTATCAATCAACGCAACTCGCTTGAACTTCGGCTCCAATACTTCATCGTATGCCTTTATAGCATCCACTGTCGACCCCATACATATTATCAATGCATGTGGCATGGTACCCATAGGGTCTTCGCCTATTAATTCGCCCGATTTCACAACTGCAACACCGTCACAACCGCCAATGTATGCATTTCTTTCGATCATCGGTGCAAGTATCGGATGCATCCTGCGCGCACCAAAACTGATAATGAGCTTCTCGCCAGCAAGTTTCTTAAATCGTGCAGCCTTTGTTGCAATCCCAGATGCCTGACATATCAAGCCAAGGATTGCAGTCTCATAAACACAGAAGTCCTGATATCTTCCTTCTATCTCCATCACGGGTTCAAAAGGATAAAAGACTGTTCCCTCCCTCATTGCCCTTGCCTTGATCGGAAGGTGCTTCATCAGATACATAGCTTCTTCAAGCCCGGCAAAGAGAGCCCATGACCAGTTATCAGGAAGATTTTTTGCGATGAATTCAGCTTTGACAATCGGATTTATTCCTTTAGCCTTAAGGATCTTCAGTGACCTTTCAAAATATACATCTGTAATCTTTCCATCAATAATATCTTTAGGCTCAGCTATATGGAACATCCTATAATCCTCCTGTAGAACCTCTAAATATATATTTTATACAGTGGGAATAGTATATCATTTCTTAGATACCTTCAACAGACCTTCTATAACTTGAAAAATTAGTCTCATATCAGTGAACATAAAACATGGAACTATTCAAAGAGGAAGCACTTGTCCCGCCATTGGCCTATCGTATGTGTCCCAGAACCCTCGATGAGTATATTGGACAGAGGCATATCCTCGGTCCTGGAAAATTGCTGAGACGGTCTATAGAAGCGGATAGAATTACTTCAGTAATACTCTATGGCCCACCCGGAACAGGGAAAACTGCTCTTGCAAGAATAATTGCTGAAAAGACAAAGGCATATTTTGAATGGCTCAATGCAGCCACTATAGGTCTTGATGAAATTCGAAAGGTTATACAGCATGCTAAAACAAGAAAGGCTAAAGGTGTTCATACTATAGTCTTTCTCGATGAGATTCACAGGTTTAATAAGCTACAACAAGACGCCCTCCTTCCTGATGTCGAAGAGGGGAATATAACGCTCATTGCTGCCACAGTAGAAAACCCATTCTTTTATGTAAACTCAGCCCTCCTTTCAAGGAGTCAGGTATTTGAATTAAAACCACTTACGGAGGAAGATATCTTGGAGGTCATACAGAATGCCCTTCAAGATAAGGAACGGGGCCTCGGCAAGATAAACATAATTGCAGATGAAACTACGTTAAAACACATCGCAAAAATGTCTGATGGAGATGCAAGAAAAGCTCTATCAGCAATGGAAATAGCAGCTCTCACCACACCACCGGATAAAAATGACCAGATTAAAATAACTATTGAAATTGCAGAGGAATCAATTCAGAAAAAGGTCATAGTCTATGACAAAAAAGGTGACCAGCACTATGATACGATCTCTGCATTTATTAAGAGTATGCGAGGTTCAGACCCTGATGCTGCTGTCTATTATCTCGCAAAGATGCTCTATGCAGGTGAAGACCCTCGTTTTATTGCACGGCGCATTGTCATTTGTGCTTCGGAAGATGTTGGAAATGCTGACCCTATGGCATTAGTTGTTGCAACATCTGCGTTGAGGGCAGTAGAGTTTATTGGCATGCCAGAGGCGAGAATACCCCTTGCACAGGCAACCATTTATATTGCAAAGGCACCGAAAAGCAACGCCTGCTACAAAGCTATAGAAGCAGCATTAAAAGACATCTCTACCGAAGAGACCATGGAGGTACCTGATCATTTAAAAGACAGCCATTATCCTAATGCTAAAAAATTAGGGCATGGGAAAGACTATAAATATCCACATGATTATGGCGGTTATGTTGAACAGGACTATCTGAAAAAGAAGAAGAAATACGTGGAATAGGTCTTCACAAAGTTAGATATCTATTCGAAGCTTATGAATCTTTTAGGGTCTATCTTCCTTGCTATCTTTGAGGGGAGTAAACCTGCTGACAACGTAATTAGAAACAGCATCCCAGTTACTAACGATAGATAAAGGTATGGTATTTTGAAATGTATTTCCCATCCGAAGGAAATTTTATTGACTACATGGATAAAGATTATGCTCATAAGTGGCCCCATGATAGTTCCTAAAAATATACCTGTTATACCTACTATTCCAGCAGAAAGAATGAGCGTACGCTCTATCTGTTTCCAGCTTCCTCCTAAATATCTGACGATACTAATCTCCCTTTTACGTTCAAAGACAAGGGCCAACAATGTGTTTATCACCCCTATTAATGAGACAATGATCGATATAAGTTCAATAGCATACGTAATGGCAAAGCTTTTGTTAAAGATGTTGAGAACCTTTTCCCGCAGCTCCTGATTATTCATAATATCAAGAGAATATTCAGGTATAAGCCTTTCTTTCAGCCTATAAATCAATCCGTCAATATCAACACCTTTTTTAACATAAACACTAAATTGTGTTGCATCATCTAATCCCCAATATTTTTTTAACCATTTCCTGTCAATATATATAAAGCCCGATGTTGTAGAATAGCTTGAAGAGACATCGTTTATTATAAATGTCTCTTTCCCATTCGGCGTATTGAGTTCGATTGTGTCGCCTTTCTTGACCCCGTATTTTATGCTCAGATAATCTGATATTCCAGCTACTTTTTTATTATCCTCCATCTCCCTTAATATCCCATCGTATTCCCTGTCAAAATATCTTCTGACAGAGTACTTTCTCTTGACCTCAACATCTGCAAAACCTGCTATCACCTTTTTACCGAATAACTCGAGTTGTAACGCCCTGAATTTATCTACCCCTTCTACTTCGGGAAAACTTTTTACAATCGAAATTACCTTCTCTGATAGGGGATAAAAACAATAATTTGATTTACATGAAAAGGGTTTGATATAAACATCTGCATTTATATTTTTATCTATCCATACCTTCAGAGAGTTTCTAAGAGAAAATATGAGTGTTAATAAAGCAATAATGAGAGCACTACTTATAGCAACGCTTATTAAGGCAACAGAAAACCTATAGATATTTCCTTTCATATCCCCTAAGGTAATCTTTCCTATTGCCTTGAATATCTTTTCTGCAGGTTTTTTTATCATCTTCAAAATTATGGAAAGATAAAAAGGAGAGATCAATGTGAAACCTACAATGATAAAAAGGATTCCCAGATAAGCCAGAAATGGAAACTCAAATGGGGTGTAGCGATAATCTATGTAAGATAAAATTGCGCCGGACACAACACAAAAAAAACCTAATAGAGAAAACCCTTTTTGATGCCGCTCAGGAGTAAAGGCATCTGTATATTTTCAAAAACTGAGATGTTTGGTAGCAGGTTAAAAAACTGAAATATGAAGCCTATCTTTTTTCTTCTATAAAGTGTAAGTTGTTTATCTGTATATAATGATATATCTTCTCCATCAACGATAATCCTGCCCATGTCGGGCAAGTCCATACCTCCGATGAGGTTTAATAGAGTAGATTTTCCAGAGCCTGAACTTCCCGTAACCGAGATAAATTCTCCCCTCTCCACTATTAGGTTTATCCCCTTTAGAACCCTTGTATTTCCGTAAGATTTTTCAACGTTTTTGAGTCGTATCATGTGTACCTCTAATACCCGGTCATTTCGACATAAGCCCTTCCTTTTTCTGTTCCTTCTACTTTACCTGTCCCTTCCCAATAATAATTTCCTGTTGAGTTATCTGCCAAAACTTCCTGGTCTTCTATAAGAGGGGTAATCCTCAGCATGAGATTTTCAGATGGAATCTTTATTTCCCACTGTGAAGGATATCGTGCTCCAGTTTTCTTTGATTTGTAGTGAGATGAAACGTTAACCCTGAAATCATCTCTTAAAAGATGTCTGTATTTGCCATCCTGGTTAATGAAGGTACCTGATGAATATTTATCAATCGAACCATCTTTATTCCTGAGCAAATAGAGCATTACTTCCCGTTTGTCATCAAGCTGTATGGCAAACCAGTCCCACCCTTTTTGATTTTCCCCCAATCCTCTCGACGATATTTCTCTATCAAACCAGCTTGTCCCTTTTACATTGAATATTTTATCACCGACTTTTAACCGCCCTTCTGTTTTCAGGTGTGAGTAAGAGAAGTATACGGAAGCTATAAGAGGTGACTCTTCTGACTTCCTTGAATATCCCTTTTTTCCGTTTAATACAATAGGTTTAGTCGGGATCAACAACAAATCTATTGCATCATCTTCATCCGAAGCCTCAATATGCATTCTCTCTAAGGTTCCTTCTAACACATTCTTTCCGATCCAGACTTTCAACCGATTGTCTTTCGCTCCTGCAAAGTCAAATGATCCAGCATCTGCTTTATCATGAAAGTAGAATGTATTTCCTGCAACATCTGAAATTGCAAAGTGCGAAATATAGATATTGTTTACTCCGAATTGTGATGTGTATTTTCTTTTCTGGACACCTGCAACAAAAAAGGTAAGCTCATAACCGAATTCTTGTTTCTTATCATCGAATAGATGTCCTGTAAAATACCACCATTGTATTTTGAAATCTTCTTTGTAATAAAAATCTCCTGGAAACTTCACTTCATAATCCGGTGTAAGATCAAGATAGTCCTGTGCGTAAGTACGAGAGTATAGTAATGAGGACATCAACCAAAAAAGAACACAAAACTTTTTCAATTCTACCTCGCGCCAAAAGCTCATGGGGTATTGGACTGATTGCTTGCTGGTTGAATTATATAACCAAAACACCTTAATATAAAATTGGTATCATGAAGACGGATACCGACGAAAAGAAACTGCCTACGATACATGATAGCAAAAAACTCTCTTGAACTACTTGAGTTTAACAAACTTCTTAAGCTGATCTCTATTTTTGCCAACAGTGACGCCTCTAAAAAATCTTTATTAGATATTTGGCCCTTTGACAACAAAATGGATATTGAGAGAAGGCTTGGCCAAATTCGTGAAATTCGGAAGATGTCCCATGAAGGAAGTCCGCTCAGGGTATCCCGTTTTTCAGATATATCGCACCTCGTTGTGAAGATAAGGCCTGAAGGGGCTGTTCTTGAGTCATATGAACTTTCAGAATTTATGCCTGTTTTAAGTATTGCATTTACCATATCTTCACAGCTTGGGGAAAGAGATGATTCCCCCTTTTTGAAGGAACTCACGAATCATCTCTCAGGATTTCCTGATATTCTGGATATTCTCAAAAAGTCAATCGACAGTGAAGGGAATATCCTCGACAGTGCCTCGTTTACGCTCTCTGACTTGAGAACACAGATAAGAAAGATCGAGGGGAGAATACGCAAGAAACTCGAGGAGGTAGTTAGAGATGAGAAACTATCTTCTTTTTTACAGGACGATTTTGTCACAACACGGTCAGGCAGGTGGGTTATACCGGTCAGGATGGATTCAAAGGGAAAAGTACCAGGTATAGTTCACGATGTTTCAAAGTCAGGTGAGACAGCATTTATCGAACCCCTCAGTATCATAAACCTTGCTAATGAATTGGAAAATCTCGTTGCTGATCAAAAGGCTGAGGAGATTCGTATTCTAAGAGGAATTTGTTCGAGGATAAGGAATGTAGCTGATGATATTAAAGCCGAGTTTGAAACTATCGTATATCTTGATGTCTTGAATTGTATTTCAGGGTTTGCTGACCAACTTCAGATGGAGATACCGCAAATAAATAATTCAAATGTGATTAATCTTGTAGGAGCAAGACATCCACTTCTTCAGCTTTCACTCCAGAAGATGGGTAGTACGCATCAGCTCGTCCCACTCGATGTCCAATTAAGTGGTAATGCTACAGTGATGATCATAACAGGCGCTAATGCAGGAGGGAAGACCATCACAATAAAGACAATAGGACTGCTACTGCTTATGGTTTCATCAGGCATGCCAATACCTGCTGACTCTTCATCAAGTTTTCCATTCATTCACAATCTTCTTGTTGATATCGGTGATGAACAATCAATAGAAAACAACCTTTCTACATTCTCAGCTCATATATCAAATATTTCAGAAATTCTCAAAGCAACTGATTCAAAGACAGTTGTCCTTATTGATGAACTTGGAACAGGTACCGACCCTGAAGAAGGGGCTGCCCTTGCATGTGCCATTTTAAACGAGTTAAGAAAAAGCGGTGCTTTTGTTTTTGCTACCACACATCTATCTGATATAAAGGGGTTTGTGCATAAAACAGATGGCATGATCAACGCCTCAATGGAATTTGACCAGAAGACGCTAACTCCGCTCTACAAATTAAGGGTGGGAGAGCCCGGCCAGTCACATGCCCTTGAAATAGCAAAAAGATACGGTCTGCCTGGTAGTTTAATAGATGATGCAAAAAGTTTACTGGGTACTATAAAGGTTGAGTTCGATAATATGATAGTTGATCTGAACGAGAAAAGGACGCAGTATGGGAGTGCACTGGATGAACTCCATAGACAGCAATTGGAAATAAAGGGAAAAAACAAACTGCTCGTAGAAATGCTATCTGAGGCAGAGGGCAAACAAAAAGAGATACTTGCAAAGGCATACAAGGAGGCTTCTGATATTATTTCAGATACCAAAAGACAGTTGTATGCTTTTCTCGATGAAATAAAGAAAAAAGATAAGGGCGAAAGACGCAAGATTATAAAACAGGTGGAGGCTCAACAAGAATGTGTTGCTGAAAGGCTCAGAGCATATGATTTTGAAGACAAACGTACTCCTTCGATAGATGAAATAAAAAAGGGAGATATTGTATTTGTCAGATCTCTTGGCTATGACGCATCAGTCATAGAGGTAAATCGTAAAAATAGTCGTCTAAAGGTAGTGGCTCGAAATATGGAGATCGAAGTTTCAGTATCCGATATAGGTTTTAAGAAAGGGAAATCTGTACCCGTCAAAAAGGATACTGCTCAAGATGAAAAAATTGAAGTCATCGTCCTAACGAGTACGAACCTCATAGGATTGAGGGTTGATGAGGCATTGTCAAGGCTCGAACACTTTCTTAATCATGCCTCATTATCAGAGCTAAATGAAGTGACTATTATTCACGGTATTGGCAAAGGGTTGTTATCTAAGGCAGTACATGAGCATTTGAATGGACATCCCCTTATAAGGCAATTCAGAATCGGAACACCAGAGGAGGGAGGAAATGGGGTAACTGTTGTAACACTGAAATAGAATATTTATATATCTATCAGTAGCGATTGAACTAATCTCTCTGGATATAAAGAGGGATAATGTTTTATATCCAACCGATTTAATCACTTTAAACTTTGAAAATTCCCTTTGATATGCCTCTCCTATTGCTTCACGCCCGACATTTTTTTCTTCCTTACCGATACCGATCGCTGAGGCATTCAGAGATTCTCCTAATCCTGTTCGAGAATGTTAAAGAAAATAAATGCCGTAAGTACTTTTGCAGATTTTTGATATAATTAAAAAATGTATTTTGAAATACTTAATTGATCCAGAGAAATTTATTGTGAATCCATCCGACATCATTCCACTCATCCTTTACCTTAATCCACGCACCTTTTTTCTTGAGTACTCTGAACGAATCGTATCTTCTGGCCGGTTCTAAAAATTTTTTATCATAAATTGTTCCTGGCCCTGTTCTAACATTAACTATCTCTGATTTTACAACAGCACAATGATACTGACCACCGGTAACTGACGATTTATGTATCCAGTTAACGTCACCATCAACATCTCTCACGGCATACCAAGAACCTGATGTAGATACGCCCACCTTCTTAAGTGGCATATATTTATGGACCTGCCAGATCTTCTCATATTGTGTCCCCGGTCCACTGTGCAAATTTACTGTTGAGACTTTTACGCATAGTGCATGGGAATAAATAGGAGCAATCAATAAAAAGGAAACAACAATATACGTGATGATAAGCATCAATTTCATGCTTCACCTCCCTAAAAGTATTTAATCATCATCTAACAACTTTATTTTTTAGATAATTACGCTCTTTTATATTAAATATCTTCTGGTCTTTTCAAAACAGATAAAGATGCAATCGGGAAGGAGGCGATATATCAAAGCCCCAAAATATAGGTCGATCATTAAGGAGTGAATTTATTTTCATACTGTTTTTTATCAAAATAAATTTTATTTGTCAATTAAATGGCTCAAAAGAAAAATAAAAACCGAAAAAGCTGGCAAGTTCTGTATGATTGCGATATAATGTGAAAAAATTTCGTGCACAACTCCGGGATATCTTGATAAACCTAATGATGTTCTAACAGTTTTAGCTCTGTTATAACTTCTTCTCAAGCAATCATAGGAGGTTTTAATGAAGAGCAGAAAGATATTTGTTTTAATTACAGGATCAGTTATTCTGCTTCTGCTATGTAGCAGTGCATTAATCAATATCTACACCGATTGGCTTTTTTCTAATGAACTGCAGTATAAAAGTATTTTTATAAAAGTTCTCTCTACCAAACTATTTCTCGGTCTAATATACGGTCTTCTTTCCCTTGCCTTCATCATGATAAACATTATCATTGCAAACACGACTCATTTCGCTCCGGTTGAACTTTTCTTTGATGGACAAACAAAAGTGTCTTTGAATATTACATTGCTGGCGAAGTGGATAAAACCTTTAACAGTTATTCTTGGAATTGCGGTAAGTTTTTATGCTGGTGTTTTTGGAAGCTCTCTCTGGAATGAATTTCTGCTCTTTCAAAATCGCATGAATGTGGGGTTTAATGATCCGATTTTCGGGAAAAATATCGGGTTTTATCTTTTTAGTATTCCCTGGTTTGAATCCATTAAAAGTTTCATAAGCCTCATTATCTTCATAACAACCTTTCTTGTGTCATTCAATTACATTCTCAGAGGTGGCATAACTTTACAAGAGAGAAATATCTCCATCGACAAAAGGGTTAGAATACACGTCGGAGTTCTTGCTGGATTGTTCATCATCAGCATAGCCTTTGGTTTCTACCTCGATCAGTTTCAACTCCTCTTCTCCCCGCATGGCATCATATTTGGCGCTGGATACACTGATATAAATGCGAGACTTTTTGTCTTACGTGTCCTCATTGTCCTGACGATCCTGAGTGGTGTTCTTTTTATTATTGGCATATTCAAGGGTTCATGGAAAGTAATGTTTGCCCCATTAGGGTTTACAACTTTTATATATGTAGTAGGCTTTTTGATATATCCTGCCTTGCTTCAGCATCTCAAGGTTACACCAAATGAACTCGATCTCGAGAGACCATTTATTGAACACCATATTAAATTCACTAAATTTGGGTATGACCTTGACAGAATACAGGTCAGTCCCTTTGATGTTTCGTACAATCTGACAGCGCAGGGTGTCGAAAGAAACGATGCTACGATTAAGAATATCAGGCTGTGGGATGACACTCCCATTCTGAGAACATACAGTCAGCTCCAGCAGATAAGAACATATTACAGTTTTAAGGATGTAGATAATGACCGGTACACTATCAATGGTGAGTACATGCAGGTAATCATGTCTCCGAGGGAACTCTCTTACGATAATCTTCCCAGCAGATCCTGGATCAACGAAAAGATTGTGTTTACTCATGGGTTCGGCATTTCTATGGGGCCTGTCAGCAGGATCTCGAAAGAGGGTCTGCCTGAATTTATTATCAAAGATATCCCTCCAGTTTCTTCTTCGGATTTAACGATAACAAGGCCGGAGATATATTTTGGTGAACTCTCCAGCGATTATGTCGTTGTAAAGACGAAAGCGCCTGAATTCAATTATCCGACATCGGAAGGAAACGTTTACAGCTCTTACGAAGGAAAAGGTGGCGTAGAATTTTCATCTGCCTTAAGAAAAGCTGTGTTCGCAGTTAAATTCAAGACAGAGAAAATCCTTCTTTCATCTGATATTACCCCTAAAAGCAGGATTTTGTATTACAGAAACATCATAGAAAGGGCACGTAAGATCGTCCCCTTCCTTATCTATGATCAAGATCCATATATTGTTGTCTCTAAAGATGGCAGGTTATTCTGGATTATTGATGCATATACCGTATCAAACAGGGTTCCCTACTCGAAACCGCTTAATAAAAATATCAATTATATGAGAAATTCCGTTAAAGTTGTCGTTGATGCTTATAACGGCAGTGTTGATTTTTATGTCAGTGATCCCAATGACGTGATCATGAAAGTATATGGTACTATTTTCCCTAAGCTCTTTCGGCCTATGTCAGAAATGGACGATGACTTAAGGAAGCATATCAGATATCCGAAAGGTTTTCTTCAGATTCAGGCAACGATGTTCTCTACGTATCATATGACCGACCCAAAGATTTTTTATAACAAGGAGGATTTGTGGGAGATCCCTGCTTACGGTGAAAAGGCTATTGAACCCTACTACACTATCATGAAACTTCCAGAAGAAAAGAAAGAAGAATATATCCTGCTGTTACCATATACTCCTTCCAAAAGAGATAATCTTGCAGCCTGGCTTGCAGGAAGATGTGACGAGCCTCATTACGGAAATCTTATTGTGTATACATTTCCCAGGGATAGACTCGTATTCGGCCCGAGACAGATCGATGCCCGCATTGATCAGGATTCATACATATCACAACAGTTAACACTATGGGGGCAACATGGTTCACAGGTCATACGAGGAAGTCTCCTTATAATCCCAATCGAGAGTTCTCTTTTATACGTTCAACCATTGTATCTGGCTGCTGAAGATAAGGGTGGATTGCCTGAGCTCAGAAGAGTTATTCTCGCCTTTGAAAATAACGTAGTTATGGAAGAAAATCTTGAGCTTGGTCTCAAACGGCTATTCGGGGGAAGAATTACCCCGGCTTTTAGAGGCAAGGAATCAATAGATGATAGGGCCTCTTTTAATGAACTTGCAAAGGAGGCCGTGCAGACATATGAAAGGCTCAATGAACTATTAAGGCAAGGGAATTGGGCAGGTTATGGAGAAGAAATGAAAAAACTTGGACAGATTCTGAAAAAAATGGCGAGATGAACACGATAAGCCTGCCTGAGAAGATTTTTTAATGGATTAAAATATTATGGAGGGTGATATGTCCAGTCTTAAAGACCGTATGATCAGAGCTGCTAAATTAGATATTCATCTCTACGAAGAAGTTGAAGCTGATACAGGTGCCCTGGGGCAAGCTATGATTGTTGTTATCTTTTCCAGCCTGGCTGCAGGGATCGGAACATTTCGATACGCGGGTTTAAGCGGAATGCTCTTAGGAGCAATAGGAGCACTTGTAGGGTGGTATATATGGGCATATTTAACCTACTTTATTGGTACAAAGCTTCTTCCGGAGCAACAGACCAGCGCTACGCCCGGAGAGTTGTTACGTACTATTGGCTTTTCTAGCTCACCAGGAATAATTCGTGTGTTAGGCATTATTCCTTGGATCTCAGGATTTGTAATGTTCGGCGCATCCGTATGGATGCTCGTAGCCATGATCATTGCTGTTAGACAGGCCCTGGATTATAAAAGTACGCTTCGCGCCGTAGGAGTTTGCATAATCGGCTGGATCATTCAGTTTCTCTTCCTCGCAATCTTGTTCTCTCTTTTTGGAAAAGGTATAAGCCCACATTTTTACAACAGGCTTTAAAACTTCTCTCTTAAGTCTTTAAGATATCGTACTCCTGTTCTGCATCCTTTTCTAAATAGTTCTGATTCATTAAAAACCTCAGACATTATAGTAAAACCCTCTTTGAAATTTTTTAATAGTTCCATATTCTTTTTAGGAACATCGAAATCGCTAATATACTTCTCCAATGCCCTTAATAAATCTTGGAAAAACCTATTTGGAGAGATTGGAATGTTAATAGTATTTTTACTTTTTAATATTATGAGGTGTTTATCATCGTTATATGTAATTTCCCAGCCAACAAATTTATGATCAATTTCGAAAACCTTTGGCATGTGTGTATGCATGAGTCCATGTCTGTATACATTATAGATCAAATCGCTTATGTGTTTATATCTTGAGTTAACCTTTCCCATGTAATCTTTCATAAAATTTATAGCATTTTTTGATACATCAGTACCTTTATATAGTGTTCCTAAGAATGTTATTGTTGGAAAGATTATCCTTATTAAACTAAAGAAACCCTTACCAACTCCGGTTCTGTAAGAATCTTCTTGGTATGCTTCAATTGCTGGTGGAAACTCGTTTTTAATTGATTCCATTAAGTAATATGTAAGATAATTCTTAGCTCCTTCAAATGTCATTTGTTTTTTCCACTCATCCGAACTCTGAAAGATTCTAAAATTGTTAATACTTACATCGTATGCATATACCTTATTCATAACTCTCAATTACCATATGCAATGTACAATAAAAAAGGATGGATAGGCTGGTTGTCCGGACCTGCAATACAAACCGGGATTAAAGATCAAAGGCATAATCTTTTTAAGATACGCTTGCCTACCTTCTTAAAAAAACCCTGTAAAAAAGTACTACTGACAGATTGCGAAACTTTGTAGGCCAAATGAACTGGTGTATTTACCACTTCCTTTACTAATGGATGCCGGGGCATGAGACGCTTTGCCCCCTCCTTTATCTCAGACGGAGCGTTCAGGAGTGCAAGGCGAACTATATCCTGTCCATAGCCCATAATCTCAGTTCGTGTGCAGTTTAAGCAGACATTTCGGGATTCGAGATACTCGCGTGTCCTGCACTGGGTTCTCAAATATCGCCGGGCGGTTTTGTACATATCATTATTCCAAACCTCGTAAAACATCTTGTCTGCTAACGAGCCAAAATCCTCTGCTTCTGCCATGATGCCACAACATGGTGAAACAGATCCGTTTGCATTAATAGCGCTTATCAGATAATGCCAATCACACCCTTTATAAAACTGGCTGGCAAGAGTTTCTATCCTTCCATGGATACCCTGCTGAAGTCTGTCAACCGACTGAGAGTCAATTCCTTGAGTTTTTTTCTTGTAGATCTCCATTACATATTTGTCTACCGATGAGAGCCAGTGAGAATGGGTTTCCACATTTACGTATGGGGGGGCAGGCCGGAGATCAACCCCTATCCTATTGGCAAACTCCTTTGCTTCCGTCAACTCCTTCTCGTTAAAGGAAAAAACGAGAAACTGCCAATCTATGTGGGGTTTTGATGCGCCAAGTTTTTTTTTGGCCTTTGCAAACCTCTCCATGTTCGAAAGAGCGAGCTTAATATCTCCCTTGACCCGATACTTACTATACGATTCTTGCGTCATTCCATCGATAGAAGCAGTAAGAATATCTAACCCGTTTTCTATGAGAGCATCAATAGTATCATCTGATATCGGCATAGATAGGTGAGAACTGACCGCGACATCCACTCCATAGCCTTTGAGAAGTCTCACCATGTCAACAATATATTTATTCAAGAAGGGTTCGCCCCAGTTAAACAATGAGACTTTGAAAAGATATCGTCCAATTTCATCGATTATTCGCTGGAACAGTTCCATGCTCATGAGTGTACGTTCACGGATCGGAGGTGAAAGATAATTAATGCAAAAAGGACACTTCAGTTGGCACACAGAAGAAGGATCTAAAACAAGACTAACCGGGTAGCTCCAAACTTCCTCAGCTCCGGTATATTGTTCAAGCAACGCAAGAAGCAAATTTTCGTACTTATCTTTCGGAGTTGGCCAAGCACGTTCATGTAGCACTGCTCTCGATTCCTTCTTTTCCATGCTTCAATTATTATTATTGAAAATAGCTGGAAAATGCAAACTTATGATAGCTTGCTCTAATGTCAATACTTACATATATCTAAAGGAAGATTCGCTCAGAACATAAGCCAAACAAGAAAATAGAGTGTATTGTTGTCGGAGGCATCCCTGCCAAACCCGTCATAATTTGAATGAGCACCATTGAACTTATCATAGATTATATACTGAAAGGTAAGTTTAGCCTTATGCCATGGCATATAATCTATTTCCATAATGAAACCATTGCTATTTGGACTGCCTGTTCTGCTACCGTTGACTTGCTCAGAAGAATAGAGTAAAGCATCTTTGTCACCTGTTGTGGAAAAATAACCTATTGATCCACCGATTGCACCAGAATTACTCATATCCATGGAATCAGAATGGCTCCCTATAAAACCAAAATGACCTCTATAATAGTAATTTAAATTCATCTTAAATGTATTAAGGGAGTTGGAGTGATTAGCCGTATTCCCTTTGGTAAAACTGGCATCCCAGTCCTGCTTTTCATGAATCCATGAACTCTGGGCTGAAAGGATATGTTTTTTACCGATATATTGATATTGAGCATCAAAGGCGATATCGGCAAACTTATCGGATGGTCCACTATTATTGCCCTCAGGAAAAATATTAGCGGTCATACCATAAGTGCCAGCGGATAAGGAGTGCTCCTTCCACTGATGTTGTAAAGCCAGACGCCAGTAAGGGGCAATATCATCCACCACCATTTCAGTCTTCGTACCAGCACCTAATGGTTTAGCAATACCGTTCTTAGCAGTGTGGTAAGCGGTTATTTCCCCATAGATTAAGTTATTCCAAAAGACATATGCACCAATGCCCCCTACTTGCTGGTCTAAAGCCCCATCGATTATTGTTCCCGCAGATGGGCCTGGAGCAAAATCAGACTTTGCAGATGGGAATCCCCATATTGGCGTACTATTCCAAATATCTTGAACAGTTGGACTGTTATTGATTGTAAGACCATAAATTATATTTTTACCCCAAAGAGTGGTGTTGTCTGCATAACGGATATCTGTCATGTCTAAGAGAAATGTATTGCCAATGCCATCGAAAGTACCCTGTACAAATGCCCCTATTTTAGAGATAATCCTGCCTCCATAGAAAATGCTTAATTCCTGAGGTAAATTTAAAATATTATTACCCGAGGAAGTAATATGAGTAGCCCAATTATCTTCTACAAATCCGGAAGGCTGTGCTTTATCAGTATGTGTAAAAGATAGTTGAGCCATCCCTGATAGTGGTGGAGGAAACTCATATGGTTTACTACTTTTGCTTAACACATATCCACTCAATTTGAAGGTTCGACCGAGTGGTGTCAGCTCTGGAAAGACGGTATGACAGGTAGTACATTCCATACCTGTTTGACGTTGAAAACTCGGCACTGCATAAGCATTTGTTGATAATAAAAACAACAATAACCCAATCACTTCTGTTATAAGAACTATTTTTTTGAGATTTTGCTTAGGCATATCTTAACCTCCTGCAAGTCTTCGATTTTGAATAAGTCTAAGGACTAATGCCTTATTATAGGACAAAATGAATGCCAACATACAACTCTTTGTTTCTATTGTAATTTAGATTTGGTAAAATGATTTAGGGCAGGTCAGGGTGATAGAGGATCCGCTCTATTTTTGTGTTGAGAGAGTTCTTTACGGGGTATTTACAATATTTCGTGTTTGAGAAGGGCAAATATTTTTTTCTTGAGAGCTGGTATTTGTTTTCTAACTGTTTTCCACACTATTTCAATATCTACGCCAAAATATTCGTGAATAACTTTGTTCCTCATGCCTGCCATTTTCTTCCAGGGGATAGACGGGTTTTTGTCTCTGACAGCTTTCGGTAATTGTTTTGAAGCTTCCCCGATAACTTCAATGCTTCTTATTACTGCATTTATGGTTTTTTTATCCTTAAGAAAATCCTCATATGTCATCCCTTCTATAAAAGTTGCAACTTCATTGATGGCATCATAAATATCTTGCAGGTAGTCTCTATATTCTCTTTTCTTCATAGGTATACAACTTCCTCAAGGATACGCTTCCCTATGTATGGTTTCAACGCTTGCCTGGTAACAAGGTCAACCTTGATTCCGAGTATCTGTTCAAGATATTCTTCCAAGTCGAGAAACTCAAAAAAATCCACAGCCCTTTTGAACTCGACAAGAATATCAACATCGCTTTTCTTTTTTGGTTTCCCCCTGACATAGGAGCCGAAAACTCCAATGGTTTTGACTTTATATTTTGATGCAAGAATTTCCCTATGTGTTGTTAGTGTTTTTTTAATTTCTTCGATGTCTTTCATGTTTTATTCCTATGGGATTTTTAACTCCTAAAAATTATATCTTATGATTGAAGTGAATATAAAGTGACCCACTCGATTACGCGAAGAGCCATAAA
>Ga0315282_10003188_pt1 | contig 29537 bp, 18 predicted proteins | sample YL17G07_20_MG_FD_203693 | JGI IMG/M metagenome (GOLD analysis project Ga0315282, IMG submission 203693) | Sediment microbial communities from Yellowstone Lake, YNP, Wyoming, USA - YL17G07_20 | ecosystem: Environmental > Aquatic > Freshwater > Lake > Sediment | place: USA: Wyoming | collected... | reverse complement strand
GAAAGAAGTTGGCGGCTGGGACCCGGAGAAGGAGCCGAGTAGGGTTGCCCTTTACTGCCCTCTCCAAAACGTGAAGTCGAATTATCCGCCGACCTTATTGCTCCACGGCGACCACGATACCGACGTACCTTTCCAGCAGTCGGAACTGATGGCCCGCGAACTCGAGCGGCATCACATCAAGCATCGTCTCATTCGCATCCAGGGCGGCGCTCACGGCTTCGACGGGAATCTCAATGGCCCACAGGCTGCAGCCGCCTTCGAGCAAGCCATCGCCTTTCTGAGAGAGCGTTTGAAGTGATCCAGACAGGCTGTAACCCGGCGGAGGCGACTAAGCTCGGCGCATGATGGGCTTTTGTTGGCGCGGTGCCGGCATGAACATATTTTCACGGTGCAAGCTCAGCGCCTTGGCCATTTTGAGCGAGTAATCCAGCTTCCCTACCCCATCGCCGTGAGCGTTTGATCCGAAAGAGAACTTCACCCCCGCCGCTTTGGCCATGCGAAGGAACCTCTCGCTCGGGATCTTGTAGAGCGAGTTGATCTCGATGGCCACGCGATACTGCGCTGCCGCCTCGATCACTTTCGCCATCCGCGCTTCCGTCCAGAGCGTGTCGTAATCCTTGACCATGGCCGCGGGGAGGAAGGTGGGATTCGCGAAGATGTCGATGGGTTCGGTTGAGATCACCTGGACGTTGAAATCCACGTAGCGATCCATGAAGTCCTGCTCGTCCGTGATCACCGCTTCGGGTGTCCACAAGTGCACCAACCGGCCATCCGTTTCCGGAAACGTGAGCGCATCGGAGAGGACGAAATCCAAGTCCGCAATCGCTTCCCTGGAGAAGCATTTCATCCAGTCCAAGCCTTCCGCTTGAATGCCCCTGTAAACGGGCTCCGCCTTCACTCTTTCGATGTATGCCCTGAGAGTCGCGTCGTCGTGGACCGCCTCTCTGCACCCGGCGTGCTCGGCGAGGCCGAGCTTCGCCCCACGGGCATTGGCGAGCTCCAAGGCTCGCTGCAAGGTGAAGTTGCCCTCCACATGAGCGTGGAAATCAATAACCGGGAAATCGAATTCTTCCGGCTGCGGCGCGCGCCATGCTCCTTGCAGCGGGAGGGCTCCCAGCACTCCGGCAACGGCTTTCTGTAAGGCGGTACGGCGTGAAAGGGTCAGACTCATGGCAGTATTGACCTCCCGAGACACTGTGTGCCGCGCGTTCTGTCTAGACGGCCGGCTGCTCGTGCGTCAGGCAGTGGAGCGTGCCGAGGCCCCAGACCAGATCGACCGCGTGAATGCCCACGACGGGTCGATCACGGAAAAGTTCGCTCAGCGTGCCAAGTGCGATGCGGTCATTCGGGTCGTTGAACGTGGGAACCAGCACCGCGGCGTTGGCGATATAGAAATTGGCGTAGCTGGCGGGAAGCCGCTGCCCGTCGAAGACGAGCGGCGAGGGCATGGGAAGGGGAACAACCTCGATTTTCGAGCCATCCTCGAGACGCATCGACTCAAGCCGTTCGCGGTCTTCCGCCAGCGGCGCGTAGTTCGGGTCACCGGCATTCGATTCCTGGCAGAGAACGACGGTGCCAGGTTTCACAAAGCGGCAAAGGTCATCAACGTGACCGTGTGTGTCGTCGCCGGCAATTCCCCGCCCCAGCCAGAGGATGTTCGAAACACCCAAAAACTCGCGCAGGGCCGCTTCGATTTCCTGCCGGGTCAGGCCGGGATTGCGCGGCTGGGTCAGGGGATCCAGCAGGCATTCTTCAGTGGTCAGGAGTGTGCCGCGTCCGTTCACGTCGATGCTGCCGCCTTCCAGAACGAAGTCTCTCCTCCGGGCCACGGCGCAAAACATCTTCATGCCGAGGGCGCGCGCCGCGCGCTCTGGGACGCGAGCGTCCTTCTGCCAGTCAGGATACTTCGCCCAGGCATTGAAGCGGAATCGCACGATGCCGACTTCAGAGTCGCTCCGCCCTTGGCGTCCAGTGAGTAGCGGGGGGTGGACGGATCGTTCGCCCAGGCGGCCCGTTGAATCTGAGATTTCAGATTTCAGATTCGAGGGTGGTGCGACGGGGCCGCCGCGGCGCACAAAGATCGGACCGGCATCGCGCGTCCAGCCGCGATCGGTGGGAATTCGGAAGAACTCGACGCGGGAGAGGTCAGCGCCGCACCGAGTCAGCACCCGTCGCGCGCTCGCCTCGTGCGGTTTGGAGTTGACGAGGATGCGAACGATCTCACGGGGCGCGATCTTGCGGACGATCTCGCCAAATACCCACGGGATGGGGGCAAACTTCCCCGGCCAATCCATGCGATTGGCAGGCCAGCCGATCCAGGTGGCCTCATGCGGTTCCCACTCGGCAGGATGGCGGAAACCCAACGTGGCGGGGCTGCGCCGCGATATTGAGTGATTGAGCGATTGAGCGATTGGGTGATGTTGTGATTGGGTGATCTTCTGTTTTCCTGGGTCTCTGCTTTGCATACGTCGGAAAACTGCCTGTTCCCGTGGGGGTGGCCGTTTAGAATTCTACATTCACCAAATCGCTCAACCGCTCAATTATTTGTCGAGAAACCTCTGATCGAGGCCGCGGTAGGCGTCGATGCGGCGGTCGCGGAGAAACGGCCAATGCTGGCGCGTCTCCTCGATGCGCCGCAGGTCAATCTCCCCCAGGACGATCTCCTCGCGGTCGCGAGAGGCCTCCGCGACGACCACGCCGAAGGGATCGCACAAGAACGATGAACCCCAAAATTCGATTCCCTCTCCGGTCGTCCCGGCAAGCTTCTCGTGTCCCACGCGATTGACCGCCGCAACGTACACCCCGTTGGCGATGGCGTGGGCGCGCTGGATGGTGCGCCAGGCGTCGCGCTGCGCGGCGCCGTACTGAGCCTTCTCATCGGGGTGCCAGCCGATCGCCGTGGGGTAGAAGAGAACGCTGGCGCCCTGCAGCGCCGTAAGTCGCGCGCTCTCGGGATACCACTGGTCCCAGCAGATGAGCGTTCCAAGGCGCCCCGCCGCCGTGTCGAAGGCGCGAAAGCCCAGGTCGCCGGGAGTAAAGTAAAATTTCTCGTAATAAGCGGGATCGTCGGGGATATGCATCTTGCGGTAAAGGCCCGCGACCTCGCCCGTGGCATCAATTATCGCCGCGCTGTTGTGATAGATCCCCGGCGCTCGCCGCTCGAAGAGGGCCGCAATAATCACCACTCCAAGCGTCTTTGCCAGATCGCCCAGCGCTTCGGTGGAGGGCCCGGGGATGGGCTCGGCCAGATCAAACGACGCGTGATCTTCGCGTTGGCAGAAGTACTGCGACCGGAAAAGTTCCGGCAGGCAGATAACCCGCGCGCCGTTGCTCGCTGCATCCCTTATGCGCATGACTGCCCGCGCCAGGTTTTCCTGTGGGTCCGGCGTGCAGGCCATCTGGATGAGTCCGACTTTGAACCGCCGCGCTGTGGGCATGGCACAAAAGCCTACACGAATTGCGGCGCGTCGCCAAGTGGAGACGGCCCGCCCGGGCGCCTCCGGGCATCCAACACCGCGGCACAGCGGTTTGAGCGCCCGAGGTTCCCGCGCCAAGCAACCGGCACATCAAACGGCACGGCCACTCGCACGTGCTGGCACTTGACTTCACGAACCCCTCGTGGCTAGATTCTGACTTGCGGCTTCGCAACGGCCGTGACGACACAGCTTGGAGCCCGGTGATCGACACCTTCATCAAACGCAGGGTCCTGGCCGTCCAGGAATTCGCAGAACTGCTCACGGCCTCCTTCCGTCACTTGCTCACTCGCCCCCGCTATCTCACCGACACGCTCATCCAGATGGACGTCATTGGTTTTGGCTCGCTGCCCATCGTCTTGCTCACCGGCTTCTTCACCGGCGGCGTGCTGGCCCTTCAAACCTATCGCACTCTGGGCCGCTTTGGTGAGACAGGCCTGCTCGGCCAGGTCGTGGGCCTATCGATGGTGCGCGAACTCGGGCCCGTGCTCACGGCCCTGATGGTGGCCGGGCGGAACAGTTCCGGCATCGCCTCGGAAATCGGCTCCATGCTGGTGAGTGAGCAGATCGACGCCATGCGCGCCCTGGGCACTGACCCCCTCCGCAAACTGGTGTCGCCGCGCCTCTACGCCGCCATCATTACGCTGCCACTGCTCACCATCCTTTCGGATTTTTCCGGTTTGCTGGGCGGCGGGTTGGTGAGCTTGTCGACGGCTCACTTGAGCTGGTCGGAGTACTCGCAATCAGCGTATCAGGCGCTGGAGTTCTCGGATTGCGTTCAGGGCCTGGTCAAACCGTTCTTCTTCGCGGCCATCGTGGCGCTGGTCGGCTGTTACTCCGGATTGAATACGACCGGTGGGACGGAAGGCGTCGGACGGGCCACGACCCGCGCCGTGGTGGTCGCCTGTGTCCTCATCCTCGTCGTCGATTTCTTCATCACCAAGTTCCTCATCGCGGTGGGCTTCTTCTAGCCGCCGGAGGGGCATTTTCAGCAAGCGCTTGCCCTCGCGCACGATAGAATATTCACGGACCGCCAGCGGAACAGCACTACTGACGGAATACGACCTCGGACGGCGTGACACAGCCGAATCCCAACCCGGCCGCAGCAAGCTTGCCACCCCCTGCCATCGGGGTTCGCCATGCATCCCTGGCATTTGAAGACAAGCTCGTGCTCGACGACGTTTCGTTCGAGCTTCGCGCCGGGGAGACACTCATCCTGCTAGGTGTCACCGGCTCAGGCAAGTCGGTGCTGCTCAAGCTCCTCCTCGGATTGCTCAAGCCGGACTCTGGCCAGGTGCTCATCGAGGGAAAAGACCTCGGACCTCTGGCGGAAACGGAACTCTTCCCGGTCCGGCGGCGCATGGGAATTGTGTTTCAGGAGGGAGCGCTCTTTGACTCGCTCTCCGTGTTCGAGAATGTCGCCTACCGCCTGCGGGAAGAGGGCGAAAAAAACGAGGAGCGAATCGAGCAACGCGTCCGTGAAATGCTGCGCTTCGTCGAGCTCGAGCACGCGCTGGAGAAGATGCCCGCCGAGCTGTCGGGCGGCATGCGCCGCCGCGTCTCCATCGCGCGGGCCATCGTCAGCGAGCCTTCCATCATGCTCTACGACTCGCCCACCGCCGGGCTCGATCCGGTGACCGCCCACACCATCAATATTCTCATCGCCAAGCTGCGCGACGTGCAGCGGGTAAGCACTCTGGTGGTCACGCACCGTGTCGCGGACGCCTACGCGCTGGCCAATTTCTCGTACTCCCCCGAAAAACTGGATCTGGTCCCCGCCGCTCCGGACAGTGGCGCGGGTGGGCGCTCGCCCTCGCGCTTTCTGGTCCTGCGCGAGGGCGCAGTTTACTTCTGGGGCTCTGGGGAAGAATTGGCCGGCACACGCGATCCCTACCTGCGCGGGTTTCTTGGCTGATTCGCCACACTCGGCTTGATGGACTACAATAACTGCGAAGCTTTCCCGGAGGAGGTCAGCAATGCCTCAGCGCAAACAAGTCAGTTGGGCGCAACTGCGAGTCGGCCTGCTGGTGCTGGTCAGCCTGGTGATTTTCGGCGTCGGAGTCTTCTTCATCAGCGGCCAGACGGGATTCTTCACCCGCCGGTATACCCTGAAGACATACTTCTCCAGCGCGTCCGGGCTGCGCGGCGGCTCGCAGGTGCGCGTAGCGGGTGTCCCTGTAGGCGTTGTAGAGCGCATCCGCATCTCCGATTCCCCGGACCCTGCGAAGGCTGTCGAAGTCACGATGCGCATTCCCATCAATTATCAAAGGGAGATCCGGGAGGATTCTTACGCTCAGTTGGCAACAGCCGGATTGCTTGGCGACGCATTTGTCGACATCAGCCGTGGCAAACCCGACCAGCCAGTAGTGAAGGATGGGGGAGAGATCACGAGCAAAGAAGAAGCCGACATCAAGCGCATCGTGCAGAATACGAATGATGTCATTTCGAATCTCCGCGTGCTCAGCGACAAGCTCAACGACGTCACCAGCCAAGTCCAGGCCGGCAAGGGAACCCTGGGGAAGGTCATTTACGACCAGGCGATGTACAACCGCATGAGTCAGATTACCGAACAGGTCCGCCTGCTCGTCGACCGCGTGAACCGCGGCGAAGGCACGATCGGAAAGCTCATGGCGGATGAAACCCTATACAACCGCACCGTGGCAAGCATCGACCGGCTGAACAAGGTGCTCGACGATGTGCAGTCGGGCAAAGGCACGCTGGCCAAATTCATCAACGACCCCTCGGTATTCAATCAGGCGGAGCAGGTCCTGACCCGCGCCAACACGCTGATGGACAATATCAACAAAGGCCAGGGAACGCTCGGCAAGCTGGCCACCGACCAGCAACTCTACAATCGCATGAACGACACTTTCGACCGCCTCAACATCATCGCCACCCGCATCGAGCAGGGCCAGGGGACGCTGGGGAAGCTCTCCACCGACCCCACGCTCTATAACAACCTGAGCTCCAGCTCGCAATCCTTGCGCGAGTTCCTGACCGAGTTCCGTCAGAATCCCAAGAAGTATCTGACGATCAGAGTCCGGATCTTCTGACCGCCTCCCCAGCCAGGGCAATTCCCGCCGCCTGGCACCGGGTTCCAGACGAGGATGCGCTGCGCGCCGCCCGGCGCCAGGAAGAGGGAAAAAGAGAAATCCGGCCGCCTTCAATCCGTATGAATCAATTGAAGGAGACCATGATATGAAATTATCTGGATTGTGTATTTTACGGCCAACGAACCGTCTGCGGAAAGCCACTGTCTTGCCAGAGTTTCCTGACTGCTGCTAAGATGACTGACGAGCTGGAGTGGCGGAACTGGCAGACGCACGAGACTCAAAATCTCGCGCTGCGCAAGCAGCATGGGGGTTCAACTCCCCCCTCCAGCACCAACATTTCATTAGACTTGGGCCAGTTCTTCTTTCTGCTCCAGGGGATTTTCAAAAGACTTTGGTGCTAGTAGCGGTGCTAGTTGGGCCTACTGTGAGCCGCTCGATTACCTCCCGCTGAAGTGAAGGTGCCAAGTGCGAATACCGAACAGTCATTGCAATGGTTTTGTGGCCCATTAGTTCCTGGACTGTCCGAAGGTCTACTCCTGCCATTACTAATCGGCTAACGAAGGTATGGCGGCAATCGTGCCACCTGAAACCTGGGATCTTGACCTCCTTGACGCATTCCTCAAACCAGCCCCGCGCATCTTTCCCCTGCTCCCATTTCAAAGGGTGGCACACGAGCCCTGAATCGTCTACCGTAATCCGAAGGACCTCTAGGGCAGTGCGGGCCGTAGAGTTAATGGGATCGCTGGCCGTCTCCGTCGTGCCGGCTTAAGCGAGATCGAAATGCGTGAGTCGCTGCTTTCGAAAAATCGCAGTCGCTGCGCCCCGCCACTGGCAGAGGCAGAGGTCGAGGACGTTGCACGAAGTATTGCGCGGTACCAGCCGAATGCCGAGATAGTGCACTTCTCAAAGGTATTGCGAGCAGTCTCCGTACGGGAGTTTTTTGCAATGCAGATAAAATACTGTGGCATGTTGCTCGACCCGATCCTGCCGGTGCAAGCGCGGATCTCGGTGGGTGGATCAATTTGGCACCAAAACGCACGAATACGGGAGCGGGTCAGTCTACGGCCCGGCAGCATCTCAAGGGGGAGCCAACTTCAGAGATGCCGACCTTCCCGGCCAAGTGTCCGACGACGTCAGCGAGGGACGGCAAGGCGCCGGGTCGTTTCCGAATAGGCGACGATCCAAGAGTTGAGGGACTTCGGTCTACACAACGGCGTCACACAGGATCTATATTGGTCGGCAGCCATTTTCCGGGAAGGCCAACTTTCCATTCCCAATCCATTTTGTGTGCGCCCATCCCCGGAATACGCATAGGAGCCCTTGGGGAAATCTTGGTCAGCAGCCGGCACCACTTCGCGGTCAATCCGGCACGGAGAGGCTTTACTACAGATGGCGCTCCTGGGAACTCTTCCGCTACTTGAACTGTCCCGGATAGTCCTATCGCGTTGACTTAGCTGCAAACGCGCCCTAAGATGGCCAGCAAAGATCGCATCCAGGACAAGCCTCTGAAACTCGAGGAGGTGCTGGAGTTGGCGATTCAGTCCGTTGACGCTCTGGAGGCCGCGCACGAGAAGGGCATCGTGCATCGTGACATCAAGCTGGCGAACATTTTCGTGGCGGAACGTGGCCAGGCCAAGATTTTGGACTTTGGGCTGGCGGAGCTGGCCCCAAAGCCTGAGCGGGCAGCGGAAGCAGTGGGGGCCTCAGCTTTGCCGACCGCGACTGCCGGAAGAACACCTGACCAGCCCGGGCGTACCGATGGGCACTGTCGCCTGCATGTCGCCGGAGCAGGACGCTGGCGAGTTATCGAGCGGCACAAAGAGGAGTGACGTGACATTGGAAAGGAAGGGTCGATATGTTCAGTCGAAGGGATTTACTTAAGTCTTCGTCATTGCTGTGTGGCAGCCTGGGTTTCATCGGCCGGGCTTCCATTTTTGCCGCCGCGTCGAAACCGTCCGGATATTTTGGTGTCCACCCGTTTGTGGAACAGCACCCGGAAGCGGTCTTCATCCTGCGGACACATGTGGATTACAAGACGAATTCTGATGCCTGCAAGCGGGTCGGACTCGATTTGGGACGGTCGGTATTCGTTCCCATGGACAATACCGGCATTCCGGTGACTTGCAACATCGCGGCCAAGCCGAATCTCACCGCTCACGAGGCAGTCGATGAAAAAAGGGGATTCTCCCTTGAGGACACGATGGGGATTGCCACCGACGTGTTCTTCGTCGAAGGCCTGTTCGAATCATTGAAGGAACTGGGTGTCGCGGGCACCAGGATGCATACGCGCGATGCCAATGGTGGCGGCGTCATCGAACCCCGCGGATACGTCGCTATGGGCCGGCGGGTCGGCGCGACGGTTGCCGCGGCAAAAGACACCATTGAAACACGGGAAGATGCGAATGATGCCGGGGCCTTTGTCTGGAAAGAGGTTCCCGGCGGCGTGGTGAATACACAGATCCCTTACCTGTGGCCCTTCAATGCGCCGAATTCATGGAACCTAAATGTGGCGAAATTCAAGGCTCACGAGATGGGTTTGACCCTCGCCTCTAAGAACTGGCAGGGTAGCCATCCTTCACCCTTTCAGCGATACTGCGCTAAGTGGCCCGATATCGATTCGATGCAAAAACTTGAGAAGATAATTAATAAGGAATGTATCCACCCCAAAGTTCATGAAGTCGTGGAAGCGAACTTCAAGCGGCACACCGGCACTATTCCCCGATGGGATACCCTGGATGTGCCGCGGAACGATCCCGAATACAATGATGCGTATTATTACACTGCCCTGTGTATGGAATTGTGGGCGCAGCGGACCATCGACAATCATGCAGCGTCCCCAATGGGGCTTCATATTATCGAGGGTATCTACGGCCGTGACGGCGACTTCAACTATGGGCCGAATCCCTTCGGCAACGAGAACAACTACGATGGGAGAGCCTGGGACTACATGACGAACATCGTCATCTTCGGCAAAAGCCCCTACCTCGTCGATATCGTGGGCCATTGGCTCGGCGGTCATGAGCCCGGGAATTTCGGGTTGTTCCACATTGCGATGGAGCGTGGCAAGCTCGACGTGATGAATCCGATGAATATTCCTGTGTATGAGTGGCAGGATGGTGTCGCAGTCCGCCGTCCGCTGACGAGCTTCACACGCACGCCGTTGAGGACATTCTACCTCCAGCAGCGCACGAAAGAGCCGCTGTGGCATCTCTGCAACGAGCCGTTCGACTACACCAAGGTGAGCGAGAAGAAACTCAGCATTCCCGCAAAGCCGACGACGCGTGTGCTCAACCAGCACTATCCCAACGCGAACAATCCGCAATTGGCCATCGAGTTCAGCGTCCCAGAAAGGGGATGGGTGCTCGTAGAGATCCTCGATCAGAGCGGCAACAACGCGGAAGTGATCTCAAACGCCATCTGTGAAGCCGGCTACCACATGGCGGCATGGGACACGGCGAAATACGCTTCGGGCAGCTATAAGTACCGCCTGCGCTACAATGACTACAACGAGGTGCACGACCTGGTCCTGAACAAAGCGTAATGGTCATGTGCCAGCCGGCGGCGGCAACAAATACGACAAAAAGTTTACGTTGGATTCGCCTCACTCGGCCTTTGCCTCCAGCAGTAGGTGTTTCTCAAATTGGGCAGTCCATGTGGCCACGGGGCCGCGAACCGTTCCCAACGCCTCCCCGGTCTCATAGTTGGTCAGGCGATAAGCACGCTTCTCCAAACCTCTCAATTCAAGCTTGCCGCTCCACTGGGGAGCGTAGAAGGCGTAGTACATGTTCCCGTTCTTGCGGATGGCGTGGGCTTCCGGTCTGTCAAAACCGATGTCATACAACGTTCCCACGTATTCGCCCCTGGAGAGCATTTCGGCCTTATAGATTTTGATCCACTTGTCCCAGATCTTTTCCTTCTCAGGAGTCAAATCCCGCCTGGGCCGCCTGGCCGAACCCACCGGCCAAGTGAAATTGGTGCCCACCACGCCGCCAACTCCAATCGTCGAGGCGAAGTCGTCACCGCCATCGCTCATGTCCACGTGGTCTCCGAAGTAGGCGACGGAATCGCCCATCAAGGCCTTGAGTGTTTTTCCCTTCAGACGGACCTGCCAGGAACTCTTGGGGTCGGAGGCCACTGACATGTTCATGTAGGGCATGGTGAAGAACGAGTACGCGGTTCCGCACGGGCAGAACTCAACCAGCGCGTCGGGCTTGATGCTGAGTGCCGTATCGTAAATCGCCTTGAAGAATTGGGGCAGCGCTTCCACCGCCTCCTCGGGCGAAGCGTGATGGTGGGCGGGGTTGTAACACGGAGGCACGCCATTCATGTGTTGTCCATCGAGCTTCAAGCCGTCAAAGCCCCATTCCCGCATAGCCTTGGTGACGATGGCCTCGTGGTACTCCACCACCGCGGGAACGGCGGGACAGAGATACCAGTCGTTCCAATAGGAAATCTTCTGCTTCGATCCATCGGCGTTGAGCAGCAGATACTCCGGGTGCTCCCTGATCAGTTGCGTGTCCGGATGAACCGCCAAAGGCGCCCACCAGAGCTGAGCTTTGAAACCGTCGGCATGAATCCGGTCCACCATCGCCTTTATGTCGCGGTCGCCACCGGGGAATTTCTCCGGATTCAGGCCCCAATCCCCATCGCCGGTCTGCCATCCGTCATCCAGCGTGACCCAGCGCAAGCCCAGCTTCTTCACGATCGGCAAGGCGTTGTAGACCTGCGCCGCTGTGAAGTTCCTGCCGTAACCCCAGGCGCACCAGATGGGAGCGAAGGCGTCATCAGGCGCCGGCTTGAACACCACGCCTTGCCTGACCATCGCCCGCCGATACTCCGCTAGGCTTCGAAAGTAGTCGCCCTGATGAACGGTGACGAAAGTCCGAAACGTCTTGATCGTTTCTCCCGGTTTCAGTTCTCGATTCAATTTGAAATGCACGGCCACCGTGGCGTGCTCCTGGTCCGGCATGGCGACGGGAAGAGAGACTAGCTTGGGACTAAGCTCCACGTGACCCACGGCGATGCCCACGTCTCTCCGCCAAACATCGACGACCGGAGTTCCCCCTCCGTAATCGGTGTCGTTCATCCCCAGATAGTTTTCCTGATCGAAACCCATCTTCAACGGGAGCACCCAGTCCGGCCGCTTCTCGTAAGAACCGCTCTGGTACGACCAGAACACCGGCTCGCCGCTGCCCTGCCCGGCCGAGATGGAGTAGCGCTGATTCGTCCAGCCGTCCAGGGAAAGATTGGAGTCTCCGGTGTTTGTGTACTGCACTTCGAAAACGGCCATCTGCGGAAACTCGTCGTAGGTCGTCACGGCAACGATCTTCTCCAGTGACGGTGCGGCCCCGGTCAGGGTGACACGCTGCCCGGGACCCATCGCATCCCGCACGCTCCCGCGCTTCACGTTGTGCAAAGCGAAATCACGGATTTCCTTTCCCGCGACCGTGACGGATTCCGAGGGCGTGAAGTCGCCTAGCGCGGTTTCCCTGCCCTCAAATTTGGCCACCACACGACTGTGCAGCATTTCGTTGAACTCGATGCGGACACTCTTGCCATCCGCTTGGGCCCTCTGCGATGCGGAGGGGCTGGACCAACTCGCCAGCCACACCGCAAGCCCGACAACAAGCAGTTTCCAAAATTTCATCAGCATGATGACCCTCTCTCCCACAGGCGATAACGATTTGCGGATTCCGGATGCGCCCTGCCGCCGACAGGGTCTGGCATCGGCTTGGCGAAGCGGTCCGCGGAACTCATCTTACCCGAAATTTCCATGATCGACTTCCAGCGCGACCGGTAACGTACGCCTGACCGCCACTGGAGGCAACTGGGGTCGGGTCTGCAGTTCTCCGTACTTCACCGGCCCACCCGAGGGGTCAGTTTTACTTCCTCTGAGACTCCCAAGGCTCGAATCTTGCCCTACTGGAGGGCTTGTGACGTACTCATCTTTCCGAGCACATGAGAGGTGGCACGAGCAGGGACTCTGTTTATTCGAAACGAATCGCACCGCCTTGCTGCCTGGCGCATTTGCGCGCGGCTGTAAGTACTCCGGCCCACCAAGGTGGCTCGCAGCCATGGCGACGTCTTCACTCTGGGGTCTTCACTCGCCGAGATCCACGACGTGCAAGGTCGAAGATCAAGGGGGAGAAAGGCTGGGATCAAGGTCGCGGGCGCGGCGGAATTCCGCTGCGGAGGCTTCAATCTCGCCGCTCCGTTGCAGCGCCAGCCCCAGGTTGTAATGGCCGCGCGCGTCTTCAGGTTTCAGACGAAGCGCTTCACGAAACTCCTTCACCGCCCCCTGCACGTTTCCGCTCTCGAGCAATGCCAGGCCCAGATTGTTGTGCGCCTCGGCAAATGCCGGCTTCTGCCGAACGGCGAGTCGGAATTCCCTCACGGCACCGGCCTTCTCGCCCAGGCCCAGCAGGGTGAGTCCGAGATTCAGGCGCGCGTCGAGGTAATCTGGGCGCAGGGCGAGCGCTTCGCGGAATTCGGCCACGGCCCGCGGAGCGTCCGCGCTTTGGGCGGCGAGACCGCGGTTGTAGTGGGCCTCGGGCAAGTCCGGCGCCAGCGCCACGGCTTGGTCAAATTGCTCCAATGCGGCCCTGCGGTCCCCCTGCTTCCAGAGCAGCTGTGCCAACGCGATGCGCGCATCAACATAATCGGGCTGGAGCTCGATGGCCCGGGCAAGGTTGTTGCGGCCCTGGTCGGTGTCGCCTCTCGCGATCCACGCGAGTCCCATCAGGTAGAACGCCACAGGATTTTCCTTCCAAAGTTCCAGCGCGGCGCGGGCCTCGCGCAGAGCGCCTTCCGGATCGTGCTGCTGCAAGCGCTCGGAAGCGGAAACCGACAGGCTTTTGGATTGCGCCAGGTCCTTGCGAAACTGGCCGAGCGCCGCGAGGTCACGCAGGTCCTTCTCCGCTGCCTCGCGCTGCCCCGCCTCGCGCAGGAGGATGGCGCGATTGTAGCGGGCCTGCTCGTAGTCCGGTTTCAAGCTAAGCGCCGCCTCAAGTTCTGACAGAGCCGCCTTCGAATCGCCCCGCGCCCGCAGGGCGAGCCCGAGCTGGTAGTGTGCCTCGGGATCGCGCGGCGCCAGACGGGCTGCCTGGTGGAATTCATCCAACGCCTCTTCGGCCTTCCCCTGACGGCGGAGAGCGACCGCCAGTCGCAAGTGCGCAGGCGCGAAATCAGGCCGCCGTTGCGTCGCCTCGCGGAACTGCGCGATGGCGCCTTCCAGATCCCCCCGCTGGCCGAGGGCGAGCCCCAGGTTGTAGTGGCCCTCCACGCTGGCCGGGTCGAGCTTCACCGCTTGCCGAAGCACCGGAACGGACTCTTCCAGATTGAACTTCCGCAGTAAGGCCACACCGAGCCCAAGGTGAATGGGGGCAGAAGCCGGCCTCAGGCGCGCCGCCGTCCGCAGAGTCTCGACAGCTTGGTCAAGTTCGCCCGCCTCGCCCAGTGCAATGCCGAGATTGTATTGTGCCTCCGCGTAGTCAGGCCGAAGCTCGACTGCGGCACGAAATTCCCGAATTGCCGCAGCCCGATTGCCTTGTCGCGCCAACGCAATGCCTTGCTGGTTGTGCTGGCGCGCCTGCTCGCGCTTCTCGTTGGAGGCCGGCCGTGGGAGCGGTTTCGTGGCTTGAGCTCCAATGAGGGGGGATGATTGAAACCATGCAACGAAAGCGGTAAGCAGGCACACCGAGCAGCATACGAGCGCTGGCGTCCCTCGCCGCAGGTTGGCTACCTTACAGAGGCGATCCCGAATCATCCGCAGCCGAGTCTAGCAGGAATTCACCGCAAAAGAAGAAGGCGGCGCAAGGCCGAGGCCCTTGCGCCGCCCGATTTGCTTTCGCGCTGTCCTGCTCTAGAAGATGAATTTGAGCGCGACCTGCCCGATGCGCGGGAAGTCGCGTACGCCGGTGACGTTTCCGAAATTGCCCGACGAAAAGCTGCCTGTCGGATTGTCGAATTGAGCGTGATTGAAGAGGTTGAAGAACTCGGCCCGGAACTCCAGAGAAGTCTTCTCCGTAACGCGTGTTGTCTTGTGAAGCGAGAAATCCCAGATGTTCAGTCCCGGCCCGTGGAAGAAACGGCGCGCGGAGTTGCCCGCAATTCCAAAGGTATTTCCGTCAGGGTTCTCGGAGGAGAACTGGCTGGTGGAGAAATACTGGTGATTCTCGGAGGCCCGCGGATTAGAGAACGTTATCGCCTGACCTGTCCAGTTGGGCCGGTCGACGCCGCTGCATCCGCACAAGGAGTTGTCGCCACTTTCACCCATGGAAATTGGCAGACCCGTCGTGAAGCGCGTAATGCCCGTAGCCGTCCATCCATCGAGAAGCTTATGGACCACACCACTACTGGATTTCCAAGCGCGGGCAAAGGGCAGCTCGTAGCTGTAACTGACCACGAAGTTATGGGACATGTCGAAGGCGGAGAGGGCCTTGCTCAGAGCGCGGTTGTAAGGATTGATGTTGTCACCGAATCCCGAAGCGTCGTCAAGCGACTTGGCCCAGGTGTACGCCCCCAGGAAGCGCATGGCGCCCACGCGCTTTTCCAGGCTGATCTGGAGGGAGTTGTAATTGGAATTCGCAACGGTTGTGGAGTAGGTGTTGTTAGCGAAGTCGAGTAAACCCTGTTCGGCATACCGTCCGGAGGTGATTGAGTACGGTCGCGTTCCGAAGGCATCCACTCCCAGTTCCAGGTTCCCGTCGCCGTTGAGGTCGTAGATTTGGTCCTGGCCGCCCGGTCCGCACCCTTGGTCGGGACCGAGGATCTGACGGATTTCGAGGCAGCGAGCCGGGTTGCCTGGGTTGAAGGACGTCTGGGCGATGAGGTGATGCCCGCGCGTACCCACAAATGCCAGGGTCATGATCATCGAAGTGCTGATCTCCCTTTGGATGCTGAAATTGAAGTGTTCGGCATAGGGGAGCACGTTATCGGTTTTAAAGCCCGGCGAGCTGGCGATGGGCATGTATGTCGGCCAGATGCCCGTGGCGCCGGGTTTGGGAATCGAAAAAGGGAACCGTTGCCCGGGATCGTTGCCGCGACGACGGTCCTTGTATGGCTCCTCCAGATAGACTTCGGTAGGGCTGACGTAGAAGAGCCCGAAAGGCGCGTCACCCACTTCGTAGAAGAGAGTGAGGTCTTCGACCGCCGTGTAATAAACGCCGAATGCAGCCCGGATACTCGTCTTCCCTGGTCCTCCGAAAACTTTGCCCAGAACGCCGTCGGAAAATCCCGGCGAATAGGCTAGGCCGAGTCGCGGGCCGATGTTGTTGTAATCGGTCGGCGATAAGGTTTGGGGAATCCCTGGATCTCCCGGAAATACCCAGCCAGTGGGTGTGTCGGGGTACACCTTGGATTGAAGTCCGGGAACGAAGGCCTGGATCTTGCCCTGCGTGTCGTAAAACGGCTGACTGAACTCCCAGCGCAGGCCATAATTCAGCGTGAGGTTGGGTTTGACCTTCCAGGTATCCTGGCCGTAGATCCCGAAGTACTTCGAGCGCGAATCCAGGAACTGGCGACTGGACTGGATGAACATATCGGGGGCGCCGATGAGATAATCGGCGAAATCGCTCCCGGTTTCGTTCCCGTAGAATTCGAAATAACCGTTCTGGGCGTAGGTATTCCGCTCGTTGATTTGGAGGTAGCGGCCTTCTACGCCAGTCTTAAGCGTATGCTTGCCCTTGATCTTCGAGAAACTGTCGAGGACCTGGAAGGTGTTGTTGAACTGGCCGGTGGTGCCGTCGGGAAGCCCGAAGCTCACCCCGGTGGCCCCATAGATGCCGATGGGTGCCACGCCTTCTCGCTTGGGATCGACCGGGACGACCCCCAGTCCGCCGCTGACATAACCGAAGTCGGTGACCTTGCCCAGACCTCCAGTTGGATCATTCAGAGTGAGCGCAGCGCGCGTATAGTTGATGCGGGCTTCATTCACCGCTGTCGATCCAAAGTTGCGCGTGTTACCCATGTTGAACTGCTGGGAACGCGAAGGGGTCACCGCAGGAAAGCCGGGGACGTTGGTAGGCCAGCCGCCGCCCGGATAGGGGTTGAGGAGTCGCGTGTCGTTGAAGTGATAGTAGAACGACCAGTTGCCTATTCGCTGGGTGTTGAGGTCGACGCGCTGCGCCCACTTGTCGTCCCGCAAAACCTGCTTCTCGGCGCTGGAGGTGAAGAAGGGGGTGCCGCCCAGGCTGCCGACGGGCGTCGGGATGAACTGTAGGGTCTTCACAGCAACCGGAGACCACGCCGACTGTGGAACCACTTGGCCCGGGAACACGCACATTCCCGCCTCGGCATCGGCTTGGGAATTACAGCCGTCTACCCAGTAAGGCTCTCCCGAGGTCACGGTGTAGCCCAATCGCTGGCTGAGGACTTCATCCATCGTGTGGTTGCCTGCGACGTTGTCACCTCGGACGGATTCCGTGAGACTGCTGACGTCAGAAAAATCGCCGGACCGATTCAGCACCGAAGGGACGGTGATGTTTCCCAAGGAAACGCCTTTGACCTCCCGTGTCCCTTGATAGTCGCTGAAGAAAAAGAGCCGGTTCTTGAGAATCGGCCCTCCGCCTGCGCCACCGAACTGGTTGCGCTTCAAGACGCCGCGGGCCGTCCCGGGCAATTCCTGCCCGGTTGTCGGATCATTTAGGTTCAAGTCGAAGAACCGGCGTGAGTCCATCTTTTCGTTGCGGAGGAACTCGAACACCGTTCCGTGGAAGCCGTTCGTCCCGCCTTTGGTGATGGCGTTGACTACCGCGCCGGAGAAGCGGCCGTATTCAGCGTCGAAAGAACTCGTAATCAGACGGAATTCCTGAATCGAGTCGAGCACGGGGACAATCGACGCGCCGTTGTTGCGGCCCTCCTCGACCGTGCCCCCATTTACGAGGAAGGCGTTGGAAGCCTCACGCTGCCCGTTGACGGACACATTCCCTGCATTGCCAGTTCCAGAGACGGGGCGGTCCGTGCTCAGCGCGCCGGAGCTGAGCGGCACCACACCAGCTTGCAGACCTAGCAGGTCGATGTAACTGCGCCCGTTGAGCGGCAGGGTGGTCATTTTCTTGTCTTCAATAACATCACCCAACTGTGTGCTGGTGGTTTCCACTTGGGCCGCTTGCGCCGAAACGTCAATCGTTTGCGTCACGGCGCCTACGACAAGCTGAAAGTCGGCCCGGAACTTCTGGTTGACCAGAAGCTTCAGATTCGATTGCGAGGATTTCTGAAATCCCGGCGCCTCGACCTCGACGACATATTTGTCGCCCACCGGAACCGCCAGGAATTCGTAAGAACCCGTCGTATCGGTTGTCGCGGCACGGTTAAAGCCCGTGTCAGGATTGTGAAGTGTCACCTTCGCCCCGGGAACAGCCGCCCCGCTGGGGTCCGTGACCGAACCCAGAACGGCCCCGGTCACATCCGCGTGCAGCGCCGGAGCAACTAGCATCAGACTGGCCAACACCATGGCTGGTACTAAGAGCTTCGCGATCTTGTTCATCGGAACCTCCCAATAGGAATGCGCTTCCGTGAAGCCAGACCTGTACCTGGTCCGTTGTTGTGTGGCAATTCAGGACACCGAGTGATCGTTACCCGACGCGAAGGAATTCCTTGTAACGTGTGCCTACCTGAACAGTCAGATAAATACGCGAAAGCCGACACTGTGTCAAGCATGACTTTGTGTTCATGACTTTGTGTTCCAACTGCGACAGCGGGCGCGGTGCTGGCTTGTGGTGTAAATGTCCGCTGTCGGGTTGCTCGTAGGAAACAAGAGAAACAAAGGCGACGGCCATGTGTAATAAGGCGAGCTGGCTGATGCAAGAAAGTCCCGAGGTGCAGATGATGCTCTTCGCTGCCCCAGTTCGAGGTTCTGCCAAAGCTGGGAATCGAAAATGCCCGGCGAGGCCGAAGAGGGAACCGACCATCCCTGCACCATTGATTTGTAGCCTATCGCACTAAGCGAGCCTTTAATAAGCCATTCGAGGCCCCCACTCAACGATACCCGCGTCATACACGTCCATGGGTGGTCATTCTGAGCCCTTCGCTGTCACTCTGAGCGCAGCGAAGAGTCGGAAGTCTGTCGCTCAGGGTAAACTCCGCGAAGAATCCCGGTATTCCGCGACCATGTCATCTCTGAGCGGAGTGCGTACTTTGCGCGCAGCGAAGAATCTGTAGTTCCGTCTCTTGCCCAAACAACTGCAGACCCTTCGTCCGTCGGCTGACGGACTCAGGGTGACAACCTCTGCTTTTCCGTCAACTGACGGGCGGGCGAGCCGGCAGCACTGAATACCGCGACGCTGAGGCGTCCCTCAGTCCAATATCGACAATCTTCGGCAGTGGGCTTGCATGCGCGGTCGGACAGCGCGCCGAGCTACGTCACCTCGCGCAACGTCGACCAAGGGAGATTCCTGCGATGTTCCAAAACGCTACACTTCCCAAGAAATCCACCCACGCGAACGACAGTAAGTCCAAATCTTCGCGCCCTGCCAACCTGACTCAAAGTCGTAGACGCGCACTGATGCGCCTCCTCGGTTTGATCGGGGCGACAACGGCGACAAACTGGCGAGGAGACTTTTTGTTTGGAAAGCCGCCCGCAGCCGGAGCGACGCTTCGTCCGGCCGATCTCGCAGCGCCCGGAGACGCCCCGTTCTTTTCCCCGGCGCAAAGAGCCACGGTCGGACAATTAGCCGACCTGCTGATTCCCGCCGACGAGGTCTCTCCCGGGGCGAGCGCGGCCAAGGTCGAGGACTACATCGATTTCGTTCTCGCGCACGCTGCTCCGCCGGAGCAGCGCGAATGGACGCAAGGCTTGGCATCGCTGGATGAACTGGCGCGCGCGCAGGGTGGCAAGCCCTTCACCGCGCTCGCTCCCGCCGAGCAGGTGGCGCTGCTCGCCAAGCTGGCTCAAGCCGAGCAGGCGCCGCAATCGACCTCCGAAAAGTTCTTTCGCCGCCTCAAAGATTCCGTCGCCGAAGGTTTTTATACCTCCAAGATCGGACTTACGGAGGATCTGAAATACAAGGGAAACACCGTTTCGAACGGGCCGGCGACCTGCAAGGACCACTTCGGAGAAGCCTTCGTCACCGGCTCGGCCGCTTCGGCCGTCCCCGCCGCAGCGCCGGAAAAGGAAATCGCCGCCCAGCCGAAGATCGTGCCACCCCAGGCTCCCTCCCCCGCCGCGCTCGGCCGCGACCTGAACGCCATCTGCGGGGGCGAATACGATGTGTGCATCATCGGCTCCGGGGCCGCCGGCGGCATCGCCGCCAAGCAGCTCACCGAGCAAGGGCTGCACGTCATTGTGCTGGAAGCGGGCGGCTGGGTCTCGAGCGACCGTTTCCGGACCCACGTTCCGCCCTACGAATTGCCCTTCCGCGGGCGCTGGCCGTCGCACGGCGAGAACGATTATTCCGGTTTCCTCTACGTCAAAGACCCGGTGACCTGCCCGGCCGAGTACATCGACTACTGCCTGCTGCCCGCCGTGGGTGGGAAGACGCTGACCTGGGCCGGGATCTCCTGGCGCTTCGGCGAGCGGGATTTCCAGAACCGCGGCTCGGGCGACGATTGGCCCTTCGGCTACTCGGAGCTCGAGCCCTACTACACGCGCGCCGAACTCTTCATGGGAGTCAGCGGCTCGCGCGAGGGACTGGCCTCCGCGCCCGACGGGCATTTCCTCAAACCCTTCGTCTTGCGCTGCGGCGAGCAGTTCATCAAAGATGCGTGCGAGAAGAAGCTCGGCCCGGCCTACCGAGTGTTTCCGATACGCAAGGCAATCAACACCGAGCCGCACGGCGGCCGGCCGCGCTGCCATTATTGCGGCTACTGCATGCGCGGCTGCCACATCAACGCCCTGTATTCTTCCGCTAATTCCGCCATTCCCGCAGCGCGCGCCACCGGGCGGCTGACTCTCGTCACCAACGCCATCGTCCGCGAACTGGAGATGGACGGCAATCGCCTGGGAGGCGCGGTCTTCATCGATCGCGAAACGCGCCGCGAATTCCGCGCCCGCGCCCGAGTCTACGCGCTCGCCTGCGGCGGCGTGGAAGACGTGCGCATTCTGCTCATGTCGAAATCCAGGACTTTTCCGAACGGTTTGGCGAACTCGAGCGGCTGGGTGGGCAAGAATCTGGTGAGCGAACATTACTACGGCTGCCTCGGTTATCTCGACCGCTTGCTCGGCGCCAAGGTGCTCAACGAAGACGGCGCGGACCAGCACGCCGTGGTGCAGAACATCTATTACGACAATCCCAGCAAGAATTTCGCGCGCGGCTACATGATCGACCTGCGGAGCGGCCCGGAGCAGATTCCCTCCCACCCCGCCCTGGTCGCCGGCTTTGGGGCGAAGTATCGCGAAGAGGTGCGGCGGATTTATCCCGCCATCGTCAGTCTAAGCGCCCACGGCGAGATCCTGGCGAGCGAAAAGAACTTCGTCGATCTCGATCCCGTCGCGCGCGACGAGTTCGGCCTGCCCAAGGCGCGCATGCACCAGGAGTGGAGCGAGAACGAGCTCGCCATGGTACGCGACGAAAGGGAGCAGTGCCACGCCATCATCGAGGCCGCGGGAGGAAAGGTGCTGGGCTCGTGGAACGAGGAAAACAAGCCGCACTTCGACGGCGAGAACCTGGTCGGCACGGTACGCATGGGGACCGATCCCCGGCGGTCGGTGCTCAACGCGCACAACCGAGCCCATGACGTGAAAAATCTCTGGGTGCTTGACGGGGCGAGCTTCACCTCGTATAACGAGAAGAATCCCACGCTCACGGTGATTGCCGTTGCCCTGCGCGCCGCCGAACACCTGGCTCGGGCGATGAACCGGAACGAAGTCTGAGCGGTGAGCGAGAGCGGGGATTGCGAGGAGGTCATCCGGATGTCCCCACTCGTTTCTTTCCCGCGCTCGGCGCTGCTCCAGGTCCTTTTCGTCTGCCTCTCCCTCCCGCTCGCCGCCGCGCCGCCTGCCGGCTTGCGTCTGGGCAGCGCGCGCGTCGAGATCACCCCGCCCCTCGGTTTCCCCATGGAAGGCTACGAGTCCCGCAAGCAGGGCTCCACGGGCGTGCACGATCCGCTCTTCGCGCGCGTGGTGGTGGTGAAAAGCGCGGAGACCAGCATCGCCTTCGTCGCCTGCGACCTCGTGGGGTTTGTTTCCGACACGGTGATCAAGGGGGCGCGGGAGAAATTCGGCATCCAGCACGTTTTGATTTTGAGTTCGCACACGCACGGCGGGCCGTCCACCTCGATCTGGGATTCCTATGATGTGGCTGGGCCGGACCGCACCTGGCCCTCGCCCGAGAAGTCCTGGTACGCCGCGGCCGAGGAGAAGCTGCTGCGGACCATCGGCGAGGCCGCGCGCCAACTCGAGCCGGTGACGCTCGTTCCCGCTCTCGACTTCGTTTACCTCGGCTATAACCGCCGTCTAGTGGACGACGCCGGGAACACGAAGATGCTCTGGCGGAATTCCGAGCGCAAACCCACTCATCCCCTCGATCCCCGCATCGGCCTAATGGTCTTCCGGAACGCTGGCGGCGAGCCGCGGGCCGTGATCGTCAACTATGCCTGCCACGCCGTGGTGCTCGGTCCCGACAATCTCCAGATCTCCGCCGACTATCCCGGCGTGATGTGCGATTACGTCGAGAAGCAACTGGGCGGCAAGGCGATCTGCCTCTTCGCGCAGGGCGCGGCGGGCGACATCAACCCCTACGACGCGACGATGCCCGTGAAAGACGGCGCCTTCGAAGCCGTGCGCAAGACCGGCCTCGCCATCGGCGAGAAAGTCGTCGAAGCCGTCCGGCAGAGCGCCCGCCGCAAGGGCGGTGCAGGGAAAATTCAGGTCACCCACGACGTGCTCGAATTTCCGCATCGCTGGAAGCCGGAGAAGAAAGTGCGCGTGGGCATGGATACCATCCTCTTCGACCGCAACCTGGCGGTCGTCACGCTGCCCGGCGAGCCGTTTGTCGATTTCCAGCTCGACCTCGCCGCCAAATCCGAAATCGAATACACCTATCTCTTCGGTTACACCTACACGGGCGACGGCCAGTGGGCGGATTACATTCCCACCATCGAGGCGGCTTCCCAGGGTGGCTACGGCGCGGGCTACAACACCTTCATCGGCGTGGGCGCGGGCGAAGCGATGGTGGACCGCGCCGTGATCAACCTCTACCAGATGAGCGGGTATGACTTCCGGCAGATGCTCGATGTGCTCGTCGAAGAGGTCGAGAAGAGCCACTAAGAAATCTCGTGATTGAGCGATTGAGTGATTGAGTGAATGGCGGGAGGTGTTCGCGGTGCGACAGATAATGATTTGCGCGTTGACGGTCCTGGGCATCGCGGTCTTGCCCGCGCGGGGGGCGGAATTGCGCGGCGCAGCGGGCCTGGTCGATATCACGCCACCGCTGGGCGTGCAGCTCGGCGGGTATCAGGAGTTGCGGGCCGACCGACCGGCAAAGGGCATCCGCGACCCGCTCACGGCGCGCATTCTGGTGCTGAGCGACGGGCGCAACACCGCTGCCTTCGTCGTCGCCGACCTGATCGGCGCCTTCGCTACGGCCGAAATGGCACAGCTTCGCTCCGAGGTGAAGCAACGGACCGGCATCGACTGGCTGTTTTACGCCGTCACCCACTCGCACTCCGCCCCCGACATGCAGGAGGAATACCCGGACGGCAAGTTCCCCGCCTGGGAACAGGAAGCCATTCGCAAGATCGTCGCCGGCATTGCGGAGGCCGCGCAGGGTCTCGAACCCGTGCGCCTGGGGGCCGGCTGGGGCCAGAGCGATATCGGCCATGACCGCCGCTTCGTCCAGGCCGACGGCTCGATCCGCATGTTGTGGCGTAACTCGACACGTACCGTAACCTATCCGGCTGATACCACAGTAGGTGTTCTGCGAGTGGATAATGCCCGCGGCGAGCCCCTGGCGATCCTGGTGAACTACGCCTGCCACCCCGTGGTCTTCACCGCCGACAACGATTTCTATTCCGCCGACTGGCCCGGCGCCATGCGCCGCTACGTGGAAAAGAATGTGGCAGGATCGCCGATTTGTTTCTTTCTGCAAGGCGCCGCGGGCAACATCAATCCCTACTACGACAAGACCTACCTCGACGAAGACGCGGCGGAGATGGTACGCCAGACCGGCGAGCGCCTGGGCCGTGAAGTCGTGCGCATCGCCCGGCAAATTCAGACCGCCGCTCCTCCCGAGCCGCAGGTCGCCTGCCTTACCGACACGCAGCACTTCAAGCTGCGCTGGGACCCCAAGGATGTGCGCAAAGCGCTGGCGGCGGTGCTCACTCCCGACCACGTCGAGCAGTCGATGCGCAACCTGCGCACGGAATTCGACGTGCCGGTTTCGAGCTGCGTCCTGAACCGCGAGATCGCCCTCTCCGCCTTCCCCGGCGAATTCTTTGTGGAGTTCCAACAGACCCTGCGCTCGCGCTCGCCGCTGCGCGACGCTTTCTTCCTCGGCTACACGAACGGCTACTTCGGCTACTTCCCCACCATTCGTGCCGCGGCGGCGGGCGGCTACGGTGCGGCGGATTTTTCCGTGTTCCTCGAGCCCGGCGCGGGCGAACGTCTCGTAGACCAGGCGCTGATTCAAATCTATCGGCTGCTGGGCAAGCTCAAGGACCAGCCCGAAACGGCAGGAGACTAAACCATCCCATGCGACAATATCTTGGCTCGGCCCTTGCCGCGCTCGCCGCGCTCTTCCTCGCGGCGATGCCGCTCGCGCGCGCCGCGGAAGCCCCGCCGCGCTGCTCGGTGGAACAGACCACCTTCAAAGGCTGGAAGGCGTACCGCCTGACGAACGGATTGGTCACGCTCACGATCGCGCCCGAAATCGCGGGGCGCGCCATCCAGTTCGAGCTGGGAAGTCACGCCTACTTCTTTGTGAATCCTGAATTGGCGGGAAAGGTTCTGTCGCGCGAGCAGAACGATCGCGGCCGCGTCTGGGCCAATTACGGCGGCGACAAGGATTGGCTGGGCCCGCAGGGTTTCGACACCGCCGAGCAGTGGGCCGGGCCGCCGGACTACAACCTCGATGGCAGTCGCTTCGCGGCGGAGGTGGTTGCGAATAACGCCGGCGAAGTCGCCGTGCGCGTCACTTCTCCGCCCGACGACCGCAGCGGCCTGCAGCTCAGCCGCACTTATCATCTGGAGCGCGGCGCGACGAGGGTTCGCATCGAGCATCGGATGAAAAACATCTCCGGCCGGATCGTGCGCTGGGGATTTCAGGAAGTGACCCAGAGCAACACGGCGGACCCTGATGCGCCGCTCAAGCTCAATCCCGAGATCTGGGTCTACACGCCGACCAACCCGCGCAGCCGCTTCCCCAAGAGCTACATCCCGCAGTACGGCGAAGTCACCGATCCCGCCTACCACGTGCTGCCCGACGGGCTCTTCGCCCTGCGCTATCAGTGGCGCGCCCTGCAGGTGGGAGTCGATTCGGAAGCGGGATGGCTCGCCGTCGCGAATGGAAAAACGCAGCACGCCTTCGTCGAGCGCTTCCGCTTCGTTCCCGGCGCCGACTACCCCGACCAGTGCACGCTGGAGTTCTGGCTGAACGGCCCCGAGCGCGCCATGCAGCTCGATTCCGCCGCGCCGGCCCCCGCCGATCCTCGCACTACGCCCTACTACCTGGAGACCGAAATCATCAGCCCGTACATCACGCTCCGGCCGGGCGAAGAAGGTTCGTTTGAGACGGAGTGGTTCGCGGCACGCAGCCCACGACCGGTCGTGCACGTGACCGACGCCGGCGTGACCAGCGCGCCCCTCAGCGTGCGCCGGGAAGGCGGCGCTGTGCGTCTCGCTGGCACGTTCGGCGTCTTCTACCCGGGAACGGTGACAATTTCCCTCAAGGGCGGGGGCGGCGAGGAGTTGAAAGTGATTCCCATGGGGCAGGTCGCGCCGGACGAAATCCTCAAGATCGATCAGGCCCTCGAGATTCCGCCCGCCACGCGCCGCATCAGCCTGGAACTGCGCGACGCGCAGGGCCGCGATCGCGGCGAGCTGGCAAACCTCGTCGTCGAGCGCGAGTAAGCGTCACGCCAACTCTTCAGCCCTGCGCCTTCTTGAGCGCGCTGGTGAAGATCTCCTTCAGCCGCCGCGCCACGATTCTTTCCTCGCCGGGCTTCATCATGAAGGGCGTTATGCTGAGGCTTTGAGAAGATTCTCCCTCCAGGCAGATGATGCTGGGGTCGCCGTCTTCCAATAGCTTCACGCACTCGGCTTGCGTCAGCCCAAAGGCTTTCTCGTCCCACTGGAAATAAAGGTGCGGAACGTGGTTCGCCACTTCCGGTACGTGCCGGCCCATGTGCACGCCGGGCACGGTCGCAACCACCTTCTCGACGCTCGCGAGCCGCGCCTCCCAGTCCTTCCACTCGGCGGCATGATCGATCGTCCAGTAACGTTCCAGCGCCGCGAACATCCCGCAGATTTCTTCCTTGCCCACCTTGCACGGCCGGCCGAGGGTGTCCTCGTGAGGATTGTTGTTGAGCAACGCCGCGTCGATCAAATCTTTCCGCCCAATCATCAGCCCCGCACACTGCGGCCCGCGCAGGCCCTTGCCGCCGCTGAAGGTGACGAGGTCGAAACCCATCTTGACGTATTCGTTGAGGTGCTCCTTGGGGGGTACGTCGGCGGCCGCGTCGTTGAACGTGGGCACGCCGTGGCGCTTGCCGATTTCGATGAATTGCGCGAGCCCGACTTTGCCCTGGTTCTGCGCGCCGTTCAGGAAATACATCATCGCCGTCTTTTCGCTGATGGCGTTTTCCATCTCCTCGGCGGTTTCCACCACCACGAGCTTCACGCCCACGTTGCGGATGGCGTGGTCGAAGGCGTTGCGATGAGTCTTCTGGATGATGACTTCGCTTTTCATGCCGGCGACGTCTGGCAGGCGCTGGATCTTCTCGGGATCCTTGCCCGCGACGCACGCTGCCGTGCCCAGCATGATGGCGCCCGCGGCGCCGGAGGTCACCATGGCCGCCTCGACCCCCAGCATCTCGGCGATCTTCTTCCCCACCGCCGCCTGCAGATCCAGGAGGAAGACGTAGTGCTGTGCGGCCTCTTCCATCGCCCGCGTCACTTCCGGCGGAACCAGCGATCCTGTCAGGTAAGTGTAAGTTCCCTTGGCGTTGATGCGCGTCCGCACGCCGAGGCGCGCATAAATGTCCGGCGCCTTGGCCGCCGCGCTCTTCTTCGCCTCCGCGGCGGCGGAGATCTGCGGCAGGCGCAGGCTCCCCAATGCCGCCGCCACCGGGCCGCCAGCGAGAAGTTTCCGTCGTGTGGTTTGCCAGTTGAAGACTGCCATGCTCAGTTTCCTTTCGGAGAGGAGTGCGTGTGCCCCGCCACAGACGAGGGCTTCGGGGAAACGGCCGGGGAGGCGCCCGGCGCCGGACAAGCCGCCTCGGGTTCGTCCACGTAAGTTGCCCCCTGATACTTCAAGTCCTGCATGAGTCCAATCTCGGAAGTGTAGTAGCCGTCCACTGTGGCTTCCTTGGCGAGCACGAAGAACCGCTCGACCGCCGTGGCCGGCGATTCCTCCCGTTCGGCGAGTTGCTGCAGTAATTCTCGCTGCGCAGAGCCCGCCAACTCAAGGAATTTCTTACCACGCGCCTGGCGGCTCGCTTCATCCAGGGCCGCGATTCCCTCCCGCCAGCGCCCCTGAACCTCGGCCGATGAATTCGCCACGAGAAAGTCAATCCAGTCCTGCACGCCCGCCGCGCGCGCTCCCGGCGAAACTTCGTCGCTGGGAATAATCAAGTCCGCAACGGTGGCGACGATCTCCTTTTCCTCGGCCGCGAAGATGTGAGCGACCGGGGCATCGGAGGCGCCGACCGCCAGCGCAGGCCGTCCCGTCGCCGGGGAGCCCGTCGCAGCCCGCAGCACGTGCGCCCGGGCGAGCGTCGCCGCCGCCACCGCGCCCGTCAGGCGCTTCAGCACTTCACGCCGGGTTGGAGTCTCGCGGCTGCTCAAAGGTTCTCTAAACCTCACCTTTCCGCAGAGCTTCCGCCAGGTGATGCGCGGCACGCATTGCCACGGTGATGACCGTCAGCGTGGGATTCTTCTCCGCATAGGAAGTGAACGAGGCGCCGTCGAGAATCCACAGGTTCTTGAGGTCGTGCGCGCGGTTGGAAGAATTGACGACAGAAGTGCGCGGATCGTCGCCCATGCGCGCCAGGCCGACGAGGTTCTCGCCGTCGAAGACCGGCCGCGGAGTTTCCTGCGGCGCGAGGCGCACGCCCCCGGACACTTCCAGCAGTGTTTGGCATTTTTCCAACATATCGCGCGCCATGGCCAATTCGTTCGAGTGAAACCGGAAATGAAAGCGCGGCAGCGGCAAGCCGAACTCGTCCTTCTCGCTGGGGTCGAGGTCCACATAGTTGTCGGGGTGCGCCAGGATCTCTCCCGCCGCGCCGATATAAACCAGCGCCGGATAAACTCCCCGCACGCGCTTCTTAAACTCCACGCCCATGCCGCGCAGGGCGCGCAACAGGCCGGGAATCTGCGGCCGTTCCGCTCCCACGTACAGGCCGTAGCCGCGCGCGAAATGGAAGTTGTTCTTCTCGTAGTAGAGGTTGGCGATGGCACCGTGCGTGCCGGTGCCGTCGTCGTTGACGACGCGCCCGCCCACCATCGATTCGAGATAGCCGAAAATGCCCAAGCCCATTTCGCTGACCAGGTTCTTGCCCACCCAGCCGCTGCTGTTGGCGAGCCCCTGCGGGAAGCGACGCGACTTCGACATCAGCAGAATCCGCAAGTCCTCGACCGAGCCGCAAGCGAGCGCAATGACACGCCCCCGCACGCGGTATTCCTGCCGGGTCGGAGCGTCAATGCAAATCACCGAGCGGACGCGCTCACCGTTCTCATCGAGCTCGATCTCGCGCACCACGGCGCCCGTGGCGAGCACCAGCTTGCCGGTGCGCAGCGCGGCGGGGACGGCGGAATTCGCGGACGTGTATTTCGCGTCCACATCGCAACCACGCATGCAGTGGCCGCAATAATGGCACACGGGCCGCCCGCCGTGCGGCTCGGTGTTGATCGCCTTGCGCACCGGAAACATCCGGTACTGCGGGCCGAGTTTTTCGAGGCACGCTTTCTGGATGATTCGCTCGCCGCAGCGCAGTGCGATGGGCTTCAAGTAGTGGCCATCGGGAACGGCCGCAATCCCCTCGCGCGTTCCGCAGACGCCCATGAAGCGTTCCGCCTGGTCATAGAAGGGCGCAAGCTCCTGGTAGGTGATTGGCCAGTCGTCGCCCGCCGTACGCCCCTGGAAATCGCGTTCGCCCATGCGCCAGGAGAAGGCGTCCCAGAGGAGCGTTTTGCCGCCCACGCCGGGCAGGAGCGCGTAGTCGATCTCTTCCCCGCCCAGGTCGCTCGTCGAGGGGTGCTGCGAAAAGAGGAAGCCTGTGAAGTCGTTCGTCCCGTGACCCTCCCGGAAGCCCCGATAGGGAAGCTGATAGGGCGGCGTGTGGGTGCGAAAGCGCGAGGGAGAAACCCATTCGCCGCGCTCCAGCACCACGACGCGCAGGCCCATTTCAGTCAGTTCCTTTGCCGCGATGCCACCCGCCGCGCCCGAGCCCACAATGCAGACGTCGAAAATCTCGCGGTCGAGCAGCGGCGGCAGATTGGGAGCGACGATAGCCATGAGATGGGAGTTCCCTGCGGTTATTATACGCCGGCACCTCGGCGCAGGGGCACGTTATACGCGGCCGCAAGGTCTGTCATGCCGTGCCCTGCTTTGACTCATCTTGTTCGAGTAGCGCCGTGCTTCAGAGTGTGTGCGATAACCAGATTTCGGGCGCTATAGGGGCGGTCTCCGACCGCCGAAGTCATTGAAAAGATGGAGCCGGCGATGAGGACATCGCCGCTACAGTTAGGTTATCACACAGACTCTTCAGCCCGGCATTGGGCGTCCTGAAGGGGTGGCGTCAAGTTCTTTGTGTAAAAAGTTCGAGGGTGCGGGTGCGCCAGTCTTCATTAAAGCGGTGGAAGATGGCATAGATGATCCGGTCGACGCTCTGGACATTGGTAAAGACCACCATGGGC
>Ga0315282_10003187_pt1 | contig 29540 bp, 19 predicted proteins | sample YL17G07_20_MG_FD_203693 | JGI IMG/M metagenome (GOLD analysis project Ga0315282, IMG submission 203693) | Sediment microbial communities from Yellowstone Lake, YNP, Wyoming, USA - YL17G07_20 | ecosystem: Environmental > Aquatic > Freshwater > Lake > Sediment | place: USA: Wyoming | collected... | reverse complement strand
TGCTGTCGCCCGCACCCGATTGGGCCGCCATGCGTGCCCTTCTGCCTGCTTTGCCCGCCATCAGGCTGAGGGTTGGGGCGGTAGCGCCTACCGTCAGGAGGAAGTCCCGCCGTGCGAGTTCCAATCTGCTCTTGCTACCCATGAATAAATCCTCCTTGGACTAAACCGCCTAACGGTTTAGTCCAATACCCTTTAATGGTAGCCTGCTATATAGCCTTTGAAATCGATAGATTCCGGATTGGGATTGCGGTATGTGATCGGCTTTGGGTCGAGCCATCTCACCACCTTATCTTTGATCGAATATGCAAAGAAGTGGTTCCCGCGCGGGTTGTAGTGGCCGATGAAGTAGAATTTCATGTATTCATCGAAAGGCACGCTGTACTTCTTGAAATCCCGAAGATGGACCTCGTTCATGTCAAAATAATCAAACTTTTCTTTCACGAGGTAATCCACGATCTCCTGGTCGTATCGGGTGCCACTTTTCAGCATTTCGGTCATAGCGCGGTAAGGGTCAAAAAGGACTACCAGCAACTTCTTCCCGTTCTGAATAGCGAATTCCCGGGCCTTTCCCAAAATGAATAGCGTGGCGCGTAGCGAGCACTTGTCGAGCAACTCACCCACCTGTTGCTCGATGGCCGTTTTCCGAGTCCAATCCAGGGGATAGTTCAGGCATACTGCCAGCTTGCTGATTCGTTCCTGGTCAAGGTCCCGGATGTACCTTAACTTGAATGCGTACAACTGAAGGGCTAAGTCGTCTTTGAGGTGGTCCACCATGAATTGCGCGTCGGTCATGCGATACAGCGCCGATGGGGTCGAAAGCGGGTTCTCCTTCTCAACAAAGCGCCCGGTCTCGAGATCCATTTCCACGTTCGCCCAAAAATTGCCGTGGAACATGCTTCCGCTTGGGTTCTTCCAGCCAAAGTGCGAGAGGGCGTGGCGGCAGCGCAGCAGGCTCCGGATGTGATCGTCGCCCCAGATATAGAAAATGAGGTGGTTCGCTGGGTGACTGGTTCGTTCTTCCCTCAGCATTCTCCGGTAGGCCTGATAGACTCCGTACCCGCCCACCCCGAAGTTCCGGATGGGCTCGCCTAAGTGAGCCGCCAGGTACTCTTGCCAAGTCTCGCCGTCGCTCACCTGATGGCATTGAGTGAAGCTGTCACCGTAGGTATTGATGCGGCATTTCCTGCCGGCATACATAAACGAGGTACGCGCGCCATTGGCTTGGACGGTGGAAATAGTCGCGCTGCCATCCATCCCATCGGACGGCATATAATTCCCCAAGATGTAACCCAGTTCCGGATCAAACTGCGCCCAACTGGGACCGCGCAGAAATCGGTCGATCACCTCCCGCGGGACGGCGCTCCCTTTCAGAAATTCTTCGAAGGTAAGTGTGGCCGGGACTCCCGGAGCGCTCGCGTTGGTCAGGAGCGGAGCAGTAGCGACGACCGTTTTGATAAAGTCACGCCGTCTCATTTCTTCCTCCTTGGTCTCAGACCCCGACTCAGCGCCGGAGAGCTTAATCGAGTTGCCGGTGGCGGTTTTTCATCATCCATTCCACACCAGAACGCCACCAGTCGCCCAAGGGACCTTTCAGCGAGTTCTGCGGCCACACGGGCTTTCCAGACTTCAGGGTGAGGGTCGAAATCAGAATGTCCTCTCCGAAAATCGAGGCCTCCTTGACGACGTTCCCATCACTGGCAATTATCCGACTCTGGCCGTGCGAGCCGGTGAGATCTTGATTGGCCGGTACGTTGGCCATCACCACAAAAACCCCATTTTCTACCGCCCTGGCCATCATCTGGGCTCGGTAGGGGGCGATCTTGAATTCGTCTTTCAGTGAAAATGCCGCGCTGATGTGGTAGTCGATCAGCGCCCCTTCCATGGCCGGCAGGCGGACCAGTTCCGGATAGCGTGCATCGTGGCATATCGTAACCGTTGAAGGAACCCCCTCCAGTTCAAAATAGGCGATATGGTTGCCCGGCACGGCCCACTTCTCGCCAGCCAGATAGATCTTGCCGTATCGCTCGACCAACTCTCCCCGTGAATTCAAGACGGTCGCTCCGTCGTAGGCATGGCCGTTCACCTTATACACGCTCCCGAAGACTACAGCGATTTTTTTGTCACGGCACGTTTCCCGCAGGCGTTCTTCGGCGGCGGCAATGTCCTTTTCAGGGATCGGCACCGTCGGGCCCATGTAGTAGCCTGTCAGTGCGCACTCGGGAAAAACTGCCACCTGAACGCCCTCTGTGGCAAGTTGATTCAGAAGGTCAGTCATTCGTTTACAGTTGGCGCCAACGTCGAGCGAGGAACGAAATTGAATCGCCGCAACTTTCAACTCGGGTGCCGAGGTCTGCCCCTGGGCGGCCAAAACACATGTCAGACCAATTGCGATCAATGCCAAAACCCTGGGGCTCCGCAAGCACAAATCCAGTGCACGCGTCCGATAAATCATGGTGATTCCCCTTTGCTCTCGCGCGCCGGCCTTTCCCTCCCTGGACGGCACGGCGACGCCTCCTTCGCGAGGTCCGGCCCGGGTATGACCGGCGGTTTTTCCATAAGATGAAGCGTTGCCCAATTCCTCCGGGTGGCTGAAAAAACCGATCTAATCGCCACAGGGCACTAGGTCCAGGCGAGCTTGCCACAGGAAAGGATCTAATTCGAGCGCCCGGCGCAGACTGCCGCATCCTTCTTTCTTTTGGTCTTGGTAGCGATGGGCGAGGCCCGCAAGATAGAAATCCTGGGCACTGGCCGTCTCCGCGGCGGGCGCTTGTACGAGTCCAGTAAGAATTTTCGTTGCTTCCGCGGACCGGCCCAGACAGTCCAGGGCGAGGGCTTGGAAGACCCGGGCGGAGCCGGTGGCCGGAGTCATATCCCCCACCGCCTCCTGCCAAGCAGCACGCGCTTCCTCGGGCTTATGTTCGGCCTGCAACGCTTCGCCCAGCCAGTAAAGGGCTTCCTGGTCATTGGGCTTATCGCGCTTGCCAATATTGAAGTTCGAAGGATATTCCAGAGCGCGCCGGAAGGCCGCCTCGGCGCTGGCGGCATCGCCTGCCTTGAGCTTTTCCTGGCCCTTTTCCAGGTTGGCGCGGACGAATACCTGACGCACGATGAGTTCATGCTCACCAGGCGAGAAGCGGTGATTCATCAGCGCCGCAATTGCGTCATCGTATTGCCTTTGCTGAATCAGGAGCAGGGCGCGCCGGACGCGCAGGGTGTCGCGGCTCAGCACCTGCAGAGGAGCCCCCGCAAACCGTCTGCGCCGGGCTTCCAAGTCACCCAATTGGAAGTAGATTTGGTCGAGGTCCAGGTAAAGAGTGTAATCGTTCGGCGCCAACCGGATGGCCTGTTCGTACTGGCCAGCGGCGGCCGGCAGGTCATTCTTAACCCGCCAGTCGTAAAGGCCGAGATTGCGTCGCAGCACAGAATAATGGAAGCCGACTCCCAACGCTTGCTGCCACAGGGCCGCCGCCTCATCATAGTGGCCACGGAAAAACAGGAAGTTCCCCAGATAATAAGGTGCGTGGGAATCGGCAGGGTATTTCTGGCACACCTCCTTCAGCACGGCCGCGTCCTCAAGGCGGCGTGGGAAAACGTACACATAGGGCGCCGCCGCCCCCTGGGCGGCGAATTGATCGGCGGCCGCCATCCGCCCTTGCCGGCGGGCATTCGAAGCGAGGTAGTAATAAACCAGCGGCGAGACGCTGCGCGGAGGCAGTGTTCGCAAGGCTGCCTCGAGCACGGCATTGGAGGAGTCCAGATCGCCGATCGCTCGGTACCACGCCGCAACTTCGAGGTAGTTCTGAGCGTCGGCGGTCAGATGTTGCTGCCAGCGTTTCCAGGTCTCCGCCGCTCCCGGCCCGCCTTGCAGGCTCTTCAGACGCCAAGCTTCGGCAAGGGAGAAGGGGAAGAGTTCAGTATGCTTCAGATCCACGCTAATCTCTCGCGCCGCATCCTCGGTTTTCCCCTCAAGCCTCAGCGCCGCCGCTAAATCTGCGCGCGCGAGGGCGTCGCCGGGGTTGCGACGCAGAGCGCATTCGAGCAAGGCCACCGCGCGCTCGTAGCGCTGTTGCCGAAGCGCCATCTCCCCCAGTTGCGCGTAGGCCGGCCCCGGAGGGCCGCCAAAATGGATGGCAGCCCAGAAGCCATCCTCGGCTGCCGACCAGTGCTCCGCGCCGCGGTTGATCACCCCCGATGCGTACCAGACCGTCGGATCGCTGTCCGTACGGGCAAGCGCCTGCTGGAGGAGGGATTCCGCCGCTGGAAAGTCGGACGCCCCATACTGACGCCAGGCCTGCTTGAGGAGCGCCGGGATGTATGAGGGATCTCGCTCTAGGACCATCTTATAGATTCGCGCGCCCCCCAGGCTGTCGTGAGCCTTTTCCAGTTCTTCACCGTAAAGGAAGAGTTCTTGGGTGGTCATGTGGCTGGGTGGCTTGGGTGGAGGTTCGGGTAGGCCCGAAGTCGGAACAAAGTCGGGGTTGCCATCGATGGGGTCTGCCGCCGACCAATGAAGTATGTGCGTCCCCTCGGCCGATTCAACTTCGACGGCAAGCTCCTTCCGGGCAGTCTCCAGGTCGGCCACAGCAATTGAGAATCGCTGGGGCTGGAGCGGTTTGAGACTGACAGGGCCAAGCTCCCGCAAGGTCTGCGGCCCGATCTTCACACGCACCCGGAGGTCCCGCAATGGGGCCACAGGACAAAGGGCGACCACCGCGTGTTGGGGTTCGTTTTTCGAGGCCGGGACAAAAATCACATTCAGCGCAACATCCCGGGTGGCTTCCGCGAACCCTCCTTCCAGACCGCGCACAGGGTACCAGTACTCCGTCCACGACTCGGCGCGGCGTGGAGGCATGAAATCGTAATTGAGTTGGGTTTGGTAACGGCCGCTCTGAATCTCCGCGTAAGGACCGTCGTCATCAGTGAGGAGGCGTGTCCACACCAAGCCACTGTCCGCCACCCCCCAGGAGAAATACTTCTTGCCAGGCACTTCACGAAAGTCGGCTACATGCGCCACACCATAATCGCTGGTGTGATAATAGGCTCCGAAAAAATCGCGGTGCACGTCACGACCGAAGAGTTCGTAGGAGTGTGTTACGTTTTTGTACCAACTGTAGTCCGTTCCATCATAAACGGGATAACTCTGCCCGCGCTGCCGCGACACGCGGCTCATTTCTCTCGCTGGTATCACGAATTGCAAGTCATCGGTGGCCCGGACTGACGCGTTCGCCCAGTACCAGTAAATGTTCGTAGTCGGCGTCGCATTGAACAGCGTGACGCCCTGCTCCAACCGTGCCTCGTCCGGGTGCAAAGTCAGGCTCGCCTGCCAGTACATCCCGGTTACCTGGTCCACGTTGCCCACCACCACGCTGGCGCTGCCGTCCGGGTTTTGCCGGGTGAGTGAATACACCGGCGACACCGTGGTCACCGTGTGGCCATCGGGGAAATTAAGCTCAACACCGCCGGAAATCCAGGCTCCGCGCAGGGCCAGGGGCGAGTACTTGACCACGTTATTGCGATAGAACACTTCCCGGCCGCTCACTTTGTCATAAAGGGAGTAAATTCTTCCGTCCATGCCAGGCAGAATGGTGGCCTTCAAGTAATCATTTTCGAGGAAGAAGGCCCGGTAATTCTGGACCTCCCGCCGCTGCGTCAGATCCAGGAGGCGCGTGTATGGATAAATGTGTGGCCAGGAGCTGAACAGGAAAGGTGGGTTGGGGTCTTCCTCCCCCAGGGCGTAAGTGGGCAACGGCAGCGTTCCCTCCCAGACACGCGTGGCTTGCCCTCGCAGGCTAACCGAACTCAACGCCATGAAGAGACAGGTCCAAAGCACGCATCGGCTTAGGCGATTCATTGGACCCCCGTACCTGGCGAGACTCAATATGAACCTCTTGCGTTCACGACCATTGCAAGGGCTTGCCATCGTTTCGCTCAAGATTCCGAACACGGGATTACTATCTCCTAGACACCCTGCGGTGGTGTCGTCTCCGCCGCCAGCGCTTGCTCCATCCGCTGAACGTCCCGCTTAACAAAGCCCAGGATGCCGGTCAGCAGCAGAGCCCCCGCCAACACGTAACCTACCGCCGCCAGCGAGATCGCCAGGCTTAGGCTCTCCCGCTGCGCGATGTAGCCAATCACCACGGGAGCTGTGCCTGCTCCCGCCAGCCATCCCATCATGTTCATAAAGCCTGCGGCCGTGCCCCGCGCCTCGGGCCGTACCACATCGAAGACGGAAGCAAAAATGTTGGCATCGTAAATCCCGATGAAAAACCCCCAAATGGTTAAAGAAACCACTAGCCAACCGACTGACTGCGTCATCCCGCACCAGACGACAAAGGGCGCGCTACACAAAACTCCAATGGCTTGCACGATCATTCGTCCACCGGGCGTGTGGCGGCGCAAGACGTCGGCCAGCCACCCTCCCAAGGGTGACCCTACCATGCAGGCGAGTTGCACAGGAATCGTGGCTGTAAGCCCCGCCATCGCCAAGCCCATATGAAACTTATCGTAGAGAAACTTCGGCATCCAGGAGAACAACACCATCACTACGAAGTTGTCACACATGAAAGCGGCCATGAGAAACAGCACGGTGGGCGTTCCCCAGATCACTCGCAGGAACTGCGGCAAAGGCATCTTGGGCATCACTGCCACTCGGCTCGTCGCTCCAAGATCGGCCAAGTCAGCAGCCCCCCGTGAAGGCTCTTGCAGGAATCTTTGCAGGATGATGCCGAGCACGATGCCCAGGCCGCCAAAGGTTATAAAAGGCATCCGCCACCCAAAATATTGGCCAAGGATTCCTCCACAGAACCCCCCTGCGATCGTTCCCGCATAGACGCTGGTCTGGTGGAACCCCATAGCTCGCGAGCGGGTGGTCCGGCCGTGATAGTCACTGATCATCGACATCGCAGACGGGAAATAGAAGGTTTCTCCTAAGCCTTCGGCGGCGCGGAAGAGGAGCAAGTGGCGCAAATTCTGGGAGGCTGCCGTGGCCGCACAAATGACACTCCAAATGTGCAGCCCCCCCAGCACGGCGGTCTTGCGCCGAACGCGGTCCACGATGTTTCCGGCGAACGGCGCACACAGGCCGTAAACCCAGGCAAAAGAAGAACCCAGCAGGCCCAATTCCACCGGATTGAGATGCATTTCTCGTTCGAGAAGAGGAAAGACGGAGAAGATCGCTTGGCGGTCGGCGTAATTAAAGAGGGCCACCCACCAGAGCATAGCGACTACGTACCATTTGTAGCGGGAGCTCATAAGAGGCAATTACGAAACCGAGGCGCGCGCCCATGGAGCGGGAATGCCTCTCTCCGCACCCGGGACCTGTGCCCCCAAGCGTTTGACCGCTTCCAGCATTTTGTGGCGGTCCACGGACTGAATCTCATCGGCAATCCATTCCCGCATCCGGCGACCTTCAGCGGTCTCTTGCGGCGCCGGAATGAAATCCAGATGGATTTGCAGGGCGCTTTCCAGCGCTGACGCCATGAGGGGCCAGGCCACGCCGATGTCCGCCGTCAAAGGGATGCTCCCTTCCAGCCGGGCGAAGCCGGACATCTCCATTCGAAATGGAATCCCCGTCAGCTTGGTTTTGGGGAGGCCGCGATCGACAGCCCGCTGCACTTCGGCAGAATCGCGCTCCTGGCGCCAAGCCAGTTCGAGATTGGGGTCGAGGTCGATGCGGATCAGGGTCTTCCCCTCCAGACTATAAACGGGCGTTTGACGCCAAGCCGCCCAAATTCCGTGGCCCGTGTAGGTTTCGAAAGGTCCGTCGTGAATCTCCTGAGACAGAGCAATGGCGGATTCGACAATGACCTCCGCGCCTGCGAGCAGGTCGGCCACCAACCGACACCGACGCGAGAGACTTATGGCGTCTCCGACAGCTATTCCGACGGCGCCGGCGCCGATCAGTTGCGGTACCGACACAATCACGGGTACTTCCCGCTCAGCGGCAGCGCCGATCATGGTGCGACGGTCCGCGCCCAGCCCAACGACGTGCTCGAATGTGGTCCCGTGCTGCTTCGCCAAGTCCTCTGCTTCGCAAGCCAGGCGCTCCGTGCGCAGCCCCATGGGCCACGCCATGTTGCCCGCCGCCTTGATGATGATATCACCCGGGATCTCCTGGGCCCGTTCGTAGAGATCCCAGCCCTCGGATATCTCACTCTGCAAAGCCGCACGTTGCGAGGCAGACAGGCAGGTGAACTCAAAAATCCTCCCGCGGGGAAGGATGTGCCAAGGCAATCCCAGGTCATTTTCCTCGCTGACCTTGACCCGCTTGACACGATCCAAAGTCCCCGCCATCTCATGTCCCACTACGGCAGAGCTGGTGATCACACCATCGACAATGCCTTTATGGATAAGTTCAGCAAGAAGTGTGGTCACACCCTCATGCAAGTTGGGTCCACTGCCTGTAACCACCACGACTCGGCCACCCTTTTGCTTGGCTTCGACAATCTTCCTGACCGCGAGGTCTAACTTTTCCCTCTGCGGTACAGGGAGGGATACCTGAAGATTCCGGATGAACTCATGGTCGGGCTTCACTCACACACCTCATTTCTGGTCCGGCGGCCATGATTTGCCGGGCGCGCGCCAGGTCCTGCGGGGTGTCCACAGAAAGATAAGGACAGGTGCAACAAGTCTGGACGACGTGAATGGGAATTTCATTTTCAAGAAGACGAAGCTGTTCCAATCCCTCGACGATTTCGAGTGGACTGGGCGAGAGCCGCGTGAACCTCATTAAAATGTCCTTGGTATAAGCATAAATGCCAATATGTTCATACACCCTAATCCCTTGGGCACAGCTCCTTGGAAACGGAATTAGAGAGCGCGAGAAATAGAGAGCTTTCCCCGCCAGGTTCCATACCACCTTTACCACCGCCGGGTCTCCATAAGCGGCTTCCTCCGAGATCCTCCGCGCCACAGTCACTACTCCCGCGAAGGGATCCACCTTTAGAGGTTGAATACACTCATTGATGAGAATCGGGTCGATGAGAGGTTCATCGCCCTGAATGTTCACCACTACGTCTACGTCCAAACTCCGGACGACCTCCGCGACGCGGTCGCTTCCCGTTGAATGTTCGGGACTGGTCATTACGGCTTTTCCCCCAAAGCCTTCAACCGCGCGCGCAATCCTTGCATCATCGGTGGCCACTATGACTTCCCCCAGGGAAGATGCTGATCGAGCACGTTCGTAAACGTGCTGGATCATAGGCTTGCCACAAATATCCACGAGGGGTTTGCCCTCAAGCCGGGTGGATTTGAATCTTGCGGGAATCACGCCCAAGATCTGCATCGCTCCTCCCCGCGTCGGTTCGAACTTCTCAGCGAAGATCGCTGGTTTTCAGCACGACGTGCTTGATTCGCTTTCGCTTCCAGGTATAAGTGATGTGCAACTTGCCATCCGCTGATTGAATAATCGCCGGATACGAAAACTCGCCGGGGCCATCCTCAAGGACCAGCGGGGCCCCCCATGTCTGCCCGTCATCGCTGGAAAGAGCGAGGTTGAGGGGGCTCCGTGCGGTCTGGCTGTGGTTATACACTAGGGCGACGCGCCCGTCTCGCATTTTGACCGCATCGATCCCACTGTCGGGATTAGGAAGAGGCGTCGCCCGCGCTGGAGTCCACGTTTTCCCACCGTCCGACGAGGTAGATTCGCAGATGAACCCGATCTTCCGGGTTGCGCGTAGCAGCATCCTGATTTCACCCGACGCAGCAACCCATAGGGTGGGCTGGATGACCCCATAAGGCTCACCTGGGTAGACAATTGGACCATGAATCGTCCAACTCTTCCCGCCATCTTCACTTCGTTCAACCCACGAGGCCCAGCTCCAATAAGGTTCCTCTTGAGTTTCGGGCCGTCTCATTCCCGCCTCCCGCGATGTTCCGCATAGAATGGTCCCATCCGGGAGAAGTATAGGTTTGTTCTTAATGGGACCGAGCAGACCGGCAGGCAAATAGTGCACGGCACCCCAGTTTCTCCCCCCATCGTCCGACGTCCGGCAGGCACCCACCCAGGACTCCTCATCAGGGCCCACTTTGAAAAAAAGCCATACGCGGTTAGCAGCGTCGCGGAACAGGACGGGATTCCAGCAGGGAACCTCGGTAAAGGCCGTCATCGCCTGAGGAGGAGACCAAGTGCCCCCCACCAGCTTGCGGGAAAGCCAAATTTGCACACTGTTATCACCTTCTTGTTGACCTCCAAACCAGGCGGCCAAAAGCTCGCCGCTTGGCAAGTCGAGGACGGTCGAGGCGTGAGATTCCCGGAAGGGAGCTGTCTCAAAGATGAATTCCGCTACCGCACTCTTGAGGTGGGAGTCGCCCGCGGATACTTGGGATGATGTCAGCAACAGAAAAAGAGGGGCATGGAAGACCATTGCCACAATCGTCGCCGTTCCCAGTTTCATGGTCATGCTCTCTGAAGCATGTTCCCGGTCCCTGGGGCCCTCGGATTTCTCGCGGTGTCCGGGTACGCTCGGGTAACCACCGGGATAACAGACTCCGGTACTCAGTGGTGCCACATTCCGCGAAATGAACAGGCAACAGCACATGTAGGGGGGGCACTAGCCCGCGGGGCGTTTCTTCAGAATACGCCGTCTCGCGACCCCCATTCACTCGGAGAGGACGTTATCAGAGTTTGTGCACTAGGGCAAGCATAAAATGGAACTATATTCCATATTAGAATACTGTCGGAAAACCATCGGAAAGCGTTCCTCCATGCGATTGAGGTAAGGAGAATGCACACTGATTACGGGCGCCTTGCACGGGCTACCGTATTCGTCCAACTACTGCACCTAACCGGCCAGCGCGGAGATACGCCATGGGGGATGAAAAATCGTGCTGCAACATAGCCTGATGAATACGGGTGCCGACCACAGGTCGTTGATGGTGAGATGGGCAGACGAGCAAACCATCGAGGGAACCTAGGTGAATCGCAAGCTGGCCAACGTGCACGTTGGATCTCCGATTCGTACTCACTTTGGAATTTCGTGTGGGTAGGTGCGATTTTTCTAGAGGGGCAAGCGTCCATTCGACGAAGTTCGGCCCCGACGAGGCGTGCCACCTATTCTCAAAGGCTTGTGTTGGCTAGGCCCAAGTTGATCTTTCAGCAGCTAATAGACTGATTTTATGAGGGTTACGGCGTTGTTAGTGTCACTAGGAAATCCACGTTGGCACGTCCTATTCAAACACAGACCATGGTAGAAAAGCAGGGAGTCAATTCCTTATAAAATGAAACGATGTTCCAAAAATGTCTTGACATGCTCAGTTGCTTCTGGTAATTGTCCAGGAGAGGTAGCGTGAGGGCTCGAGATAGCGCGGGGACCGAACAGAAACGGGTTCTTCCCCCTCTGGCCGTGAGTTCTTGTGAATGTCAGACGCGCTGGTGAGAAATTTACCCGCTATCTCGATGCGCTCACAACAAATTATTACTCCTAGAAAGGCATTCGGGTCTGTTGAAGTGAGCGTGCCACTCGGCAGGACTTCCGCAGGGTCCCGGAGGTCGCGACACGCCGGGGGCATCTGAAGATGATTCGGAGAAAGGAGGAGATATGTCAAGTAAACAAGTTTCGAGTTTCGTCAAGACGATTCTGGGGACATGCTTACTAATGTTTGCCATCACTTTGGCAGGTTACGGCCAGACTGTCTCTGGCAGCCTCGTGGGAACGGTGAAAGACAGCTCCGGTGGAGTCATTCCGAATGCCAAAGTAACGATCGTCAATCAGGCGACCAATGTAACACAACATATCGCCACGAACAGCCTTGGTGATTTCGAGATTCCGTTCCTCCCTCCCGGTACCTACACGGTGCGCGTCGACTTCACGGGGTTCCAAACTTTGCTGCGCGAAGGCATAGTCCTACGGATGGGAGACGTCCTGCGCGTGGACGCCACTTTGCAACCGGGCAAAGTGGGGCAGGAGGTAACTGTCACAGGCTTGGCCCCCCTGTTACAAACCGAAAACGCTTCCACGGGGCAGGTCATCGACAACGCCAGGATTCTAGACCTTCCGTTGGCCGGCCGCAACTTCCTGGAACTAACTCAGCTCAGCGCAGATGTAACTGGTGGCGCACATGGGACATACAACCGGCTTGAGAACGTTACCCTGGCCCAAAAGGGTGTGTCGCTTTCTGCACAAGGACAGCGCGATGACGCCACCTCGTTTCTATTGGATGGCGCAAATGTCCGCGGATCCTACCTGGGTAGCATCACCATTGTGCCTTCGATCGATTCGATACAGGAATTCAAGATGCAGACGACAGGTTATTCGGCACAGTATGGTACCAGCCCGGTGCAGTTGAACGTGGCCACCCGCTCCGGCTCCAACGCTATCCATGGCAGCGCGTATGATTTCGTCCGTAACACCGTTTTTAATGCCCGCGATCCTTTCGCCGTGGAAAGACTGCCTTACCATGAGAACCAGTTGGGAGGTACGATCGGAGGCCCGGTGTACTTTCCGAAGATCTACAATGGGAAGAACCGCACGTTCTTTTTCTTCTCCTACGAGAACACGCGAAATCCGGTAACCTCGGCAGCGCTTCCTTCCATGCCTCCGGCGGCGATGCGTAATGGAGATTTCTCGAGCCTCCTTCCCGGCACGGTCATTTACGACCCAACGACGTATAATGCCAGTCTCCCGGGAAACCACATGCTGCCCTTCTCGGGAAATATCATCCCTAAAGGTCGGCTCGACCCCAGTATGCAAGCGCTGCTGGCACAGTTGCCGCTGCCCACCCGGCCCGGCTTGGTCAACAACTATGATGGATACTCTCCGGCGAATATGTTCAGTACCGAATACCTGGCGCGGGTTGACCAGCGGATCAGCGACAAGGATAATCTTTATGTGCGTTGGGGTCTCACCAGTCCATCGCTTCTCGGTGAGGTTCCCGGCGCGGGCGGGAACCCTTTACAAGTCTCACAAACCAGCCAACGTGGGCAAAATCTTCTGGGTAGCTGGACCCACAGTCTCAGTCCCACAGTGTTCAACGAATTTCGCTATGGCTACAACCGCTCAACTTACCTCATCGGCCCTCAGAACGCCAAGGACTGGGGTCCGATTCTAAACATGGCAGGCTTGCCGCACATGCTTGGAGCTCCCTTGGTTACCACCGGCTTCGCCCTCGTGCGCGACCAAACGCCCGGCGGCTATACCCAGAGAATCGATCAGTTCTCCGATAACTTCCTGATCCACAAGGGGGCGCACAGCATCACCGCCGGGGCTGATATCCTGCACAAAGTAACCAATCCTACCCTGCCGCTCGGATTCACTACGACGCCGCCTTATGCCTGGCTTGTGAACGGCGGCAACTACACAAACTATCCCTTTTCCGATTACCTGCTGGGTCTGCCTTCTATCGGAGTTTACTTCAACCAAAAGGCAGGCTACCTGTCACCTCCCATGACCATTCAATACCCGGACTTCAACTTCTACGTGCAAGACGATTGGAAGGTCGCAAGAAAGTTGACGCTCAATCTAGGGCTCCGGTACGAACTGGTTCCTGTGCTGGCGGACCTCAACGGAGAAATGCGCAACTTTGATTTCCAGAAACTCCAGCTCACTCCCGTAGGGCAGGTAGGCAACAAGTACTTCAATGGAGCGCACAAGGACTTCGCACCTCGCTTCGGTTTTGCTTACCAAGTTGCTCCCAAGACGGTAATTCGGGGCGGCTATGGATGGTTCTATAGCCGGACCGTGGACCTTGGCCCCACGTCGCTCTCCCAGAACCCGCCCAACGCGCTATCGGCGTTCGTCTTTAACACCACGCCGACGCCCACTTACACCATCCATAACATGTTTGCTAACGTTCAGGCATCACCCAGCGCTGCGACCATCAATGCCATTAGCCCCACGTACACCATGACCCCCAGTACCCAAAGTTGGAGTTTTGACCTCGAGCGCCAGTTGAGCCCGACCGCCCTGTTGACTCTCGAGTACAAAGGCTCCCTCAGCACTCACTTGGATGGTTACACGGACCTCAACTCGCCAACCCCAGGCCCAGGCGACCTCGATCCCCGAAGACCCTATCAGGGCTTTCAGTCCATCATCACTCAGATGTCAGCCTTCACCGGCAACTACCACAGTGGGATGATTCGGCTTGAGAAGCGCATGAGCCGAGGCCTCACGTTCCTGGGCTCTTATGCCTGGAGCAAAGCCCTCGATCAGACTTACGGGACCGCCAGTGATGGTGGCGAGAGCGGCTCCATTGCCACCGTGATGGACCGCACCAATTTCCGCCGGGAGAAGGGGCCGTCCGGGATGGACATCCGTCACCGTGCCGTGTTCAGCTACATTTACCAATTTCCCTTTGGCCCCGGCAAACAGTTCGGAGGATCGGTGACGGGACCATTGGCCCGGTTGATTGAAGGCTGGTCATTCTCCGGGATCACCACCTTTGAGACCGGCCCTCCCATCACCATTCGTACCGACCGCGATCCGGCGAACACCGGCCAGACACAGCAGTATACGGACGTGATCGGCAACCCCAGAATCGTGCCGGGCGGACGCTCCGTCCTGAAATGGTTCAATACGGACGCTTTCGTCGTCCCAGTCACTCCCCCCTATCGATATGGGAATGCCGGGCGGGGATTGGTGAATGCGCCCGGAATCAACAATTGGAACTTGGCCCTGATGAAGGACACTTCCATTCACGAGCGCCTCAGGCTTCAGTTTCGAGCCGAGTTCTTCAACGCTTTTAATCACACGCAGTACGGAACGCCTGACTTTGACAAGGGGGACGAGAACTTCGGTGCGATCTCAAATTCATACGCGCCTCGAATCATTCAATTGGCAATGAAGTTGTTGTGGTAGTTCTCAGTCATTCCCCAGGCGTTCGACCATGGAATTCCCCACCGCGGGAGTAAGCGAGCAACGGGCTTACTCCCGCCTGGTTTGTTGAAATGATGAGAATGCCAAATATGCGCCTGTGCGCGGCCGCTTGGGCGGCTGCCTTGCTCCTACTTGTGCCGCTCGCCTACGGGCAGCAGGAATGGAAAACCTCCGTTCCCTTTACCTACCTGATCGACTACAGCCAGGGGCATGTCAACAGCCCCGAGTACATCAAGAAGATCGCCGAGGCTCCTCCCACGCTCATGCACGTCGGTGAAGACGTGGTGTTTAGCAGCGTGTATGGCACCAAGAAGGGCTTCGGCGGGCCGCAGGGGACGCGGACCAATCTCATCACCGCGGACGAGGCGCGCGCCAAGCTTACTGAATTGCAGAGCTATACGGGGCAAATGCACGCCGCCGGCGTGAAGTGGATCATCCCTTACATCAACAACCTTGCCATTCTGGGCGACTATGAAAAGCGGACAGGCTATTGGGAATTCTTTGATCACTGGGACCGTTTTGGCGAATTTGGCTTCGGGCCGCGCCCCGACAAGGACATCGTGACGGCTCAGATGTTCCACGGCTTTCCCCACCCCCGCCTCCCTAAAGGGAAGGACGCCCTGGATCCTAACTACCCTTACACGCGCTACGAACTGTGCGTGAACAATCCCATCTGGCGACATTACCTGATGAATGTCACCCGGGTCATTGCCCGGACGGGCATGGACGGTGTCTTTTCCGATGAGATGGATTTAACGGACTATTGCTCTTACGATCAGAGCAAGTTCCACGATTATCTTCGGCAGAAATATTCGGCCGCCGAAGTCCAAAAGTTATTCGGAAGCAGCGAGGTGGACTCAATCCACCTCGGCTATCCCGGCGAGGGAGCGCTATGGCACGAAACGCAGGCTTTCTGGTCCTGGAGCCTGGGTGATTACCTGCGCGACCTCCGCGCCGCGGGGCGCGAGGTCAATCCTAATTTCTTCGTGATGGCCAACCTGGGGCCCTTCGCGCACATTAACGGCGTTTACAAGCGCGTGAGTGGCGGCAAGGATCCACGCGAGTGGGCGCCTTACTGCCGCCTCATCATGTTTGAAGACATGCAGCGTCCCGGCCTGCTTGGACCAGGAGTTTTTTTCGATAACATCCTTCAGTACAAGCTCGCCTTTGGGATGCAGTTCGTGGGGGGGAGCCTTCTTTACTATTCGCAGGACGCCCCGGGCGTTGAACTCTCGATGGCCGAAGCGGCTGCGGGAGGCGGAGGAGCATTTATCGAAGGGGGCTACCGCGAGCCCGAGTCACGGAAGAAGTACCGGAGTTTTTTCGAAGCCCACCGGGACTTATTTGATGGGTATGAAAGCCAGGCGGACGTTGCTGTGGTTTTCGCTTACGACCAAGCCTACTGGGGAAACCCCGTCCACCTAGCCACTTTGTATCCACTCAGTCAATACTTGTCGGAGCATCACATTCTCTATGACATCATCCCTCCCTCCCAAGTCCGCAGCGCCCGCTTGAAGTCAAGATACAAAGTTGTGATTACTTCCGGTCTGTGGTATTTGCCCGACAATGTATTAGCGGAACTACGGAGCTTTGCGGCTCAAGGTGGCCTGTGGCTGGACATCGGAGGCTCCGGCGGATTCGATGAAAGCGGAGGAGTGCGGGCGGGAGTCAGCACGGCGCCGCGCTCTGAGCGGGTGGGCCGAGGGCTTATCTTGCGCCGGCATCGAATCGACGACGTCCTGCGATTGCCCCCGTTTGCGCTTTACTGGCTAAGCGAGAGTGAGGCGAACGACCTTAACGAAATTACGAAGCTCTATGAGGCCAGCCGCAAGCCGGAGTTTCCCTTTCCGTCGGCGCCAAAAGCGGAAGACTTGAAGACGCTCCTGGAAGCCAATACTCACACTTCCCTGTCCGTATTGTCACAAGAAGGCCTGCGCTGCAATGTCTGGCGCAAAGCAGGGCCAGACTATTCAGAAGTGATCACCGCCCATTTGGTCAATTACAACTGCCCGATTCCAACCAAGGCCGCGTTTGTGGGGGGGAACTACGAACTGGGGGGCCCGCCTGAAGAGTATGAACCGCGCGTCTTAGAAGACGTTTCGGCTCGCCTCCGGCTGGGCCCGGGCCGAGTCACGTCGGTCGTCGCTTACAGCCCGGACTCGCCGGAACCCGTCATCTTGAAGTTTCAGCAGACGGGGGATAGCGTCGGATTCAAGCTGCCACCGCTCCGCATATACCAGATCGTCAAGATCAAGTTGGCGCCAAATAAGGCGCATCCTTAAGGGCAAGCGCGGAGACGACCGCAGGCATTATCGTGATGAAACCTCGGTTCTTGCGAAAGGGTGCCACGCCGAAGGAGTGTGAGCTACGGGCGCTGGGTTGCCTGGGGTGTCTGGTCTTGGTACTGCTCTTGCCTCTGCTTTCGGAGGCGGAGGCCTTCGAAATCGAAAAGCGTCCAGCTTCTGACTCCGCCGGGTGGGGTACTGCCAATCATTACCGGCTGCGCGTGGAATCGGCCACGCCCCCCGCCACACCCATTCTCACTCAGGCTGAGTTGCCGCCCGAGTTCTCGCCAGATTCTCTTCGTGTGGTCGAGGCTCTGTCAGGCCGGGTTCTCCCTGCCAAAATGGAGTGGAGGCCACCAAAGGCGCGAATCGCCTGGCGCTCCATCGGGACTCGGACCTACTTCATCTATTTCGACCTGGGGCGGGAGGGCGAAACTAAGCGGCTTGTGGAGCCTGCCATGGTGGGGGCGGGGGACCGCGTATCCCACGGCCGCGCGGGGGTGCGCGCCAAGCTTAGTGTCGGCCTCTGGCCCCACCCCGTGGCGCTGGACTTCGATCGGGACGGAGCTACGGACGTGATCGTTGGCTGTCCTGATGTCGGTTACAGCGGCACGTATCTTTTTCGAAATATCGGCACTAACGCGAAACCGCTGTTTGACCGTCCCCTCTGGATTGGACCTCCCACCAGGGACCTGGTAGCCGCCGACTTCAACGGTGACGGCGCAGTGGACCTTGTCGTGAGCGGGGGCTATTACAGTGACGTTAGGCGGAATAGGCTCACCCATTTCGTCCCGGTGAAATTGCCCCGCGACTACCACGTCGGGAGTGACGACATGTGGTTCCCGGTAGATTGGGACGGCGACGGTAAGATCGACGTGCTGGTGGGTACTTCCGACTGGCGCGAGTATGGATGGGAGGACTCTTACAACTTTAAGGGCGAGTGGACGCGCGGCCCCATCCATGGTTACGTGTACTTGCATCGCAACGTGGGCAGCAACGAACATCCCCAGTATGCGCCGCCGGTTGCCTTGCAAGCGGGCGGAAAGACGCTGGACTTGCGCGGGACTCCGGCCCCTAATCCAGTGGACTGGTTCGGCCACGGCCGGTTCGACCTGATCGGCGGAGACTTCCTGGATACGGTGACGCTTTTTGAGAATGTGGGTACGCGGACCAAGCCTGTCCTGGCCGCCGGGAAACTGCTGACGGTCAACGGGAAGCCGCTGGAAATGGACCTCTGCATGATCCAGCCTCGCGTGGTGGATTGGTACGGCGACGGGCGGCCCTCTCTGGTCATCGGCGAAGAGGACGGACGCGTGGCGCTAGTGGAGAATATTGCCCCGAAAGGACAGGTTCCAAAACTCCTGCCATCCAGGTACCTCGAACAGATCGATCCCTATGTGAAATGCGGCGCCCTCGCTCGACCCGTGCCCGTCGATTGGAACGGCGATGGCAAACTCGATATCCTGTGTGGCGATGATGCAGGCTACATTCAGTATTTCGAGAACGTGGGCACCACAAGGGAGCCTGCCTTTCGAGATCGGGGATACCTGACGGCGGGGGGAAAGACCATCCGCATCATGGCCGGCCCTAACGGGTCGATTCAGGGGCCTATGGAGACCAAATGGGGTTACACGAACCCGACGGCCGCCGATTGGGACCTGGACGGCAAACCTGACCTGATTGTGAATAGCAGTTGGGGCAAAGTAGTCTGGTATCGCAACGTGGGCACGCGCACCAAGCCGGAGCTCGCGGTCGCCCAGCCGATCGAAGTGGAATGGCCCGGCCCGCCGCCCAAGCCAGCATGGACGTGGTGGAATCCCCAAGGCAAAGAATTGGTGACCCAGTGGCGAACGACGCCTTGCGTGGTGGACTGGAATCGGGACGGACTGCCTGACTTGGTCATGCTTGACCCCGAGGGTTATCTGGCCTTTTACGAACGCTACCGGGAGGGAGGGCAGTTGAAACTGAAGCCACCAGCCCGGATCTTCCTGGATGCGGATGGAAATCCTCTTCGCTTGAACGCCGAACGTGCCGGCAAGAGCGGGCGACGCAAAATTCAAATCGTAGATTGGGACGGGGACGGCAAATTAGACTTGATTGTCGATTCGGAAGCCAATGTCGGCTGGTACCAAAACGTGGGCAGCCAGGAACATCCTGTTTTCATTTACCGTGGTGATTTGGTGGATCGCCCGCTTTACGGCCATAACCCATGTCCGGCGGTGGCTGATTGGAACGGCGATGGTCGCCTCGACCTCCTTATTGGAGCACAAGATGGCTTTTTGTACTTCTTTGACCGCACCTACATCGATCAATTCTGCCGACGGCCCGCCTCCACCGGCTCTCGGGCTGGTATGCATGGAGGCTGAAGGCGGCACATGAAGCGCTTCCTGCTTCGCATGGGAATCGAGATGAGCTCCGTTTGCTTAATATCCCTGTGGTTAATGCTGGCTCTTCCTAACGCCGGCGGACAAGCTTTGTACGAAAGCGAGCTCATTTTTGACCCCACCACGGAGAGTCACGGCCACGTTCATGCGTCTTGCATCGTGGAGTGCCCAAACGGAGACCTGTTGGCAGTATGGTATGAAAACGGCACGCGATTACCTTCCTTCGAGTACGGGAAGGATGCCGACAAGAGCGATGACGTCCGGATCGGAGGCGCGCGACGGCGGCAGGGTACGAAGAGGTGGGACAGGCCCTTCGTCGTGTCGGATACCTTCGGGCTTTCGGACAACAATCCCGCCCTGATCATCGATCAACAGCGCCGCCTGTGGTTAATCCACGTCACGTTGCTGGACGTTCCCCAATGGGCTTGGGGGAGCAGCCTGGTTTGGTACAAAATCTCCTCGGATTACCAGCATCCAGGCCCGCCCTGTTGGGAAAAGGAAGCCCTCCTGGTTCCACACATACACGGGCTGGAGGAAATTGTTCACAGGTATGCCCATCGCCAGAACGCGAGCGAAATTGATGATCGGCTGAAGACCCCGCTGATGAGACGGCTCGGCTGGATGCCCCGTGCGCACCCTCTGGTCCTCGCGGATGGAACTCTTTTGCTGCCGTTGGGCAACGAGAATTTCAACGTGGCTGCCATGGCGCTGACACATGACGGCGGACAGACGTGGGTGATCAGCAGCCCTGTTCCCGGAATGGGAATCAGCCAGCCTTCAGTGGTGAGACTGGCGAGCGGCAAACTCGTGGGGTTCTTTCGTGACGAGGGTCCCGACCGGCGGATCAAACGGAGCGAATCGGAAGATGAAGGTCTGACTTGGTCAGAGGTGAAGACGACGCAACTCCCCAATCCAAGTAGTGGTATTGAGGCGGTCATGTTGCGAGACGGCCACTTGGCCATGATTTATAATGACCGCGAAATGACACGAGAGAGTCTGGCCGTCTCCATCTCCGTAGACGAAGGGACAACCTGGAAATGGACACGGCGCTTGGAAGACACCCCCGGTGGACGTTTCGACTACCCGTCACTGATCCAAGCGAAAGACGGTTCGCTCCACGCCACTTACAGCTATAGTGTGCGAGCCATCAAGCACGTGCATTTCAATGAGGAGTGGATTCAGCAAGGAGACTGAGCAGGTAGGGTTGGCGTTGCTCTTCTCTTCCTTGTCAAAGCACGGAACTTCGCCTATTCTGGCGCAATTCTCCGTTAGGTGGCGCCGCAGCCACGACCTGCCCGCTTGCTCGGCGCAACGGTGGGTAATCTTGCCGGGCCGAGGCGAAACTTCACTCTCCGCGAGGAAGTCTGAAGGGAGGGATCAATGGCCACTGCTCGACACGAAGTTTCTAAGAGCAAACTGCTGACGGAAAAGCCGGGAGAACGAAAGCGGGACAAGTACTTTGCCAAGACCATAGGGAAAGCCTTTCGTGTTCTGGAAACCTTCACACAAAGCAAGGAACCTCTATCCCTGAACCAAGTTACTCAGGTGACGCGGATGGCGAAGACTTCGGTCTTTCGGATCATCCACACGCTGGAAGTCATGGGGTACTTGGAGAAAAGTGCCGGTGATCGGTATGCACTTTCCCCTGCGGTTTCATACCTGATCCCGAACCGTATGCTGGCCAGCCTGATTGGCGTAGCGTTGCCACAGATGAAGGACCTGGGCCGCCAGTTTCGAGAAACGGTAAGCCTCGCGTTCCTGTTTAAGAACCATATCGAAGTGATCGCCGTCGTAGAGAGCCCACAGAGAATGCAGATGGGGAACATCGTGGGGAGCATCATTCCTCCCCATGCCAGCTCTCTGGGGAAAAGCATCACCGCAGGCCAGCCGGAGTGGCGCCGCGACAGACTCTTGCGAACTTTTGGAATCGTGCCTCTCACTGCCCACACGATCACTGATGAGGTCAAGTTGAAAGCAGAACTGGATATGGTCTGCGCCCGTGGCTACGCGGCCGACCTCGAGGAGAGCGTCTCCGGAGGCTGCTGTTTTGGCGCGCCGATCTTCGCTGGCGGGGCGCACCCTATCGCGGCCATCAGCATTTCGACTCCCGCCATAAGACTCGAAAACCAGGAGAGAATGATTTCTGCCGTCCGGTTGGCTGCCGCGGCCATCTCCGCGGAGCTAGCGAGTTCCTGATTTTCCCTGTCTTTTCGCCTCGACCTTTTAGGATTCTGCCTGTAAAGTCCCCTTCCTGGAAAGTTCTATACCTGCTGCGTAGCCGGGTGGTATCCGGTGAGTACACCCCTTCCCCTAAACTAAGGCTCGAAGAAGACCATCCCGCGCTGTTGATGGAACCACACACGTCCCGTGTTGTTGTCGAATGGGAAGCAATCCCGAACCCGCAGGACAGTGGGCTTGCAGGGTGGGAAGATTAGTTTGTCAACGCAAACTCGTCATCCTTCGCGCCTCGTTTTCGAGGCCAAGGAATACCCGTAAGACATTGATTCTGAAGGATTAATATGGAGGCGGGGGGAGTCGGAATATTTGTGCGTGTTGAAAACAGGCAACTTATTGAATTCTAAGCAAGCACAAAAAGCCAAAACATCAGAAATTGCGCCTTTCACACACGTATTACACACACGGGGAATCGGGACCGAAGCCCAAAAAAACCCCGCCCTCAGAAGCGAGCTCCTGGCTGCGACTTCTCCCCAACGGTCACTGAGTGCACACCAGAGTGATCGGGATCTTTTGGGAAACGGCCCCGTTGGGTGGATCCAATTGGAGTTGTTCCCATTCCTTGTCAGTCTTCCCGGGGTCGGCGGCCAATGTCCAGCTTGTTTGGACCGTGCGAGACTGATTGGGACCTGAGAAACTAATCACTTTGGGCGTGCTGGTAGCTCCATCACTCCGAAGCCAGGTGTAACGCACCTCCCCAACTCCCGTCGATTGCAGCCCCACATAAAATGTATATTGATGCGGGCAGCTACCTTTGAAATAGTCGGGATGGACCCAGACGCGCCCAATTCGCGCCCCGCTTCCACCCGTGGACAAGTGGCCAAAGGGAAGTCCCGTCCCAGCCTCTTGGGTGCGACCCACCTGATGTGCTTGCTGCCCCATCTCCACGGTGGGCCTGCGCGTCGGCTGGATGCGCGGCGACGTGCCCGCCTCCCCGGCCGGGGTCTGCCCAGCGCAATTGAAGTGGAACGTTACAGGGTTCGACAAGACTGTCGGCCCGTGCCCGCCGCCTTCGATTTCCATGGCTGCCTCGAGCCTGATCTGGCCGCTCCGGCTCTCGTGGAACGTGACGTCCCTCCCCATCCCCCCCTCCCCGCGGCGAGTAAAAGTCATCGTCCCTTCATGTCCCCCGGTAATCTTCAGGTCCTGTGGGGCGTCGAAGCGGAACCAGACTGTTCCCGGTCCGGTGACCGTGATGGTGGCCTGTAGATCGAGTTTGCTGCCACACGGCCCGTCGTACTGTTCTATCCTGGGCGGCTCTAGCCGCACGGCAGTCACTCTCGCGGCGGTCTGTGGCCTTTGCGCGAGACCCATCGAGAGCGCCATCATCGCGCAGGTTGCCACGCGCACCAGCGCCGCGACAAATGCCCTCGTAGAATTCAGCATGATGTTACCCTCCCTCTGTGAGATTTCGCGGCGGCTATTCCAAGCGCCGCGTTTTCCGAAACTTGACCCTGTGGAGTCTTTCGGCCCGGTTGCCCGCGAACTTGCACAGTCGGAGCCTGGGCGCCCTGTCTCAAAATGGCCGCCCCCAGCGGCTCTCCTTGCACGACCCGTCGACCTTGAAACTGGAACCGGTCTCGTGTGACTCACAGTGAGCCCATCGACCATGGTAGATGACCAGTCGGCGGTGGGATCCGGTTGCCGCCGCCGCGGCCTGTCGGCTTCGCTGGGCGCCCGCAGCATCCCGGCGGTCAGTTCGTTCTTCGGCACAAGAACCGTGCCGTAGCTACCGGGTGGTTACTTCTTCGATTTTGGCTTCACGAGTCTCAGGTTCCACGTTACCGTTATCGCACCTTTTCCATTCTCTGCCGGGAGTGCGGATGCATCGATGGGGTCCACCTTTCGACCCGCGAGCGTGTTTGGATCCTTGGGATCGACCTTGCCACGTATTGTGTATGCCGACCCCACTTGTACATCACTACCGTTGGTAATAATCTCCCCGGAACTTTGCGGCGGGCACCCCGATCCTGGTTCTTTCTTGGAGCGCTTCCACGTGTAGGGCACATCCTCCCACCGGATTTCGATCTGATAGCTACCGTCTTCCGAGACACTGATGTCCACTGGGTGCTTCCACGAATTCTTGCCCTGGGCATCGTAAGTTTCTCCAGGTTCATCGCTGAACCCGGTCAATACTGGGTTCGAGCCCGGCTTTCGGCAAAACACCATCCCGGACGATTTGGTACTGCTGATATCTTGATTCCGGAAATTGCGGGTAAGCTTCGCCATGGGACTGTTGGGCCCTTGGCTCCCGAGGCTCAGAGGCATTAACACAGCTTCGACCAAGTCGTCTCGATTCCACGTATACGTATAAGTACTCACAATTTCCTCTCTCTGACCGCTGGCGGCTCGTCCTCCCATTTGCTTTTCGGTCTTTTGGTTCCCGGCCTCTTCTCGGTCTTCCCAGATGATGGATCCGCTCCAATGGGGATCGCATTTGCGCTTGAGATTGGAGAGGCCCTGAAGGAAGTCTTTCGCCAGGGATTCTGCGTCGCTGAAGGCTTTTTCCGAGTTTTCCGTGGACTTGTCTTTCATCGACTCGACCTTGCCGGTTGTGGCGTCTTGCAGCGAGACTTTTATGTAAGCTTGCCCGTCCATTACCGTAACGCTGAGCGAGATGATGTACTGGGCGCCCAGAGAGCCGGCGACATTGGCCAGCACGGACTCGTCAGCGCCTCCCAAGAGCTGGCGCTGGCGGTCGTAGTCTAACGCCGCTTTGATGTCCTCTGTTGATGTCATGTCAAAACACGGGTATTGGTCCATCAATCCGTTCTTGATGTCGGCTTCGAGAGCATCTCCCAGGAGATCGGCTCTTCCCTGCCCATCCCCCGCGGGGCCCTTGGCGTTTGTGTAAATCACGATGGAGCCCTGCGCCCAAAGGGTTCCAGCCAACAGAACAACCGTTCCGAGCACCAAGCAAGTTTTTCTCATGGCTCATTCTCCTTTCGCAGCGCACACTACCCCATCAAGTCATGTCGTCCGCCGCGGCGGGTGGCAACAACACTCTTTCTGCAAGAATCCGGCCCTATTGCTCGACCAGTTCGACGCGGCGGTTTTTCGCCCGGCCTTCTTCGGTCTTGTTCGTAGCGACGGGGGAAAGCGGTCCGACGCCGTAGCCCTTCAGCCCAACTTCCAAGGTGAAATGGCATCTCACATTCCCAAACAGTCCTGCCTCGTCCTTCCACTAAAATGCGGAAGGTGGGTTTGCCGGACGGACACCCCCGTCCTGGTGCTCACCGAGTTGACATTTCGACAAGCTCGACGCGGCGGTTCTTGGCGCGACCCTCTTCCGTCTTGTTCGATGCTACCGGCGCATAGGAGCCATTGCCAAAGGGGGTTAATCGTGAGCTGGCAATCCCGTGCTTGGTGACCAACGCACTTATTACCGACTGGGCGCGAGCTTGAGAGAGTCTTAGGTTGGCTGCCGGGTCCCCCACCATGTCGGTATGCCCGACGATGGCAACTTTCAGCGTGGTTCTCTCCTTGAGCAGCTTGGCGATTTCGGCCAGGGTCGGCTCGGACTCCGGTTTCAGGTCCGACTTGGCCGTATCGAAGTAAATGCCGTAAAGGGAAATGCTGCCATTGGTGTCGAGTCCGCTGGCCATGCCCGCGGCATCCATCGCCACGTCCTGCTTCATCGCTTGCCGCTCCACGATGGTAAGCGCGTGGGCGTCGTCCCGAGCCTCAACCAGGATCCAAACCTCCTTGCCAGTTTTGGCGAGACGCAGTGTGGTGTTGTACCAATTGCCGCCCTTCGTATCGTCCAGTACTTGGCCGCCAGCGGTCCGAGCGGCATTCTGATAATTGCGGATCACCTGGAGCATGCTGGTTTCGGGCACGTGCTCCTTGATGCGGTAGGTGATGTTGATCATATGCCCTTCGATCTGCTGGTCGGTACTATTGCCATTCGTGGTGACCTTGAACGTGGCCGCGTCGAACTGGGTGTCCTTGTATTCGTCGATATAATATCCGGGCATACGGGTAATCCCCGGGTAGTCGTGCGACCCGGGCCTGTCACTCTGGCCAAACGCGGGATAGACGATTGTGAGCGTGCAGAGCAGAGCTGCAGCAATGATCATCAAATTCTTATGAATCATGATAAACCTCCTTCAGCAAACACTCGCAGTGGCCAGATCTCTTTGGCCATTCTGCGGCTCCATCGAAATAACTTGCCGGGCTGATGCGTGGGCAATGACGATTGATGATCCATCGCGAATCCTAAACACGATTTACCGAGGCGGCGATGCCTGGCCACTACCCGCTGTAGGGGCAGGTGCGGCCGGAGGGCTTTCGAGCCGCTCGTCTAATGTCGCGAGCTTGTAAATCAGGTACTGCGGACGTTCATAGGATTTCGGGTATTGCTCATAGAAAAGCTGCTCAGCCGTCGCAAAGGCGTCCCTTGCTCCGGATAAATCACCTTGCGCTTCTTTTGACTCTCCCACAATCATCTGGGCACGAATCAGGTTCGGATCTGCCGCCAGGGCCGCCAGGGCGCTCGCCAGGGCGTTGCTCCAGTCCTTGGTGGTGGAAAAGAACTCCGCCCTCTGTAAGTTCAGGTTCGCCTGGTCTGCGGCCGAAGATTGTGCGGGTACCGGTAGGATTTTCAATCTCACGGGATTGGAAGCAACACGCCCTCGCCAGAGTTCCTGAGGCAGGGCCGTGGCGGCGGGCACTTCCAGGACAGCCGTGATTTCAAAGTCGCCGGCAGCAATCTGCGCCGCAGCCTGTGGCGCCAAAGCATATTCAACCTGAGCCTTTGAGCTGGCATCAAGTGCGAGACTCTTGGCCTCCGGCGCCGTGACCGGCGTCAACGGCCAAGTCAGACGGGTAGGTGGAGAGCCGGCGATTGCTATCTCGAAGCGCAAGAAGTTTTCCCAGCCCTGCTCATTGCTCCCCAGGCGAACAACCTTGATCTCCCGTTTCTGCCGCGCGAGTTCCAGCATGGGCTGGGCGGCGGCTGCTGAGATTTCCCCTTTCGCGAGCTTCTCCTGGATCAAGGCGACATATGTTTCGTGCGCCCGGTTTGTAAAAGCCGCATTGGCGGCGCGTTGGTTGGCCACCCGCGCGGTGAAGATGAGCGGTGTCCCTTGAAAAACTGCCAGCTCCTCTTCCGTGTCGACCTCAAGTGACACGTTAGGCAGAGGCGGCACATCCTGCTCGTCCAGGTTTGCCAGTGATGGCGGCGCCTGCATTTGCCCCGACGCTGAGGGTTTGCGGGAACGCCGGACGAGGAGGAATGCCGCCGTGAGCGTTACGGCCAGGACGACGACCAGGCCTATAGTCCATAGGATTTTGCGCATGCTGCCTCCCCCGCGCTATCTAATGCTTTGTGTCATTCACGCAGAATTGCCTCTGGCATTTCCCTTTGGAGGCGTTGCCTGCCTTGGGACCCCCTGGCCGGCCGGACGCATTCACGCCAGTCCCCTCGCCCTCGTCGCAGAAGATGGTGCCTGGCGCTTCCATGGGGGGATACTCGGCTCCTCGTTGCAGCGAACCGTCGGCCTTTTTCCATTGGATCGGCCCTGCAGCAGTCTCATACAGATTGTTTCCCTCGTAGCGCATGATACATTCTTCCGCGCCGCTTTCCTGACCTCCTTGGGCGGCCACACCGCGAAGGGAACCATCGGCGTATTGGACCCATGCACCCCAGGTTCCGTCCGGCTGCAGTTTTCTCCAATTGGAGATATTGTAATCGATGTCTCCGTGATGCCAGACATTGCAGGCGTGGCTGAGTTCATGGGCAATGGTACAACTAAGCTCTTGTCGGCTAGTTCTCAGACAACGGGCTACATCGACTTTCACAGTATGCGTGGTCTTGGGCGGACCAGGTCCGTTTCCGTCTGCCAGACCATACAAGCCCGGCATGTTCTCGTTTTTCAGTCGCAACAGATGCTGAGCCCCCAATGTGGCAAAGCCCCGGTTGGGGTTGATCACATGCGGGTTGGTCGCGCCCCCCTCGTCCGCAAATTCCTTATCCTTCACGAGATGGATCGTCAAACCGGATGCCGCGAAAAAGCCCAAGCCGAGGTTGTTGGAGTCGTAGAGAAGGTTGCTGGGGTCGTAGATAAAGATGTCCTTAAGCTTCGGCTCAGTCCGAATATGCGCCCCTTGAGCATGGAAGCCGCGATACTCTTCGTAGAGCGACAGGCCGTCGCCCGAGTCACCGTCCCCGTAGGGAGTCTCGTCGTCATCGCCCGAGGCCGCCGAGGTGCCTCCCCAGTGGGTGTCCTCCCAAAAATCGGCGATGTGGTTGGAGTTATCGTCCTTGGGGAGGACCAAGACCTCCTGTTCGGGATGGCCCCGGACATGCCCCACCACCCTGCTGTGATCCTCTAGTTCGGCGGTAACGTGCAGCTTGGTGTAACCGCCCCAATCATAGGAATTCACCCTCACGGTGAAGTCGGTCAGGTCCGATTCCTTCGTTTCGGCCGATTGACCCTTGTCGTCCGGCACGTTGATCGACGGGTTATTCTTGTCGATCTTCATGTCGAAATCGTCCCTGGCCTGCGACTTCGGCGGCCAGTTCAAGTCCACGCCTTTTTCACGCGACGTTTCTTCCAGTTCAATCTTGTACCTCAAAACCTTTTTGGGCGGCTCCGCGCCAGGGTCGCCCTGCTTGTGCGCCACGATCTCGACGTCGATGAAATTACCGATCGTCTTCTCGTCTTCTTTCGCTTCCGGGACCCACATATTGTAGAATTTTGGCTGAATGATCTCGACTTCGGTCTCGGGTTGGGGACCACTATGGATATTCCACGTTACGTCGCGCGTGCTGGTTCCATCGGGGTTCATCTTTATCTGCTGCTGGCCGGAGTATGAGGTGGCGTTGGGGTTACAATCGAAATCGATGCCGACGAAAATCGGGGCAAGGATTTCTCGCGTTCTCTGGTCATTCTCTTGATGGGACTTGTCCCACTTGTCCCAGTGGTGGCCGACCATCCAAACGGCCAATTCCGGCCGGTCTCGCCAATCCTCTTGAGCGTCGACTTCAATGCGGCAATCCGCTTTGCGGGGATCATCCTCCTTGAGATTCCGGTAGAACTTGACCTCGCCCTGCGCCACGGTAGCGCCCGAGGTTGTGGCTTCAAAACCCACCTCATGGGTACTGATCCGGTTATCTTTGACGTAAGCGGGCAAGACCCTCTTCTCAACGTCCAGTTTGTAATAACTTGCATTGATGTTGAGGTTCACGTTCGCCGGTCCTGCCCACGAGGTGTCGGAGTCAGGCGCGGAGCGAATACCCGAGTAGGCGTAGGTGCGGCGGCTTTGCTCGCGATTCACGTGGCGGTTAGAGATATACCCACCGTCTACCAGCGGCGTCTCGTCCGTCTTATCATCATTGATGTTAATGGTATCTACGACGGTCACGGTCCCTCGCATGACGTTGTCATCCGTGCCGCCGGCGAAGGCCGTGGTGTGAAATTGTGGGTGATAGATGTACAACAGAAAGGTGGCGCAAAGCAGCACCGAAGCCAAGCAGAGCAACCGCGGCGTCATTGGGGCGTCCCCCTGGGGCGCCCCTGGACCAGGATTTCCTCACGAACGCAGGTGGTCCTTCAACAGAATCCCGTCCAAAGGTCCCAGCAAGTCAGTACAAACGGATTCAATGCTGGCGGCGAGTCTAGTACTCCTTGTGTCTTGAGTCAAGGTGCTCGAAGCCTGGTGCTCGAAGCCTGGTAGACAACGTTTCAGTTGCCCACCCAGAAACCATCGGGGCCCTGCAAGGTCGTAGACCGCATGCGGGTGCACACAGATAAGAGCAGAAGAAGATTAGGCTCGTAGATCCTTCGACGCCAGAGCGCCTCCGACAGCAGCCACAAACCCCG
>Ga0315282_10003186_pt1 | contig 29549 bp, 24 predicted proteins | sample YL17G07_20_MG_FD_203693 | JGI IMG/M metagenome (GOLD analysis project Ga0315282, IMG submission 203693) | Sediment microbial communities from Yellowstone Lake, YNP, Wyoming, USA - YL17G07_20 | ecosystem: Environmental > Aquatic > Freshwater > Lake > Sediment | place: USA: Wyoming | collected... | reverse complement strand
CCAAGGAGCCGGAGAAGGTCACGATCGACTTCGCCGGCATCGGCCAGAGGATCCTGGCCCTGCCCATTCCCGCCAAGAACTACACGGCCCTGGCGGCCGGCAAGGAAGGGCTGGTCTACCTCCAGGAAACCCCGGTGTTCGTGTCCGCCATGTTCGGCGGCGGGGGAGGGGCGACGCTTCACAAGTTCGATCTGGCCCAGAGAAAATTCGAGAAATTCCTGGACAACGTCGACGGCTTTGATATCTCCGCCAACGGCGAGAAGATGCTCATCAGCCAGGCACGGCAGTGGCTGATCGTCCCGGCGACGGCCCCGGCCGAGCCGGGCAAGGGGGCGCTCAAGACCGGCGACATGCAGGTCTACGTCGACCCCCCCGTCGAGTGGAAGCAGATGTATCACGAGGCCTGGCGGATCGAGCGCGATTTCTTCTATGACGCCGGCCTCCACGGCCTCGACCTCAAGACCATCGAGGCCAGGTACGCGCCCTACGTCGGCGGCCTCGTCAGCCGCGGCGACCTCAACTACCTGTTCGAGGAGATGCTCGGCGAACTGACCTGCGGCCACGTCTTCGTCGGCGGCGGCGATATGCCGGAAGTCCCGGCGGTCCGGGGCGGCCTGCTCGGCGCGGACTACGTGATCGAGAACGGCCGCTACCGCTTCGCCCGCGTCTACAACGGCGAGAATTGGAATCCCGAGCTCCGCGCGCCCCTGACCCAGCCGGGCGTCAACGTGGCGGCGGGGGAATACCTCCTGGCCGTCAACGGCCGCGAGGTCAAGGGCGACGCGGAGATCTACAAGTTCTTCGAGGCCACGGCCGGCCTGCAGACGGTCCTCAAGGTCGGGCCGAACCCCGACGGCCGCGGCGCCCGCGAGGTGACCGTCATCCCCGTGGCCAGCGAAGCCGGCCTCCGCAACCTGGCCTGGATCGAGGACAACCGCCGCAAGGTCGACAAGCTCAGCGGCGGGCGGCTGGCATACGTCTATCTCCCCGACACGGCCGAGGGCGGCTTCTCGAACTTCAACCGCTACTACTTCGCCCAGGTCGGCCGGGACGGCGCGGTCATCGACGAGCGCTTCAACGGCGGCGGCCTGATCGCGGACTACATCATTGATTACATGCGGCGGCCGCTGATGGGCTATTTCGCCGCCAGGGACGGGGCCGACTACATCACGCCGGTCGGCTCGATCTACGGCCCGAAGGTCATGATCATCAACGAATACGCGGGCTCGGGCGGCGACATGATGCCGTGGCTCTTCCGGGCCGCCGGCATCGGGCCGCTGGTCGGGAAACGGACCTGGGGCGGGCTCGTCGGCATGGCCGGGGCAGCGCCCCTGATGGACGGGGGCATGACGGGCGCCCCCCAGAGCGGCTTCTGGAATCCGAACGGCACCTGGGACGTCGAAAACCACGGCGTCGATCCGGACGTCGAGGTCGAGATGGATCCGGCCTCGGTCCAGGCCGGCCGCGATCCGCAGCTCGAACGCGCCGTCCAGGTCTGCCTCGATCTTCTGGAGAAGAACCCGCCGGCCAAGCACACGAAGCCGGCCTATCCGGATTACCAAAAGAAGCGCTGACCCCGCGGTCGGCGCGCGGCGCGTCCGCCCACGGCGGCAATCCGAAGCGTGACGGCGGCGGCACGTCGGCCGCGGCGCCCAAAATAGCCGGGCCGGCGTTGACAAGCCAACGGCGGCGGCCTAGACTGAAATCGCACCTGCCCGGCGGGCAGGCCGGTTCAGCAAAAGGAGGCCGCCGTGAAAAAGTCGAGGCTTTGCTTTTGGCTTTTCCTATTCGTCGCCCCGGCCATCCTCCTGCCCCAGGGAAAAAAGCCTTAAAAATGAAAAGGAGAAAGGGGATGAGCATGAAGAGGATTCTTGTCGTCGGTCCGATGCTTATGATGGGGGCTTGTCTTGTCGTCGGAAGCCTTGTCCTTGGGGTGACCAATTCCACGGCGGCGGATGAGCCTCCATGGAAGGGAACGATTGCCAAGGAAGGTGACGTCACCGTCGTCAGGAATCCCCGAGAGCCGCAGTACAAGATTCCTGCCCTGGAACTCAAGGCGGATTTCACGCTCGGCGGCGAGGCGGCGGAAGGCGCCTACGTTCTGAATCGCCCGAACGCCATGGCCCTCGACGCGACCGGGAACCTATATGTCGCCGACGCGGGAGAACGGAATATCAAGATCTTCGATAAGAACGGGAAATTCGTCAAAACCATCGGCCGCGCCGGCCAGGGACCCGGGGAATTCCAATTCCCGCTGGGCGTCACGATCGTTCCAGGGCGCGGCGAAATCGCCGTCGTCGACTTGCAGCGGATCATCATATTCAACGCCGCTGGCGTCTATTCAAGGCAATTCCCGCTCAAAGACGGGACGAGCGGCGTTCGTCTGGATGCTCGAGGCAACTTTTTCATCGCGACCACGTCATTCCCATCCGCGGATTTCATCCTCAAGGCCTTTGCTCCGGATATGAGCCGGGAACGGGCCGCCGTCCTGACCTGCCGCGAGGTCGACGACAGCCATAATCCTTTCAGGCCCCGCCCGGTCTGGATTCTCGACGATAACGGCCGGGTCGTTTTCGGCGACGCGAAAACATATGAATTCATGATCATCGACGCCCAGGGGAAGATCCTGAGAAAGGTCGGCCGGGACCATAGCCCGGTCCGGGCGAGGAAGGAGGACAAGGACGATCTCATCGCGAGGACGAGAAAGGTTCTGGGCGAGGAAGCCGCCAAAGCCACGCCTTTTTCTTCGCATTACTCCGCCTATCGAGCCTTCTTCACGGCGGACGGCGGGCGGCTGTTCGTCGAGACATGGGAGAAGACGCCCGACGGGAAGCAGGATGTCTACGACATCTTCGACGCCGAGGGGCGCTATGTCGCTCGCGTCGGATTGCCCCTCCATGTGGACTTTCTCAATCCGCGGGACCGCTTCATCAGGAACGGAAAACTCTACGCCATCGAGGCCGATGACAAGGGCTACGAAGTCATCAAACGTTACACAGTGACTTGGAAGATCCCGGCGCCGGGTCCGGAGCCTTCCGGAATCCGGTAGAACGGGAGCGCGCAGTCTCGACGGATTCCATTCCGCAACGCGGGTCATATAAGTACAATCCGATCAAGCCCGGAGTGTTCCCGAAGGGCCTGTTTTCTTGACATCGCGGGGCGGGCGTCCTATCCTTCCCTCATGGACCAGGGGAGGAATATGAGTGATGCTGTGGACTGGGCCACCGGCGGCTGGACGAAGCCGGGCGGGCCCGAGGTCGAGGCCGAAATCGTCATTTCCGGCGACTGGGCGCCCATCCGCGCCTTCGACGAGATCGTCAAACGGGCCCCCGAAGCGGTTTACGGAAACGTCCTGTCCGTCCTCAGGGACGCCGGCCTGCGGATCACCAATCTCGAATGCCCCCTGGCCGGGGAGCGCCCCGTCTGGAAGAGCGGCGCAGTCCTGAAGGGCCGCCCCGAACACGTCCGGGGGCTCTCCGCCGTGCCGTTCGAGGTCGTAACGCTGGCCAATAACCACGTCTTCGATTACGGCCGGGACGCTTTCCTGAAAACACAGGAGCTTCTGGCGGCAAACGGCATCCGTTCGCTCGGCGCCGGCATGTCCGCCGAGCAAGCGTGGCGACCGCTCGTCATAGATCTCAAGGGAATCATCGTCGGGCTGGTCAATTTTTCGGAGGGGGAGGACATGACCGCGGCCGTCGACGGTCCCGGAGTCTCCGGCTGGGAGATCGACCGGGCCGCCGACGAGGTCCGCGAGCTTCGAAAGACGTGCGCCGTCGTCATCGCCATCGGCCACGCCGGTGTCGAGTACATCCCCTTCCCCCCGCCCTATGTCGCGGACGCCTTCCGGCGGCTGGCCGAGGCCGGCGCAGATCTGGTCATCGGCCACCATCCCCATGTCCCCCAGGGCATCGAGATCCGCCGCGGCGTGCCCATCTGCTACAGCCTGGGCAATTTCGTCTTCTACCAGGAAACGGACCTCCATTTCCGCAAGGTCGGCTACCTGGTCAAGGCCGGCGTCGGGCGCGGCGGGCTCGGCCGCCTGCGGATCGTCCCCTACGAAATCGGCGACGGGGGACTGAGCCTGCTCGACGGCGGGAAGCTCGGGCGATTCATGGCCGCCCTGGAGAAGGTCTCCCGGCCGTTCGCCGACGAGGCCGGCGTCCAGGACGCCTGGCACGGCTTCCTGCGGCGTTACGGCTATGCCGGATTCAAAAAAGAGATCGACCTGATCATGAAGACCATGGCGGACGAGCCCCGCAAGGGCGCCGCCATGTTCCGCAACCGCCTGACCACGCCGCAGCACTTCGAGCATTGGCGGGACGGGCTGACGAGGGTCATGGACGGGACGATCGGCGACTCTCCGGACTGGGCCTGCGAGCTGGCGAACACGTGGCTGACGGAGAAACGATGACATCCCGGGTCGGCGCGGTTGCGATGGCCGGCAAGGAAACGCTGTCGCTCGTCATCACGGACTCCGGGCTCGGCGGCCTCGCCGTCTGCGCCGATCTCGTCCGCCAGCTGAAAGAGTCCCGCGCCTTCAGGGCCGTGACGGTGACCTATTTCAACGCCTGGCCCGATGCGGACCGGGGGTACAACAAGCTGCCGGACATGACGGCGAGAGCCCGCGTCTTCGACGCCGCGCTCTCGGCCATGGCCCGGCTCAAGCCCGACCTGATCGTCATCGCCTGCAACACCCTGTCGGCGATCTATCCTCGGACAGCGTTCAGCCGGCGGCCGGGCCAGGCGGTCGTGGACATCATCGATTTCGGCGTGGAGATGATCGAGCGTGAGCTCGACGCCAGGCCGGAAAGCCGTGTCGTCATTTTCGGGACGCCGACGACGATCGAGTCCGGGATCCATAAGGCGCGGCTGATGGCCAGGGGCATCGCCGAGGAGCGGATCATCTCTCAGCCCTGCGAAGGGCTCGCCGGCGAAATCGAAAAGGACCCATCCGGCGCGCCTGTCAGGACCCTCGTCGAGCGCTGCGTCCGGGAAGCCGCGTCGAAAGCAGGCGCGGGGGACGGCCCGGTCCTGGCGGCCCTCTGCTGCACGCATTACGGATACAGCCTCGGCATCTTCCAGGAGCAGCTGGAGCGGTATTTCCCCGGCCCGGTGATCCTTCTCGATCCGAACAGAGGCATGAGCGCCGGCCTCCTGGCGGACTGCCGCCGCCACGCCTATCCGGCGGTCCGGCTGGATTGCCGGGTGGTTTCGAGAATCGCCATCGGCGGGGACAAGATCGCCGCCATCGCCAAGCTGATCGAGGGCGTGTCGCCGGAGACCGCGGCGGCCTTGAGAAAATACGAGCACGATCCCGAGTTGTTCACGTGGACGGACGAACCAGGAGAGGGACGATGAAGAAGATCCTGATTGTGACGGGCCCTGGCGGCGACGCCCAAGGCTGGGGCAACATGAAAGTCACCGAAACCGTGTGCGAGACGCTCAACGGCCGGGGCAAATCGGCCGAGATCGCCTATGTCGAGAGCCTGGAGAATTTCCTGCGGGCCATCGAGGCCAAGCCCTGCGACATCGTCTGGAGCGCCCTCTACTGCATCTCCCGGCGCGAGGACATCATCGGCATCAGCGGCGAGGCGGACTGGGTGGCCGACATCCTCGACGACAGGGGCATTCCGTACGTCGGGCCGAGCTCCCTGACGATGAAGCAGCTGATCCAGAAATACGAAACCCATCGCATCATGCGCGAGCACGGCGTCGAGGTCCCCGACCATCATCTGGTGGATATCGGGGGAGAGATCCCGGACGTAGCCTTCCCGGCCTTCGTCAAGCCCAACTGCGAGTCCCGCTCGATCGGCATCAGCGACGAGAGCGTCGTCCACTCGCCTTCGGAGCTCGCGGCCAGGGTCCGTTTCATTCATGAGAAACTCGAGGAGGCCGCGTTGATCGAGGAATACCTGCCGGGGAAGGAATACACGGTGCTGATGCTCGGCAACGGCCGGCTCCAGGAGATTCTGCCCGGACTGGTGACGGTTGATCCGTCGCATTACGGCAAGTACGCGATCCTGCGCACCGAGCTCAGGGGCGTCGGCTTGACGAAGATCAGCATCCCGACGGAAAAGGCCGAGGAGGCCGCGGACCTGGGCCGGCGCGCGACCGACGCCCTCAACTGCCTCGATCACGTCAGGGTCGACATGCGCGTCGGGGCGGACGACCGGCTGAGGGTCATCGAGATCAACGGCATCCCCGGCCTGAAGCCGTTCAAGAGCTGGAGCCCGCAGCTCTACTCGCTCTATCACCCGTCGGGGAAGGGGCACATGGAGGAATACAAGGACATGCTCCATCTCATCGTCGATTCCGCCCTGGAGAGGTACGGCCTCCGCGAGGAATCGGCGGCGGGCCCGCGGGCGGCCGGCGGCGCATGACCATCCCCTGCGATCCCGGACTGGCCGAGCGGCTCCGCCGGGAAACGCCGTCCCGGGGCCCGGTCACGGGCGAGGGCGGCGGAGGCGGATTTTCCTACCGATTCGATCCTTCCTTCCCCGGCATCGTCACGGCCATTCACGCCGGCCATCGCGTCCGGGAGGAGCTTCGGCCGCTGATGGAGATCACCGGGGAGCAGAGGTTCCGAGAGGAAGATCCGGCGACGGACGAAATGATCCGGGACTGCCCGAGCACGGTCCGCGGCCTGGACTCCAGGGCCGAATACGACCTGAACCGGCCGCCCGAGAAGGCCGTGCCGCTGACAGCAGAGAGATTCTGGGGTGTCGCGGTCTACAAGGAGCCGCTGCCGGAGGCCATGATCCGCCTCAGTCTCGAAAAGCACGCGGCCTTCTATCTGTTCCTGGGCACGTGCCTGACCGTTCTCCTCGAGCGCTTCGGCGCCTGCGTCGTCTATGATATCCACTCGTACAATCTCAATCGGCAGGTTAGAGAAAAAAAGATCGAGGATCCGCCCGTCTTCAACCTGGGAACCGCGGCCCTGGACAGAGGCAAATGGTCCCGGCCGATCGATCAGTGGCTCGAGCGGCTCGGCGGCATCGATCTCCCCGGCATCCCCGTGACCGTGGCTGAAAACAAGGTCTTTGGCGGCGGGGGGGAACTCTGCCGCCGGCTGACCGGCTGGGACCCGCGCATCCTGGTCCTGCCGACCGAGATCGCCAAGGTCTACATGGACGAGGCCGACGGCGTCATCTTCCCGGACGTGGTGAAGGCCCTGGGGAAGGGCCTGGAGCGGGCCGTCGCGGACCACGCCAGCCGGTTTCTGTCCGGTCTGTGAGCGCGGCCGGTCGTTTGGCCGCATCCCGTGGTTTGGAGGCGCGGTTGACACTTTCGAGGCGCCCGGGATATCATTCCTTCGTCATCTTGATGGAAGATAAAAAGACAACGACGGCTTTCCTCTGGCCCGCGTCGATGGGAGAGGGGGCGGCCATGAAAGGGAGAGCATATGCGTGAAAATCGTTATCATTCGATGCCGCCGGAGAATTCCGTCGATCGGCGGGCCTTCATGAAAATCGGGGGCGCCGCGGGCGCCGGCCTGCTCATGGCCGGCCGCAGCCTCCTGGCCGCGGAGCAGCAGCAACAGGGCCAGACGCAGGCCGCTCCGGCCGCGAAATCGGCGCCGCCCGCCAAGCCGAAGACGAACATCGAGGACGCCCTCAAGGTTCCCAAGACTAAATGGAGCCTGCCCGGGCCGTTCCCCGGCCGGGTCATCGAAGTCGCCAATGACAAAGCCATGGCCGGCGGGAAGCCCGACGCCGCGATCATCAAGGCCATGGTCGAGAAGGGCATCCGCGAGCTCACCGGAAAGAACCTCAAGAAGAGCTTCCGGCTCTTCTTCGAGCGCGGGGACGTCGTCGGGCTGAAGGTCAATCCCGTCGGCCCGGGCCTGATCAGCACCCGGCTCGAGCTCGTCGACGCCGTCATCGCCTGGCTGGAGTCCAACGGCCTGCCGCGGAAGAACATCATCATCTGGGACCGCTTCGACTTCATGCTCAAGGACGCCGGCTTCACCGCCGAACGCTTCCCCGGCGTGGGCATCGAGGGCCTGCAGACCATGGACGAGGCGGCCGCCGAGGGCAAGGCGCAGGATAACAGCAAGTGGCTGCGGCCCGACGGGACGCACGTCAGCGCCGCCAATTTCGACCAGAGCGTCTACTATTGGGCGGACGTCGACGGGCCCAAGGACCTGCCGTACCTCAACCAGCACGTCTTCAACGGCAAATATTCCTACTTCGGCAATCTCCTGACCAAGAAGCTGACCAAGATCATCAATCTGCCCGCCTTCAAAAACACGGGCAACGCCATCTCCATGGCCACCAAGAACATCGGCTACGGCGCCGTCTGCAACACCCACCGGCTCCATCGGCCGCTGGTCCTCGACGTCTGCGTCGAGGTCCTGGCCTTCGCGCCCGTGCGGGACAAGATGGTCTTCAACATCACGGACGGCCTGCGCTCGCAGTACGACGGCGGCCCCGACGCCAACGCCAAGTTCATCTACCTCGACAACCGCCTCTACTTCGCCTCCGACCCGTTCGCCCTGGACATGGTCTGCCAGCAGAAGATCACGGCCAGGCGCAAGGAGATGGGCGTCGCCGTCAACGAGAACCCGCGGTTCACGGATTACCTGCGCTACGCCGAGAAGCTTGGCCTGGGCGTCGTCGATCCCGGGAAGCTCCAGCATGTCCGTGTTTGATCGGGCCGGGCGGGCCGGCCGGCTGCTCGTCTTAGCCGCGCTGGCCGCGCTCGCCGCCGGCGCGGCCCCGGCGGAGGCCGTCGCGCAATCCGTCCTGCCGGGCGACGGCTTCTCGGCCGGCTGGAAGCTGTCCGGGCGGCCGCGGACCTTCATCAGCCAGGACCTCTTCAACCACATCGACGGCGGGGCCGAGCTCTTCCTCGAGTTCGGCTTCGCCCGGCTCCAGGTCCAGGCCTACGGCGACGGAACCTCGGAGCTCGCGGCCGCCGTCTACGAAATGGAAAACGCGACCTCCGCCCTCGGCGTCTACCTGATGAAAATGGGCCGGGAGACGCCGTTCGCCGAGGTCGCGGCCCGCAACTCCAGCGAGACCTCGCAATTGAACATCGTCAAGGGGCGGTACTTCGTCCAGATCGACAACTTCGACGAAAAACCGGCACCGCGCGCCGCGGCCGTCGCCCTGGCCAACGCCGTGCTGGCGCTTCTCCAGGACGAGAAGCCCGCAGCCGTCCTCGACCGGCTGCCGGCCGAAAAGCGCGTTCCCGGCAGCGAGCGACTCGTCCGCGGGCCGTACGCCCTCCAGCCCTACTACACCTTCGGCGAGGGAGACATCCTGCGCCTGGGCGGCAAGATCTTCGCGGCCCTGGCCGAATACACGGCGGCCGACGGATCGCGTTTCACCCGCCTGCTCGTTCCCTATCCCGATGCCGCGGCCGCGGCGGCCGCGCTGGAGAATCTCGCGGCCAACCTCGATCCCTATCTGAAGCGCCTGGAGACGAAGCCGGGCCGCCTCGCGTTCGTCGATTTCGAGAAAAAGTACGGCACGACCGAGCTCCGGGAAAACGTCCTCGACATCCGGTTCAAGCTGACGACGCTCGACTGAGCCGCCCGCCGGCCTTGACAGGGGGCGGCCCGTTCCCTAGAATCGGGGTAACGCGCATGTCGGTCCTGATCAATATCGTCCTGGCTGTCGCCACGTTCTATTTCTACGTATTGGCGAGCGGGCGCCTCTACCGCCGCGAGGAGCCGTTCATGGGCTACCTCAGCGTGGCCGTCGTCCTCGACGTCGTCACGGCCTTCCTGGCCTCGTTCAAGATCACGCCGACGACCACCCTGGCCGGCCCGCACGTCGTCCCCTGGCGGAGTGCCCTGTTCCTCCTGCACATCTCGTCCGCGACGCTCGGCATGTTCGGCTTCATCGCCGTTCTCCTCATCCTGCTGATCAAGGGCAAGGACAAGCCGTACCCGCGGCTGAGAAAATTCCAGTATCGAGTCCTCCTGCCCGCCTGGATGGTGGGGGAAGTCATCGCCCTCTCCAACTCGATCCTGAAGATCATCCTGAAGGTCAGAATCTACGATTATTTCCGCTTTTGAAAAAGAGGATTCCATGAACGAAACGCGCTTTCCGCGCCGGACCTTTTTCAAGTCGCTCGTCGCCGCCGCCGGGGCCGTCAAGGCCGTGTCCGCCGAGAAGCTGTTCGGGTCCGCGGCGGACGCCTGGGACGCCAAGGGCCTGCCGACGGCGACGCTGGGGAAGACGGGCGTCAGAGTCCCGCGCCTCGGCGTCGGGCTGGGCAGCCGCTTCTGCGCCGTGGCCGACGAGGGCCAGGCCGTCGAAATCCTCAACGCCGCCCTCGACCGGGGATTCTATTACTGGGACACGGCGTACGAGTACCGGAACGGGAACATCGTCAGCGAGGAACGGCTGGGGCTGGTCTTGAAAGCGCGGCGGAAGGAAGTTTTCCTGGCCACCAAGTTCGAGGCCAGGACCTACGACGGCGTCATGCGGCAGCTTGAAGAGAGCCTGAAGCGCCTGCGGACCGACCGCCTCGATCTCTACCAGGTCCACCTCGTCGAATCTCTCGCCGACCTGGATGCGCTCGGGGCCCGCGGCGGGGCGCTGGACGCCCTGCGCAGGATCAAGGACGAGAAGATCGCCCGCTTCATCGGCTTCTCGGGCCACCTGGACGCCGTGGCGATGGCCGAGGCCGCCCGGCGCCACGATTTCGACACCATGCTCATCGCCCTCAACCACTATCGCGAGCGCAAGGGCGACTTCGAGGGCGGGGCGGTTCCCGCGGCCGCGGCCAGGAAGATGGGCGTCATGGTCATCAAGGCCATCCGCCCGCGCGAGACCGTCAAGGACATCGCCGCCGAGGACCTCCTGCGCTACGCCCTCAGCCTGCCGCTCGTCCACTCCGTCGTCGTCGGCACGGACAGCGTCGAGGTCGTCCGGAAGAACGCCGACCTCCTTCGGAACTTCCGGCCGCTCCCGGAGGAGGATATGCGGAGGCTCACGGCCCGGCTCGAGCCGTTCTTCGAGGGGGACAAGCTCCCCTGGCTGCGGCCGGGATACCGCGATGGGGAGATCTCAGCATGAAATCTTTCGCTCTTTCCGTCCTTTGCCTGGGGGCGCTTCTCTCGATCGAGGCCTGCCGCAATGTCCCGCTCGAGACCGAAGGCCTGCTCGACGATTTTACCGTCCTGGCCGTGAGCGACTTCGAAACCGGCCGGGCCGTTGGTTGGCGGCCGGACGATCCGACCCGCTGGCGCGTCTGGGGAGGCAAGGGGGCCATGGTTTACGAGCTGACGGCCCCCGGCGAGCCGGGCCGGCTTCGGGCGCCGACCTCATGGTCGGTGTGGGAAGGCTATGACATGGGGTCCTTCGACTTCAGCGGGCGTCTCCGCTGCGACGCCGATCCGGCCAACGACAAGCGGGACATGTGCGTCTTTTTCCATTTCCAGGACCCGGAGCATTATTATTACGTCCATTTCTCGGCCTCGAGCGACGCCGTCCACAACATCATCGGCTTCGTCAACGGGGAGGACCGGGTCAAGATCAACGCCGAGCCCGCCGGGATTTCGCCCGCCCCGCTGACGGACCGGGCCTGGCACCGGTTCAAGGTCACCTGCGACGCGGCCTCGGGGGAGATCCGCGCTTACCTGGACGACATGACGCGGCCGATTCTGACGGCCTTCGACAAGCGGATCGCCCACGGCCTCGTCGGGGTCGGCTCGTTCGACGACACCGGCGCCTTCGACGACCTCAAACTGCGGGGCCTGAAAAAGTAGCCCGGCGGCGTTCCTTACTTTTTCAGGAAGAACGTCACGTACTCCATGTTCATCTGGATGCACTTCTTGCAGTCTTCCGTCGCCTGCCCGACGGCCGAGGCTTCTTCGAGGAGCTTTTTCGCCGGCTCCAGGTCGACGGACGGATCGAGCTTGTGCCTCTTGATGATCATGAAGGCCGCGTTGTTCTTGCCCCAGGCAACCAGTTCCTGGTTGCCCAACCCTTCGGCCTGGCGGACGTATTCCAGATAGTTCTGGAGGGCCTCGACGTATTTCCCCTCGTTATCGTACTTCTCGGCGTTGGTCTTGGCCTCCCTGAAGTTGTCCCAGGAAATGGCCTTCCCGGCCCCGCCCGCCTGCGGGTTGTCCTGCCCGGCCGCCAAAAATGCTGGTCCGGCCGCCGCGATCAGGAGCAGAATGAGTCCCAGAAAAAGTGTTTTTTTCATTTTTGACATCCCCTCCGATTGATGATCTGGATTGATGATAACCTATTCCCGTCCGCCGCGGAAGCCCTTTTTTTGCTTCCTTGACATCGGTCCCGCCCGGCCCTATCCTGTCCCCGTCGAGGCGCCGGGCGCGATTTCCCTGCCTCATGGCAGGGGCCGGAATGGGCGGCCCGGGCGCCGGCGACGGGAGAATCATCCGAGGATCGGCATGTCCAAAGGGATACCTGGCGAGGGCGTTCCCCGGCGCGCGCCCGCGGAGCAGGCCGCCTTCTTCGCCTCGATCTACCGCAGCTCCGTCAATCCCGCCCAGCGGGCCTGGTTCGAGGCGCGCTGCCTCGGTCTCGGCCTGGTCTTCCCCGGGGACGAGCTGACGGTCCTCGCGGCGCTCGACACGCCGGCCAAGGTCCAGGAATTCCTCGACACCCAGCTCTATTACAACGACGATCACGCCTCGGTCGAGCAGGACGAGACGGCCATGCCGCCGCGCCGCGTCCTTCAAACGGGACTGGCCCACTGCTTCGAGGGCGCGATGTTCGCCTACGCCGTCAACTATCTCCACCGGCACGAGCCGTCCCTGGTCCTGCTCGAGGCCAGCCAGGACGCGGACCACAATCTCGTCGTCTGCCGGGACCCGCGCACGAAACTCTACGGCTCGAACGCCCAATCGCGCTATCCGGGCCTGGACGGGCGGCCTGCCCAGTTCGAGACCGTCCGGGCGCTGGCGGAGTCGTACGTGCCGTTCTACTTCAGCGACCGCACCCTCGATCCGGCGGACCTGACCCTCGTCGGCTTTTCGGACGGCTTCGACCTCACCGCCAAATTCGGCACGGACTGGCTGGCCTCGGAGAAGCCCTTGTGGGACATCTACTATAGGTATATCGACGCGACGCGGCGCTTCCACAATTTCTTCGGGGACGCGGAGGAAACGCACCTCTATCCTTCCGTCCGGGCCCTCAAGGAAAACTGGATCAGGCTCGACTCCACGGGCAAGCCGTACGTCAGCCTGGCCGACCTCCCGCCGGCCGCCCGTCCGTTGTGGGATGCCTTCCACCGCGAGTTCGGCCCGGACTCCGGGCCGCGGCCGCGCGGCCGGGCGCGCGAGATCGAGCGGGAGTTCATGCGCCTGACGGGAACGACGCCGATCGACCTCGAGGACAACGCCTTCGATCTCCAGTTCTACCTGGCGGCCGGCTATCGTCTCGAGCAGCTGCTCGAGGGCGGATGAGGGCCCGTCGCCTCCGGACCGCCCCGGCCGGGCCCGCCGCCGGCTTGACTTCCGGCCGCGAACCGAATTAAATTCCCTGGGTGAACGCCCTTTAAGAAACGGAGCCGTGTCGCCGGCATCGAGGGGGAATAAGCATGATCGCTTCTTACGGATGTGACGAAAAGGACCTGGCCCATTACACCTGCCTCCGGACACCGCGCAGGATCGAGGTCGACGGCCGGCTGGACAAGCCCCAGTGGCAGAAGGCGCCGAAGTCGCGGCGTTTCGTGGACCTCGTCAGCGGCGTCCCGGGCTTTCTCGAGGCGCGGATGGCTTCGCTCTGGGATGACGAGAATTTTTACGCGGCCTTCTGGATCGAAGAGCCCAACGTCCGGGCCAGGCTGACCGAGCGCGATTCCTTCGTCTGGAACGAAAATGACGTCGAGATCTTCATCGGCGGCGAGGACTGCTACTACGAATTCCAGATGAACGCTCTCGGAACGGTCTACGAGGTCTTCTATATCTGGCAGGACGCCTACCGGCGGGGGAGCCGCTTCGACGTCCCCGAGTTCGACCTGCTCGAGCGGCGCGTCGACATCCTCGGCGGCTTCCAGGACGCCTCCCGCTGCGGCAAGCATCCGCGCGGGGCGCGCTGGGCCTTCATGGATTGGGACTTCCCCGGTCTCAAGACGGGCGTCCAAGTGGCGGGCACCCTCAACGACGCCTTGAACATCGACCGGGGCTGGACGGCCGAGATCGCCTTCCCCTGGCGCGGCATGAACGTGCTCGCCGGGAGCCGGCCCGTCCCGCCGCGCGACGGCGACGCCTGGCGGATGGACTTCTCGCGCTTCGAGCTTCTCGAATACTGCGGCGCCAAGGCGGAACCGCATCCGGGCTGGGCCCTCAACCGCCACGGCGTCTACGATTCGCACATCCCCGAGTGCTTCTCCTTCGTCCACTTTGCCGCCAAGTCGGTCGAGGACTGACCCTGGCGGCAGTCTGAATAAAGGATGACGAGCAGAATCGGGAGAATTGCCCAGCGGGGCATTGTCCGACGTCTTCGAACGCAGGCATTTCGCTCATTTCGTCACAACCCGGGAGAGGTTGAGCCCGAAGGCCCATTTGAGGTATGTTTGACGAAAAGCGAATGAAGGAGGGAGGAAATGCCCCGTTCTCACAGCTTCCCGGTGCTGGCGGCGGTCCTGGCCTTCTTGATGGCGGCCGCGGCCTGCGACCGCGGCAGCGACCGCACCCTTGAGAAGGCCGCGCCCGCTCCGTTCCCGCTCGAGGGAAAGACGATCACCGAACTTCAGGAGATGATGGCTTCCGGCGCGGCGACCTCTGAGAGCCTCGTTTCTCTCTACCTGAAGCGGATCAAGGAGATCGACCAGAGCGGCCCCATGTTGAACGCGGTCCTCGAGACCAATCCCGACGCCCTGGCCATCGCCCGCGAGCTCGACCGCGAACGGCGGGAAAAAGGGCCGCGGGGGCCGCTCCACGGAATCCCGATCCTCATCAAGGACAATATCGACACGGCCGACGGGATGGAAACGACGGCCGGATCGCTCGCCCTCCTGGGTTCGCGGCCCGCGCGGGACGCGTTCATCGTCGGGCGACTCCGGGCGGCGGGGGCCGTGATCCTCGGCAAGACGAACCTCAGCGAGTGGGCGAACTTCCGATCGTCCCGGTCCACGAGCGGCTGGAGCGGCCGCGGCGGACAGACGCGGAATCCCTTCGCCCTGGACAGGAATCCCTCCGGATCGAGTTCGGGTTCGGCCGTTGCCGTGTCGGCCAGCCTCGCGGCCGTCGCGGTCGGCACGGAGACCGACGGCTCGATCGTTTCGCCCTCGTCCGCCTGCGGCATCGTCGGCCTCAAGCCGACGGTCGGACTCGTCAGCCGCTCAGGCATCATCCCCATCGCCCACTCCCAAGACACTGCCGGGCCGATGGCCAGGACGGTGGCCGACGCCGCCGTTCTCCTGGGCGCGCTGACCGGGGCAGACGGGGCCGACGCCGCGACGGCGGAGAGCCGGGGCCGCTTCCTCGCGGACTACCGGGAGTTCCTCAAGCCCGGCGGGCTGCGCGGCGCGCGTCTCGGCATCCTGCGGGCGGACTCCTTCAACTTCAATAAGAAACTCGATCCCATCCTGCGGAACGCTATCGAGGCGATGAAGAGGGAGGGCGCGGAGGTCGTCGATCCCGTCGAGTTCCCCACGCTCGGCAAAACGGACGGCACGGAATACGAGGTCCTGCTCTACGAATTCAAGGCCGACCTCGAGGCTTACCTGGTCGGTCGGCCCGGCGCCGGCGTCAGGAATCTCGGCGACCTCATCGCCTTCAACAACGGCAACGCGGACCGCGAGATGCTGTTTTTCGGGCAGGAGATCTTCGAGGCGGCGGCGAAAAAGGGTCCCCTGACGGACAAGGCCTACCTCGACGCCCTGGCCAATAACCGCGAGCTCATGAGAGCGAAGGGCATCGATGCCGTCCTGGCCAAGCACAAGCTCGACGCCTTGGTCGTGCTGACCAACGGCCCCGCCCACCTGACCGACCTCGTCAACGGTGACTCGTTCTCCGGCAGCAGTTCCTCGCCGGCGGCGGTGGCGGGCTACCCGACGATCACGCTGCCCGCGGGCTGGATCAACGGACTGCCCGTGGGGATCTCTTTCATCGGCGCGGCCTGGAGCGAACCCGTGCTCATCAGGCTGGCCTACGGCCTTGAACAGGCCCTGGGGGCGCGCCGGGCGCCGCGGCTGCTGCCCACAGCGGAGCTGCCCCCGACCGGGCCGTCGAAAAACGGGGCCGCCGCGGGCGGGAGCGGAAGGTAACGACACTCGATCGGACTGAACGGAGGAACAACGATGATGCACAAATGGATCTCGGGTTGGATTGGACGGATTCCTTTTTTCACCGCGGTCGTAGTGCTGGCCTTGACAGCCGTCCCGCTGGCCGGCTGGGACGCCGCGGCGGCGCATGACGCGGCGAGCCGCGACGCGTTCGTCGGCGGCCATACGACGAAGACGGCCCCGCCGTTCTCTTTCGTCTACGGCGGCAAGGCCTCGCCGGGTTTCATCGGCGGGTGGCGCGTGACCTCGGAGGAGAAGATTGAGGGTCCGAAGCTTGTCCGGACGGTCGTTTACTCCGATCCGGCGACGAAACTGCGCGTCACGGTCGTCTACACGATCTTCAAGGACTATCCGGCCGTCGAATGGGTCCTTAGGCTCAAGAACGAGGGCGCGGCCGATACTCCCATCATCGAGAACATCCGGGCCTGCGCCGTCACGCTCCCCGGGTTCGCCGCCTCGGCCGCCGGGCCGGTCATGCTCCACCGGGCTCGGGGAAGCGCCGCCGAGCGGTCCGATTTCGGCCCGATCAACGAACAACTGGCGCCCAAAGCCGAGATCCGCTTCGGGCCCAGGGGCGGGCGGTCCTCGGACACGAGCGCCCTGCCCTTCTTCAACGTGGCGACGCCCGAGCGGGGCATCGTCGCGGCCGTCGGCTGGAGCGGGCGATGGGAGGCCGTGGTTGGGCGCAAGGGCGCGGACCCGCGTTCCCTCGATCTCGCGGCCGGCATGGCGGAGACGCATTTCCGGCTGCGGCCGGGCGAAGAGGTCCGGACGCCGTCCATGGCGCTCCTTTTCTGGAAGGGCGCCGACCGCATGGCCGGACACAACCTCTTCCGCCGCTTCGTCCTGGCCCATCACATGCCCCAGGCCGGCGGCAGGCCCGTGCCGCTGCCGATCAATCACGGCGTGGGATTCGGCGGGCCGCTGCCGTGCAATGAATACGTCTGCGCCACCGAGAGCTACGCCATCGGCATGATCGAGCGGCTGCACCAGTTCGGCATCGAGCCGGACGCCTGCTGGATCGACGCCGGCTGGTACGAGAACGCGACCGGCCAATGGTGGTCGGGCGTCGGCACGTGGACGGTCAACAAAAAGAATTTCCCGCGCGGCCTCAAGCCGGTGACCGAGGCGGCCAAAAAGTACGGCCAGGGCTTCGTCGTCTGGTTCGAGCCCGAGCGCGTCTACGAAGGGACGTGGCTCGACCGGGAGCACAAGGACTGGCTGACGTTCCTCCCCGGCAATCCGAACCGCCTGCTCGACCTGGGCAACCCGAAGGCGCTGGCCTGGCTCACGGACCACGTCTCGAATTTCCTCCGGGACGAGGGCGTGACGATCTACCGGCAGGACTTCAACTTCGATCCGTGGCCGTACTGGAAGGCCATGGACGCGCCGGACCGCGTCGGCATCGCCGAGATGAAGCACATCGAGGGGCTGTATCGGTTCTGGGACGGCCTCCTCGAGCGCAACCCGGGGCTCCTCATCGACAACTGCGCCTCGGGCGGGCGGCGCATCGACCTGGAGACGACGAGCCGCAGCATCCCGCTTTGGCGGACCGATTACCAGTACTGGGAGCCCAACGGCTACCAGTGCCACACGTACGGGCTGCATTTCTATCTGCCGGCGAGCGGCACGGGCAACGGCGATCCGCGGAAATACTGGTTCCGGAGCTCGATGGGCGGGGCCGTGGTCATGGGCTGGGAACTCACCCCGGGCTTCAATCTCCGCGCGGCGCTCGAGGACATGGCTGAGTTCCGGGCGCTCAGGGACTATCTCTACGGCGATTATTATCCGCTGACGGAGTACGCGACGGGCGACGACGCCTGGGCCGCCTTCCAGTGGGACCGGCCGGAGGAGCGCGACGGGATCGTCCTGGCCTTCCGCAGGCCGGAGGCGCCGAGGGCGGCCATCACGGTCAGGCTCGGCGGCCTCCCGGCCGGCGCGGACTACGAGGTCAATTATGAGGATTACGGGGTCGTCGTCGTCAAGAGCGGCCGGGAGCTGGCCGAAGGCCTGACGCTCAAGATCCCGGAGGCGCCGGGCTCTCTGCTCATCAAGTATCGAAGGGTCCGGTAAAAGAAAAAAAGCGGGCCCTCAAGGGATCACGGGAAAAACCCGGGCGTTCGCGCCCGGTCCCCGGGATTATTCCATCGGAATCGCCAAGGGCCGCGGGGAAGATTGGAGACGGATATGGCCGAGCCGGCCAAGGCGAACAAGAAAAAGTCGGGCGGGAAGACGCCAGTCCGCTGCTGGGGCGGCAATCCGGCGATGACCGCCTATCACGATAAGGAATGGGGCGCGCCGCTCCATGACGACCGGAAAATCTTCGAATTCCTCGTCCTCGAGGGCATGCAGGCCGGGCTGAGCTGGCGCACCATCCTGGACAAACGGGAGAATTTCCGCCGCGCCTTCCACGGCTTCGATCCGGTCCGGATCGCCCGCTACACGGACCGGGACGTCCGCCGCCTGCTGGGCGACGCCGGCATCATCAAGAACCGGCTCAAGATCCTGGCCGCCGTCAACAACGCCAAGCGCTTTCTCGAGGTCCAGAAGGAATTCGGCTCGTTCGACCGCTACATCTGGGGTTTCGTCGGCGGGAGGCCGGTCGCGAGCCGTCTGACATCGTTCTCCAAGATGCCGGCCCGGACGCCGCTGTCCGACCGCATCAGCCGGGATCTCCAGGCGCGGGGCTTCAAGTTCGTCGGCTCGACGATCGTCTATTCGCACATGCAGGCCACCGGCATGGTCAACGACCATCTGGTGACGTGCTTCCGCCACGCGGAGATCGCCCGCCGGGCAGGGCGGACGCGCCGCCTCATTTCTCGACGGAGGTCACCCTGAAATCGACGCCCTTGGGGTCGGGACAGCTGAGGATCTCCGTTTCCGAGATCCAATCGTCGCCCGGCAGCTCGTCCTGGCGCTGCTTGGCAGTCAGGAAGGGGAAGAGGGAGTTGAGGGCGAACAGGCAGACTTTCTTCCCCTCGGGGATTTCGATCATCCCCAGCCCCCGGATGAAGAAACGATCCCCGACCTTGTGGCCGGCCCCGCACCGTTCCTTGACCTTGACGACCTCGACCTTCAGGTTTTTCATCGCGCCTCCTTCCACGATCTCGCCCCCCTTCGCGGGAGTCGGCGGACGTGAGCGCTCGGCGGGACGGCGAACCCCCGCTCCGGGGGCAGGCGCTCCGGCGCCTGCCATGGGCGGAACCCACCTGCATGGGTCCCCGGAGCTCAGTATAAGTCCGTCGGCGGCCGGATTCAACGGGCCGGCAGAGGGGGGCGTTACACTTTCCCCCCGCCTGTGCTATAAACATCGCTGAAGGAGCGGCCCGTGATCGAACTCAACCATGTGTCCAAGAGCTACAACAAAGGGCGGATCAAGGCCGTCGACGACCTCTGCCTGACCGTCAAGTCCGGAGAGATCTTCGGTTTCCTCGGCCCCAACGGCGCCGGCAAGACGACGACCATCAAGATGATCGTCGGCCTGCTCCGGCCCGACTCGGGGACGATCACCGTCGACGGCCTCGACACGGAGCAGGACGCCCTGAAGTGTAAAGCCGTCACGACCTACGTCCCGGATTATCCGGCGCTCTACGACCGGTTGACCGGACTCGAATACCTCAATTTCATCGGCGATGTTTACGGCGTTCCCAGGGCGGAGCGGCTCGATCGCATCGGAAGGTGGCTCGAAGTCTTCGAGCTCAATCAGGCCGTCACGAACCCCATCCAAAGCTATTCGCACGGCATGAAGCAGAAGATCGTCCTGACCGCGGCCCTCCTGCCCGCGCCCCGGGTCATGGTTCTCGACGAGCCGCTCGTCGGATTGGACCCCCGGGCCGCTCACTCCCTCAAGGAACTCATGCGGGAGCACTGTGACCAGGGCAAAACGCTGTTTTTCTCGACCCACATCATGGAGGTGGCCGAGAAACTCTGCGACCGGATCGGCATCATCAACAAGGGCCGGCTCGTCGCCTGCGGGACCATGGACGAGCTCAAGCGTCTCGACCGGACGCAGGAGTCCCTCGAGTCGATCTTCCTGGAGCTGACCGATAAATGAGAAAGTTCCTGACCCTCGTCCGGGCCGGGCTCCGGTCGAATTTCGGCTTGTCCGTCCTCCGCTACAGGGTCTTCGTGGAGAAGAAAGACCGCTGGCTCCTGCCGCTCCTCGGGGCGGCCGGGCTGGCCGTCCTGCCGTCGATCTTCGGCCTCATCCTCCTCGTCCAGAACATCTACCTGGCCCTCAAGCCATTCGGCCAGGAGCGTGCCCTGCTGACGCTGGGCGTCCTGGGCGGCGAGCTCTTCATCCTGCTCTTCGGGCTCTATTACGTGATCTCGGCCTTCTATTTTTCGCGGGACCTCGAGTTCCTCATCCCCCTGCCGCTCAAGCCGTTCGAGGTCATCGCCTCGAAATTCGCCGTCATCATGATCAACGAGTACCTCACGGTCATGGCCATCGTCCTTCCCGTCCTCGTCGGCTACGGGGTCCTGGCGCGCGGGGGGGTGCCGTATTGGATCAACGCCGTCCTCGTCTATCTGTTCCTGCCGGTCATCCCGCTGGCGGCCGTCTCGATCCTGGTCGTGGCCCTGATGCGCGTCGTCAATATCAGCCGAAAAAAAGACGCCTTGATCCTCGCCGGAAGCCTGTTGCTCATCGGCCTGAGCCTGGGCCTTCAATTCGCGGCCGGACGGGCGGGCAACAAGGAATTGAACGGCCGGCTGGTCACGAATTTCCTGGCCTCGCCCGACAGCCTCCTCAACCGGATCGGCGCACGATTCCCGCCAAGCATCTGGGCGACCAAGGCCATCGCCGGAGGGTTTTCCCCCGCGGGTCTCCTGAACCTGGGCCTCTTCGTCGGCGCCTCGCTCGCCCTCTTCGCCGTCATCCTCCTTGTCTCCGAAAAACTCTTCTACCGGGGACTCGTCGGTCTTACGGAAGTGTCCGGCCGCCGGCGGTCCCTGTCCCGGGCCCAGATGTCGCAGAGGCTCTCGTCCGGCCGTCATGCCGTGCGCGCGATCTTCGTCCGGGAATGGCGGATCATGAATCGCACCCCGATCTTCCTGCTGAACGGGATTCTCGTCGTCCTGCTCGTCCCGGTCCTCTTCATGGTGATGGCCCGGGCGGGAGGGGGAAGAGGAGACGCCGGCGCCGTTCTCAAAATCATGACTTCGGCCCCGCCGTTGCTGACCATCCTGGGGTCGGCGGCTTTCATGATCGTCTGCGGCAGCTTGAACGGGACGGCCTCGTCGGCGTTCTCGCGGGAGGGCGGACAGTTCTGGATCTCCAAGGTCATCCCGGCCACTCCGCGCGAGCAGGTCGCGGCCAAGTTCCTCCACTCCTACGCGGTCGCTCTCCTGGGGACGGTCACGGCCTCGGCGGTCGCCGCATGGGTCCTCCATATCGGACCCGCTTCCCTGGCCGCGGCGGCCGGGCTTTCGCTTATGGCGGGCATCCCCCTCACGGCGATCGGCATGATGATCGACCTGGCCCGGCCGCTTCTCGACTGGGCCAACCCCCAGAAGGCGATCAAGCAGAACCTGAACGTCCTTCTCGCCATGTGCGCGGACATCGGCGTCCTGACGGCCTTCTTCTTCGGAATCCTTTTTCTCGTCAAGGCGGGATTCTCCGGGACGACAATCCTCGTGGCCCTCTTCGCCGTCCTGACGGCGTTCGCGGCGTCGAGTTGTTTGGCTCTGGTGAATTTCGCCGAGAAGAGATACCACGAGATCGAGGTCTAGGCCCGGGGCGCGGCCTTAAGCCTTGCCGAGGACCATGGCCAGGAGGGCCATCCGGACGTAGAGACCGTACTCCATCTGCCGGAAGTAGGCCGCCCGCGGATCGGCGTCGAAGGCCATGCTGATCTCGTTGACGCGCGGCAGGGGGTGGATGACGATCATCCGCTCCTTGGCCGACTTCATGACCTCGGGCGCGATGACGAACGCGTCCTTGACCCTTTCGTAGACCGCCGGGTCCTCGAACCGCTCGCGCTGGACGCGGGTGACGTATAGAACGTCGGTCTGCGGCAGGACCTTGTCGAGCGAGGAATGCTCGGACTGGGGGACCTTCATCTCCGCGACCTCGTCGATGATGTCGCGGGGCATGCGGAGGATGTCCGGCGAAACGTAGTTCAAGGTGATGCCGTCGAACCGGGTCAGGAGCCTGGCCAGGGAATGGACCGTGCGGCCGTACTTGAGGTCGCCGAGCATGGTCACGGTCAGGTTGTCGAGGCGGCCCAGTTCCTCCCGGATGGTGAAGACGTCCAGGAGGGCCTGGGTCGGATGCTCGCCGACGCCGTCGCCGGCGTTGATGATGGGCTTCGAGCAGGCCTCGGCCGCCTGGGCCGCCGAGCCGACCTCGGGGTGGCGGATGACGATGACGTCGGCGTAGCAGCCGAGCGTCCGGACCGTGTCGGGCAGACTCTCGCCCTTGGCCACCGACGAATACCGGACCTCACTGATCGGGATGACCGCGCCGCCGAGCCGCTGCATGGCGGCCATGAACGACGACGACGTCCGGGTGGACGGCTCGTAGAACAGATTGGCCAGGATCTTGCCCTTGAGGAGGTCGAAGGCGCCGACCCGCTCGACCATGTTCCGCATCTCGTGGGCCACGCCGAAGATGTATTCCAGGTCCGGCCGGCTGAATTGCTTGACGGAGAGGATGTCCTTGCCGTACCAGGGCGCCGTCTGCTGATCGCCGAACGGCAGGTGGGGGCTCTTGGCTTTCGTGGGCATTTCTCCTCCTTTGGTCCGCAAGGACTATATCGCCGGCGGCCGCGTTCTGTCAATAACGGAATCGCGGCGGGGGAGGGGCGCCCGGCCAACCTGTCAACGGCCGGGGTTCTGTGATATGATCCTGGCGTTTTGGCAGGGAAGAAAGTTCACGTTCCGGAGTCTAATGGACGGGGAGAATGATCCCATGATCTGTGTCAGCATCGCCGAACCGACCTTGGAAGAGTGCCGGGCCGCCCTGCAGGGGCTCGCGCTGGCCGAAATCCGGATCGACAAAACCGCCTTGTCGCTGGTCGAGATCAAGGAGCTCTTCGCCGCTCCGCTCAAGCTGATCGCCACCTGCCGGCCGGGGACGCGGCCCGACGACGCCCGCCTGGCGGCCCTGCTGGGGGCCATCGCGGCGGGAGCGGCCTGCGTCGATATCGAGATCGATGCGCCCCCCGCATACCGGGAGGCGATCCTGGCGGCCGCCAGGGAAAAGAAATGCCGCGTCATCATCTCCTATCACAACTATGAGGAGACTCCGCTGAAACAGGTCCTTCTCCTCAAGATCGATGAATGTTTCGACCTCGGGGGCGACATCGCCAAGATCAACTGCCGCGTCCGGAACGCCCAGGACTGCGCCCGGCTCTTTTCCCTTTATGAAAGCAAGAAAAACATCCTCGCCCTCGGCCTCGGCGAACTGGGGGTCATCACCAGGATCGTCGGCCCGTTCTTCGGGGCCCCGTTCACCTACGCCTCCCTGCGCCCGGGCAAGGAAACGGCCGAGGGCCAGCCGGACGTCAAAACGCTGTCGACCATCCTGGACCTGATCAAGCACAGTTGACTTCTTGAAGCCGTGCTTTTGATAAATATCTGAAACGAGTCTCGGCTTAAATCCGGGCAATACGAAGTGGATCGCCGAGTCTTCGAAGCCGCACTTCCGCGAAATATCTGGAACAAGCGTTGATTCTTCTCAGGTTGAGAGCTGGCCGCCGTGGTGCGAAAAAAAAGGACGGGGGACCGGGGCGGTCCCCCGTCCAGGGGGGGATAGAGGGATGAATGAGAGGATTATCTTCCGGGCATTGGGGTAACACTCGGGCAGGCCGGATGGGAGGTATTTTGTCTCGGATCGGAATGGCGGCCTGTCTTCATGTTAATCAGGTCCTTCTCGCGACTTACATCCTTTAGACGCCGGCCCGCCGACTTTCTTCCCGGATTTTCCGCGTCGCGTGAAAATATTTTTCCGCCCCCGCCTGGGGGGGAACGAGGTTTGACCCTGTCCGCTTCTTATTGTATATAAAGGCATCACCCTTCCATGGAGGAGGTTGGCCATGCCGTTTTCAAGACATCCGCGGACAATCCTGTGGGCCGTCCTGGGCCTCTGTCTCGCCGCGCCCTGGGCGGGAGCGGTCCAAGCCGATAAACCGGCCTCCCCGCCGCCCGGACTCGACGCCGAGACCGCCCGGATCATGAAGGCGTTCGAGGTGCCGGGGATAGGGCTGGCCGTCGTCAAGGACGGAAAAGTGATCGTGGCCAAGGGCTTCGGCGTCCGTCGGATCGGCGAGCCGGCCCCGGTCGACGCCCGGACGCTGTTCGGCATCGCCTCGAACACCAAGGTCTTCACCGCCGCGGCCCTGGGGCTTCTGGTCGAGGAGGGGAAGATCGCCTGGGACGCGCCGGTCATCAATTACCTGCCCTGGTTCGCGATGTACGACCCCTATGTCACCAGGGAGATCACGGTCCGGGACCTTCTCGTCCACAGGAGCGGCCTGGGCCTCGGCGCGGGCGACCTGCTCTTCTGGCCGCCGACGACCTACTCCCGCAAGGAGATCGTCCGGCGCCTCCGCGACATCAAGCCGGCGACGTCGTTCCGCAGCGCTTACGCCTACGACAACCTGCTCTACTCCGTGGCGGGGGAGGTTATCGAGGCGGTGAGCGGAAAGGTCTGGGAGGATTTCGTGACGGAAAGGATCCTGGCCAAGGTCGGGATGGCGAGGACGAACGTCCGCCATTCGGCGGCGGCCGAGGGCGACAACGTCGCCGCCACGCACGCCAGGATCGACGGCGTCCTGCGCGTCGTCAAGCCGTCCACGAACGACAACACGAATCCGGCCGGCGGCATCAACTCCTGCGCCGACGACATGGCCCGATGGATGCTCGTCCTGCTCGGGAACGGCCGCCTCGCCGACGGGACGAGGCTCTATTCGGAGCGGACGGCGCGCGAGCTGGCGACAATCGTCACCCCCATCCCCAACCCGGACCCGGCGCCCGAGCTCGCCCCCCTGAAAGCCAACGTCAACGGCTACGCCCTCGGCCTGCGGATCAAGGACTATCGCGGCCTGAAGGTCGTCACGCACACCGGCGGGCTGTCCGGCTACGTCTCCCAGGTCTGGCTCGTCCCCGAGCGCGGCCTGGGCATCGCCGTCCTCACCAACCAGGAGGCGGAGGCGGCCTTCGCGGCCCTCACCATGTTCATCGCCGACTATTACTTGGAGGCCCCGAAGAAGGACTGGCTCGATGCCTACCTGAAGGTCACGGCGAGAAACGAGGCCCTGACTGCGGAGGTCGTGAAAAAGGCGGCCGCGGCCAGGGACGCCGGCTCGAAGCCATCGCTGGCCCTGGAAAAGTACGCGGGAACGTACGGGGACGCCTGGTACGGGGATATCGCCATCGCGTTCGAGGGCGGCAAGCTTGTCATGCGGTTCACCAGGTCGCCGGCCCTCGTCGGCGACCTCGAGCACTGGCAGTACGACACGTTCCTCGTCCGCTGGCGGGACCGGGAGCTGCGGGCCGACGCCTATGTGACGTTCGCCCTCAAGCCCGACGGCACGATCGAGCAGGCCAAGATGTTACCGGCCTCGCCGGACGTCGATTTCAGCTACGATTTCCAGGATCTCCTGCTCAAGCCGGTCAGAAAGTAAAAAAGAGCAACAGATTGGGGTCAAATCTTCGATCTCGCGCTTTTTTCCGGCGTTTCCCGGGGTCAGGTCTCTGTTTTCCAGGGGAGAAGGGGACGAACATCGACAACCCGAAGCGATTTTGATATACTAACTCTATTCGTTTGAGGCCCTTGAGCCTTCCTTCGAGCCGCCGCGCGGCGGCTTCAGGCGCTTCAGAAAACGGATGGAATTTTACGGCCGCGGCGGTTCGCTTCGCCGGAGAGAGGGCCGGAGGCAATATGAAAATCGGTTTCATCGGCTTGCCGAAATCGGGCAAGACGACGCTGTTCAACGCCCTGACGGGCTCGTCGGCCGCGGTCTCGGCCTACAACACCGGCCGCGTGGGCCCCAACATCGCGTCCGTCAAGGTCGGGGACGAGCGGGTCGCCGCGCTCTCGGCCATCTACCGGCCGAAGAGGACGGTCTATCCCACCATCGACATCGTCGATTTCGCCGGCGTCAGCGAGGGCGACGCGCGGTCGGACGCCTTTTCCGGCGACATGATGAAGCTCGTCCGCAGCTGCGACGCCGTGGCCGTCGTCCTGAGGGGCTTCGCGACCGATCTCCAGGGCGAGCCGTCGCCGCTCAAGGACCTGGGGACCATCGAGGACGAGCTCGTCATCGCCGATCTCATGGTCGCCGAGAAGCGGCTGGAGAAAATCGAGGCCGGTCTCAAGAAGGGCCAGGCGACGCCCGCGCTCAGGGCCGAGGAAAAGGTCGTGCGGCTCATCCTCGAAGGGCTCAACGCCGGCCGGCCGGTCCGCGATCTCGAGCTGGACGCGGAAGGGGAGACGCTCATCCGCGGCTTCCAGTTCCTGACGAAGAAACAGGTCCTGGTCATCCTCAATTCGCACGAGTCGCTCTTCGGCCGGCACGGCGCCGTGCTCGAGGCCCTGGCCGGGAAGCACCGCGCCGTGGAGTTCGCCGGCGAGTTCGAAGGGGAGCTCGGCCGGCTCGACGACGAGTCGGCGCGGGCCTTCATGGCGGACATGGGCATCAAGGAATCGGCCCGCGACCGGCTGACGGCGCTGGCCTATGACGCCCTGGGCTACATCAGCTTCTTCACCGTCGGCGAGGACGAGGTCCGGGCTTGGAACGTCCGGCGGAACGCCACGGCCGTCGAGGCCGCGGCCGCCATCCATTCCGACCTGGCCCGGGGATTCATCGCCGCCGAATGCTTCCGCTGCGAGGACCTCATCGCCTGCGGCTCCGAAAAGGCGGTCAAGGAGAACGGCAAGTTCCTCCTGGCGGGCCGCGACTACGGCGTCAAGGACGGGGACGTCCTGAGCATCCGCTTCAACGTCTGATCCGGGCGGGGTCCAATCCCCCGGATTTGATCCCGAAGCGGGCCCTAATCCCCCGGATTTGATCCGGGGGATTTGACCCCGAGCCGTGTTTTATTGTAATACCGGCTCAACGGACATGTTCCAAAACATCGCCAAGCTCTACACGCGCGCCTACAGCGGACTGCCGCGACGGGCCTGGATCCTCTTCACCGTCAACCTCGTCAACTCCTCGGGGTCGATGGTCTTCTTCTTCCTCTCGCTCTACCTGACTCGGAAGCTCGGCTTCAGCCCGGCCCGGGCCGGCCAGGCCCTGAGCCTTTACGGCGTCGGCTCCCTGAGCGGCGCTTTCCTCGGCGGCTGGCTGGCCGACAGGATGGGTTCGATCGCCGTCCAGAAGGCGAGCCTCGTCTCTTACGGGTTCCTGCTGATCGCCCTGGGCCAGGTCCGCCAGGCCTCGTCGATCCTCCCTCTGATCTTCTTTATGGCGCTGGCGGCGGGCATGCTCTTTCCGGCGAACGCGACGTCCATGTCCCATATCTGTCCATCGGAACTCCAGGTCAAGGGCTTCGCCCTCAACCGCCTGGCCGGGAACCTGGGAGCCACGATCGGCCCGGCGGTCGGCGGGGTCCTGGCCCTGCGCAACTACGGGCTGCTTTTCTGGGCCGACGGCCTGACGTCCCTGGCCGCCGCGGTTGTCTTCGTCATGATGTGGAAGGGCGCGGGCCGGGACATCCGCCGCGGCGGGCCGCCGGATTCCGCGAAGACCGGCGTCGCGGCCGGCGCGGGCGAACCCCGGCCGACCCGGACGCCATGGCGGGACGGGCCTTTCCTCGCCCTCATGTTCCTTTTCCTTCTCTGGTACTCGATCTTCATCCAGGTCCTGACGACCCTGCCGCTCTACATGCGCGACGTCTACGGCCTGGCCGAGAACCGGATCGGCCAGCTTTTCGCCGTCAACACCGTCATGATTGTTCTCTTTGAAATGGTCCTCATGGAGAAGATCCGGAATCGTTCGCAGGCAGGGATGATCAACCTATCGTTCATCCTGCTCGGGGCGGGCCTCGGGCTCATGCCCCTCGGCCGGGGATTCGCCTTCGCGGCCCTGACCGTGGCCGTCTGGACTGTCGGGGAGATGCTGAGCATGCCCCTCGTCACGGCCTTGATCGCCGGCCGGGCCGACGACGCGACGCGGGGACGGTACATGGGGATGTTCAGCTTCACTTTCTCGCTGGCCTTCATCATCGCTCCGGCGGCCGGGACCGCGGTCTACGGCCGCTTCGGCGGCGACGCGCTCTGGTTCGGCTGCGCCGTGGGCAGTCTCCTGATGGGCGGGGCCTTCTTTCTCCTCCGACCGAGCCTCGCCAGGCCGAGGGCTTGAGAGTCGGAGGCAAGTCCGACGGACGCACTGCCCTTCCGTTGACATCCGGTCTCGTTGACGCTTATCATGGCCTCAATCAACGGCGCTCGCTCCCGGGGAGGAGCGGGAGGACGTCCGCAAGGAGGGAAATCATGAGGCGTATCCAGGCATTCATAGTCTTCGGCTTGCTGCTCGCCGTCGTCCGCATCCCGGCGTTTTCGCAGGCGGCGGCTCGAGGGGGCCAGCCGCTCGTCTTCCGCAACCAGGTCATCATGGACCAGCAGGGGCTCGGGCTGGAGGCGGCCCGGCTTCTCGTCCCGAAGGATTGGGCCTTCAGCGGCGGCATCACCTGGAATTTCTCGAAGAATCCACCCGAGCCCTTCATCGCTTATACCGTCTCAAGCCCGGACGGCGGCTCGGTCATCCAGCAATTTCCCCATTTGAACATGTTCTGGTCCCAGGACCAGGCGATGTCGTACTCCTACGCCCAAAACGGATTTGCGATCCTCCAGCCCATGGGAGCCATCGATTTTCTCCAGCGTGTTTTCATCCCCCAGGCGCGTCAGGGGGTGAGCGATATCAAAGTCATGGAGACGCAGCCTTTGCCGGACGTGGCCCGGCAGGCCCTGGCCGAGAACAACCTGACGCTCAACCTGTTCGCCCAGATCTCGCCGTTCCAGAATCCGTACGAGAGCCGGGCGGACACCGGGCGGGTCAAGGTCGAGTACACCCTGAACGGCCGGCGGATGGTCGAGGATTTCACGGCCACGATCACCTATTTCATCACCAGCCTGGCGACGATGTCGGGGATGTACGCCCAGAATGTCAGCTGGTCGCCCGTCGTGAACAGCTTCCGGGCCCCCGCCGAAGAGATGCCGACTAAGATCCGGCTCTTCCAGATCTCCGCCCTCTCCCGTTTCAACAACCCCGTCTGGCGCGTCAGCTACACGAGACTGTGCGCCATCGTCACCCGCGAGAAGCTTCGGCAGCAGCAGGCGATTTTCGCCCGCTACCAGCAGATCCACAAGACGCTCGAAGAGT
>Ga0315282_10003185_pt1 | contig 29556 bp, 36 predicted proteins | sample YL17G07_20_MG_FD_203693 | JGI IMG/M metagenome (GOLD analysis project Ga0315282, IMG submission 203693) | Sediment microbial communities from Yellowstone Lake, YNP, Wyoming, USA - YL17G07_20 | ecosystem: Environmental > Aquatic > Freshwater > Lake > Sediment | place: USA: Wyoming | collected... | reverse complement strand
TTGAAGACAAGGATTGGAAGGATCATTTAGATGACGAATCAAAGGCTGCCCTTGCCGAGATTTTTGACAAATCCAAAAAGCACGAATGCGCTTATCTAGAGGCGGAAGATGTCAAAGTCGCCCAACTATGGGTTGCGGTAATGGAATTGAGCAAAGAACTGAAGAATACGAAACAGATGGTTGATGTCTTGAAAGAACCGTTCAAGGCGATTGTCGCAATTGGTGAGGTTGAGAAGAGGAGAACTATAGAAAGATTGGTAAGAGACATGCTGAAGCCAGAGATCGATCAAGAGGAAGCCACACAGAAGCTTGTTGACAGTTTGATGAAATTCTAGTTTAACAGATTTTTGTCAATCCCATTTCTTTTCTAGTTTTATTTTAGCTGTGAGATATCTTGAAGCACAGAATGCAAGTTTAATTGCATCACCGCACTCTCCTCTTTCTAAACATGCCTTTGCTTTCTCATACCAATCATCATATTCTCCAGAAGGAATTCTTTTATGCCGACCTCTCAATTTTTCATATTCTCTAATCAAATGTTCAGCATATCTTTTCGGTTCATTTTTTGGATCAAATAAATCTTCCAAACTTTCAATCGTGCCCATACAACTAATAGAATAATAGAAAATACTTATGGTTATATGGACCGGCTGGGATTTGAACCCAGAACCTTCTCGTTGCGAACGAGATGATCTACCGTTGATCTACCAGCCCTTTAAATAACATTTAAAGACTTAAGTAAAATAAATTAATAATTAACTCTATGGGCTCGTAGCTTTTTTGATACTCTCAACAGAGGTCAAAGCTGAAAGCCTGGTTGGAGCAACCGGCTGATAACCGGTAGGTCCCCGGTTCAAATCCGGGCGGGCCCACCTCATTTTCCAAATATTTCCAGAACTTCTTTCACATCCTCATCTGTTACATTTTGAAGACAGCTCTCGTATTGATACATCACGCTCATGTAGTTTGTTGAATGGTTCAAACCGAATAGATGGCCTATCTCATGCATGGCTCTGTTCTGATTTCTACAGGACATTCCCGAAGGCAGAAGAGAAACTGTTCCACCAATTTCCCCTTCCCTATACCAAGCCTCTCCGACCGTTTTCGTACCAAGAACTTTGGTTAGATTCGAAGTCCATTTGATTGTTATATCCGCCACTTTTTCATTATTAACTTCAATAAATTCTATAATTTTTGTTTTTTCCTCCCAAATTTTCAGAGCAGTTCTTGCATCATTGATTGTATAGTTATCGAAATACAGCAAGCCCTTTCCACTGTCCAAATCCATAAAGAACCTTAAAGGAATTTTTTCATTTGATTTTTCACTTGCCATTGTAGTTGTTGTAGTAGAAGTTGTAGTTAAAATAATTTCAGTTGTTTGGTTTTCTATCGAATCTTTTTTATTTCTCGGAAACAGGCTTAATAGAAAAATTGCCAAAATGGCTATGCACATTAAAATTAAAATCCTTCCCATATAGATATTTAGAAGTCTGGGCTCTTCTTTTTTATTTTTAAAATCAAATTCTAAGTATGGTAGGAAGTTTCATTGTATTCGAAGGAATTACCGGCAGTGGAAAAAAGAGCCATATTAACTTATTAGCAGAAGATCTGAGAAAAGTTGGGAAAGTTGTCACATTAATCGGGTTTCCAAATTTTGAGACAGAGATAGCCAGATTGACTAAAAGAACTCCGTTCGATTCACATACTCTTTCTCTTCTATATGCAGCTGACAGAAGCCAGTATCAGGAAAGGATAAAATCTCTTCTGGAAACAGAAAATATTATCATTTGCGACAGATACTCTTACAGCAACTTTGCTTATCAAGGAGCGAGAGGGATGGATTTGGAGTGGTTGATAAATTTAGAAAAGAATATCATCAAACCAAAAATAGTTTTTTTAATTGATGTTCCTGTCGATACGAGCATGACACGAGTCTCTCAGTTAAATATAGAAGATTTCACAAAAAGAGAGATACTGGAGAGGTTGAACAAGGAGAAGGAAATCATGGAGAGGATAAGGGAAATATATTTATACCTTGCAGGAAATAATCCGGATAAAGAGACGAAGTGGTTCGTGATAGACGGAACACAGGAAATGTCCAAGTGTTATGAGCAGATAAAGGCGGCAGTGAGGAAAGAATTGAACATACAGATGTGAAGCCCCGATAGTCTAGCCCGGTCAAGGATACAAGTCATCATGACTGTCTAAGGCCCTTTCGAGTTATACTCAGAAAGGTTTGATGAAAAGATGATAGCAAAGATAGGCTGAGACCCGGGTTCAAATCCCGGTCGGGGCATCTTTCTATCTGATAGAAAATTTCAAATTCTTACTTTCTGGTATCTAGTATGAGTTGAAACTATGCTCCAATGATTCACAAAATTTATAAATGAAAAAATGTTTTATAATATATATGAATAAAAAACTTAAAAAGAAAATGATTATTACACAAGAGGAACACGATGAATGGCATAAAAAACATAAGGGATATGATGAAAAGAACAATAAAGAACACGAAATTTGTCATAGAAAGATAGGCATTATAGTAAAAAATAGTTAAATCTGAAATGGTTCGGTCGGGGCACTTAATTTTTAGATGATATCTGAATATGGTTTGTACGCTCATATTTCGCCCAAATAAATTTGTTCGTAAAATGTAAGCATAACAAGGTTTAAATCTTTAACAATGTTCTTTTTTAGCATATGGCTGCTGCAGATAAAGACCAATTTAAAAGAATAGAGGGCATTGAAGAATTGAAGAGTTTAGTTGGTCAATTAGTGCAATTCTACAACCCAGAAGCTGATGGGTATGCTATGGGAAAAGTGAAAAAAGTCTATTCATCAAAACGAACTGTAGAAGCTAAAGAAGAAATTGATATGGCCATTGAATTAAAAGATGGTGTTCAACGACCAGGTAAACCGTATACGATTGAGAAATATGAAGAAATACGGGAAAGACGTTCTGCAGTTCACATCGGCCGTGTAATGAAACGTGGAATGAGATATATGGTAATGTCTGAACCATCTGAGCAAATTTCTTGATGATAGAAAATTCTGAAAAATTAATCTTTAATCGTTTTAGTAATTTGTATGGTAAGAAGATCACCTATAACATATTACAATCTTGTAGTACGTCGTGCTCAATATTCTTCGCAACCTGTTGATTCATATCTAGTAAGTTTTGAAGTAGCGAGTCCGCCTTATCATACCCTTATCGAAGTGCCTGTGAGTTCGTTAAGCCTTATAAAAGGAAAACGTAGAGTAGCTTCAGAATTGTTAGACGCAGCCTTAAGGGATTGTAGAAATAATCTATCACAAAAAGATTATAGAAAATTTAGACCTAAAATTAATAAAGAAAGAGAAATTAGAAGAATAATGCGTTTACTTTACATATCATAAAAGTTCTTAAAAAATTATTTACAAAAAGTAGTTAAACTTGAATGAGTTCGATCGGGGCACCTTTTAATTTAATTAAAATAATGGTTAATTATGAAAAGTAAAAAACAGAGGGTTAGAAGCCGAAGAAAAACCAAGAAGAAATTTAAAACGCAGGACAGGTGGGAATAAAAATGGCATCATTCGAGAAACCCCAAAGGCCACAAAGAAAAATGAAACGAATGAAAGGTAAGAATTGGTAAGCTAATTTTTTTCAAATCCCACTTAGAAAAATGTATTTATTGGCACTTTCAGAGAATTTAATTAGTATGGAATCAGAATTATCTAAATTTGTTAAAAGAATGGTTGAAAAAAAAAATGAAGAGAGCAAGGGAAAAAAGAATTAAAAGAAGAGTTTGGTTGTGAGCAATCTTTATGAAGAAGTGTGACTGGTGCGGAAAGGAGATACCTTTCGCAAAGATAAAGCGTATGGGAAAGTTTTACTGCTCTGAAGAATGTTTGAACAAGTGCAAGTGAGATTTTTCTCTGGGTTCAAATCCCACCTCCCGCATGTAGATTTTTAAATTCAAACCCACAGGCTCGAAGAGATTTCCCACTTTTGTTCTTATGAAGAGAGATTAAACCCCAAAACCAAATAAACCATATGGAAATGTATTATTTTTGGAGGATGGTAGATAGGGTCATCTATGAATCCGATATTCTATTGGAAGTCATAGATGCTCGTATGCCAGATCTCACCCGCAATAAAAAGATAGAGAACAAGATCCGACGAAAAAGAAAGTTTCTTATTATTGTAATGAATAAATCGGATTTGATAACAAGAAAAATGAAAATAAATTTTTTACGAAATTTTAAATCAAATGAAGCAATTTTTGTCTCATGCAAAGATAGAATAGGAATCTCGACTTTGAAAGAAATGATACTTGAGTTGGCCAAAAAGATACGATATCGGGATTATATAAAAGTTGGTGTTATCGGTTACCCTAACACAGGTAAATCATCGGTCATAAACGTTTTAGTTGGCAAATCGGCTGCTAAAACTTCTCCAATTGCCGGATTTACCAGAGGAGTTCAATTGATAAGAAGAGGTGAAAGTAATATCATGTTTTTGGACACTCCGGGAGTGATGCCTTTGAATGAGAAGGATGAGACAGAACAAGCCTTGATGTCTGTCATAGATCCGAACAAACTTGTAAACTCGGACATTGCGGCTATGAGAATAATACAATTGTTCCTGGATTATAATAAAACGACTTTGGAGAAATTCTACGATGTGAAGATAGAGACTGATGATACATTTGAAATCCTATTGGAGATCGGAAAAAGAAAGAATTTCCTCAGAAAAGGAGGTAAAGTAGACGAAAATAGAACTGCTTTGACCATAATTAGAGATTGGCAGATAGGAAATTTACTGTTGAACTTTTGACGATTTTAAAACCTTCTTTCAGGTTCAAATCCCACTTCTGAACTATAGAATCAATTTATAGTATACTACTCCATTTTTTTCATCCAATTTTCCAGAAATTTTCTTATTATTCACAAGGAACATCAAGTTTCTTTTAACAACATTCAGATTAATTGTCTTTCCAGCTCTTTCATTCACACGATAATTGATAGAAAGGGTTGACATGGGAATTGTTGACATTTTTAATATTTTTAGAATCATCGGCTCTACAAAATCCATGTAAGGAACTGTACTTATTCTCATAATAAACTATGGGTTTCTGCGCAGATAACCTCAATAAAGTTCAAATCCAACCTTCTACATATGCCAAAAAGTATAGTGTGAAAGAAATTTTCTATCCGATGAGAAGGTTTAAATACTTTCCATACAATCTTAATTAGAAACAAAGTACGAAGCTGTGACAAATAGCGTTAGACGAATTTGCTAATTCTATTGCTTTTGTGACTTAAAATTAAGAGAGGATGTAATATGAAATTTGAAGATATGGATATTGAAAAAAGTGTATTAGATTCACTGAGCAGTTTAGGGTTCGAAAAACCTACTAGGATTCAGTTAGAAACCATACCAATAATTAAACAGGGTTATGATGTCATCGGCCAATCTGAGACAGGCTCAGGAAAAACAGCAGCTTTTGGAATACCTTTAATAGAAAAAATAGTCAAAGGAAAGAAAACCCAAGCGCTTGTTTTGGCACCTACGAGAGAATTGTCGTTGCAGATAGCAAACGAACTTATGAAATTTTCGCGTTCCAAAGGACTTTACATACAAACAATCTATGGTGGAGTTTCGATGGAACCTCAGATACATGGGTTGAGAAAAGCTGAGATTGTTGTTGGGACACCTGGTAGAATACTGGATCACATGGGACGAGGAACTTTGGATGCAAGAAATTTGAAAATTTTTGTATTGGATGAGGCAGACAGGATGATTGACATGGGTTTCATCGAAGACATAGAGGCAATCGAGAGGAACATTCCAGAAGACAGGCAAACGTTGATGTTTAGTGCTACCATGCCGGACAGTTTAATCGGAATGAGAGAAAAATTTACAAGAAATGCAAGAAAAATCAAAACTCAAATCAATGTGCGAGAGGATGTTTTAAGGCAATATTATTGTGACGTTGACTACAAGATGAAGTTCTCGTTACTTATCCACCTGATTGATCAGGAGAAACCGAAGCTTGCGATAATCTTCTGCAATTCCAGAAGAGACGCGAGTGCTGTTGCTAGGAATCTTCAATACAACAACATAAACGCCACAGAGCTGCACGGAGGATTGACGCAGCAAAGAAGAGAAAAAGTGATGGAAGATTTTCATAGAGGAATAACAAAAATTTTAGTTGCGACCGACGTGGCTGCAAGAGGGCTGGACATAAAAAATGTGACTCACATTTTCAACTACGGCATACCGAAGACCGCAGAGGACTATACTAATAGAATAGGAAGAACGGCCAGAGCTGGGGAGTCAGGAAAGGCGATATCCCTTCTAACCAGGGAAGATCATGATTCTTTCAGAAGAATAATAAGAACTTTTTCTTTTGAAATCGAAAACATGGCAGTTGGGAATTTCAGAATTCTCCCTTTCATAAAATATCAACAGCATGAAAGCAGAGATTTCGAAGACAGACGGCATTTCGGAAGAAGATCTTGGTCACGAAACAGGCGTTAAATCGAGCCAACAGTTTTCCATCGATTTCTTTTACATTTTCCATTATTGATTTAAATTAAAAAAATAAAATAACAATTATGATGCCTGGCACTTTTGTTGTATTGATAATCGTCCTAATTTTGTCCGTAGTTTTCATGTATTTTTTAGCCAACTACTCAAATGTGAAGGCCTATGAACTCGTTCAGCAAAGCGTCAGGACATTGGGAAGCCTGTTTCCAGATTTGTCAAAATTGTTCAAAAGATAATAATGCCTACTTATCCACGCAAAACCAACATCTCTTACAGATAAAATTAATTTCTAGTGTATATTCGGCATATTAGAGAGTAATTGTTTTCTGTTGAAGTGAGTGATTAAAATGAAACATGTTTGTCCAAAATGTCATTTAAGAAAATCGGTTAGACTTTATCATAGACATGTAAAGTCTTGCGCAAGCTTTAATTTTAGGAGTTAGAGCCAAATGTCAGGAATTCATGTAAATTGTGGTTATTGCGGCCAAATGGCAAAAAAAGACCATTGTGGTTACTATAAAGGAATTCTTGTCCATAACAAACCAGACTGTAATTGTATTCAATTTGCAACAGAGAAAAACTTCTTTGTAGCTCCACATGAAAAGAGAAGATAGAGTACTGGCATTTCCTCATTTTTAGTTAAATTTTATAACTTATCAGTCTGTTCTTTAAACTTCTTAACCAATTTTTCCAATTCTTCAGGGCTTGTCTCCTCGAATTTCATCAAAAACGGTAAACCGCACTCTTTACAAGTAACCTGACCAGTGACACCAATAACAGAAACGCCAACAGGATTCACATCAACTAGTTTCCTACAATTCAAACAATACCATTCTTTTTTCGGTTTCATAACAAACTCTTAATTTCCTTCAGACTTTTTATAACATAATCAGCTTCCTCATATTCATCCTTCCTATAATTTTTCCAAAACCCGAAATCAATTCTCACTGTAGTGCAACCTAATTTCTTACCTGCAAATATTTCTTCATCTATCCTATCACCTACTACCAGCACTTCCTGGGGCTTGAGCTCAAGTTTCTTTAGAGCATATTTGAAAGGAACAAGGGTTGATTTCTCTCTCCCCAATTTTTCAGAAATGACAACCAAATCAAAATATTTTCTCATTTTCGACAATTGCAAATCATGATTTATGCCTTTGACAGATCCATTAGAGACCAAAACAATTTTTATTCCTTTTCGTTTCAAGAATTGCAACAATTCTTTTGCATAAGGCATATTTTTTTTATATTTGTCCCATTCGCAGCTAAGTTTTCTATAAAATTTCATTGCCAAATTCATGGAAGGTTTAATGCCCAAAAATTTAAAAAAATAAAAATTGTACAACCCAACAGTATGCTTTTTGGAATTTCCTTTAAATCGATTTTCAATATATTCCATGGCTTTGAACCTGGCTTTTTCAATCTTACCCAATGAAAAACTATATCCAAGTGATTTCAGAATTTTCTGATCTGCCTTTGTTGCGTACTTCTCCAAAAAAGTTACATTGTCCAATATAGTTCCACCGAAATCAAAAAACACAGCTCTTATCATGAAATAAATATATCCTACTTCATATATTATTTCTATGGAAAAAATAGATTTTTCAACTCTGATTTTTACTTTAGGAATTATAAGTTTTTTAATTATATTGACAACTGTGAAAATTTTTAGCCTGAGTGTAGATAACACAGGCCTGATAATCCTTCTGTTCTTTATAGTCTGTATATCCGCTTTCAGTAAAATCGAAAAGGTCGAAGAAGGGGGTTCAAAATGAGCTGTGGATGCTGCGGATCAAAAAAGAAGAAAAAGAAAAGATAGTTTAGATTTTTATTATCGAAAATCTAATGATTGATATGAAAATAGCAATATTTTTCGCATTGATTTCTTTCATATTTTTTATTACTTCTGTGAATGCGGCGCAAATATGGACTTCTGACTTTACAAATCCGAGTACTGCAAAGAGAACATTTTATGACACTAATGACACGATTTATCTAAACTCAGATCCATCTGCATTTACTGCAACCACGACTCTCAGGGTTTACATAGTAAATGACAACAATACGTGGGTGAACCAGACCAATCTGACAGACATGAGAGGAACTTATTCGACTGTAGTCACTGACAGTTTAGGCACAATTTCCAAACGAGCCATATTGCAACCGACGTTGACAGTCGGAAAGTTTGATGTCGTGATTGACGTGAATGGAAATGGTATTTATGATGAAGGCACTTGCGGAACAACCGATTGCGTTTATCACTTGACAGAGACTGGGTTTGAAGTTTTGAAAACTCCTCAACCAGTTATAACTGCTGCATATGGTTCTTACAATCCTGTAAATCACAACTGGGTTTATGACCCTACCAATAACAACAATGTGATGATGAATTTGAAGCTGACAGGAGACACGGAAGAAGTTGTGAAGCTGACTATTGTTTATCTATCTGCTTTTGGAACAGGAAATGACAAAACTGGAATTTCTGTCGTGAAATTAATTGGAGATGACAACAACAATGGAATTTACGACTCTGAAGACAGTTTAAAGGCATGGGGCACTTTTTTCAATGATGATGGTATAGCAAATCTTATTTTCACATCTTCGATATACTTGCAACCTAATTCTACACAAAATTTTTTGATTGTTTACACCATGAGTAGCAGTGTCAATGATGGGGAAACATATGGAGCAAACGTCCTGAATGTGGAAGGGACTGGTGAAACAACAAAACTTGTGGCGAAAGTGAGTAATTTGCCTCTGGCGACATCTATAAAAACCATAAGCGCAAGTCCATATCAAACTACCACGACTACTTCTGTCATTACTACCACGACAACTGTAATTCCAACAGACGAATGCTCGAGTAAGCAAGATTGCAAAGCCGATTATTGCAGTGGAAAAAAACAATACACCTATAATTGCGAATACAGCGATCAGGAGAAAAGAAAGATATGCACAAGTTCGACTAAGGATGTGAAGTGTTGCGAGAACAATGATTGCAATCTAGATCAAGAATGCGTGGACTACAAATGTAAGAGTAAATCAACCTTGTTTGGCCCAGAGGTGATGATTGTTATATCTATTGTGGTTGTAGTTGTGATATGTTTTCTAACCGCTTATTTGTATTTCAAATCTGTAAGAAAAAGACCAAAATACGAATTTTCTGAACAAAGATATTCTTAAACAAATTTGTAAAGCATCAGTGTGATTACAACACTAATGATAAGAACCAGGATTATTAGATTAAATCTGGAATCGAAAAATTTCATAGAAGGTTGAACAGCAGTCTCACTTGTAGTTTCTGCCATCTGAGTTGTAGTTGATGTTGTTTGTGAAGTTGTAGTTGCCTGGGCTGTACTTGTTTCTGTTGCCTCCTTCTGTATTTTCAAAACTACGGGGACTTTTGGATTTGAAACTATGCCAAAACCTCTTATGGCATTTGCCGTCAAATTATAGGATATCGAGCCGGAAGCGTCAGATGGAATTGAAAGGCTGTAGTTTAGAACCTTCTTCTCGTTTATCTCAAGCCTAACACCGCCTTCGAACTTGTACCAGCTAGACGGCAAAAAGAATAAAGTTAGATAGACAGAATCCGAAGGGACATCTCCAGTGTTTTGTACTTCGACTTGATATGTTTTTGTGGTTCCTGGTCCTTGGAATATCTCTGAATCGTATTTGGTGATTCCAACAGAAGGACGCTCTATAGCTGAGGCTATGTTGAAAAGTAAAGTGAAAACAATGACCGTCGAAATTATCTGTTTCAGCATTAGAAATAATTAGTCAGTAAAAAATTTAAACTAATTTAAAACTTGCTTTTGTTCCTATTTTTACTCCATGCCTTTCCGTGAAATTGGACTTTACCTCTAAAACATACATCGCCTTTTCTTTCGGTGTGTAACTCTCGCAGGTCAATCCACAAGGCTGGGCGTCCTTGACTATATCAACCACTTTTTTGTCTTTGTCCATCCAGATGATGTCGATGGGAATTGACATGTTCATCATCCAAATACCTTGGTAACCTTCTTGGTCGAAAGGGAAAATCATACCTTCTTTCTCGCTCAGACTTTTTCTAAACATCAATCCCTTCACTTTCTTCGCGAATGTGTCGGCAATTTCAGCTTTTACCGTAGTGTTTCCAATTTTTACTTCCGTATAATTAGTGGTTTTAAAAGGATTAGCGATAATTACTAGAATTATAATCAATAAGAAGAGGACTATTGGGAACCACATAAATGTAAAATATCTTTTGATGATATTTATTATTAGCTAAGCGGGGGTCCCGTAGCCTGGTCAATCGGGCAAGCCTGAGATCGAATGACAGGATGCGCTTGTGGTTTAGTACCTTCGTGGGTTCAAATCCCACCTCCCGCATTGACCTTGCAGGCAAATTGTAGGGTTGGAATAATTAAAAAAGATGAAATACATAATGAAGCATTGTAATCAATACCAAAACTATGGAAATTATAATGAAAATAATTAAAGTACCTGTTAATGAAAATAATTAAAGTACCTGTTGAGCCAAATTTTTTTACAAAATAATTAATTTGCCAAGCAAATGACCAATTCTCTGATTAATCTTCAATTATCGCACGGATGTATGTGTGGGTTTGATGTGCTGTGATGTCCCTTTTTTCATAACTTCCTGTGTTCATAAGATAAAACAAAACACCAGCATCACAAAGTTTCTTGAAAAATTTCCTTTGTGTATCATGATCCAATTCTGGCGGGTAAGGATTGTAAAATGGCTCGTTGCCCATCGTTCCCCATTTTTCTGGTGGGCCTGCTCCAGGTCTGATTAGAAAACGGCCTTGCTCCAAAATTTCAATCACTTCATTCTTTTCCAATCTTCTGGCCGGCGGTGTTTCGCTGTCTCTGGTCAACAAAATAATATATTTTACTACAGCCTCGTTAACCACATTTTTCTTGCCTTTCGGTATCTCGTGCAAGTAACCTTTTTTGTCCCTCACCTGCATCGGAAACATCTCACGAGGAAACATCACTCTAGAATTTCCATAAGACCAGTAGCATATCTTTTTCCCCTCATCAAACACACATTTTATTTTTCCCGAACGGACGTCCCGATAGCAGTTGCCCATCTTCCGCTCGTCATCACTCGCTTCCGCGCATTTGGATTTATCGTTCACCACATTCTCCAAAGGCAGTTTGTCGAACAGGTGGCGGAAGGTCGGATGCTCTTTTGATATATCAGTTCTCATGTACAACTGTTTTTCCGTGGCCTTGGCTACAGGATTTTTATCGAAGAAAACAAACACATAGTCGTCGGAATGAACCTTACTGCTTTTCAAACGGTAGGTTAATTCATGTGACTGAGTAGTTTTTCCAGTTCCAGTCGGAGCAATTATTATCACTCCCTCATTTATTCCATTCTTTTCTACAGACACGCAAGCCCCGTGAATGGGATATCCTCCTTTCTTTTCCAGTATACTTCCAGCCAATCCCAGGGCGCCAGCAGATTTTGCAGCGCCGTAATATTCAGAATTGACAATCAAAATTCTTTTCCCCTTCAAATCGTAGAAAAGGTGAGGATCGTAACCTTCCACTCCTTTAACGACATATATCATTCCTTCAGCAGGTTTTTTTGTCAAGAACCAGTTCAATTTCCAGAATTTGAAAACATGCTCGGAGTTTGTTTGCAAACCGATTTTGGCGCCGGCTATGTCAGCAGTGGCTTTGAAAGGAAATTTAAAATTCCTTTTCAGTATCTCATCGATCTCTCCCTTGTCAACGGACTTCGGCGGTCTTCTATCAGGCTGCGTGAAATAATTGTCCATACTCCTCATCCTTTCTTAGAGTTTGTTAAAAGAATTTATAAAGGTTTTCGAAGATTCGGCTTATAAAAAAATTTATATGTATGCGTATCGAGAGAGTTCAATCATTTGATCTCTTTCAGGGCCGACGCCAATCATAGAAATTTCAGGATTGCCCAGAGTATCAGATAAAACGTCCAAAAAACCAATAGCGTTTTTTGGCAGGTTGCATTTTTTTCTCACATTTCTTATGTCTTCATCCCAACCTGGCAACTCAATATAATTTGGTTCGCATCCCTCGAGACTTGCTGGGAAATCTCTTATTTCTCTGCCATCCGATTGGTAAGAATCACATATCTTTACTGTTTTAAGGCCAGTTCCGACATCGAACTTAGTCCATACGATTTCATCAACACCATTCTTTCTAGCCGCAGTTCTCAATATGACCGAATCAGGATTGCCGCATCTTCTCGGCCTATTTGTTGTTGTGCCATACTCGCCACCATGTAAACGTAAACCAACACCTCTTTCAAAATCATCATCTGATTTCATCAAAGCCATTATTCTTGGATCGTAATTATTATATGATATTTTTCCGTCCTTTTCTTCAAAGGGGATTCCAAACATTTGGAGTTCATATCCTTTTTTAACTTCTTGCCTTGCACAATGCTCCTCCGATTTTCTCCCACCCAGTTCTGTTGGAAAGGGACCTTTTCCTACACGTGTCGCATAAGCAACTTTTGCCACGCCTATTACCCAATCTATTTTTTTTGGGCCTAGGCCAATGCCTGTACACGCTCCACCAGCAACGACTGATGAAGATGTGCTGTAAGGATAAGTTCCATGATCTATATCAAGTCCAAAACCTTGAGCTGCTTCTGCTAAAATATATTTGCCTTGAGTCCGCCAATCATCTACAAGTTTTGAGACATCTCCCATAATTCTTTTAATCTCTGGATGGTCCTTTGCATATTCATATACTCTCATACCTCTACGAGCAACTTTAGCAGTATAAGCTGGTCCTATGCCTCTACCAGTAGTACCTATCTTTCCCCCCTCTTTTTTATCCAATTCCATATATTCTGGAGTAATAATATGGGCTCTCTCATCCAAAACCAAATCAACTTTTATTCCTCTGCTTTCTAAATCTCTTATCTCTTGCAGCAAAGCATTGGGTTCGACTACGCATCCATTTCCTATCGCAACTTTCTTACCTCTGACTACACCAGAAGGAACGAAATGTAGAGCGTATCTTTCACCGTTAACTATGACGGTGTGGCCAGCATTATTTCCTCCATTGTATCTTACAAAAAGATCATATTTTTCGCCTAAGTAATCAACAATTTTTCCCTTACCTTCATCGCCCCACTGCAAACCTACTATTACTGTTACTGGCATCCAAATAATTGATTGTTAGTTAAAAATTAATACTTTCAACAATTTCCTATCAAAAATAAATATACAAAATTTTCTATATAGAATATGAGAAAAAGCGAATTGGCAATCTTGGGAATCATTCTAATCTCATTTTTGATCGGTTTCTATCTCTATCCTCAAATGACAGAGAAGATGGCGTCCCATTGGGGTATAGAGGGAGAAGTGAATGGTTATCTTCCAAAATTCTGGGGACTGTTCATAATGCCAATAATTTCTCTTGGTTTGTTTTTGCTTTTCATCATGATTCCAAAAATCGATCCGCTGAAACAGAATATTGCAAAGTTCAGGAAATATTTTGACGGATTTGTGTTACTGATCACAGTGTTTTTATTTTATTTATTCTTGTTAACAATATTTTGGAATTTTGGATTCACATTCAACATCGTCCAATTCTTGATTCCAGCTTTCGCAGTTTTGCTATATTACACTGGCATTTTGTTGGAGAAGTCGAAGAGAAATTGGTTCATAGGTATCAGAACACCATGGACGTTGAGCAGCGATAAAGTTTGGGAGAAGACACATAAATTGGGCGGGAAATTGTTCAAAATTGTTGGAATTGTTTCTTTAATTGGAATCGTCTTCATACCTTACGCGTTCTATCTCATCCTTTTTTCTATGTTTGCCGTGTTGATTTATATCGTAGTCTATTCCTATTTCGAATACAAGAAGCGAAAATGATTCTGAGTAGATAATTTATAAGGGCTTAAATTTAAGATTATTTTATAAAGGAGGAAGAAAATGGTGAAATACGAAGAGGCAATAAAGAAGCCCTTCACAGATTTAACGAAACTGGTAGTTGGAATGGTATTGAGTTTCATTCCAATAATAGGCTGGGTCACAAAGGGATTTGCCATCGAATGTTCTGGCCTAGGTAAAAATAAGCCATCTAAAAAAATGCCTGAATGGAAAAATTTCTGGGATTTGTTCATCAAAGGTTTGCTGTCAGATATAATCTTCTTCGTCTACGCACTACCGGCTGTGCTGGTGATGCTGGTTGGAGTTGGCTTGACAATAGGTTCTTTGATGGGAGTATACTTGGGGAACATCATATCTCCAGAATTACTGGCTTCAGTGAAAACTGGACAAACTTCTCTTGAAGTGATTGGAAATTTGATTTCTCAGAATTGGACGTTGGCTGTTCCGGTATTGGTAAAAATGGCACCGATATTCTTGGTAGGAGCTATTTTGATGTTAGCAGCATTGTATGTAGCACCCATCGCGATTCTAAACTACATAAAAAACAAGAATTTCAGTGCAGCATTTGATTTCAGTGTAGTTTCAAAGAAAGTATTTACAGGAAAATATTTTATAGTATGGTTGGTGGCAATAGTCCTTACAGCCATAACAACAGCTGTCCTTTCCATAATCCCATGGATAGGAAAACCAATCGCTGTGTTCATAGCTGCAGTAATCTACTACACACTCTACGGACAAGTTTATAGAGAGATCTAATTCTCTCTCTTTTTCTATTATTCTTTTCTCATTAAACGATAGGTATTAATCTTTGAACTTTTCTGAGGAATATATGAAAAAAACACCTTTAGTACTTGATGAACTAGATGTAGGTATTTTAAAAGTTTATCAAAATAACCCTAGGCGTGGAAATTATGTCGCTAGTCTTAAAGTTTCCCCCAGTACAGCTTATACCAGATTAAGAGCAAGGCATAAAAAAGGTTTTTGCAAACCTGTCGTAAATATTGCTTGGGATTATTTCGGCCTTAGAAACAATTGGTTTGAAGCTGAATTGGGGCGAGGAAGAGAAAAAGAAACTCTTGAAGAACTTGAAAATTATAAAGGTTTACAATTTTACTCTGTAGGGCAGAGTGGAGTAGATGTGGTTTGGGCTGCTCTTTTGGATGCTCCTTCTTCTCCTGCCGAACCTTTTTTTGATGAAATGAGAAATGAAGGATTGATAGAAGATTATAGATTTTATAGAACAGGATGCCATTTTAAAACTCAGACAGACTTCTCGAGATACAGTCCTAGAACCAAGAAATGGAATTTAGGTCTACCAGAACCAAGATGTGATTGTGAGAAGGGAGAATGGGTCTTAGATTCTGAAGAATTGAAAGAAAGAATTGAAGAGGAGATTAAGGGCAGACCTAAAGAATTATATCCTGCTTTTGATGAACCTCGAGAATTTGATGTAAGAGATTTATTCATTATTTCTGAATTATCCGCTAAACCTGAAATTACATATGATGCTATTTCTAAAAAAATGAAGACTACTTCTAAAAAGATGGGTATGACTTCGCAAGCAGTCTTCTATCGAGCTAATAAGAAATTCAGTGGATTTAGACCAGATGAAAATGGTGTTATAATAAGCTATGCCATTGTTTCACCTCTAACCTTCATTTACCAACACAGGAAAATTCACGTCCTTGAAATTCCAGATTATCACAAACTTAACCAGTTAGTTTTTGGCACCATAGAATTGCCATTTGTCACTGAAGTTTCTGCAGTTCTTAACAGACCTGAATTGATTCTCCAAACTGTTTTGCCTGAAGATACAAACCCATTTTTGGGCTTACCTAAAAGTATCATATCCGCACAAAGAACTACAAGCCTTGATACCGCTATTTCTCGCAGTTTAGATGTCAGGCTTGAGAAATGCTTTGATGAAGAGACAGGGAAATGGTCTTTCTATTAGTCTGAAAGGAAAACTTTAAATCTTGTTCAAATAAAGGAGATAATATGGACGAAGAAGTAGAAAAGATAAGAATTGGTAGAATCAGCCATTTCTATAGCAAGATATCAGTAGCGGTAATAGAGCTAGAGGACACTTTGAATGTTGGAGACACGATATCGATCGAAGGGCATGAAACGAACTTCACCCAAGTCGTGGATTCCATGCAGATTGAACATGGAAATGTTGAGACAGCGAAGAAAGGCCAATCGATTGGATTGAAAACGAGCGAAAGAGTCAGAGAGAACGATATTGTTTACAAGGTTATAGAATAAATTTTTACATTCTTATTTTCTTTTCTTAAAAGCTTCCTCTTTAGACTGAGTAGCTATGAGGCTTCTTATATTGTCGAACAGATGAAAAACTTTTTTCATCGGCGATGGCTTGTATTTCACTCCAATTATTTTTGCTGCCAGCTCCATAAATTCTACGCTCGCCGGGGAGTGGGGTTTGTTTATTATCACTGGTTTTTTCGCGATCAGGCTGTTTATGACATTCTGATCATAGTCAATTTTTCCAATCACAGGGATTTTTGCCATCTTTTCCACATCTCTCTCATCGTATTCACTTCTCTTCCTCGTTTTCATGTTCAATATCGCGCTCATCTCCTTTTTGCCCATCTCTTTGACAACTTCCACGCATCTTTTCACATCCTCCACGGAAGGTTCTAGAGGAGAGGTCACAAATAAAATTTTCTCGCTGGTATCAAGAACTGAAACGGCTTCTCTTCCTAGACCTGGGGCAGAATCCAACAGGACGAAATCTATCATCTCAGGATTCGACAGTTTTTTTATGTTTTTTTTCAACCTTCCTATATCTACATCTATCAGATCTTCAATTTTGTTGGACGCAGGAACAAACATCACTCCATTGTATTGGTATAACGCCTCAGTTATGTCAGCCTTATCTCTCAACACGTCATTGATGGTTTTGTCGAATCCATCCGTCCCCAAGTAATGGCTGAGATGGGGAGTGGAGAAATTGCAATCCACGATTATAACTTTTTTCCCGAATTGAGAAAGAGCAATTCCTAAATTTACAGCAACTGTTGTTTTTCCTACTCCCCCTTTTCCCGAGGAGATTCCTATCACTTGTACCATGAAATCACTAAAAATAAAAAATTAAAAATTTGTTTACTTGCCTGCCAATTTGTGTTTTTTCACATAAGCCCAAATTTTTTTCGTCATTTCAGATGGTGCAAGTTTTCCAGTTCCAAAGACCTTTTCCAAACTGTCATTGCAACCTTTGAAGCAAATAGAATATCCACCAAAAGGTTTTTTCATTTTATCACTCCTTTATTTCTAAATTTATTTGAATTTTATTTCTTATAAAGTATTCAGAATTTCATTATCCTAGCTTTGTATTTGTGTTTCTTGACGGTGACAACATCATTTTCCTTCAACTTAATCATCTTGGGATTGTTATCTGCGACCATCATCGCCCCATCTCTCAATACTCTGATTTTTATTGTCGAATTTTTGTCCAAAACTAGATGCTTGAGTTTTTTTGTGGAATTGTTGAAGGCTATTCCCAAACCATCTTTGAATGTCTTTCTTGTGATGGAATAAAAATAGGCAGACGAACCAAACGGAGTAGCAACCAAAATGCCATCTCCAATCACCTGTTTATGGATTGTTAAATCATTCACCATCACTTGAAGCCTTGCAGCCCTCAAAGGGCTTTGGTTCGAGACATTCACCTCATTCAACCCAACCAATCTTTTTTTCGGGTCATTATTTACAATTCCTTCGACCTTCATCTCTTCTGTTATTTCAAATCTACCTTCTTTCAATTTATTCAAAATTTCCGAATAACCAAAATCATTACATTTCACACAAGTTTTGCTGTGGCGGATGAAGACTTTCGGGACTCTTGGATACATCCTCTCAGCGTAAAGCATCGTCCCATCCCCGCCATAAACTATAACCACTTCCGGCCTAGTTTTGACAATCTGGAAACCAAAGTTAGAAATTTGTTTCTCAATCTTTCTTTTTTCAAGGCCAGTCACAGCTACTTTCATAGATTAAATTCTATTTTGAGAAAATAAAAATCATGTGGAAGAACGTGTTTTATACAAAGGATGGGTGATGGAAGGAAGTGGAGGCAGTTTTATCAGATCATCTAACATTTTGTCGTATACTTTGAGTCTCGCTTCGATAAATTTTCCAGGATTTTCTCTAATTTTGCCATATGCAAGAATTTTAGATATACTGCCCACCAACCCACTCAAACTTCTTTTTACAACTTTCACATATTCTTTCCACTCTTCCTCATCCGCATAATCGATAACTTTGACCATTAAAACATCTGCTGCAATGCTTTTGGTTTCCTGATCGATTTTTGACAAAGTTTCAGCTTGATTAGGAATTACGCGTGAATAATATTCTTCAATCATCGGAGGGTTTTCATTATTTTCCCAATCATGTTGTTCTGGGAAGTCGGTGAGCAAATATGAATATTCGATTGGATATCCTCTTTCTCTCAGCCTAGCGTCAAGCTTGGCAGAAGACGATGTTCTAAGCGAATCAAATCTTCCTGAAGGGTGGTCATATCCTATCATGTATCTGGCAACAAGTGCCATCGCAGCATCTATAGCAGCTTCATGTATTTCCCAGAAAGGCCTCTTCTTGCTTCTTTCAAAAAGTTCTCTTTCCAGATTGAAAAGAAAAGAGGCTTGCTTCACAAAATCAGGGATATTATCCAATCTCATCTGAATGGAAGAAAACATTTCAAGCAGGATTGGCTCGAACTTGGGGTGTTGAAGAAACTCTTTCTTTAGTTTATGTTGGAATTCTAGCATGCTTTAATGTTGTTTAAAAAAAGATAAAAAATGATTAGCAGAAACTAAAGGTTTTTAAATCTTTCAAGAATTTCTTTTTCTCATCGCTTCTCTAACTCTTTCTTGAGCAATCTCCAGACCAGCCTCTCTCACAAACATCTTTCCTTTCTTAGCATGATCCAAAACAATCTTCGTATTTTTCTTTATCTTCTCTTCCACCATTTCGAACATCTGTTCGGCCGTTCCGCCTATGTACTCGACATAAGAAGAGATCACACCACCCGCATTTGCGACAAAATCCGGAACCACCAAAATGCCTTTCTCTTCCAACTTCCTTTCAATATCTTCTCTCATCGGTATGTTTGCCGCCTCGACAATTATCTTTGCTTTAACCTTTTTATAATTCCTCTCGTTTATCACATCTGGCAACGCCCCGGGAATCAGTATATTGACCGGCAGTTCAAATATCTCCTCATTTTTCATAACCTTGCCAGGTTTGTAGTTTATCACTGAGCCAGTTTCTTTTTTCACTTTAGATAATTGTTGAAAATTGAGTCCATCGAGATTGTAAATTACACCTTTACTATCACTCACAGCCACTATCTTTGCTCCAACTTCTGACAAGAATTTTGCTGCAAAAGAACTGACATTTCCAAAGCCTTCTATCGCAACTGTAGAACTCTTTATCTTCATTCCAAAATGCTCTGCAGCAACTAGAGTTGAATGAAAAACTCCAAATCCCGTCGAGCCTAGTTCATGTGGAATTCCACCCATATCCTTTGGCTTTCCTGTGCAAGCTTTCATCGAACCATTTGTTTGAGCAAAAACTCTCATCTCCTCCTCACTTGTATTCACATCTGGGGCAGAGACATATTGTGATGGGCATACAGGTTTCAAGGCTAAAGAATAGGCTCGGACAAAACTCATCTTCTGTTCTTTTGTCATCTTCTTAGGATTAGCGACTATCGCTCCTTTCCCTCCGCCGAATGGAAGATCTGCCAAAGCTGTTTTCCATGTCATCGCCCTTGCAAGCCTGAAGTTCTCTTCCAAATCAACAGTGGGAGTCATCCTTATCCCACCTTTAGCCGGACCACGGGCAGTATTATCAATAACAAGCGATCCTCTCATCCCAGTCTTAGGATCATATACTTGGAGAACTTTCTCCGGTCCCCATTCGTCTGCAAATTTTTCTAAATCCATATCATCACTTCTTCCCAGAAATCCAATCTGTTATGGAAACATTGCTACTTACCCCGTGCAAATAATTGTAAGCTTGAAGAGCTGCTTTAGATCCTTCTCCGGCTGATACTACGATCTGCTTGAAAGGAGTGTTTGTCAGATCTCCGGCAGCAAATACTCCAGGCCTGATATCATTTTTGTCAGGATAGAACGTCTGGCATCTGTTATCGATGATGACATGGCCATTCTCGTCTAGTTTAACCAGATGTTTTATCAAATCTGTTTTTACTTCAGAACCAATTTCAACAAACGCTCCATCAATCTTCAATTCCTTCGTTTCATTAGTTTTCACATTTTTTACTATCGCAGATCGAAGGAATTTATCACCTTTAAACTCGACAACAACAGAATTAAGGACAAACTCTATATTTTTTTTCTTCTTCGCTTGCTCTACCGCAGTTTCGAATCCTCTGAATTCATCTCTCCTGTGAATGAGATAAACTTTCTTCGCTACGGAACTTCCATAAATGGCGGCATCCAGAGCGGAATTCCCTCCTCCTATCACAGCTAAAGCTTTATCTCTGAACAATGGGATATCACAAGTTGCGCAATAAGAAATGCCTTTTCCTTGAAACTCTTTTTCTCCAGGAACATCCAGATTTCTGGGTGTTTTTCCGAAAGCCAAAATTATTGATTTGGACTGGTATTGATTGTCATTTGTTTTCACAAGAAATTTCTTATCCTTTTCTTCAATTTGTATCATCTCTTCCAAAACTATTTGCACTCCAAAATTTTTCACCTGTTCTTCGAACTTTTCCATCAGCTTCAATCCACGAATTTTTTTGAAACCGGGATAGTTTTCTACACGAGGATTTGGGGCGGTTTGACCGCCTATATCTTTGGTTACAATAAGTGTTTTCAGTTTCCTTCTAGAGGCATATATTCCTGCAGTCAGACCTGCAGAAGCCCCGCCGATGATAATTACATCAAACTCTTCCATATCACTTCAACTTCAATTCCTTCTTTATCTCTGACACATTAAATCCAACGATTATTTTCCCGTTGATTTCAATCACAGGAACTCCCATCTGGCCAGATTTTTCTATCATCTCCTGGGATGCTTCTCTATTTGTGGAAACATCGATGTCTTCAAATTCTATATCATTTTCTTTAAAGAAGTTTTTTGCTAGATGGCAAAAGTGGCATTGTGGAGTGCTGTAGATTTTTACTTTCATTTCCCTCATCTCAATAAAATATTTTCTTAATAATATATTGGCACTCCTTTATAAACATAAGGCTAAAATAGCCTTATTCCTAATATAAGAGTAGTGAAAAGATGAAAGTCGTACTTTCTCTTGGAGGATCTTTACTTGTAAAAGAGCTGACAGCTCGCCATTTCAAAACTTATGCTGATGTAATCCTTAAACTTAAAAAAGACGGGCATCAGCTGGTTGTAGTGGTTGGCGGAGGACCGACTTGTCGCACATATCAAACCATAGCCAAAGAAAACGGGGCGGATAATGTTGTCTTGGATAGGATAGGAATAGCTGCCACTCATCTGAATGCTTTGACTTTGGCCGGTTGCCTTGGAGAAGAGGCTTTTCCAACAAGTTTCAGAAAGTCGGAGGAGGTCAAACAGAATTTTGGAGAGAAAATCTTGGTGTGCGGAGGAGATTTGCCTGGGAGATCTACAGATTATGATGCTGTTGTTTTTGCTGAAGTTATAAAGGCCGATTTGCTCATAAATGCCACGAATGTCGATGGGGTGTATGACAAAGATCCTAAGAAGTTTCCGAAAGCGAAGAAGTTCAAGAAACTGACGTTCAAGCAGTTTGAGGAGATAATCACCAAAAACGTGCAGAAGCCTGGCGAATATAGGTTGTTTGATCTGCTTGGCGCTCAGCTGCTGAGAAAAATAAAAGTAAAAATGATAATTGTTGATGGGAATAATCCCAAAGAAATTCTTAGAGCTGTGGAAGGAAAACATAATGGAACTATGGTTTGGAAATAGTTCTCGTTTACTAGAAATTTTTTATAGTTCATGTGTTTGATATTTTCTGTTTGAATTTTCGCAGAAATGAAAATTTTTTCTTTATCGACATGCATTATCGCATTGGGCTATAGTACTGTAAGGACCACCTACGGTTGTGTATCCAGATTCTTCACAACTGTTTACAACCCCGTAGCAGGATACACCTCCTGGATATTTGCAGCAATAGATTTTATATGTTGAGGTAGGATTTGATGATTGAGTAGGAATGGAAGTTGTTGAGCCGCAGTGACTATAGCATTCTGCCCCATCACTATAAGGACCACTGACATATGTGTATCCATACTGTTGACAATTAACTAGATTAAAGCATGTAGTACTACCCGCTCCATATCGGCAGCACCATATTTTATATGAATCTACACTAGTTGGAGTTGTGGTAGGATTAGTTGATCCAGAGCAACAGCACGATTGACTAGCTGAACATCCTTGACCAATCTCCGTTTCCCCGGTATAACAAATATTTCCTGTTCTGCAAGTTCCGTGAAGAAAACCGGCGTTATAACATTCTATGTCGCAAGATGTTGATTGAGTAGTGGTTGCGGTAGGATTACATTGGCTATTAGTGCTGCATGGCATATTTGAGCAATCATAATAACATGAACTTGTACAAGTATAACCTCCTCCTGAACCATAACAACAGCATTTATTTGATGACGGAGTTTGGGTTTGGACTGAACGACAACAACAATTTTGATTGTTCGTGCATTGATAGTTGCCTATGTATACAGGATAATTGGAAGGGCAAATAGATGATCCGCTGCATGTCCCGCTTGAATAACCCATACTATTACAAACTGAAATGCACGTTGAGATTGACTGCGTAGCTGATGATGTTTGAGTTGTGGATATAACACAACAGCAGTTTTGATTATTGGAACAGAGACCTGGATAAGTATTCATCGTCTCTCCAGAATTGCAGGTAGTACCAGATCGGCATACTCCATCTCTATAACCTGCGTCACGGCAATCTGAACTACATGATGCTTGTGGGGTAGGATTAGGTGTGGATCCTGAACATGAACAATCACCAGAACACCATAACGGCCACCAACATGAATCTCTATTGCTGCAGCTACTTTGACCGAATATGTCTCTACATATGCAACAATCATTTGTTGCTGAAGTAGTGCCTGTTTTTGAGGATGAAGATAACGGGAATTTCAAAATACTTGACCAATCCCAGCCACCTCTGACAGCTTCTGGACTTCCTTCCGAAGTATAATAGTTAGAAGCGAGAAGGGAGATAAGAAAAACGAAACCTATAATCAGAATCACTGTAGATGTTGCCATAAATAATTTTTAGATTTTTTAGCATATAAATTATAATTATTAGTTTGGTTTTCGGTAAGCAACGCCGATAGCAGTTTACCAAAGAATTAAAGTTTAATGATTTACTATTATTTGATATGCCTCAGTAGCTCAGTTAGAAGAGCGCATTCGTAAAATGGCGCAAGCATGGTAAGCATGAGGTCAGGGGTGCAATTCCCCTCTGGGGCTTTAATTCTGAAGTTTAATTAATCATACAGAAATGCTTGGGATGACGTAAAGGAAGAGAAGTACAATGATTATGCTCCAAATTACAATTAATGCAAGCAAAACTTTTGATTTTCTGGTAAGCAGGGGAGGTTTTGATGGACGTGACTCGATATCGTTCAAATCAGTCCGAGGCGGTTGATATTGATTTTCTTCTGGTGCTTCCTCAGGTTTATACTCTAGAGGAATGGCCGTTTCCGAACTTTTTGGTGGAACAATGGATTGGGTGGTTTCGGCAGCGGTTTTTTGCTCAATTGGTTGGACCTTTTCAACTTCAGCTGGCTGGGGCTGTTCAACTTTAACTGGCTCAGAAGTTTTATCTTCAGCAGGTTGTATTTCAGTATTGGGTGATTTTTCTGGAGGATTCTCAGAACCAACTTCCAAACCTTCTATTTCTTTCTTCTTTTTCTTTATCCAATCTCTTATTTCTTCATCCACAATTTTATTATATTTTTAGAGCAAATAAGTTTAATCGATTCAATCATTTTAAATTAATCTAAAAAATGTTAGAAGAAGGTTTGAAAAAGGCACATGAATAAATTTGATTTGCAGTCAAAAAACCAATAGATGTATACACCAATCAAAATAAGCGATAAAATGATTATTATCGTATAATTTCTCTTCCAGCCTGGTTTCAAAAATTCTCCCCATTTCATTATTTTAATTTTGATTTCTAAAGAATAAAATCTAACCGGTTTCTCTCATCTGATTATAACAATTCAAGCACAAAGAGATCTGCTGGGTGATAAGGATATGGCGTTTTCTATGGAATTCACACACAGGTATCTTGCATTTAAAGCACTCGTCTATTGCTTTTCTGTTGCAGTCTTTGATGACACAGTACTTCAGCTCGGCCTCCATAATTAAAAGATAACCTTCAAACTCTTAACCTTTCTATTTTTCCATTTGGTTCGACTTCTGTAAAGGCCTCAACAGAAAACCTATAAAATTTAGTCTTTTTGTCTTGCAAATAATTTTCAGGCAAACCGGCCTTCCAGCATAGATTGCATAAAAACAATTTTTTATCCGGTATTTGCTCCCATACTTGCGGCAAAAACAGTCCTTTATTCAACCCATGTTCAATTATCACTCCATCTTCTTTCTTTATTTTTTCTTGCGAGCATTCTTTAGGTTCGGTTAGAATAGAAACTTCAAAAATAATTTCATTCAGCTCGTCTTCTTCCAAAGGAGGAAAACGAGGATCTTTGAAAGCTGCTTCTATTGCTGCCAGTTGAACTGCCTTATAGACTGGATGCTCGGGATAGGGAAACCCTATGCAGCCTCTCAGTTCTTTCTCAGGATAGGTGTGGATAGAGACAAACACCCCTCTCTTTTCCCTGAATTTTTCCAGTTCTTTTATCTTCACTTTTTTTGTTTTCAGATATTCTTTCACAGTTTCTCTAGCAAGCTTAACCAGTTCTTCCATAAACTCTATCAGGAATTATTAGCTTTTATTTATTCACAAAACTAGTGCGGAAGGTGTGCTCTCCGTCTGGACTACAGTGCGAGAATATTAAAATAAGTGTTAAAATAATTGTTACTTCTTTTTTCTGAATAGAAAAATCGAAAGAATACTTATTAAGAGATATATCCAAATTGAATCCAATACAATTGAAAAATAATCATTAAAGCGACCTAAACCAGAAATAAAGTCAGAAGGATGGAAAACACTACTAATAGAAAGAATGGTGGTAGCCAATTGGCTGTTTAAAAAAGAGCCTTCTTTATATTCAACAACGCCTTTACCAAAAGAAAGTAAAAAAATTAGAAAGAATAATTTTGCGAAAGTTGGGTTAAAATCTATCGTGAACCTCTCTAACTTTAAATAAAATTTTTTCGTTCCTTCTTTTAATTCTTGAACTCTACGATATTTGAATGAGGTATAAATAAAAATAACAATTGATGACAATAAATAATTCCAAGCCAAGTCAAGAAATAAAGAGCTGTCAAATCCTATTTTTGGTAAATATCTTTCTACAAAAATTGTTTTGGTAAATGGATTAAATAAAGTTCGAATTAAATCTAACACATCTTTATAAATTCCAGGTATGTTAACAGGATTTAAAAAAAGTATTAATCCCCAATACCATGTTGATAAAAGATAGAAAATAAACATCAAAGTTATTTTTTTAAAATCTGGTTTCAAAAATTCTTTCCACTTCATAATAATAATTCGTCTTTAAACAAAATAAAAAGGTGAGAACTGACTCTGAGCCCTAGTGCAGGAGGTGGGATTTGAAGCCGTCATAGTATATTATCTTTAATTAAGAAAAGTTATAAAAATTCACCTTCAAAAAGTGAGGATTTTTATATTCTAAGAAATAAATCATTAATATTTGATGAACTATGTTTGACTTAATCTTCAGACTAATAATCGCTTACATCTTGTTATATTCTTCCACAGTAATTCACGAGTTTTCACATAGAAAATATGCCAAAGATTTGAAAGTGAGGTTAAAACCAAAGAAAACTAGAAAATTCTCCATTGTTTTCAAGGAAATAGAGTTCAAATTTCCATTGGGTGCTATGATACACATGGATAATAAAGATTTGAAAGCTCTTCCAATTTCCGATAAAAAGAAAATAGGATTGGCTGGGATTAAATCAGATTTCATTTTTTGTATTTTTATCTCATTCTTGGTCCTGATTAGTTCATTTTGGTTTGAAGAGTGGACGTTTCCTTTAATGCTTACTCTATTGGGAAAGTTAGTCATGCTTTATGACAGCATTTCATACAAAAGAGGAGATTTGCAAATTTTATTTTCTTCTCTATAAATCCATAGTTTTCATTATCGCCTTTAATTAAGAAATGAATGGAAAATATTATTCAGTAACTAGCCTTTCATAGTAATGTGCGGGAGGTGGGATTTGAGCCCTCGCACATGGTAAGATATCGGCGAATCAGTAACATGCTGTCCTTCAGATTAGAAATCTTTATATACCACTCAAAAGTAGTTAACAATATGAACAGAAAAATAAGAAGCGAACAAGAAATAAAGAAGAGAGTTATTTGGAGAGGAGAAGACGGTCGTCTGTATGAACCGTTAAGTATCAGAGAAGTAGCTAAATCTCTTGGAGGAAATGTCTTTACACATCGTTTGGAATACTGCGATCTTAGAACTAACAAACGTGAAATTTTACCATCTTCTTATGTTATGACGCTTGTTGAAATCGGTGATGGTGAATTGGAAAGGGTAAGATATGAAACTACTACTGGTAGTATGGTTGATATTTCTGACAGAAAAGGGAGATATAATAGATTTGTCGTTGAATTTTGGAATCAGGCTAGAGAGATGCTATATCCTCATGAAAGCGTAGGCGATACTGCCTCAAGGTTAGCTGAACGATGTTTCAGACCGCACAGTCAAAAGTTGATGACAATATATGTTGGCGAAACAAATGCTGGGCACGTTCTTCCCGCAAAATAAAAATGAACATGAAATTTTCTAGAAAAAAATTTAGAACTCTACCATCGCAGATTTTTCCAATTCAATCTTCTTCTCTATGTCAGCTGTCATCTTCTTGGTTTTAGCAACCACGTCATGGTTTACAGAAATAGAATCTATCCCACATTTTATCAAAAATTCCGTTATCTCCGGATAAACTGACGGGGCTTGGCCGCAGATAGAAACTGTCACACCATTAGCATGTGCGACTTTAATCAGATGGGCTATTGCCCTTAGAACAGCCACATTCCTCTCATCAAAATAACCCATACTTCCCAACAGACCAGAATCTCTATCCGCCCCCATAATCAATTGTGTCAGGTCATTCGAACCAATACTGAATCCATCGCATAATTTGGAAAACTCCTCTGCCAAAAATATCACCGAAGGAACTTCGGCCATGATCCAAATCTTGAAATCATCACTCTTCTCCAGTCCTTCGTCTGTCAATATAGCTAAACATTTCTCCACTTCCCATGTGGTTCTCACAAACGGCAGCATCACCCAAACATTGTCCAGCCCCATCTCCTCTCTGACTTTTTTGACTGCTTTGCATTCGAGCCTGAACGCCTTTTCAAAATCCGGTGAAACATATCTTGAAACCCCCCTCCAACCCAACATAGGATTAGCTTCCACAGGTTCGAACTTCTCCCCGCCTTTCAGATCCCTATATTCGTTTGTCTTAAAATCAGAAAATCTCACAACCACAAATCTCGGATGAATGGCTTCAGCAACTTTGGCGATACCTTCTGCCAGTTTATCTATGTATTTCTGTTCCTCACCAATTTCCAACAAATAGTTTGGGTGCTCGCCTATATGCGTGGCAATAATAAATTCTATCCTCATCAAACCGATTCCTTGGAATGGCAAACTTTTATATTCGTCTATCTTTTCCGGAACTCCAAGGTTCATCAATATCTTCGTTCTAGTCGTCAATTCACCAACTTCTTCAACAGAAACTTCTTCTTCAACAGCGGTTCCTTCTACTTTTCCACGATAAACCAGACCATTGCTGGCATTCACAGTTATAGTTTCCCCGTCTTTCAAAACTTCAGTCCCATTTCCAGTCCCAACTATACATGGTATGCCCATCTCCCTAGTTACAATAGCGGCATGGCACGTCATTCCACCTTCGTTAGTAATAATTGCTGCGCATCTATTCATCGTAACAACCATGTCCGGCGAAGTCATTTTTGTAACAAGTATGTCTCCTTGTTGAATTTTTATTAAATCTTCTAATGTTTTGACAATTCTCACTGTTCCCGAAGCCGAACCAGGAGAGGCCCCAAGCCCTTTTAATATAGGCTCGCCTTTCGGCTTTACTTCTTCTTCCTTCTTCGCTTGCGTCGTCACTGCCCTGGTTTGAGTGATGTAAATTCTGCTGTTCTCTATCGCAAACTCTATGTCCTGGGCCTTGTTGTAATGTTTTTCTAACTGTAAACCATATTCAGCCAGTTTCAAAATCTCTTGATTCGTCAAAACTTCCGCTTCAATCAATTGTTTAGGAACAGGAACTTCTATCGTCCTGTCAGTTGCAAAATCTCTTATCCTTCTCTTCAATTTCTGGCCAATTTTTTTATCAATTATTTCTTTGGTTTTCGATACAGTATACCTATCTGGTTCAACCTCTCCCTGAACAATAGTTTCTCCTAGCCCCCAGCAGGCTTCTATGATAATTTGATCCTCGCTTGTAGTCGGATTGACAGTGAACACCACCCCGCTCTTCTCAGAGTTTATCATCTTTTGGACTATTACACAGATACTTACATCAGAAATGTTGTTCTTAGCCCGATAGAATATGGCACGAGATTCATAAAGAGAGGCCCAACATTTCTTCACCGCATCAATCAAATCTCTCACACCTTTGACATTCAAAAATGTGGCCTGCTGCCCCGCAAAACTAAGTCCCGGCAAATCTTCAGCAGTGGCCGAACTCCTGACTGCAACCAATGCAACATCCCTGCCAGACGCTATCAGCTTCAATGCCTGCTCGTCGACAATAACATTGGAATAGGACAAACCGTGATAAGCTTCAATGACTTCCGCCCTTATCTTCACGGGCATTTCCTGAGAAACTATCAGTTGTTTTATTTGATTCGATGTTTCTAACAGTTGTTTGGTGTTCTCAACCTCGCATCCTT
>Ga0315282_10003184_pt1 | contig 29556 bp, 28 predicted proteins | sample YL17G07_20_MG_FD_203693 | JGI IMG/M metagenome (GOLD analysis project Ga0315282, IMG submission 203693) | Sediment microbial communities from Yellowstone Lake, YNP, Wyoming, USA - YL17G07_20 | ecosystem: Environmental > Aquatic > Freshwater > Lake > Sediment | place: USA: Wyoming | collected... | reverse complement strand
GCAGAAGAGCCAAAAGATTTCCTTCATCTTTGCTAATTATTATTCCCCTAAGTATGTTTCTTCCACATTGAAAAATTGCTCGGTCTCCAGCCTTGGCCTTGCCTTTTCTTAACTCGATTGTTTTCTGCCCTGTCTTTATCCATTCGAATACTTCTTTCTTAACCATGAATAGGGGCGTAGTCTTCACCTATTTTTTATCTTGTGGCGTGGAGAGTTTAACACTTTTACTCTACTCTCTCTGTTGTTCGCTTGGCGCATCCATTCTTTATATGATTTTATTACGATTTTCTGTTGATTGAACGGAAGTGAACGGAATGGGAGAGCCTATTTCGTTAAAGGATGTTCCTGGAGTTGGTCCTGCTACGGCGTCGAAGCTTCGTCAAGTAGGTATCACGACTATTGAAGCCCTTGCTGTGACACCTATCAGGGAGATAACCGATAAAACTGACATAGGTTTTGAGAAGGCGCTGCAAATTATTCTGGAAGCGAGAAAGCTTGTTCAGGCTGATTGGACGACGGCGAAGGAGCTGTGGGAGAAACGAAAAGGCATGCTGCGTTGTTCGACTGGCTCTCAGAAGCTGGATGCACTGTTGGCTGGTGGAATAGAGACGCAAGCTATGACGGAGTTGATAGGCGAGTACGGTGTGGGCAAGACACAGATTTGCCTGAAGCTTTGCGTAATGGCTCAGTTGCCCAAAGAACAAGGTGGCCTGGAAGGTAACTCGCTCTTCATCGACACTGAGGGAACGTTTAGCCCTGAAAGAGTTTATCGCATGGCGGCTGCTATGGGCTTGGACCCGCAGCAGATGCTTAACAACGTGATAATTGCAAGAGCCTACAACAGCGACCATCAAAGCTTCCTAATCGATGGCCTCTTCAAGGTTTGTCCAGAAGAAAACGTGAAGCTGGTAGTGGTTGATTCTATGATTAGCCATTTCAGAGGAGAATATGTTGGAAGAGAAAGTTTGGCTGAACGTCAGCAAAAACTCAACCAGTGCTTGCACAAGCTGCTTAGGTTGGCGGAGATATACAACATAGCTGTGGTTGTGACTAATCAGGTGCAGGCTAATCCAGCTCAGGGCTTCGGCGACCCAAACAGACCAGCTGGAGGCCACGTACTGGCTCACGCATGTACCCATCGAGTGTACATTAGAAAGGCTAAAGGAGGCACGAGGCTAGCCACAGTTATCGACTCACCAAGCATTCCAGAATCAAAGGAGTACTTCGTCATCACGGAAAAAGGAATAGAAGACGCACCAACCGCAGATTAGAGAACATTATCCTTAGATACAATACACCGCTAGCCAAGCAAATAATGAAACAACTATGCACGCGAAATGGTAAGAAGTATAGCATGCCAGAGAACAACACGCAGACATTTTTAACAGCGCACATGCATGCAAAACATCAATTAAAGCTTATTACGGCGCTTTTTATTTCCTACTTAATGATAGAAGATGACAAGGCATATTATAGTAATCGGGGATTCTTCTAGAATGCCTGAACTAGAAGATAAAAGTGTTCATCTCATAGTGACTTCGCCTCCATATTGGAATCTAAAAGACTATGGAACAGCTAATCAAATAGGGCAATCTGACACTTCTTACATGTCGTATTTGAACAACCTTTGTAAAGTGTTCAAAGAATGTGTGCGTGTTCTCATACCTGATGGCAAATTAGTCATAAACATTATGCCTATATTCTTATCCGGCAAAAACTCACCGTTCAGAAGAAGAGTAACAAAGACTGTCTTGACAGATCTTGAAGTTTTTTTTAACAGCCTGGGCAACATGTATTTTCATTCCTTGTATATCTGGGATAAACGAAAGATAGTCCGATTCAGCTCGTTCGGCTCATACCCTTTCCCTACCAATTTATTCTCAACTTTTCCTTATGAATGGATAATAGTCTTTGCAAAGACAGGGAGACGCCCACATCCATCTAAAAGGATAAAGGAGAAATCCAAAATAACCCAAGAAGAATGGGCAAATTTCTGTATTAATTCGATTTGGGAAATGCAACCCGCTTCAGCAAAACTTGAAGAACATCCAGCTCCATTCCCCGAAGAGCTCCCTCGAAGGATTATCAAACTGTATTCATTTGTGGGGGACACCGTTCTAGATCCATTTCTGGGAACTGGGACAACAATGAAAGTTGCGAAAGAGTTAGACAGAAATAGTGTAGGCTATGAAATCAATCCGAAATACCTTGAGATTATCAAGAAGAAGATAGGTTACGGAGAGCAACAACTAGATAAGGATTTGGAATATCGCATCATTGTTCGATCTGATGAAGAGGATCAAACAAAATGAAATTAACTTTCGTGATAAACTATAGATTGGATTCACCTCTAAGTTCGCAAAGGCATGCGGAATTATTGGTGCCGAATGCAAAATCAGAAGATTATGAAAATAAGGACAAGTATCTTCTATTTTTCTGCCAAGAGGTCGCAAATTTCTGTCAAGGTTGCAGTTTCTATAAGGATGTTCAAGTCATGGCGCCTTTCTTGGAAAGACCTATTCGCATAAAATATATGATTGCACTCCCAAGCAATACGTGCATACTTCTCGATGCTTCCTTAAAGTACACTGAACTGAGAAAAAAGGCCAGTGAATTGAAGAATTACTTTGAAATAGCTAATGAACAGAATAGAAGCAATTTAAACGTCAAGTATGCTGTGCTTCTAATCCCTCCACATATTGTATCGTGTATTGATGAACTTGAGAAGGAGTACACGATAAAAATAATGACGCTAAAAAAGGCTATAAATTTCATCAAGGAAATGATGACAGATGCCAAATCTAATTAATAGAGACCCTCCAGGAAGACTTTCGTGTATCCATGCGTTTTTAAGAAGCATAAAGTATAGATTTGGAACAAACAGTTTCACAGGAGAAGAGGCCAAACACAAGGTCGGAGGAAAAGACAACTCTATAGACTACTGTACCTGTGCAAAGGAATACTCTCCTGAAACAGCCCTCGTTACAGGGGACAAGAAATACTGTCCTTTCTTACGTGCAGGTTCCTCTAAGTCGTACTGTTATCTGATCAATTCTAACTTGCTGGACACCCAAAAAAGTAAAGCTGTAGGAGAGGCTATACAGGCACTCGAAGCGCTTGGTCTATGCACAAGAACACTAAATTCCCTAAAAAGACTGCGATATGCCAATTTAACCAGTGCTGGCATTGAAATTTCAAAATATACTTTCTTTGAACAACAAGTTAGAGCATATTACAACCAAGAAATAGTTAACTATGGTCCAATTGTGGGCTTTCTACACTTCCTAGACATGGGTAAAGGGTCCGTTCTTAAGCACTCTGAGATTTCAAGATACATGGGAAGGCCCAATAACTATGATAAAGTTACGCTGAGTACTGGAGATGAAGTGATACTTAACGATGGAGATGCACGAGATGCTAGGACCAGAACAACAGGTGCCCTTCAGGCTTGGCTAACGTATGCTGGATACATAAGTCCAACGCTTGGAAAAATTTCAGGCACAGTGGACTCCTTTTTCGAGACCGATAGGTACTATTGTAACCCTAGAAACAAGTTAGGATACTCAAAGATATTCCTTAATAAGAGTAAAGTACGACAATTTTTCGGGAATATGCCATTTGTTAAGCGTCCGTTAAGTTATGACTTTTTTGTTAAAGGAGCAGGGGCTGCAAGAGAATATTCTCAAAGGTCTCTTTCAGGCGTGCAACTAGAGAATTTAGCATTAAAAGAGTACGGTTCGAAAGTTAGAAACAGACGTCTCTTACTAATGTTTTCGTTTTCCCTTGCTTCTATGCAAGGCAGAGGCTTGAACTTAAGAATGCTTGCAAGGCATTCCAACTTTCGAAACAGCCCGTTTGTGGTTGATCCAGATACCCATGAAAAGATACTGCTTGAAAGCGAAGCGGATTTCCTTATAATAGCTGGAGCGCCCTTCATTCGTTCTGTTGATAATTTTGAAGTTATTTATCCGAGGACAAAAATAGACATTGATATGTTAAGGAAGGAAAATCCTTATTTAACATCGTCGCTAGAAAAAATAGTTTCAAACAGGATGATCTTTGTTTGAAACTGAGAGCGACATTTCCAGTATTTCGCAGCAGAAAACGAAGACTTGAGGATAACTTGATCAATTTCGGCAGCGCTGAGGAATATCTCGTTAGCAAAGATCAAAATAACAGAGATCTATTAGCTATAGTGCCTCAGAGTTGTTTCAAAAATGAGGCGGAGCATTACACTGTATGTTATGGCAATATTGATCTAAACAAATGTACTGCGTGCTTAGCTTGTCAAGTTGGTATTGCAAAGCCAGATGATGGCGTGGATCAAACCGGCATTCCATCTGAAAGAATTCATCTTACTTATGACACTATCGCAAAGTACCTCTTCAAGGGAAATTATGTTGTCTATCCATCAAAACATGCGGTTGCTAGGCCGATATCGAGAAGATTCAACGAATATACTGGAAATAGAGATGAAAGAAATTTCACTAACCCATTAATAGCTTGTTACCTTTGGGCAATTTCAGGGGGAAAAGCGTTCGTTTCGTGTTCACCCAATCACGAATTGAGCTTAGGTGTGTCGATATTAGTGGGGGAAAGAGAAGGACATCTAGATGTGACCTTGAGAACGTTATTCAAAAATAGTAAATATCTTTTTGTGGCAGAGGGAAAGAGAGACGTGGAAGCTCTTCTTAATGATTCAAACAGAGAGCAGCAGAAAAAATACGAGCGCCACATTAGAGAACTTGGAAAAAAATTCGGATATACTTCCTTGTTCTCATACGTAGTTGGTGGAAATGAAGAGCCTATGTACCCCTCAACGGTTACTGAAGCCCCTATGTATATACATCGAAATAGATTTTTTGACGATATTTATAGGCATGATAAGCGTTTTGTCTCTCTTCATGCTCTTCGGGGATTAGGAGTGCTTTTTATCTCGTCAAAGGCTGAACTATGCCTAGAAAAAATCCTATTTCCATTATTCGAAAATGCGAATGTGCGCGGATTAGTGCTTGGTGGAGTTGTTGTGCAGCGTGATAAGAAATTCTTTTTAGATGATCTGGACAATTACATATCTATTCATTAAACCATACGATGATTTGCTCCTTCCTTTTCGTTTTGTTGATTTTGTCCCATATTTGACTGCTTGAACCTGTATACTCCCGCTCCACAATATGCTTGGGTTTCCATGAAGTCAACTCCGAAAAGAACTTCCCGCCACTTATTATTCCCTCTTTCGTCTTTTTGTCTCCCACAACAAAAACTATCATCGCACCTTTTTTGGTTACTTTCTTAATCTCAGAGAGAACGATTTTCATGTCCTCAGAATATGTTGAAAAAGTTTGAATGAGATTTTTTCTGATATATGCTCTATCAAAATCTTCATCGAGATCATAAATTATTTTGGTGTAGTAAGAAGTATAATCCAGAGCATCAAAATACGGTGGACTTGTATAAACGTAGTCTACGCTTTCTTTCTCAATTACATCTGACAATTTCCTTGCGTCGTACTGAATTATTTTCGCTGGATGGTTCCCATCAACAAATCTTATGTGTTTTTTTACTTTTAGCAAGAATTTCTTATAGAAATTAACGTAATGCAAAGGCTTAATTATCTTTCCTATAGACGTCGAAGACCATTTATAATGATTGCATGCTCTTGCGGTTAGTGCAATTGCGCCATAAAATGCTGCAAGCTCATAGCTAGACATTTCGTTTTTAAAATTGAGTATCTTCATAATCTCTTCAGCGGTTTGATAGTGAAAGAACTTCCTGGACCATTCACTCATACTTTTCACAGTAGTGAGATTCTTGGCTCGGCTGATCATTTCCTCGGTATGAGCTAGAGTACTTGCACTGTTGATGATTTCGGTTTTCGCTTTAGACAATATACACGCTATTGGGTTGGCGTCTACGCCTATTGCATCCAGCCCCCATCTTTGTGCTTCATACACAATTGTGCCTGAACCACAAAATGGATCTAAAAGCGTACCTTGATGGGGTAATTGGCGTATTACCTGTTCTGCATCTATAGCTGATATTTTTCCTCTATAGGGGTATATTCCGTGCACTGAACTAGGGTTGTTCACACTCGATAGCTTTCTGAAAGATAGACATCTGTTTCTATTAAATGCCTCTACTTCCGCTAGTCTCGTTTGAAAATGTCTGGGCATCTCGCTCACTGTGATGTCTCTCCTTGATATGTTGCGGTTCTTCTTTTAGAACATTTTTTTCTTCACTGCAGTTGATAAAAAGGATTTCTCAGACAACCAAGCGATCACAATGTTTCTGACGATTTCGGAGTCTGTTCCTCCCATTTCCCCCTTGAGTCTTTCTATCAGTTGCCATTGTTTTGCCGTAAAGGAAACTTGAACACGTTTTGTGTTTCCACTGTATTTCAAATGACACACCAGAAACACATATAGTAAGTTCGATATAAAAAGTTTGTGCCCAAGCGCTCGCTACTGGGATTACTTGTCAGCTGACGAGTTTTCGTGTTTCTCCTCCCATGACAACGCCAACTTGAGGGTTTACTTCTACAAACACTGGATAGTTTGAGGTTACGTTTCCAACCACAATGCATTGTCTGCTTTCCAAGTGCTTCAAGGCGTAAATAGATTTAAGGTCGACAAGCCCAGATTTGGCTAATTGTCTCAGTTCGTCTTCATTACGAAACATGAAAGCGACCAAGTTATCGAGCAATGTAAACACCTCGTCTGGCAGTGTGCGCGGGTCATTGGTTATAAATGTTGGAAATATGCCGAAGTGCCTCATCCTTGTGAGAATGTTAACCATGTTTCGGGGTTCCACGTAAAGTTGAGCCTCCTCTAGAAAGAGAGAAACAGCTCTAATCGCTCCAGACTGCCCAAGTTGAGCCAACTTTCGGAGCACGAACTCCACTATTATGCCTCTTTCCCATTGGCCTACTTGTGCAAGGTTAAATACGATAACTCCCCCTGTCTTGTGCATCTCTGTAATGAAGTTTGTGAGATTGCTCGGCCCGAAAAGTCCGACTGCCCGGGCAGCATCAACTCTGCCTTGAAGAGCTGTTCTTACCGCGTCATTTTGAACTCTATTCACGAAGTTTTCCAAGTCGTTGAGATCGAACTGAGCTTCTCCTCTTTCTCTCCAAAACTGCATAAGATGCTGATAAGTTGGCGTGCCTTGAGGTACGTTGACGAAAGTGGCAAAGTCGTCGTAGTTTATCTCGTTCAATGGAATGAAGAAGGGTTGTTCGTAGGCTTGGGCTCTTCCCAAGCGAGGTGTAAATACTTTGACTTGTCCAGCATACTTATTTGGCGTTTTCTCGTCAGTCTTCCAAAGGTTCAGGTATTCAGCGTTCAAGTCAAAAACCAAGGTAAGCACCTTTTTTTCGATTAACTTGAGCAGTAGGCGCTTTGCGGAGTAGGACTTCCCGGAGCCTTTCATTCCAGTGATTAGGTTAATGCCAAGTCTTTCTGCTAATATGTCGAAGTTCTTCGATTCACTCGACAGAGTCTTACCAAAATCGCATGAGCTTGGAAAACATAGCCCTAGAGCATCGAAAAGTTCTTCTTGGCTCAGTACCTTTATTTCGGCTCTCGCTCGGCTTATGTTGAATTCACTTAGCCCGGTTTTGAAAACTTTTTTCCTGTTTCCTCTGTCGTCGCTGATCTCAGTTATCCTGCCTCTTATTTTAGCTATGGCCAGCCTTTGATCAGTCAATGAATCGATGACGCTTTTGACTTCAGGTTGTATGTGCTCTTTTATTTCAGACTTTGCAACCAACGATTTCCTCAAAATATGTTCAAGGACGCCTGGAAGGTCTGCGAAGTGGATGTCCACGACCTGCGCTATTATTCCATCAACTGTTAAAGTATCACCTAGTCTGAGTTTTTCCTCGGGTGAGTAGACGATCGCCAACTCGTCGGCTTCTTTTGTGAGTAAGTACATTCTTATCACTATAATGGGAATATTTTTGGTCTAAGCTCTTCTTTCATAGTTAATCCATGTAAAACTATCGCTGCCGACTGCAGTTCCACAATCTCGATAGAGCTTAGAACGCACGTCATATGTGCCAATCTCAACTCTTCAGGGTAACCGTAATCTCCCGCTAAACCCGCTACTTGGGTGAATATTTCTGAGTGGGGAATTGATGTGTTTTCTGGTATGTCTACTCGGAAAGGCTCGCCTAAGGGTGTGAGTTTAGCCACGTAAATGTGCCCAAGATACCTTGCTTTCTTTTGGGTAATGTGATCCTTGACGCCGCCTATGCAGCATGGTCCATGATGGTTATCCAGTAATGAAAGGATGTTTCTTTTGGTTTGTTGTAGAGTAAGTCCGGTGGACTTGGATATGGCGACGATAGAATTTCCATTTAAAGCCGAGTCAGCTATGATTTTTCTCATAACAACTCTTGGGTCTGCAACTGTGCCTCCTATCAGGCTGCCATCTATTAGGATTAGACTGTTGCTATAATGCTTCGCTACTTCCAGTTGAATGTGTCTTTCGAGAAGGTTTCTCACCCGGTCAAGGGTTTTGAAGCAGTCTGGAGCATGAATTTTGGTTTCTTTACCGTACACCGCCTTATAGAGTGCTCTGTAGAGTAAGTCTTTGTTTTGGTTAGTTACCGGAACCAGATAGGGTCCATATCGTTCGAGGCTGTGGCTTGTTTTGCCAGCGGGCTTGATTATTATTGAAGCTCTAACGGCTCCAACCAGACCGTCAGGTAGCTGACCTAGAGTAACACTTGTGCTGTCTATCGCTACCACTTGATTGTCAGCGGGATATTTTGGAACAATTGAACGAGCCTTAGTCCAATCTTCCTCTTCATCCCCACTCACAAAGTTTACCTCTTCCTCATCACCCTTAGTCGTGGAAACAAAATAGTCAGTCAAGTTTATGTCAGACGGCTCAAAGGTCAATCCCTCAGGAATCTTACCACAAATTGTCGACACGACCTTGTCAACCTCAAGCATTTTACCAACTCCTAGATTTTATCTCTGTATATCCATGCTCATTTCTAGCCAGTATTATATGGTTGTCCACAAAATTCGAGATGTCTTCATGGGCAATCACGAATATCTGTGAAAACGTCTTCTTCATTGCCTCTAACACTTCGAATATTCCTTGCTTCCTTACGTCGTCGCTGCTGGAAATGCATTCATCCATCAACAAGGAATATTTGTCAGCCATAACCCTCGAGTCAAGTATGCTCTGCGTGAACGCTAACCTCAGCGCAATCAAAAACTGATCCTGTGTTCCCCCGCTGAAGATTTCTCTCTCCTTATAGCCTCCCGCTTCATTTGAATGAACCTTGAATTTCAGGTCTTCGGTGATTTCGAAATCCGAATACCTCCCATCCGTAAGAGTGGGAAGAATCTGATTGATGATAAACCTTGCATGGGGGATGACCTTGTTCCTCAGCTCCTTGCTGGTTTCAGACAACTCAAGAAAGACTCGCTGCAAAAGCGCTGTCTCACTTTTGCACTCTTGAACTTCTTGTTCAAGCTCGGGATAGAAATCATAATCCGGTTTGAGCGTTTCCAAATCTTTGTTCAATTGCTGAATCGTTCCCAACATGCCTTGAATTTCTTTGTCTAAATTGTTGTATTCGCCTTGGAGTTCTCCAAATCTTCCTTTGGCGATATCATGTTGCTCCTTGTCATATTGTAACTCGTCGACAGAAGCCGGTTTGGTTTCCTGCAAGTTTGCAATTTCAATTTCCTTTTCTTGGATTTGTTTCTGTAGATCTTGCTTTCTTTCTAACGGCTTTGATTCCCTGAGGGTTCTTAGATTATTGTCGACGTTTTTCTGCACAGCTTCTATTCCCGGTATAGAATCTACTCCTGTCTCTTTCTTCATCTCCTTTGAAATAGTTGAAAGCCGGTTGTCAATATCTTCATGAGAGTTGAAAGAAGTTTGAGATCTCATCGTTTCTATCTCGGTTTTCAGATTGGAAACTCCTTCCACATGTTCCTTAAGCTGTTTCGTTAGAGTGTTGACCTCAGCATTTGCCGTAAGCAACCTATCTATCTTCAGATAATTGTAAAAAATATAGGCTGCAACCCCTAAAAGGACAAGCCCGATAACACTTAAGGCAGCCGTTAGGATTAACCCTGAAAACAATAATCCAAGGCCTCCCATCAATGCTATAATAAAGGTAATGAGTTGTCGATGCTTCCGCGTTGGGAGATCCTGCGACAGCAAATCTATGTCTTTGCCTGTAAGCCCTGACTTTTCAATGATGGCTTGCTTCTTCATCTCAGTAGATTTGACTGAACTTTCAGCATCCTCTAAACGCTTTTCTAAATCCAAAAATCTTTCACGCAAGGATTGAAGCTGCAGGGCTTCAGGCTTGTACTTGGCAAGTGTCGTTGAGTATACTTCAATTTCGTCCTCTAGGCTGGAAATCTTCTTGATGTCTTTTTCAACCGCGTCCATTTGACCTTTCAACGAAGAGATTACTTCATTTGTGGAGTCGAAAGTATATAGCCATTCATATTTTGCGAGAAGACTTTTCGCTTCATCTAGTAGCTTCTTCTTCTCTCCTAAGGCTTGTTGTAAATTGCCGACAGAGTCCTCTAAGTCCTTCTTTTGGCTCAGCTTAAGTTCATACTGCTCTTTGTTCTTACGAACGGAGTCTAATTGAAGATTCTTTTTCTCAAGTCTGTCTTCAAGTTCTGATATATCATTTTTCACATTCGCTGACGCATCATCAAATACTTCTATGCCCATTACCTTGTTGACAAGTTGTTCCCGCTTGGATTTTGCCAGTTCTCTGAGAGCGTCCAAATCCTTTTGTTTTACGTAGATGAGCTTGGTAAAAGAATCTCTGTCCATTCCTGTGATCTGTTCAATCTTGGCTTCTATGTCTCTTAGACTTGTTATCGAATTTGACTTGTCTTTGACGCCTGCAATCACCGGAGTCAAGCTGGCTCGGTGACCCGATTTTGCTCCGAAAACTCTTTGTAGAACGTAGGTATCTTGCCCCGAAGTAAATTCAATCTCTAATTTTGCTTCGTTTTTGCCCCACGTTACGAGGTTCTGTCTATCTTCCACCACTCCGGCTCCTCTTCTCAGTCCATAGAGTGCATACTCGATTGCTTGGAGGAGAGTTGTTTTTCCGCTTTCGTTTTGTCCCAGTATGCCTATTCTGCCTTCATCTGGGAAGCGGATGTCCATTGGTTCTCCAATAATTCGAAACCCCGAAGCTTTTAGAGAATGAATGATCATCTAACTGCCTCCAGATACTTTATTCCAAGCTGCTTAACTTGCTCCAACAATTGTCTCTTGTTCTCGTCCAAATCGGCATCCACAATTAAGGAGTCCAAACGCTTAGAGAAGGCTTCCACCGGGTTATCAATTCGCTCTATGAATATTCTGCCATAACCCTCTACTTCTAGTTCTCTTCTGTCTAAGATTAAGTGAAAAAACATGTCTCTACAAGCACTAAGGATTTCATTTACCTTTAATTGGCCATATTGTTCTTGCGAGATTAGACCACGAAGATTAATCTTGAGCAGCTTCTCCTTTTCGCTTAGCTGAGAAAGGAATTCAATCACGTACTCTTTAATGCTGTGAGAGTAATCTGCATCCTTAGAAAGGTTAAGCTCTTGTATTTCCATTGGTCTCGTGCCAAGTTTAACAAATTCAACCGAGGTTTCAGAGCCATGTAACTCAGCCCACACAAATCCCTTCTCGTCATTTATTTCAGCCCACGAAAGCTTTTCTAAGGAACCTGGATTCACAATGGTACAATCCATATGTTCTCTTTCAAAGTAATTGTGAAAATGCCCAAGGGCAAGATAATTTAAACCCTTCTTTATATCATCGGCTAAGAAAGGATTCTGATTCACCATCTCCGGGCTAGAAGGAACCACATTTAACCCTTGAAGAGAACCATGAATTATTAGAATGTTGTATTCTCCATCAAGTGGAATGTCAACGTCTTTCAGCGGATTTGCTCCCTCAAATTGAGTATAATAAGACCTGCCAGAGACACAAACGGTTCTTCCCTTAACGTGCAATAACTGTTTCTCAATACGATCAGAGCGCGAAAAAACAGTCGCAAGCCCAGCTGAACTGAGCACATCTATAGCTAACGAGGGGGACATGCCAAATTTTGGAACATCGTGGTTTCCCCCGATGATAAAAACAGAAATGTTTGCATCCTTAAGCTGCCTAATCTTTTGTGTTACAAAAACTCTTGACGCATTAGTGGGAGAAATTCTATCAAAAACATCGCCGCCGATTAAGAACAAATCAGGCTTATCCTTTAAAGCGTATTCCACCACAGCCGAAAAGTTCCTATTCAAATCTTCCTTCCTTTGAAACGCTCTTGCAAAATTTGATATGTTGAAGTTCTTATCCAAGTGCAGATCGCTACAATGAAGAATCTGAAGCGACATTTACCTTACTCCCCACATTAAGAATGTTGATAGCGCGCACTTATACCGCTTAAATTCAGCTCTTACAGTGCTCAAATAATGTCATCCGTTAAATAATGTGCTGAACTAGTATATTTTTATTAAGATTTTCTTAACAAAAAGCGTGTGCATGACGGCTTAGAAAAAATTGTCGAAACACACGCCTACACCTTGATGATTTCTTCACGTTTCTCAACATTCCAAGCATCCAACATAAAACTAGTCGGTGCCCAACAATGTCCTCTTTTTTCAGCTACTTTTTGACCTACTTCCTTCATCAGTTTCTTGTTCATTCGCTGGATTCTACGAGTAACATCCCACCTTTTCAAACAGTATTCACCTAGCTCTGAGGCAATGGCTGAGGGCAGTAAACCCCCAACACCCTTTTGCATCAAACACGTGATGATTTCAACGTCTACCTCATCTTCACACACAACTTTCTGAATATAGCTTGGCTCAAAACTCATCCACTCACGCAAACCAGCCATCATAGTGCGCGTTCTAAGGTCAATTTGACCGATTTTTCCCTCAAGAAGCCTTATCCGCTCGAGTATGTACTGTAGACGTCCAACCTTCTCAGCCCTAGTCCTACATTTCCCAGAACCCTTCTGTGCAACCTTTTCAGAGTTTTCATGCACACTCTGCACGTTTACTTCCTCATCACCATGAACACGGCGCACATTTCGCGTCTCAAATTACCTAGGGGAGCGACGTACAAAACGGGTGCTTGTAGCGGATAGATTTCGGCTCCTTTTAACCAGCAAAGGCGAAATATAAGCTCCTCCAGAAACCCTTTAGGACGAGCCTTCATTCTGTGCGTCACCAAACTTCCTAGAAGCACAAAAACTTGCAACCCAAGCCATGCGTCTCACCTAGCCTCCTATCACGCTTCGTTTCAGTCGATCCACAATCTCGTCTATGGCTCCGTCAGGCGCGTTAGGACGAATCTTCCGAATGTTCTCAGCAACCCAATAAGGAAAGCGATTTCTGAAGGCTTTCCTTCCCTTCTTGCTTGCTTCCCACAACAATCCCTTAGCTTCCAACGTCTTCATGTACGTAGCATTCGTGCTCTGAGTATAGCCAGTCTGAATCTCTTCTGGCAGAAAAGTCACCTCTGGATCCATACGTAGACAAGCCTTCAAAACAGCACTTCCCGCTTGTCCACGCCTCTTCAAATCTTGAAGGAAAGACTCTGCGTCTCGAATCCAACTCTTAATGTTAGAATCCTCGAGTGTCTGCTGGAAAAGTTCCTTACGTAGCTCATCCTCTCGCCGATAGGTTTCCAGCTCAGCCTTGTATCTGTCACGCTCTTCTTGCAAAGCCTTAACATCCTTCGGAATCAACTCCAAATCCAAATGATCAGCCGTCTCCACAATCAAATCAGCCCAGTCACCCCACAACTGTCGAATACGCTCAAACTTCTCCTCAAACTCCCCAGCTATCCTCTGAGTCTCTGCCAACCGTCCTTCAAGGTCGCCCACCTGATTCTCCAAAGCCTTAATCTTACCCAGTAGCTTCGACTTCTCTTCAACCGTCAGGACTTGAGATTCTAGTTCCTTAACTCGAGTTCTCAAACGCTCAGCTTCTAAGCTCAAGGATTCCTTGCCAGTCTTAGCTTCAGAAAGCTGCGATTCCAAAGACTGTACTTTGCTGAGAAGTTGTTTTTTCTCAGCCTCTAGAACTTCAACCCTTTTCATTATCTCTTCAGGAACCGCTTCAGGCGCTGGTGCAGGAGCCTTAACAATCTTGGATAAGTCAGCTATGGCATGCTCCAGCTCAGGCGTCTCTACAGCCTTAGCAATAGGCGTCTTACCCCCATGAGTGCAAACGCGCTCTTTACTACGTACCTTAATATGCTCCGCAGTGAGCCCTCTTATGAAGGCGGTTCCTTTGGGCAACTTCTGAATCTCATCAATCTCTTCCTTCGTGAAGCCGCTCTCCCTCAGCCAAGATAGATCAGCCGGGTCCACAAGCTTGAAAATGAACCGCGTAGGACACTGGCTTAACACAGCTTTTGCCACTTCAGCCGCACGCCTAGCAATACACACATAGCCCAAACCGCGATGCCTGCCTCGAGCCGCAACCTCCCAAGCCCAATAAATCACCTTATCCTGCAACTTCTTGATACCTGGCAGCCTAACCCTGCCAATTTCTGGTATCAATACGTGCGCCTCTTCCATGAACACTACTAGAGGACGATTATATTCTGCCTCAGCCTCATACAGCGCCTCAAGAAAATTTCCCAGCACAGCATACTGATCCGCCATAGTAGCGTTCCTTGAATCGAGAACGACAGAGTAGCCCTTCTCCGCAATCCGCCTAGCCAAGGTTGCAGCTGTTTCAGATGTCACTATTAAGTCAGCCTTGTAGCCTTTAGGGCGTCCAACAGGCTTGCCGACAGCAGCAACAATAACTGGATATCGCTCTTTAAGCGTCCAATATTCGCCCTCGGGATCTATCACAACAAAAGGCTGCTTAACTTCGCAAAGCTGTTCACACATCTTGCCGGCTTCGTAGCTCTTGCCAATCCAGCGAATTCCAATGATGGCTAAGGGCTGACTAATCATATAGTCGTGTACATTAAGTTCCAAGTCTCCATTGCCCTCAATGACTGCTGGCGAAATAACAGCACCGTTCATTCCAACTTCACCTTCACTGCCTTAGACCTTAGACTGATTGCAAAGTCAACAAACACGCAGCTCTGCGACTCCTTAACCCACCAAGCACATACATCGCGAATGCAGTCGGCACGGCGAATAGGACACAAAGGCGGCGGCTTTTCTTCCTTACTCATAACGAGACCTCCTCATATTCAACCTCAATCTTTTTCCACTCCTCCATCAGAGAATCGTACAGCCCGTCCTCTTCCACAACAGGGTCATACCAACCCAAGTTTTCAGCCAGCCTCTGGGCGATTAGGTGATGACAAACCATGGCTCTGCCTTCCATAACGGCGAAGTAAAAGTCAGCACAGCCACAGTAGCCCACAGCTGGATAAATGATGTACTCCTTTTCCCTTCCAACCACGATCCACATAACCCTTCCGCTGGGCCAGAACACATAGAGCTTGACGCGATTTTCCGTCAGAATTTCCCAAGCCTTGTCGAAACGGGAGCCGAAGACTGCGCTGATTTGGACGAAGTCGCACTTGTCAACCTCTTCTAAGGCTTTAAGCACGTCTCTATAATCAACCATCAAATCTTCATCTCCTCGTCGCGCTTTTCAAGGACAGCCTCATACGCCTTCCTCACAGGTTCATAAAGCTCCAGATTTTCTTTGATCAGTTCTAGGCGTTCCTTAAGCTTCGCCTCAGAGAAGGGCTTCCCGCAAAGGATACATGTGATTTTTGAGGCTGCCGCAGGCTTTGAAAACCCTAGAATCTGATCGACTTTCTCCTTGACCTTCCTAACCGTCATTGGCTTCCGCACAGTTGCGGAATCAGCGAACTCTCTGGCAAGTTGAAGCTGCGTCTCAGGTTTATCCTTCAACCTCAAAAGCTGAATGCCGTGACCGACCCCAAAACTCTTAACGTTAAGAGTTTTCTTGACTTCCTCTGGTAGGTCTTGGGCGATCTGTAAGCGTTGCCAGATTGCTTTCTCTGATGGCTTTTCTCCAGTCTGCTCTTCTATGGTTTTAGCTATTGAACTCACGATGGCTTTGTCGTAAACTCCACCTTTCTCCCTTCGGTGAAGGGCATGAAGCTTAGCGAGAGCGTCGTCCCTCTCTATCTCGGTTAAGTCTCTTCGATGAGCGTTTTCGGCAAGTTGCCACTCGAGAACCTGTCTAGGCGAGTCGAAATGGTGGACTCTGGCAAGTATCGCCTTTAGGCGAGCGTGTTTAGCTCCTTCATATCTAAGCCTGCCGACTACACCTTCATACATGCCATTTTCATCAGCAGGCTTCACTACGACAGGCTGAATCTGCTTGTGCAAGCGGAGGCTCACAGCCATGTTCTGAATGTCCTCTTGCTTGATGGCTTGGCGAATCGGCTCCTTCCAATAAATGAGCTCTAGGGGCAACTCCAAATACTGGTCGCCCGCCACATCTTCCGCTACAACCTTAGGCTCCTCAAGTCCCTGTCTAGGGCAACGCCTACCAAACACCTTGAACTTGTACTGGTAAATGCGACACTCCTCGATCTCTGCATCACTCTTCTCGCAGTTAGCACAGGCAAAATCCGGAGACAAAAGCTTGCTCATTTCTTCACCGGCTTAGGCTTTCTAGATATGAACTGCCTATCCTTCCCAGAGAAGCGATACTCATAGGCGCCCAACTCCAGCTTACCCTCGTTCTTCTGCATAGCCTTCGCCAACTCCTCAGCCCCCTTAGTGTTAGAGAAAATCCAGCCAGCCTCACCCGCCTTAGCAGGCTCCTTCGTCTTGTAAGTGGTCCAAGGCAACTCGTCCAGCTCAGCCAAGTCAAGCTTTGGGATTTCCGCTTCGGGCTTCGCCTTAAAAGAAAGCCATTCGTCCAAAACGTCCTCAAGGCGCATCTTAACCGCTTGAACGTCTTCGCCTTCAGCGGGCACAGCCTCAAGCTGATAGTAAACCTTACTCCACTCGCCTTCAGGCCCGTCATGTGGCACTGACTTACCCTTCCCAACCACAACCCGCTCAATCTTCAACCCTCATTCACCTCCCAGAATTTTTCACACCCGACCTCAACTCTTCAATGAGCCTGCTCATCTGCTCTGTCACAGCCTGAAGAGACTCAACCAACTGCAAATGCTCATGCATAGCCTCAGCGAACTTCTCCTGAATCTGAACAAGCCGCTTAACATTCCCAGGCATCAGCAAATACTCCTTAGCAGCTTCGGAAGAAAGCCAGTCGATCTCTCCGTAAGTCTCCGACTCGTCAATCTTCGCCACGTCATCACTAATCTGCCAATACCGAGAAACCAAAGCAGCAACCGGATCATAAACGCCCAAGTGAATCTTACGTGCCAGTCGACCATCGCCTAACCGCACACCATATTTCAACCGCAAATGAGCAGCAACCCGATCAGCCTCATCCTTCGCCAACAACAAAAGCTCACTAGGATCCCGCCCCTCAACCACATCACAATAAACCAAAACATGCCTTGTAGTCTGCTCAACAGTCAACCCCAACTCAGAACCAACCAACGCACTCCAATTCATCTTCTCCACACGACGCCAATCAACGGGCTGAGCGGGCTCCTCCAAAATCGGGTACTTGAACACACAATTGTGAAGCCTAAACACAAAACCAGGAACCAAACCCTCACATCCAGTGAGAAACTTTTTACATCCCTCAGTCGTCTCGTAAAAGGCTGGCCACCTAGGACCAACACGCTTAACTAAACCCGCCCTCTCCAACTTTTTCAAGTAGTAATGAACATGCTGCCGGCTCATTCCAAGCAGCCTAGCCACTTTCGTAGGATAGTTTTCGTCAATTCGCTTGAGAATCGGAATAAGCCGAGTCCGAACACTACAGTTGTAAAATTTTACTTTTGACAATGTTTTTACACCAAGCCCTAAAGCCCAACCCTGACAACCCTAAAATTCCTGATTCAGCCTCTCCGAAGCCCTCAACTGAGCCCTCTTAAGGTCAAGCTCCATAACCCTCTCTTGAAGACACCTGAGACCCTGCGCAAAAGCGTCCCGCGTGCTATGAACTATGCCCCGTTCCTTAAGCTGAAGATAAACCTCAGCGACTTCTCCACTTAAAGGAAAGTTAACCCAAACCCTGCGAGGCTTACCCGGCTCCGACACTACCTTAGGCCTCACGGGTCTCACCACTCCCTTCTCGGGCGGACAACATGAGCTTCAAACCTTTCACGATGACCAGAACGCTTCTAATCGCCGTCCTCAGGTCACACTGCCTAGGATAGACAACTGCAGCCTTAGCGTTTGGAACCAGCAACCACTCGTAGCCTAAGATTTCTATGACTTCTTTAGGAATGTACGCCGTCCTCTGCTGATTCACTCGGATAACAAACTCAACCATCAAACCACGCCCCGCTAGACAATCGGCAGAAAACCACAAGAATTTTCTGCCCTTTGCAATGGACACTATCCATTACAGAGGCTTCCAAAGGACACTGTCCATTGCAGCGACCTCTAATGGACAGTATACGAAAACGGACATATCCAAACGCCATTCACAAAAGAGGGGCTCTCTCTTAACCTCTGGACGCATCCAGCATTTTAGTCCTCAGTGGTGGCTAAAATGAAAGCATGATGGCAAGATGGCGAGGATTACAGTCTTTAAAGGTCGAGATGCGAGACTTAACAGGGCCATATTCTGGATCCTCGCCCAGCAAGGTCCACTAACAATCTACGACATATGGCGAAAGCTGAGGATCCAAAGAGACTTCGCATACATACCCTATAACACAGTAAACCGAAGGGTGAGAGCGCTAGAAAAACAGGGCTATATCGAAAAAAGCGGAGAACGAAAAACAAAGACGGGCCTTGTGGCCATACTCTACTTATTGACCCATAGAGCTTACCTAGCCATACTAATAGATAGAATGGACCTAGACACTTTTATCGAGAAGGCACCTTATGCCAGCATACTTAGCGTAATAGAAGCCATCATATTCGCGCGCTAGGATACTTCCCTAAATATGCTACCAAGATAGAAAATCTGAGATTTAGACGAGGTGTCCAATAGGAGATTCTTCTAGAGTTTTGTTCTGAAAAGCGTTAAAAATGTAAAGATGCTAACTAAGTTTATCGAAAGCAGAAGAGAGAGATCCAGTGAAGAAGATAACATCGTTTGTAACTATTTCTTTGATCTTGCTATCTACTTCTTTCGTGTTTGTGCCTATTGGTAAAACCCATAGTGGTGACACCCTTTCAGCTTGGGCTCTTAAGGTTCCAACTATTGATGGCGTTATAAGCTCTGGAGAATGGGATGATGCAGCGAAGGTTACAGTTACTCTGGTTTCACAATCTTCCGAGTCACATTCTGCTACAATCTATGAAAAAAATGATGCGTTGGACATGTATCTTGCTGTAAAAGTTCTTGGTGATGACTTCAACGCCCAGGACGGTGTGTTCTTCTACTTCGACAATAATCACAATGGTGGGTTTGAGCAAGGCGATGACTGGTTGTATGTGTTAGCTTGGACAACTGGGCTTGGCCTTGCAGTAGATGGTTACTACAACGCCAGTGTAAAGACCTTAATGTCTGACGCCAACAATCAAGGAACAAATGATATTGTTGGAGGCGCATCGCACACAAACATCAGTGGTGTAGGCGATTATACTTTCGAACTTAAGCACCCATTGGACAGCACAGATGATGCACACGATTTCAGTCTTAAGCTTGGCGATACTGTTGGCGTCGAAATGGAATATGACGACGCCTATCCAGGTGGGGCATATTCTTCGCCGTGGCCCGGATTTGGAACATTTGCTGATATCGTCATTGCTAGTTCTCCTCCCACTGCCGAGCGGAGCAATACGTACGGTGGACTTAATGATGACGAAGCGTCATGCATCATCCAAACTCTCGATGGAGGATACGCAATAGTGGGCACTACAGCATCATTCGGCAATGGAGGAAAGGATTTCTGGCTTGTTAAAATTGACGGTTCAGGCAAAAAGCAATGGGACAAAACTTATGGTGGAACAGGTTACGACGAGGCCAAATCTATTGTTCAAACAATGGATGGAGGGTACGCAATAGTTGGGAGCACGGAATCTTATGGTGCAGGTTTTCAGGACATGTGGCTCGTAAAGACTGATAGTGCTGGCAACAAACAATGGAGCAAAACGTATGGTGGACCTGCATCAGATTTCGGGGAAAGTATTCGACAGACAAGTGACGCAGGGTTCATATTGGCAGGTTTAACAGCGTCTTACGGAGCAGGAGGTTTTGATTTTTGGTTGATTAAGGTCGATTCGAATGGCGACAAACAATGGGACAAAACCTTAGGGGGGACATCAGGTGACGAAGCCTTTTCGGTGATAAAGACGAATGACGGTGGATATGCAATGGTAGGTGTCACGGCCTCTTTTGGAGCTGGAGGTTGGGACGGTTGGATTGTTAAGACTGATTCTTCAGGAAACAAGCAATGGAGCAAAACTTATGGAGGATCCAACCAAGATTGGATATTTTCGATCGTACAGACTAGTGACGAAGGATATGCAATGGCAGGCGAAACGCGATCATTTGGAAGCGGCGGAAATGATTTCTGGTTGATAAGAGTGGATCAGTTTGGAAACCAACAGTGGAGTAAAACATATGGCGGTATCAACGATGAAGATGCAAAGTCGATCACACTAACAAGTGATGAGGGATACTTACTTGCAGGAAGTACTAAATCGTTCGGCAAAGGAGGTTGGGACTTTTGGATTGTTAAGACTGATTCATTGGGAAATGAGCAATGGAACAAATGCTTTGGCGGTCCTTCGGATGAACGAGCATCATGTGCATTAGAGACAACTGATAAGGGCTTGATGATAGTCGGATACACGACATCTTTCGGTGCTGGAAAAGAAGATTTCTGGTTAGTTGAGCTCACATTAAGCCGGGTAATTAATGTTGCCGTCATTCTTGCAAAGTTCTCTGATAACATCCCCGCTCCGAACCGTGACGCGAATTTCTACTTAAAAGGGAGTGACTCGCTTATTGCAGGCCTCCAGAGATACTATAGAGACATATCATACGGTATGATGCAGCTAAATCTAAGGTTCTTCAATGAAAGCGATGGCGCTTGGAAATATTCTGTGGATCATGATCGCACGTATTACGGTGCAGGTAAAGGTGACGACCCTTCTGACGCTAATAATCGTGAGAACGAGTTTGCAGTAGCCTCAATTAAAAAAGCGGATGCTGATGTAGACTTCGATTTGTTTGATATCGTTATCGTTATTCACTCTGGTTATGATGAGGCGCAAAAAGGGTTAGGAGGGAGTCAAAACGATATGTGGTCGCAGTATTTCAATAAGGCCTTGACAACGTCAGACGGAGACACAGCGAGGAATTGGATAGTTCTCGCTGAGATGAATCCGATGGGAACATGGGCACATGAAATCGGACATGCCTTAGGAACGGTGCTGAAGGGCTCTCCTCTACCAGATCGCTATGGTAGCGCAGGAAATGGAGAAGTTGGTGAATGGGACCTGATGGGTAGCGGTTCGTGGCGTATCGGCAACACTGGACAAAGACCATCACATATGTCTGCCTATAGCAAGAGTTTCCTAGGTTGGATAAATCCAACCGTTAACGGATATGGAACATATGACATTAAAAGCCTTGAAACTCTGTCGTTTGGTGATTCACAGAACACATTGATATTTTATCCAGGCGGATTGCCCGTGAAGCCAGGGTTTGTCTACTACTTGATTGAGAGTCGAACTGCGATTTCTTCATATGGGCAGTGGCAAAATGAATGGTGGGCTCCGGACAGTGGCATTGTCTTGTATGAGGTGACTGAGCGAACTTTTTCACCAGATTTCGTCGATAAAATTACAATACCTAACCATAGCATAGAAGAAAGCACATTGAAATCAAGTGGGGATTTCTATGTGGATCCATTTTCATTAGTAAATTTCAGTTTCGTTCAAAGAGGACCGAAAATAGACGGTTACTACTCGAAAGTGTCGATCAATCTATGGACGCCGATTAATCTTTTGGGAGTCAGACTGTCACAGGCGATTTCTCAGATATCCCTCCCGTTAGTCGATTCCAATCTGACCGTTGCACCAGATCTGGACCTTCACGCGTTTACCTCGGATGGAAAGCATATCGGCATGAACTATACCACAGGTATTTATGAAGATCAAGTTGTAGGCTCAGTGGCGTCAGGCGACCTTGTTGGCACTGACGAGTGGATATTCGTTCCTCCTGAGGTAAATGTAACCTACGTGGTTAACAGTCATGATACGGGAGAATTTCTCAAAGCATATCCGCAGTATCAGACACAAGTCCAGCAACAATCATTCAATTTAACACACATATATTTCGATCAAGCCGGAAATCGCTTTGACACTAAACTCGAAACCTTAACCATATCGCCTAATTCGACCATTCAATTCTCAGAGATTCATGACGTTGCAGTCTCAAACGTTGTAGCATTTAAAACTTCAGTTGTTCAAGGCGACACGGTTCCGATAAATGTCACAGTCAAAAATAGAGGAACAGGCGTTGAAACTTTTCAAGTCACATGTTATGCAAGAAACTTGACAGTCGGTTCTCAATCCGTCACGTTGACACCGGGATCAAATAATACTTTAACATTCTTCTGGAACACTGCAGACGTTGCGCCTGCGAGCTATCAGATGGTGGCGAAGGTGGACCACATTGCAGGCGAAATTAACCTTGATGATAACACGTTCAATGATGGTTCAGTGATAGTGACTGCAAAGTCACTCACCATTTTCGGATTTCCGTTAGTTTGGTTGATTGCAATTGTGCTTCTCCTCATTGTGGGAATTGCGGTATCTTTGATATTGGTAAAGAGGACGAGAAGACTACGATCTCGCGCGGAAACTAAAACTGCACCTATCCTTCCACCAAACTCTATGAATATGAATTTGAACCCTTCGAGTTGCATTGGAAAAGGAATTAAGTTGGTTAAATAAACATAAAGGCCGCCAACGCCGAAATGATACCCCTTCAGTATGTTATTTGGGTAGAATCGTGAAGACGAATTCCGTACTTTTTGAGGAATTGTATTCAAATGGCTTTGTTTTTTGAAATAACATCTGGAAGCAATGCGACTTTTGGATTAGAACTATGTTAGAATCGTTTCCATCTAACCTACCTTATGAACCTTGTCTGGCGTGACAACACCGAATGTTCCCCATTCCCGGATGTATTCTGCCCGAACAAAGGGTACCCAGACATGCAGCTCAAATTCCACTGTGTCTCCTCGGTGATAGGTGCTGCTCAAATCACCTTGAATCTCGATGCCGATACATTCCTGAAGGTATTTTCCAGTGTTGCTATCATGTCTTATGTCAAACATGGGAGACTTCCAAGACCATGAACCCCGTTCCCAAATGTACCACGATTCATTCTTGGCCCTGCCCGACTCGAGGTCATCAAGATCAGGCACTGTGTGAGAAGGGAAGTACAACACCGTCACAGGGTGTCCAAAATAGTTGTTCTGAACATCGACAGTTGTTATAGTGTCTCTTATTCTGATTGTGTCATTCGCGTCATATGATCTAAAGTCACCTTTCCACGCGTCATAGTCCGTCTGAAGGCTCATTATCGTAGTCCCTCCGTTGCCCAAAAAACCGCCTAAAAATGAGCCGCTTCTGTTACTGAGTGCTAAGACAGAGATAGCAACAATTGCTATCAAGAGAATAGCAGCAACGACGAAGATTACGCGCCGTGACCTTGTTGGCTTTGTTTCGCTTTCAGAGGTCGGTATAGTTGTGTATTCGTTCATGTTTTTCAATTACGGCATTTAGCTAAATAAGATTTGTGAAAATGATTGAGTGTTACATGAAATTCCATTTTCAAATGGGAATTAAACGTTGGCATCAGTAACCTGTTTGCCACAGTATGGACATAATTTAAAATCAGGCTGCAGTTCTTTGCCACATGAAGGACAATTTTTCTTCAGCTTGAACCCACAATAAGGGCATAAAACAAAGTTTCTGGATACTTTTTTCTTGCACTGGGGGCACAGATTTGCTGGCTTCGGTTGCTTAGGCTCGAAGGTCATGTACCGATCGAAATCGCAACTGATGTTGCAGGTCTTTAGGTAGGCGCATCCATAACAACAAGCATCCTTCACTTCATTTTGGCAATCGGATCCTCTTACTTCTATCAGGTCAGATGATCCAGTGCATCTTCCATTTAAGAGATATTGACAGGTCATCTGTTGCAAACTTTCACTTTTTCGAGGAGATTCTTTTTCAGGAATTCTTCTGTTATATGTTCCTTCTTTAGGAAATAGCGCTTCATACAAACCCTTCAGTATAAAAGCAATCCCAGATATAGCGGCTCCGATCCATACAATCGGAATAGACTCAACGGTTAGTGTGACGAAAAAAATTAGAATCAGAATGACACCAACAACAATCTTGCCGCCACCAGCCATTTGAACCCCTGCATATCTATTCTCGCCACAGCGATTTATATTGTTTGACAGAAAGCAGAGGATAGTTCAGAGACGAAATTAGCTGCAATAACACAACCGCATAAGACCCCTCTCTCACATCTATGATGTTTCATGTTTTGTTGTAAGGGTGTTCTTCAAAAGGCAGTTAAGATTCGCTTGTCTTTCTATCCGGTTCAGAAGCTTCCTTTAATTTAAACCCGCAATAAGGACACACTGAGTAGTCTTTAGATATTTTCTTGTTGCATTTGGGGCAAGCAAGGGGAAGACGCTTCCAAGTTTTTTCAATTTCTGAAGTTCTTGTTTCGTTAGTTCTTGGCGGTTCGACAGTCAATGTTGCTTCAGTAGGAATAGTTTCCGCTTCAAGTGGAAAATCATAGTCTTCAGTAGTGGGGAGAGAAAGTTCCAGTTCGCGTGCTCTCCTTCGCCGACGAAATAGAAAGAATGCACATGATGGTCCTGCAGTTATTGCAGCAACTGCTCCGATATAAGGTGCATACATCGCGATTTGGGCCAAAAGTGTGGGATGAACGTTTACAACAAACTCGCTACTGCTCGTTCCAGAGTTGTCTATGTCTCCAGCAAAGTTTGCAGCCAGCCAATACTTACCCGTAGTTTGCGGATACCACAGATACGAATAGGTTCCGTCAGGATTTGTAGAAACCGAAGACAATGTCCACCAGTAACCATAGTCTTGAGAGCGAATCCGTATCTCAACTTGAACTTGAACTGGAATTGAAAGCTTGCCAGTAATTGTAACAGGTTGACCAACAGTCGCTTCGCTTGAAGACAGAAGTAAAGAAATTGTCGTGGGGTTTCTGTGAACTGGATAGACGTAAACCTTTGACTCGCTGCTTCGAGCCGTATTAATGGTCATGTTCTCTTCAGAGACGCCTGCAAAATTCGCTGCGACATAAAATATGCCTTTGTTATCAAGATGCCACAGATACGAGTAACTTCCATCCAAGCTCGTATTCACCAATGCAAGAACTGACCATGAAGGGTTGCTCTCTGTGCGCATCACTATGTCAATCTTTTCCACAAGTGGGATTGAAAATCTTCCTGATATAGCTAGTTGTTGATCTACGGTGGCGTTGTATACAGATAGGCTTAGGGACAGGGTAGGCGAACAAGTTAAATGCGTTTTAGTTTGTTCTGAAGATTTTACTTCTGAACTTTGAGGGGGTATCACAGTAGGGGTTCCACGCATGGCATTGGAAACCTCTCCAACTCTCCGCCCCTCCTGCCAAGGTACGGTTTCACCAGTATCTTCATAGACACCGGCGGTGCATTCGGCCACCCAGTATTTTGAAGAACTGTAATTGACGTATCCTTTAGTAGCACCCGTATGCATGTAGATTGGGTCGTGAGAGAGTTTAACTCCTATAGCCATGTGATTCGCGGATTCATATTCAAGCAAAACGATGTCAAGACCACCAGCCTTCATAATGGAGGCAGCAAGAAAGGATAGAGTACAGCATTTTCCAGATTTTGTGACTAGAGTTTCTATAGGGTATTGCCAGCTTGTCAGTGAATCATACTCAAGCTGATGAACGATATCGAGTGCAGCGTCTGCAAATGCTTCATCACTGTTGGTTCCGTTACCACAGACTTTCCAGATAGATTTTGCAACAGGTTGAACAGCATATGGTGTAATAAACTTGGCTTGGTCTTCATCTGAATAAACACTATGACTTGAATAGTAATAGAAACTGTAGAGGGAAGAGGATACAGAAATTCTGATCTGATATTGCGATGTATAGCTTGATGGTTGACATCTCACCTTAAAATAGTAGGATTCTGTGTAATCTGTTGCTATGCATACAGTTGTGAACAAGAAAAAACTAGATAACACCCAAGCACTAACTGTCAAAAGAAGAAGAAAACGGACTATCCGAGGACTGCGGAATGCCATTTCTATCCACAAACCTTCTTGATGCCTTGAAGGACTTCCTTTTCCACCGTCGAAGGAACTCTATATCCTTCTCTACCCTCAGAGTCACTTCTCTCTATCAAACCAAGACCTATAAGAACGCTAATGACTTTTTTCATTTTGTCCTTGTCAATATTGGTTTCTCCAATCATCTCAGACAAACCACATCTCTTGATTCCATCTTGCCGCGCCAACAATCGCAACACTTGAACCGCCTCTGCGCCACATGTTGACTGCATCGAAACACCTCTAATTTTCAACTCTATGGAACGGGCCATGGCAGATTTAGAAAGTGAAGAGATTGAAACTGGTGAGGTTTCTTCAATCTTAACAGGTTGTTTTTCATGAGTTGGCAATGTTTTTTCTACTTTCTCGCTTGGCCAAAAAACTGGTAACAGAATACCTGCAAAGAATAGTATGCCACCTACTATCATGCAGGCGATGCCACCATAGTATCTGCCAGCATAGAAGACCACATATGAGCCTTCATACCGGTATACATCAAGGGTGAGAATGTAGCCTATAACTAACATGAAAATCGCTGCGAAGATCAAACCTATTGCAGAGGCAACTCTACCTGCCATACCAAGCACCCTTGTCTTATTTGACCTGTTGCCTATTCAGTACGGGTCTATATATTCCCAGAGATCACATCGTTAATCGTTTTCGCCCATGTGTCAGCATCCTTAACGTCAAGTGTTAAGTCGAAGTGTTGCGGTTTATCCTTACCTTCCTGAGGAACATCGTATCCAACAGTGACGGATTTTCCTTTACGTGCTGATGCGGTTTTTGCATTCTCAAGCGGAAGAACGATCAGTTTCTGCTTTTTGGACATAAATCCCTTTTCATACAGGAAGAAGAAATTCTGGTTGGTGAGAGTCAACTCAGTCAATTTGACTTGCTTCTCTACGATGTCCTTGATATCTCCTTGATCAATCTCTGTTCCTTCTTTGAGAGTCTTGAAAAAACCACTTTTGCTCCAACTATCAATCGCTTTATGCGTAAAATAGCGCGGCACAACGCCAAGGAAGAAACCAGTTACGCCTTTCAGTATCGATGCACCAAGACTGTATTTAGGAAACAAAACCACTTTCGCCTCTGTTGCAGAAAGAAGTTTACGCTCTTCAGACATTTGTGACCCTTCCTTTCAAGTTGAACAAATTCTATTTGTTGCAATTTATATTTAGAATTTTCTGGTTAAGGTTATAGAAGAATTTTCTATTGCAAATTCATGTCTTCCTCTCGAAATGCAAGCTACATCAACCAAAAGACAGCTGTCTCTCCCCACGAGCTTACGGTTAAACAATGATTATACATTCTACTTTCTTTTTTGTCCTTCTGCTTGCCATCCGCAAAATGGACAAAATTGTGCATCTATAGGGATTTGCTTTCCACATTTTGGACAGAATCTTGCTGGAACGCCCTGAATTTGTGGACCTGTCGGCGAAACTGCACCATAGCCTATCTGAGCACGTTTCGATTGTTCTCCTCGATATTGAATAAAGCCTATCATAAGCAAAAGAGACGCAATGAATTCTAAGCCTGAGGAGATAAGGACATCGAAACCTCGGTAATAGTAGTAATAGCCATAGATGAAAAACGCTTCAAATATGTGCCAGATTGACAAGATGAACAAAAAAATGCTTCCTATCATTAGCAATGTTAGTGCACTACTCTTTGCTGAACTCATACTGCTTGCCACCTCCTTCTCAACCTAACTCTTTGCCACAATAAGGACAGAATTTTATCTCTTCACTTAGCACCCTACCGCATTGAGGACAGATTCTGGTTATGACTTGTGAACCCGTCTGCTGTGTCCATGCAATTGGTCGTTGAGGAGCAAAAGCTTGTGGCTTATAGACTAACGCCAATATACCCCCAATCAACCCCAGCAATGAGCCTAAACCAATAATTGAAAAAACTAGAATGATTACGCCCCATTTTGTGTGCTCCATTGGATTCGAATTCAACTTTACAGCCGCCACAACCACGATAATCCCACAGATAAGGCTCCAGAATCCAACACCACCATACAGCATTCTGATTCCTTGATAATAGTAATAGTCAGGAGTGCTTGCCGCAACTAAAAACAGAAAAAACCCAATAATTATGCCAATTATCCCGCCAATTAGTGAAATGACGTACGCTGCAGTGGGTTTTTCCTGAACTGTCTGATTCCCCATACTATAACCCTCTCAAGCTATTTCTTTTGCGATACATATAAAAAACTTGCGAAAGTTGGAACTAAATGATAAGCCATAAAAACGATTCACGTTCATATTGTCTAAGTACAAGGGGCGATTTACTTGGGGAACGGGGTTGGTGAAATCGTGTTTGGATTCATTCTTATTCTTGTGTTCCTTATTACCTTAACAATCGAGACAATCCCGATTATCTGGACAGGTGCCTTAATTTCTGGTATAGTGCTGATTATTCGAGGCGTCTATGATAGTCTCAAAACCGAGAAGCCCATTAAAATAGTGCAACCCTTATCCACTTCAACAATCTCTCCTCGTGCTGTAGGCACTGTTTGCCCTGACTGTGGACGAGAATTGGTTGCCGAGTTTTCCTTTTGCCCTTCCTGTGGCCATATCTTGCAACGTAAATGCCCAAACTGCGGAAAGGCTCTTGAGTCAGAATTTAGATTCTGCCCAAATTGCGGCACGTCCCCAGTTTCATAACTCTGATCCTCGTAATATTTTGGTGGCTGTTATAAGTCTTCAATTATTAGCTCATAACTGAATGAAAGAGATGAAACTGGTTTTTGTGTGGCAGTTCTGACTTTGGAAACGAAGCGTTCTAGGATGGTAAGCAAGACAAACATTTTGAAACTTGCCATCAAGTTTTTTACACGTTGTGAAAAACAGAGTTTCATAGCAAGGTTAACAATAGCGTGGAGGGTTTCGAACGCGTTATCTATTCCTAAGAGAGGCGGCATTTCTAGACTCACTAGCATTCTGTAATTCTGTGGGAAGAGAAGAGTGTGAACCTCGGTCTCTTTATATAAAGCAAATTCCGAGAATTTAAACCGAGTTCTAAACCTAACCCCCCGCACCATCTACACAACGTTAAATTCGCTCGATTTTCGCACATTTTGAGCGTAGAATTGTAGAAAATCAACTTCGATTTGTGGGTTGTTTTCCATTTCACTTATGCGTTTAAAACTGTCA
>Ga0315282_10003183_pt1 | contig 29557 bp, 20 predicted proteins | sample YL17G07_20_MG_FD_203693 | JGI IMG/M metagenome (GOLD analysis project Ga0315282, IMG submission 203693) | Sediment microbial communities from Yellowstone Lake, YNP, Wyoming, USA - YL17G07_20 | ecosystem: Environmental > Aquatic > Freshwater > Lake > Sediment | place: USA: Wyoming | collected... | reverse complement strand
CGCTTGGTAGGCTAATACCTATCATCGTTGCGATTGGGGTTGAGTTGCAGTAGGCTGTTACGTTAAAGACTTCGGCATAGTTGCCTTGATTTTCAGCTATTAAGTTAATGGATACATATCCTTGCCCAACTACAGTCTTGAAGGGTTCAACGCCTATTACAGCCACATCATGAATAAGACCAGCGCTGATCTCGTAGTATCCGTTCTGTTCCGTGAATGGAATGTCATTAGCGTCTGGGTCTATTATGTTTGTTGGGAAAGTGCTGATTCTGTCTAAGACAAAATTGCAAGACAACGTTTCTCCTTCGCCTGGTGTCTTTATGATGGTGAATAATATTTGGCATATCGTGCCTGAACCATTGAAATGATCCCTTGGCGAGGAAGGACCGATGGCACAAGCCCACATTGCATAGCCAACTGTGATATTTATTGCCTTGGCTGCAGCTCTAGGGTCAAGGCCGTTGAAGATATGATTGCTCGGTAAGAATAGGTCAGCTGAATTTGAAATGTTTAGCAGCGTAGGGTTGTAGGTTATGTTTATTTGCCAGCCAGCGAGCCAGGCCACGTCAGTGATTGTTACGTTAGCGAGAAACTTGGTCCCTACGGTGCAATTTGAGAATTTGAAGTTGCTGTCTCGAGTGATGGGGTTGATGACAGCCACGATTGATGGATCAGCAGAGATTCTTGTTTCAAGATTAGCCGCAGTTCTTGTTGTGGCAACAGCAGCAGCAATGATTACGAATGCTAAAAAGTAATTAAGTGTATAGAAATTAATCTTCTTAAGCATATCGTCCCCTTATTCTCTTTGTGTTAAATATGTTTAAATCTGTTTTGCTTCTCGCACTAAGCCTCAAAGCAAATTGTTCGCATCCTTTTAAAAAAGAGGGCGGGATTGCACGTTATGATGTTCGCGTTAGAGGCATGTTTTTCCAAAGTTTTTCAGCACTAGCAAGAGATCTACTATGCTAACTTTGCCGTCGTTGTTTAGGTCTGCATCTGGATTCCATCGTGGATGGCCTGGCTGTGAGCCAAAGGCTTTGGTGAGTAGAACGATGTCTTTGATGTCAACTATGCCATCACCATTAATATCCGCGAACATGTTGATCTTAACTTTGCCATCCACAAATTCGTTGTCATCTGGAGTTGGATCTCCGACAAGTGTGCAATTTGCTTTTATTGTGTAGTTTTGGCAAGGCTTCACGCCTATTGTGTTCCAAGAAAAGGTTAGGGTTGTGTTTTCACTTGGAGCTATAGTGGGTGTCAGTATGGTAGCAATGGTGTAGTTGGCTGTCATGTTTCCATAGAATGCAGTGACATTGAATGCGTCAGAGGCGGTTCCCATGTTTTTGACTGTTACGTTGATGTCAACTGTCTCACCAACATACGCTTTGTTGACGAATGGTTTGACATCTATTATGGCTACGTCACGTGTTCCATTTGCACTTGCTTGTAGCGTAATCATCGCAAAGGTCAACACTGTGAAGACCAAAATTGTTGCTAAAACTGACTTAGATTTCATGTAGGCATTCCTTCCTTTAGTTTTTGTTTTAACGTGTTAGTTTTGTAGTTCTAACTTTATAAAAGATATGGAATAATGTTCTACACAATGAATGCTTAAAAAATGGAAATAAGAAGCGTACCTCACTCATTTTTCACTGGCTTTAACAGAAGACGTCTGCGTCAAAAATTGGAAAAAGGATAAGTGCTTCTCTAATCTATTAGCGTATAAAATATTGCAAATTCTGCATAAATTGAATACGCATTATTACAAAAAATATGGGGAAATAGGAGGATCATGGGTAGTGTTCTCCGTAGTGTTTGATTACTAGCACCAGGTCTTTGATGTCGACCTTGTCATCATTATTTACGTCTGCATTTCTTATCAAGTGATTTTCATTCCAGTTTGGGTGGCTTTTGTATTTGCCGAAGGCTTTGATTACCAGGACTAGGTCTTTGATGTCAACCTTGAAATCGCCGTTTATATCGCCCAGAATTGTAACATTGACATTACACGAATACACATTGTCTTCTATGTATTTCTCGTTTGTAACAGGGGTGATGCTAACAGTTATCGTATAGTTGCCTTTGGCTATGCCTGCCGTGGACCATGTACAATTGAAAGTGCGAGAGTTTCTATATCCTAAGTTGAAGGGTTCATTTTTTATCGTTTTATTGTATGTGGCATTGTGCATCTGAACGGTGATCGTGATTCCAGATTCATCGTAAAGGCCATAGTTTATGACTTTTATCCAGATATACGGGTCATAGGTTTTGTTCTCTGTGTTGAAAACGGTTTTTGACAAATAAACGCTTCGAATAACTCCTGCTAAACGAGGCGGAATTGTAAAATTTGCTCCGCAATAAGTACAAGTCACATTGTTTCTCGGTGGGTCAAGTGCTCTGTAAGGTGCTCCGCAAAAAGGGCAAATGACAGTTTCTATTCCAATATCATGTTTGCCACCATAGGGCTTCATGAGCGGATAATTATCAACGTTATTTTCATTTATAGTGTAGTGTGTGTCACCTATACCATCACTACTGCCCATAGGGATCCTAGGACGAATTGTGTCGTTGTATTCATAGTAGCAATAACTCCAGTAGTTTCCACCGGACGGCCAGCCATCGTCCCAATGATTTGGGTACAGGTTCGACACTTCTGCTTGGGGTTTCGTTCCTATGAAACTGTTGTGGTAGATTGTGTTACCGCTCGATTTCAGACGGATTCCTGAAGTGTTGTTTATTACACTGTTTTCAATGATATTATTCGAAGGAGAGTTTACGTCCAGAAAGATGCCACAGCCATTTTCTTTTATATTATTGCCAAGAATCGTGTCGCTTTTAGAGCCGTCCTCTAGGTAAATACCGCGATTATTTCTTGTGATATTGTTGTCATAAACATTGTTGTTACTTGAGTTCAGTAGGCAGACGCCTTCGTATAGATTTCCTATTATGTTGTTGTCGATAATATTGTTCAAGAGAGAGTCAAGCAAATAGATTCCTCTCTCGTTGTTCATTACATCATTGCCTATCAATGTATTGTTATGCGCACCTTCAAATAACCAGACTCCAAGGGTGTTGTCCGTCGCATTGTTGACAGCAATAGTATTATCAAAACAATGATTAAGCTCGATACCATGGTTGTTATTTATTAAAGTGTTGCCTGCAACATTGCTACTATTGGACCACATTAATTCGATGCCGCAGCATGTCGTTGTTCCAGTTATGGTGTTGCCTGCAACATTGCTACTATTGGACCACGATAATTCGATGCCGTATGTCGTTGTTCCAGTTATGGTGTTTCCAGTCACATTGGTGCCAGAAGAGTAATCTGAATAGACACCTTCATCTAGGCTCGTTATATGATTGCCTACAATGTTACTATTGTCAGAGTTCCGCAATTCGACGCCATAAGAGAGGCTCGTTAAGCTATTGCTTACAATCTCACTATTGCTAGAATTGAATAGATAGATGCAAGATTGATTTCCTGCTACGCCATTTCCAGTGATATTAATGCTAGAAGAGTAAAGTGAACAAACACCATATTCGTTGTTTATTATATCATTGTCAGTTATCGTGGATCCAGAACAGTCAAACAAGTATATGCCGTAGGCATGCTTAGAGGCGTTTACATGCTTGATAGTTGAACTGTTTGTGTAAGCCAGTAGCAAGCCTTGACCGTTTCCACTCAGATTAAGATTCTGCACACTCATGTTCGTACAGTTTATCAGTCCAAGATATCCCAAATCTGGATGCGTGGAACTGTTTATGACAAGGTCATGCTTATTGATTAAGTAGTAAATCCTTTTGCCATCCACCAAGCTTGAATTATCAATGTCATTAATGAAGTGTGAGAGCTTAGTGCCGTCAACAAAGAAGTTATACGTGTTATTTGTCATGTTAATGTTTCTGAGGGTAGTGTTGCCAGCTTCGTTTAACTGGACCCCATATTTGCAATTTAGAATCGTGAAATTGCTCACAACAACTTTGCTGGCGTTTATATATAGACCTCTACCCGTACGGTTGCCGTCGATAATTACGGTTGTCAGGTTTCCTCCAGGAAGCAACGTCAACGACTTGTAAACACTTACATTTTCATAATGCATTAAAGCTTCGACGCTTATCGTGTGATTGTCCGTAGTGTTAGTATCATCTATGGCCTCTTGGATCCAAATATAATCTAAACCTGTGTTAACATTATGCACCGCTAGACGCCATGGGTAGTGATCAACATTGTCAGCTCCCTGAATGACGTAAGAAAAATCCACAATGCCATCACTGCCAGGTTGTTTTTGATTAGGGCCAAAATGGTCGTCAGGCGTAGTCCAATTGCTCCAGTGGTTTCCGCCAGAAGGATAGCCATCATCCCAAACATTTTTGGATCTAAGAACATCTGTTTGCTTTTTGTTGTCAACAAACCTGTTGTGATAAATTCTGTTGTCATTTGAGTCGCGTATATAGACACCGCAAGTGTTGTTCTGTACGATGTTATCTTTAAAAATGTTGCCAGATGATCGGTCCAAGTAGATACCAAGGTTGCATTTTTTAATGATATTATTTTCTATGTAGCAGTAGTGGTTGGAATAAAAGCGGATACCGCTATCTCCACTCTCTTCCCCACTGTTTTGTATGGTGAAGCCACTTATGTTCACATTGTTCTCTGTGATACTAACTACTGACCCAATTCCGTTTCCATCAATAATTGTGTTATCTTTGTTTTCACCTTGAAGTAAAATCTTTTTGTCTATTTCTAAAGGTTCTATTTCACAGTATGTTCCGTTAATTACGAAAATTGTGTCGCTAGTAGCTGCATGTCCTAGCCCATCCGTTATGTTTTGATAAGGATGCTGTCTAGTTCCATTCCAAGGACCTGCAACGTTGTCATCATCCACATAAATTGTCTTCGGGTCTGTTTGTAATGTAGCCATTCCAGCTTCATAATCTATTCTGGAAGCCGCCCCTGTTGACGTAAGCGGTAGCGTGACCAATGACGAGCATATCAGAAGCGTTAAAATCAACACACAACTTACTAACTTATATTTCATTTTATTCTCCCCATTCTCAGTCCTTCAAAACTTCATCAAAGAAACAGAATTCTTTTCGATACCCTAATTCAGAGTGCAACAAATATTTATAATTTGTGAAACAATGTTCTAGCGCAACTTCAAGCAAAAAAATCAAGCTGCTCATGATGCATAATGATTACATTGATAAACGGTTTTGATTATTAACAGAACGCTTGGCCAAGCCAAGCTACAAAATTAAAAATCACGATTTCTAAAAAATTTGAGGGCAGGAGTTGATTGCTAGACGTATTCCCCGAAGTGTTTGATCAACAGAACCAAGTCTTTAATGTCGACTTTGTTGTCGTTGTTTACGTCTGCATTTGGATTCCATTTGGGATGAGCTGGATAAGAGCCAAAGTGCTTAATGACCAAGACTAAGTCTTTTATATCAACTTTAAGATCGCCATTTATATCGCCTAGAATCGTGACTATGACTATGCCGTCTGTGTAGGTGTTGTCTGCTGTGTCTGTTTCGCCTGGAACTGGCCAAGCATAAGCCCAAATGGTGTAGTTGCCCTTAGCAAAGTCTGTGGTGTTCCATGTGAACGTGATAATAATGTTGGCGCCGCTTGGTAGGCTAATACCTATCATCGTTGCGATTGGGGTTGAGTTGCAGTAGGCTGTTACGTTAAAGACTTCGGCATAGTTGCCTTGATTTTCAGCTATTAAGTTAATGGATACATATCCTTGCCCAACTACAGTCTTGAAGGGTTCAACGCCTATTACAGCCACATCATGAACATCCCCCATTAGTATAACCTTAAATATCGTAGTGTTAGTTGCTGGGAACGCTTCCCACAATCCTTTGTAATTCGCAGCCACTGATACAGTGTAGTTTCCCAGCCTTAGACTCTTAGTTGGCAAGGTGAAGCTATAGTTGTAGTTCCCTTTAATGCTCATCTGATAGAATAATTGACTTGTTATTGTGGCACTCATGGCGGTATTTGCTGTAACAGTGAAGGTTTCAGATTTCTCTAGACACTGTGGAACTCCCTTTTTCTTTGGCAACTCAGTGAAGGCACTAGCATATATTTTTGCATCTCCAAGCTGGGCATCACTAGGGAGAGTCCATTGATAACTCATGTTATAAGGTCCACCAGGAGACACCCAGTATTTTATTGGAGCAGCAGCAAACATAGGCGCATTGTTTACATCGTAAATCGTGAAGGCGAATGTGGTGTAGACCCAATCATCATAATTGTTTTGATAAACTATCCAAACGTAAACGTTGCTTCCCCTCTTAAAGGAATATAACTGGTTTCCCACATCGTCACCTGGGAAAACTCTGATGATTTCCACTTTCAGACTACTAGTTATATTTGTTCCAGTAGAAAGGGTTCTGAAAATAAACGGCTCATTCGCAGAATCGTCAATTTCTAATGCTACTAGACGATTTGGCAGTAGTTCACCGTAAAATGTCAGGTTTCCGTAGATTTGGACGTTTTCTCCTACTAAGTACACTGTTTTGTCTGATACTACATTAATTTGCAGAGGTGAGACGGCGTATGTTGTATATTGTAGTGCGTTGGCTAAAATGCTGCTTGCAAGCAAGAGAACTATTAATGAAAGAACTGCCTTCTTATCCATTCTACTCCCCTCAAAATACTCTTAGACATAAAGGTATATTAATTGTATTAAGAAAATCGAAATAATAAGTTTTCTGGAATTAAATTCCATAGAACACGTTAACCGCGTTACGATATTTGTGTTTAGATAGAACTTGAATGATTTTGTGAAATATTCAAAAAAAGGGGAAAGATTGTGCGCGCTTTACACTTGGCTTGTTTACTAAGTTGCTAATATGACGAATTCAGCGATGTATTCTGGGCAGTAAGCAGCTCCGCCTTTTGATGGCAAGTCGCTTAGGATGTTGATGTCTGCGTGAGCAAGTCCTGCGAAGGCGTATTTTGGTATGAGAATATGGAATGTCAACGTGTAGTTCTTGTATGTGCACCATTTAGTGGTCCAGTCTTCGTTTCTGTCACCTATATGAAGCCATAGTGCCTGGAAGCCTATTGGGACTTGTAGTTCGTCTTTGAGGTCCACTGTGACGAGGACGTCGTGTGGTAGCCATGCATAGCTTTTAACTATTACTTCTATGGTTAAGGTCTGGCTGTGGCCAATTTGTGCAGGATCTACTGTGACCTTTGCCCATGTAGCGAGGTAGTCGTAATGGAACCAGAGGTAGTCTTTTACGATTACGCACGCCACGTCTACGCTGGCTATGATGTGCCATATGCCGAAGAGGCTTTCTGGGTTGTCGCATGGCCATGGCATTCTGAACTCTACGAAGGCTACACCGTTTGCGTCTGTAAAGTTGGATATCACTGTGAGGGTTTGTCCATTTTTATCCAGTATTTCAAAGGTGACGACTTTATGTTGTACTGGCCAGAAGTTGTATGTCACGTTAGCCCACAAGCAGACCAGCTTCTGAGCCCAAACCGTGTCAGCGCTCACGTTTAGTCCTTGTCCACCGAACGGGTATGGGTATGGAACGCATGGCCCTGTTTCGGTGCATACGCCCATGTATAGGTCTATCATACGGCCTACGATGTATCCTTTGATCTTGATCGCACCGTCTACTGGTTCAGTGTATGGTATCCAGTCCAGTGTGGTGTTCAGGAACATTTCGTTCGGAAACAGTGGCGCCAAGTCAAGTGGTGTGGTCTGTTCCCATGGGAATGCTTCTTGGTATAAGACTTCAAAGTGTAGTGTGCAGAATAGTCCGTCTCCGAATGGGCGTTCAGGCCAGTCGTATTCGCTTGTTGTGTCGTTGGGGTTGATGATGCAGCCTATGCAAATCCTATTCACGCCTGGTGTCCAGTCTATGTCTTGTACCCAGATGAATGTTATTCCGTACGGAGCCCACAGCGTAGTGTTCATGAATATTCCTACGCTCACGTTTGCTGTTGGATCCGCGGGGTTGTTTAATCGTAAGAGTGTGTTGTTGTAGTAGATGGCTGCGTTTTGAATTCCTATGACGTCGTTTTCAGTGGTTAGGTTCTTAACCCAGATGTCGACTGTGAAGAATGCTTGGGAATGGCCTACTATTGGTGGTCCTAATGGTAGGCCAACAACCTTCAGTAATGGCGACACTTCAAGCCATGGCATTGATGGCGGCGGCGTAACATATGAATATTCGTAGTAGCCGTTCTCTGGTGTGAATGCGATGTCCATAGCGTCCGGGTCTATTAGGCTTGTTGGGAATAAGCTTACTAGGTCTAAGGTTAGGTTGCAGGATAAAAATGGCTGTGCCAGTGTGGGTATTTTGATGACGGTGAATTTGACGCACATCATTCTGCCCGAACCGTTGAAGCTAACGTATGGCGAGGCTGCACCAACAGCACGAGCCATCATCACATTACCTAAAGCATTATCTATTGCCGCGGGGGCTCCTGTTGGATCGAAGCCGTTCAGAATGTGGTCTGGTGGAAGGAATACGTCTGCTGCTGCAGCTATTGATAGAAGTGTTGGGTCCCAGGTTAGGTTTACTTGCCAGCCTCCAAGGTTGTTTACGTCTGTTACTGTTATGTTGACTGTGAACACATTACCTGGTGGTGGACTGGTTGTGTTGTATTTGAAGTTGCCGTCTCCAGTGACAGGGTTAATGACAGAAACATAAGTTGTTGGTGGTACTGCCATTGTAGAGGGTACTGCGATCATTGCTAAGCTTAAGAGTATCATTGTGATAAGCGCGACAGATGATAATCTCGTTGTTTTCATGTTCTTATTCTCCCTTCTCCTTTAAGCAATTAGAAATGATGGATGTTTGAGAATTTAAAGTTTCTGGAATTAACTTCTATTTTAGCAGATGTTTTTGGAAAAGAATGGTTCTTAGGCATAAGTTATATAAAAAAAAGGTGAAGGTTTTAGGCGTTTATGTCTACTTTAAGCTCAACAACCAACAAAGATCTTGCCGTAGTTTTTGATTAGCAGAACTAGGTCTTTGATGTCGACTTTTTTGTCGCCGTTTACATCTGCATTGGCGTTCCATCTTGGTTTGCCTGTGACTGTGCCGTAGGCTTTGATTAGCAGAACTAGGTCTTTGATGTCGATCTTGCCGTCGCCGTTGATGTCCATCGCCCATGATGATATTTTAACTTTGTTCGGGCTGTCGACTTGGTTGTTAGTTGCGTTCGCGTCGTACACTTCGCCTCCAGCTGTGCCTATTGGATCTGCGCGGAGGCTTAACGTCCAATAGCCATTCTCCGTTGTGGCAGCTTCATACCATGTAACATCTACCGAGAGGCTTTCGTTAGGGCCTATGCTTTGAGTGACTATTATTGGGAAGTAATATCTGCCCGATGTGTTGATCCTCTGAAGTTCGATAGCGACCCAAATAATTGGTCCTGATAGATTTGTATATGTTACGTGTAGGGTGTAGTTGATCTTTGCTGGATTGCCCATCACTCTCATTTCGCCCAGGTAATTTTGTATACATGGGTAGACCTTTGATGTGTTTGTTATCGAGCCTACGGCTGACATGTCTACTCCGTAGACTGGAGTGGTCGGTGTTGGCAAATCCTTCCACATCTGGTAGAAGTAGTCGCCAGGCGATACAGCGTTGTTGCTGTACTCGCCGATCCATCCGTGAACCCAGTCTCTCTCGTAGTGCCTTCCGACTCCCTGATCCGTCGGCATCGACCCGGCTTCTGCGTAGTAGATGTCCATCAGCTCGTTGTAGGTTTTGTTCCTTAAATCAACCGACAGAGCAGTGGCTCCCCCGATGATTGCATTAACGTAACTGTTGTTGAGCCCTGTGACCCACTTATTTTGCGGGTTTTTATAGGGTATAGGTCCCCAAGTGAGATGTGGTGATGCTTCCGTATACGCGTCGTTGAGGCTGGTGGTGTTTAGACCGTAGGTTATTTTCTGTCCGGCTCCTGCGTAGGCGCCGTATGAGGCCATGAACGGTACGGCCCAGTCGTCGGGGTCTGGGTAGTCAGCGAGCCATCCGACCGTGAAGCAGGATAGCTGGTGATGCTGCATTGCTGGTAGGTATGTGGCCCAAGGCTCACCATCGGCAACTACATTTAGACTCGTGTGGTATGCTGTATTTATGCGCGCTACAGCGTCTTGAATCATGGTGGCGATGGTTTGTCTCGCAAGGTTTCCTATGTTATACACTAGCTTAACGGTTATTCCTTGGCTCCACACCTTTCCACTCCAAGCCTTCTTGAAGTGCTCTACTGCCTTGTCAATGTTATACTGGCGAACTGGAATCGTACTGTTGTAGAAGGCTGTTCCATCACACATGAACGTTGAAGGCTGCGTTGCTTCGTCGAGGAAGTATTGATGAAGGAACTGGCTGTCGTTGAAGCAGTACATGAAAGCCTCCCTGAGGTCTCTGTCGCTAAACAGAGTTGCATTGTCATAAACGCCAAGCTTTGGGAAGAACGCGCTTCCTGCACCAACGAGGTAGTTGAAGTAGTAGTAATCGGCTAGCTGCTGTAAGACTTTTGTCAAGTTCAAGCCTGGAAGAACGGCGCTGTCCTTGCCGGCTGTGTGCAGTTCAGCACAGTTTGCCCTGGGCACGTCGGTGAGATCGACCTGCGTTGAGCCGGTCGATAGGAACTGGAACTTCCTGTTCGACCACTCTTCGACGATCTTTATCCTGACGTACTCGGAAAAGCCTTGAGAGCCCGGACAAGGCCAACCTCGCCAGTATTGGTCAAACTTCTGATAGTATTGTTGGCCCGTGTGAGGGTCTGTGTTGTAGACTATGATTCTGTACGGACCAGATCCCATCATTGGCCACGCTGAACCGACCACGCTCGACTCCATCAAGGGTGAGAGCTCCGGCTGATAGTGGTCAAGGAACTCCGTGAAGTTGTCTGCGTGGTTGCCTAATGCAATAGTCGTGTTGATGCAGCTGCGTTCGACGCACCACTTCTCGTTTACGATGAAAGCCCATCCCTGGGTTAGGATCTGCATGAAAGGCACGTAGGGCGCTATAAGGTTGAACGCGACATAACCAGTAGTGTCGTTGCCCTGGATCGCGCCTCTGACGGCAGCTCCAAGCCCAGTGGTTCCATTATAGTTCCAAGTATCGTCCCCCGTTTGATTGAACCAGTGTGTTGAATCTCCCACTCCAAGCAGTGGTCCATAGATCATCCATTGCACGGTTGAGATAGCGTCCTGCAGCAAACCTCTCTGGAATGAGTACACAACGTCATGCGGTTTCACAGTGCCGTATGTCGTATCCTGCCACTTAATTCCACTCCTTATGTGGAAGATCCACGTCTGATTGGCCGAATCTGGCACAGTGATACCATAGGTGCTTTTAATCAACGCTTTATTCGCACTGTTGTCATTATACGGTGTTATAAAGCCGCCAGTGCTGTTGCCGTCTCCAGTGTATCCAGGCCACCAGTCTGCGATCAGCGGAACAAACGTGACGAGTGACGTGTTTGCGTACATGAACAGTGGCTCATAGGTCTGCATAAGCATCAATTCGCTACCCGTGTCGTAAGCCCAAGCTGGGTCAGAGCCGCCTGTAGCGTCTGGACCCCCGATTGTGGCGTACGTCATCGTGTCTGGGTTAGGTATACCTGTAGTAGTAGCAAAAGCTATTGGAGTTACTAGCATTAGTGTTATTGATAGCGTTAGCACTATAACAAGAATTTTATTTTTCATTTTTCCTTTCTCTCCATAATTTATTCGACGAATATACAAGCGATTCACCGATATTTAACCATTATGGAACATTGTTATAGTGCCTTTTTCAAACGTTTTTAAACAGGCTTCTGACCAGAAATGGTAAGCAACCATTGCGAATCGACAACGTTATAAATATCTCTTCTGCTCTTGTTTAACGAGGAGAAGGCAAATGGGTTTAGGCACGTATATTGTCAGAAGAGTTCTTTTGATAATACCAACCCTTCTGGGCGTTGTGCTGCTGATCTTCGCAGTTACACAGATGTTCACTCCCGCACAGAGAGCAACGCTTTACATAAGGTCAGAGAGGCAGGCGAACCAGATTAATGAAATAATCAGGATATACCACCTTAACGAATCCGTTCTTGTCCAGTTTAAGGACTGGTTTTCGCAGCTTCTGCAGGGCAACCTAGGATACTCCTTAACAGCTGCCGCACCAGTCATGCAAGCCATGTTTCAAAAACTCCCAGCCACGTTTGAGCTGGTCGTATGGTCACTTCCGATAACTGTTCTTTTGGGCATATACTTGGGTGTGCAGTCAGCCGTGCACCGGGACAAGCTTCCAGACCACGTTACCAGGACCCTGGCGATAATCGGGTATTCACTTCCGACCTTCTGGCTGGGTATAATGCTCATGGCGATATTCTTCGCGGATCTGGGTTGGTTCCCACCAGAAAGGATGGGCACGGCGGCATCCACCTTTATTTACGTGTCTGGAAGTTGGCACACTTACACAGGTCTGCTAACGATAGACGGCTTGTTAAACGGGCAACCATGGATAACGCTTGATGTGCTGAGGCACATGGTGCTTCCTACGATGACACTCATCATAATCAATATAGCTTTAATCATGAGAGTGATGCGCTCAAGCATGCTGGAGGCCCTCGGCAAAGGCTATGTTATAGCGGCTAGGGCGAAGGGTCTGAGCAACGTTCAGGTCGTCAATAAACACGCCAGAAGAAACGCGTTAATACCCGTAATGACGGTTGCTGGGCTTCTGACGGCAGGTCTTCTAACGGGTGTCGTGATAACTGAGACTGTTTTTAACATCGACGGTATTGGAAGATGGGCAGCTATTGCTGCTGGAGGAAGCGGAGGCGTTCCAGACATCCCAGCGGTGCTCGGTTTCGCCCTCTTCACAGGCATCGTTTACGTGTTTGCGAACCTGATAGTGGACATCATGTACGCATACATTGATCCCCGAATAAGGTTGATGTAACATGAGCATAAAGTCTAGATGGACAGAATTTCGACTCGGAATCCGCCCAGCACTGGACGAACTGAAATTCACTATGAGACAAATACGGAAAAGTCCGCTCTCGATTGCTGGAGTTGTTATCATCGGAATCTTCGCAGCGATAGCCATCCTTGCGCCCGTCTTGGCCCCTTCCATTACTTCTGATCCTTACATGATGTTTCACGATGGATATTCACTGATCCCTCTACCTCCGGGCACGCCTATCAGTGACAGCTACATACGTAATCTCGGATGGACCGTTCACTACTTTGGTGTGGCTCAGGGCGGCTTGGACATATACTACGGGTGCATCTGGGGGACTCGGACGGCTTTCAGGATTGGAGTGATTGTGGTGGCAATTGGGCTTGCAGTCGGTCTCGTGACGGGGTGCCTAGCCGGATATTATGGGGGAGCAATCGACGAAGTCTTGATGCGCTTCACAGACATAGTGCTGGCTTTTCCGGGCCTAATCTTGGCGATGGCGCTCGTAATAGCCCTGCCGAAGGAATGGTCGATTGATTTTGGATTCATAGGCTTGGCGATCGTGATTTTTCTAGGTCTTATAATCGTAGGACGCTCAAAGAAACTTACGGGGATATGGCCCTTCATGCTTGGCCTTTTGGGCCTCGTTGCCTTCGTGATAGTGGACACGTACGCTTTAGGAACGCCGTACCCAATCTTTGTACAAGGGATAACTCTAGGCTCCTTGGATAAAGTCCTGATCGCTCTGGCTCTGGTCGGATGGCCAGGGTATACAAGAGTCATTAGAGGAGAGATACTCAGGGTCAGACAAGAAGACTATGTTGAAGCCTCTAAAGCTGTCGGATGCTCTGACCTCAGGATAATCGCCAGGCACATCCTGCCCAACTCGATCTATCCAGTCGTGATCATGGCCTCGCTCGACATAGGAGCAGTGGTTTTGTTGGCCGCGGCACTGAGCTTCTTGGGCATAGGAGCCCCAATCGGCTTCGCAGACTGGGGACAGATGATCAGCCTTGCCAGAAACTGGATCTATTCAGGAGCTGCAAATCCGTGGCAATACTGGTACACGTACATCATACCGGGCGTGTTCATATTTGCCTTCGTATTAGGATGGAACCTACTTGGTGACGCTTTCAGAGACATACTGGACCCAACACTCAGAAGGAAATGATATGGCAGAGTATATTCTAAAGATCGAGGACCTTCGCCTCAACTTCTACACCTATGAGGGAGTGGTCAGGGCTCTAGACGGAGTCTACCTGAACCTCAGAAGAGGAGAAACACTTGGCATAGTCGGGGAAACAGGATGCGGAAAATCCGTCACTGGACTATCAATATTGGACATAGTCCTCCCACCTGGAAGAATAGAGGAAGGAAAGGTCCTTTTCACCCCACGGAAAAGATCCATAGATTTACTCAGCGCAAGAGAATCCATCGTGAGAAGAATCAGGGGGGAGTTTATTTCCATGATCTTCCAAGACCCCAGGTCCGCCTTGAACCCCGTATACACGGCAGGAGATCAAATCTCTGAAACGCTCCTTGTTCACAAAAGAAAAGAAGAACTGATCAGAAGAGCCATCGAACGAATGGACGAGAAAATCAAAGCTGGAAAAGCCAGTTTCCTGACCAAGTACTACAAGGGAATCTACCAGAGGATGCTATCGAAACCAAGCGCGCTGAGCCTACAAATCATATCAAGAATCCCAATCCTTAGGAGGTACAAACGAATACTGAATGAAGAAGCAAAGAAGGAAGCGATCAACATGCTTAGAATAATGAGGATACCAGATCCTGAAAGGGTCGTAGACATGTATCCCCACGAACTCAGCGGAGGCATGGCCCAACGTGTGGTAATAGCCATAGCACTCGCGTGTAACCCAGAAATCTTGATAGCAGATGAACCTACCACCAACCTTGACGTAACCGTTCAGCTTCAGATCTTGCGGTTGATAAAAGAGCTTAAAGACAAATTTGCCTCATCCATCATCTATGTGACCCATGACATGGGCATCATCGCCGAAATGTGCGACCGCGTAGCTGTCATGTATGCGGGAAACGTTGTAGAGCTTAGTGGCGTCTCGGATATTTTCAAGAAACCCCTCCATCCGTATACGCAAGGCTTACTGCAAGCTATCCCAAGACCTGGAGTCCCATTCAAGTCTATCGAAGGCACCGTACCAAGCCTGATAGACCCTCCGAAAGGATGTAGGTTTCACAACAGATGCAACTACGCTATGGATGTATGTGCAAAAGTGAAACCCAAAGCGGTTGAGGTGGAAAAAGACCACTTCGTCGAATGTTTCCTATACGAATAGTCTCAAGGTGAACAGAACGAACAGTCTAATAGAAATCACAAACCTGAGAAAATACTACCCCATACTTGGAGGATTTTTAAGAAGGAAAGTGGCTGAAGTCAGAGCTGTAGATGGAGTCGATTTCAGAATATTTAAGGGAGAATGCTTTGGTCTAGTTGGAGAATCCGGCTGCGGCAAAACAACACTTGGCAAAACCATAATTCGATTACTCGACCCCACAGCAGGCAGCATCTACTTCGACATTCCGGATGATATCAAGGAAGAGATAGACAAACTGCAAAATTCTCAAGAGCAAGGTTCGCATAGACTGAAAGAACTCAGGAAAAAATATGATCTCACAACATACAGAGGAATTAGGCTGAGTTTTATAAGAAGGAGAATGCAGATAGTCTATCAGGATCCAACGACATCTTTAGATCCAAGGACGCTTGTGAAGGACATCGTCTCAGAGCCGTTAATCGTACAGGGATTAGCTAAGAGAGAAGAGAGAAGAAAAAGGGTTCTAGAGATTCTGGAGAGGGTGGGACTTACTGAGAGGCATCTCTACAGGTACCCTCATGAGTTCAGCGGAGGACAAAGACAAAGAATTGCGGTGGCAAGAGCTCTTGTGACCAATCCGGATTTTGTGGTTTTAGACGAGCCAACGTCGTCAGTTGACGTTTCTGTGCGTGCCCAACTGCTTAATCTGTTTCAGGACCTGCAGAAAAGCTTGAACTTAACATACCTATTCGTCAGTCACGACTTGAGTGTCGTAGAGTGTATAGCCCACAGGGTTGCGGTTATGTACCTCGGAAAGATAGTGGAACTGGCACGAACAGAAGAGCTATACAAAAATCCACTCCATCCCTACGCTCAAGCTCTATTGGCTTCAATCCCGATTCCTGATCCTAGCGTAAAGAGGAGGCAGATTGTACTTACAGGAGAAGTGCCCAGCGCAATCAATCCTCCATCAGGCTGTAGGTTCCATCCCAGATGCTCTGAGGTTATGCAAATATGCAGCAAAGAGGAGCCTGAACTCAAAGACGTAGGAAACGGACACCTAGTCGCATGCCACCTAATGACCAAGTGAAGATATACGTTTATTCCCTCTAAAACTTCTGCGAGACATTAATTTCAAGCTCCTCATCGTTTCCTTTCTACCGAAACAACACATAGCTGTCCCAGAAATAACGATTGCTCTTGAATCTTTTCAATAGCCAAAATGCTTCACAAAGTTTTTATGGATGAAAGATACGAATTACTTGGGAGAAGACGGGGTGAGCAAGATTGACCAGTATTTTAATAGAAATGAGGTGCCCTACACATGGTTTTGAACGTTTCAGAGTTAAGCTGATAAAACGATTCAACATCGCTTCAGATGAAATAATACCAAAGCCAAGAAGGAAACCCACACTAGGCGAGATAGGTCTTCTCTATGTCGGTAGAAATGTAAGCTATGACGAGGCTAAGAATTATTTACTAAGTTATTTCCGTGAAAAAGGAATGCTGGAAGAAATAGTACGGATAAGAATGTCACGTTAGGAAATCGCATCCCTAACTTGACAACCAAAGAATCTGAAAGAAATCCGATAGCCCTTTGAATCTGAAGGAATGGCCTTAGTAGGGATAACAGATGGAGAAAAGATGGACAAACAAAAACGTTGATTTGGCGTTACTCACTGCTCGCATAGGAGACTTCTTTAAGGAAAGGGATTTTGAAGCAATGAAAGGAGAAACAGCGGCAGGCTACCATATTTTCGCAGAAGATTCACCAAGTTTTAGGCTAGATGGATGTGTGAGTGTGGCGATTGAAGGAAAACCAGACGACTTCATCGTAAAGCTTGAACTCTTCAAGGAGGGAAAAAAGCGTTCTTTCACACCCATCTTATTGACAACGATGCTCCTAGGTGGATATTTTCTTAAAGCAAAACTCAGGTCAGAAGAAGACTGGATGAGGTTCGAAAAGGAGTTTTGGCAATATTTAGACAATCTTATGCTCTATTGAGACAGGAACGTACGAAGACTCGGCACTAAAAAAACGTCAAACGACACATTAATTGCAGAAGATCTACGATTGCTCTAGAGCGTACAATTTCAAAACCCAGCCGTTTTCTTCACTCTATCTGATTATCTTGGTGCTCAATCTCTCGATGCAACCTGTAGGATAGGAGGCTCACTTTTTTTAGACACTCACGATGTTTCATTCCAATTCAGACTGGGGAGACGTTATTCGGACTGGCTTCAGACTGAAAACAGAAACACAGCAATCCTAATTGTTTTAAAGAATCTCTACAAGAGCCTTGCAACAAGCTTTTAAGTAACGCTTAAATATTTTCAAGTGCAGCAGACAAAAATCTGAAGGGAACAAGCTTGAAGGAAAAACTGAAATTAGAACTGATATTACTTCTGATCGTTGCCATAATCGCACCGACTGCGACATATCTGCTACTTCCTTCATCCGGTCCCCCAACCGTGTCGGTAGCGACACTCTACAATTCACACCTTCAAACCGGGCAGACCATCATGGTCAACGTGACAGTTTTCGACGTATCCGACTTAATCGCCTGTCGCGTCAACTTGGCATTTGATCCAAGCGTGCTCCAGGTAACAACCGGAGACCCGCATGGCTTTTACGATGCGCTAACGCAAACCCGATACGACATATACGAGGGACCGTTCCTCAAGAGTTCCACCAAATCAACGATGTTCTTGATTAACAGCGTGAACAATAAGAAGGGCACTATCAGTGCAATCTACGACGCTATCATCCCAGCGGGCATAAGTTCAAGCGGGTCTGGTGTCATCGCGACCATAAACTTTACTTGTGTTAATGCAACCACCAACACAGCCATAAGGATAACGGGTACAAGCATACTCCAGACTATTAACCCCACAAATGTTAATATTCAACACCAAGCCATTGATGGATCAGTAACCGCAGACGCGCCACCAGGTATATGGACTGAACTTTGGTTCCAGGCTATACTCATCGTCGTCATCGTCGAAATCATAGTTGTAGTGTTAGGAATTTTCGTTACGACCAGATGGTGGCGTTCCCGAGCCGAAGTAGAAAGCAAGGAAAGCGCCGAAGTAGACGATCTGTTCAAATAAGCAGCTTCCAACAATTTTCTCCCGAATTTCCAGAAGCTTAACCAGCGTGTAACTCACTCGCAAACGTTTCATTGCCAATCAATTTCATGGTAGCTTCGGCAAGTGAAGCGTGTCTCAGTGAGAACCACTTTTGAATAAACAGGCAATCGGATGCTCAACTGAACTGGGATCAGGCGATGCAGTTTAAATCGATGATTTGGCGCGCGCTGGCTTTCGCTTAATCCTTGTTCTTTTACCAGCTCTCGCCATCCATAAGGAGACGACGACACCCGTGAAAAGACACACCACGCCGCTGCCTTCAAGAAGATTCGTGAACGAACTCGGATTTTCAATGACTTCTTCTTCGAAAACCATTTCCCTAGGCGGTCCTGATGTCCAGTTAAGCGTTTCCCCTATGACCCTCGCCGTGTAGTTGCCTCCCCTTTTAACGGTAAAACGCGCCTGCGGATAAGAGTTATCCACGCTTAAACTGTCGTAATCCACACTTCTGTATTCCACGTGGACAAATGAAGGAAGAGGACTGGGCACTGTGTAATTGCCTGCATTTATTGGAGCTGTAGCGTAGAAGAAAGCTTGAAGCTCAGTTTTATTTCCATCAGGCGAAGTTATTACTACCTTAACTGGTTGCGCGCGGTCTCCATAACCACCCGCTGCAGTCCAATCGTTTCTCCATTGGTAGCTAGAATAAATATCCATAACGTAAGTATGCCTACTCGTCAGGTTTTCAGAAACTTCCCAGCTATTAGTCGAACTCGCTAGTTGCTCCAGCTTTTTGTTTCTGGCTGAACCAAACCCCAGAAGAACCAAGCCTACTAGCAAAATGGTCAATCCCACGAAGACCAGCACTTTACGCAGCACATCACGCAAGTTTACACTCTGCCTCCATCATCAAAACTATTAATAGGAAACGGCGCCTCATTAATGTTGCTTTGGCATCAACAGAGCCGTCTAGTCAGGACATGCGAAAGATTTCTTCATATCAGATAAGCAGCAGTCCAAATTACAACTTAACCTCTTTCGCGACGCACAAGACTAAATCTAGTCGGCGAAGGTTTGAATGTGGCACGTGCGCGCTAAGACCATGCAGGGAGTAGCAGCTTTGCCTTGAGTAGCTTCCCAAGAGATTGTACAACCTTCGACCGGCAGAAACATCTCCAAAACGATTTCCAAGTTGCGACTCATCTTCTTAACTTTTTCGACAAGTACACAATGGCGAACGCCAACAAGAAATACAGGGCAAAGTTTAGAACCACTCCATTCCACAGTATCTGGATCAAACCTGCTCCGGCAAATAATGCCCCATAAGAAGTTTCCACATACCCGATAGGATTCAACGCTCGCATCATCTCAAAGGGAAAACCGTAATATGATACGTGGATTGTCCACGTTACCCCCGACTTGTCAACAAGTTCTATCGTTGTGAATTTAGTATATCCAAGAAACGCCAGGAATAGAAATATTCCAGTCAACAAGAGAGTAGTGATGAATTCCCTAGCTTGGAAATTGTCTTCTATATCCCTGAATATGTTTTTCATGGCAAATCGCTTACAGAAATTTCTTTATCAAGAACATCCTTATTTAGTTATTTGTAGCTCCGTGTTGTTTCCTTCACGAATTTACGTGGGCACGGGCTTGCCGGCAAGAATGTTCATAAATTATACGTTCAGAAAAATCGTCGTAAGTCGAAATCACTTCACAAGCTTCTACTGGTCTGATAAGGGCAGAGAGACAGAAAATGGCCAACGAAGGAAAAAGATAGACACTGAACCTGCTCTCAAAAAAAAGAATCGGGTTACAAATAACGTGTGAGTTCTGCGGAACTCGATTTCATCGGTGAGAATTCTCAGGTCCAACATCCATCGAACAAGATGCTAAAACTCTCCTTAAACGCCCCAAAAAGTTCGCATTTCCTTCAAAAACATGTTTTCATCCTCTAATGTTGCGTGCTCCTTCTTCAAAACAAGAACCTTCAACATGAGATATGATATGACCAGGGCAACGCATTCCAAAAACAAACTCGAATATTCCGAGCCCACGGTTCTGACAGGTATGAGAGACTCAAGGACTGATGCGGCAAAATAGAAAATTATAGGACACAGCAAGGTCTTGGTTCTGTTGAACAAAGCTCCGAGAAAAATGCCCATAGCGAAAAGAGACAGGACTTCAGATGGGAAGCGAGAGAAATCAAACGGCAAGAAATGAAGCATGTAAAGGGTAAACATCACAGAGGTTGCAATCAACGCTCGTGGAAATCCACTCAGTTCCGTTAGTTTGCTCTGAATGTATCCACGAAAAATCGTCTCAGCTGTGAAGCCAGCAACCAGAGACAGTAAAATAATTGAAAAGACGTCTGTAGATGGCGCAGAAGGGTATACATCATAGCCTGCAAAAATCCCAGGCATAATAATGATGACGAAGCTATACAACACTGCAAGCAATAGGCTAACGACAACATATTTCAAAGTCTCCTCGGGCCACAAAAAACCATATCCTTCGAAGTTCGAGTTTTCCTTTCCAATCAATGAGACAAGTATGGCTATGTAGGTTATTTGAACTATTAAGTGCACGGTTGGTCGAAGCTCTTCGGGAAAAGAAAACGTGTAAAAAAGCACATCAATCATCTGCCACGAGGCAAGAACGAATAGGTAAAAACACACGAAGGGACGACTCCACAATTTGGACAAGAAGCTAACCGTTCTGACCGACTGCTCCCTAGAGACAGAGGTGACATTTTGAGGGGATGAAAAAATTTCAATAGGTCCATTTGTCAGCATGTAATATCCTAGAAAGAGCAATACTATTCCGAGAAGGATTATGTAACTAGAAATAATCATACTTTCAATTTCAACGTGTACTACGACTGATATAGGAAAGGATACAACATCTTGAAGCTGAGACACATTCCTGTCATACGAGTATAACTCAATTCTCAGATCATGAACAACGGGTTTCATGGCGCGCCATGGAGGAACAGCATAACTTCGTGTGACCGAGCTCCCCATGTTGCACTGCCAAATTTGATAGTCTGTACTGTTATTTTCGTTCCACCACATATCACCATCAAGGTAAAACATGAAATAGAAGTAGGCGTTGCCTTCCCCATTTGTAGTACAATTCTTGTTGTATACCGTAAAGCTAAAAGTACTATTCTTCCCTTCGTAAGCCGTTGCTGGATGTCCCACTTTCGTAAAATACGCGCCGTACGCTTCTTCCGTATTCCGCGATGGCGTCAAATTTGAATAGTTTACTAGGGAAAATAGCACAGCAAGTACAGTTAAAACAAACAATATCAAGATGAGGCGGCGACTTTTCATACCTTCACCCACTATTAATTGTAGGTTTAGGATTTGGATAAGCTTGTTGGAAGTTTCATACAGCGGCAAGACTCATCTCATAGAATTTAACCTAATACCAAAATCAGGGTAGACGTTTCTTTTTAGCGCGTGCACAAGGGCAGCGACATAGACATACTCGTAGCTTCAGACAACGTGCCGCCAAATTTCAAGGATAGAGGGGGATCAATTTCTCACGGTAATCGAAGGTTTCCCAGTGGAACCCCACATATACACCACACGGGAATTTAACGAAATGCTAAATCATGGAAGAATGACTGCTCTAGATGCATTAACTGAAGGCACGATATTATATGCCCAGAAAAAATACCTAAATAGGGTAAAGAAAGAACTTAAACAAACCATGAAAAAACTCAAGCCGGAAAAAATAAGCATAGGATGGAGAATAAGGGGCACATAGCTTAGCCATTCATCCACGGTGAGAAGAGTTATTCGGGCAAAACAAAATGAGACCATATAAGGTTTTAACTCTCACTAATCTTCTTTAACTGTTTTTGATACATTTCCACAATCTCGCTTACAGTTGTCGCGTCTTCCGCTGCCTTGTCGACCCTATAGTTTCCAGTAAACCTCGGAAACCTAATAGCTAGCCCGCTTCCTTTACGGATTGCATCCACGGCACATGTGTGAATCTTACCATTTTACCCTCATAAAATCAATTTTTTCTAAATATATAAACTGGTATGGAGCAACATTCTATCTTGCGCACGCCGTTCTTGTTTTAGACTTAAAAAAAGGAGATTATGGGTTGTGATGTTGGCTAGCATGTTTTTCCGAAGTTCTTTATCACTAGAACTAGGTCTTTGATGTCAACTTTGTTGTCGCCGTTAAAGTCTGCTTCAGAGTTCCATCTTGGGTGGCTTGAGTATGAGCCGAAAGCTCTGATGAGTAGAACTAGGTCTTTGATGTCAACTTTTCCATCACCGTTTATGTCGCCCATGATTTTGATTTTTACTGTGCCATCAATGAAAGTGTTATTGTCCACGTTGATTTCACCTGAAACAGTGCTTGCGACAGCCTTTATAGTGTAGTTATGACAGTACGGAACATTTGTCGTGTTCCATGCAAATCTTAACGTTAATGTTGCATTCGGCTCTAGGTTTTGAACATTATGGGTTGCTATCGTAGTGTTGTCATAATACAATGTTACCGTGAAGTTTTCGGTTGCGTTTCCAAGGTTAGCAACGGTCACATTTACGTCCACAATCCACCCTTGATAGACTATGTTTGACGAAACAGCAACGTCAGTGACAGCGACATCATGAACTATGGTTATTGCAGGTATGACGGTTATCTCCTGCCAAGTTGAATCTGTCAAGCCTTCGCTGTCAGTAACTGTCAAAGTAACGTTGTACGTGCCTAGAGTATCGTAAACGTGCACAATTAGGGCATCAGTAGTTGTCGTTGTATTTCCGTCGCCGAAACCCCATTTGTACCCTATGATTGTTCCGCCGTTAGGTGCTGAGGTAGAAGCATCGAAAGTTACCGTTTCTCCTGCCTTAGGTACAGAAGGTAAATAGGTGAATCTTGCAGTTGGCGGTTCCACTGGTGGTCCAGAGGGTTCGCTCAGCCATTGATAGTAGAGAACGTAATCACTTACGTTGTCACCTAAACCGTAGTGCGGGCCGTACGGACTGCCCATGTATATCCAGCTTGTCCCGTGGTAAGGACCAGACGTGTCACCCCACCAGTTGAGCGTTGCATCAAATGGCACGTCATTCGGTACGAAATCTGGATCTTCGATGACCCCGTATTCCTTGTTGTCGTAGATACTATTGTAGTGAGCGTATGAGAGTTGGTTTGCCACAACTTCAATTCCGTAGTAGTTGTTGTGTATTTCGTTTCCTAGTATTGTGACCGTTGATTCTGGCAGCTCATAGGAAGCATGCCATCCATCTATAAGGATGCCTGCAGATGACCATAACGGCGATGCGTGAAGGTTGTTGCAGTTGTAGATTTCATTCTTGAATATCTCGATACTGCATGGCTTGTCCCATGGTTCAACTTCGATTCCATAGTTCACTAGGTTCTCATCATTGTAGACTTGTCCCTCTATGACGCTATAGCTTACTCCGCCAGTGCATCCATTATAATAGAAGACACCAATTCTCCCAAAGTTTTTGACAGTGCACATTTCTATTGCCAAGGTCGAACTGTCCCAAGCAGCTATGCCAACATCATACATGTCGCCGATCATGTTCGTTGAAACTATGCAGTTTCTGATAATGCCACTAGATTCTTCATATATTACCCCATAGCTCTTGGGAAGTCCGGAGCCGAAACCAAGTCCTTCAATGTCTAAGCCATCTAGAACTACGTTTTCTGCATTCTCTACAAAAACCACCGCTTCTCTAGTACCATAGTTTGTACTGAACAATTGGCTGCCTTGGATAACGGGAGTACTGTCAGCTTTGATTGTGAGCGACTTGCCGTTTATGTACAAGCCCTCATTATATGTTCCGTCATGGACGATTATTGTGTCCCCGGAAGCTGCCTCGTCAATGGCTTCTTGTATTGCACCGGGAGCGCCAGTTGGGTTTACATGATAAGTCCTTGGAGTGGTCGCAAAGGTTGCGCCTAGCCACGGACTGTAATCAGCGTTGTCACTTATAGCGTCGCCTGTACCCTCAGTGTTAGATGAATGTGTCGGGCCGCTTATGTCGCCCCACCAGTTATAGCGAGCGTCAAGTGCACCCGTAAGGTTACCCAATGCGGTTCGATAGACTCCGTATTTTGTGTTGCTGTAGATGTTGTCGTAATTGACCTTGGGGTTGGCATTCCAGAAGATGAAGCCATAGATGTTGTTATGCACATCGTTATATGTTATGTTCGTTAAATCAGACTCGATGTCCATGCCAACGTCACAGTCGTGAACAATATTTGCCAATATTTGTAAGGAGTCTGCACTTTCGATGACCAAGATGCCAGATCCTGACCAAGAAGCTTCGTAATCGCCTGTAAAACCGTTCCAAGAACAACCGCTGATCTCGTTTTCTCTGATAGTTCCAGTAGTGCCTGAATAAGTGCCAACGTCAATTCCGTTAGGCGCCTCGTCGTGAAGCGTTGTACTGATAGTATTTCCTTTAATAAAGATGTTTTTCGCGCTTCTTGTAACTATGCCTCCTTTTATGAAATCTGTTATCCTATTGCCAGTAATAGTAGCACCAATCACTGAACTTGCGAGACGGATGCCGAGTCGCCAGTTAGAGACGTTGTTGTTAGTGATTATGACAGTAATGTTTCCAGCCGGGCTATAATCAGGAATATCTCCAATGAAGATGCCATCGCCAAGTCCACCATTGAGTTGATTGTTGTCTACAGTGGCTGTAATAGAAGTGTCCGCATCATAACTGTGAACTCCTATTCCTTCGGTGTCGCAACCACTTACTATGTTGCCTACAAAAGAAGCCGTCCATGTCCCCGTACCCCATGACTGTTGTAGAACGAGACCTGACTTTCCTTCTGCTCCGCCATTCACTGTGTTGCCAGTTGCCGAGCCACTCATGTCATTGAAGACTATTCCGATTTGGCAATCGTTTATGGTGTTGTAGTTGGCTGAACAGCCAGTGCCACCGTCAAGAAACAAGATTCCAGCACTCCACCAACTTTCGGGTATATAAGCCATATTACTGATAGTGTTGCTGTTAACTGTCGCTATAGCACTGTCCATAATGCAGATGCCGTTCTGGACTTCGTCACCTGAGGGCAGGGGACCTCGACCAGTTATGGTGTTGTAATGTATGTTGACTGTGAGTTTGTCTCCGTGAGCGTTGACGCCGTTCTTGTCGTAGTTTGTGATGTTGCAGTCTTTGACTTCCACAGAAACTGTGTTGACCACGGCAGATAGATAAATGCCATATCCTCGAACAGCAGTGCCACTGACGTCGATTGTCATGTTGGCAATAGTTAGTGCATCTATAAGACCGCCTGTTTCTCGGTAGAAGATTCCAGCAACATAATCTGCGCCTGTTGGCTTAGTTATGACGTTTTCTCCGTCGACAACGAGGTTCTTCACTGTAACGTTGCTGCCGTCAGCAACGTTTGCGATTATAATGCCTGCAATTTGTTTTGTTCCACCCCAGTAACGTCCATCAAGTATCGTTGTGAGCTGAGCGGCAGAAGAAGGCTTGATAACTGGAGTGCTTCCTGTGCCCTGAACAGTTAGGCTCTTATTGATGATTACCTGCTCGTCGTAAGTTCCATCGTGGACTATGATTGTGTCATCTGGGCTTGCTTTGTTTACTGCAGCTTGAATGTTTGTAAAGTCAGCATTGGGACACTGTACTCTGTCATCATCGACTGTCCAAATTGTACCTGAGGAAACTCTAACCTCGTCAATGAGCCCGTTAAAGAATCTTGAGACGCCCAATTCAGGCAGGAAGCACCCGATTCGGAGAGGCGCAGTAGACGCATATATCACGCCTGGTGGATAGGTGGCCACCTTGTCTTTGATCCCATTTATATATATGATCATGTGGGTGCCATTTGATGTAGCTGCGACATGCGTCCAAGTATTTGCAGCTATGTTGGTGTTCGACAATATGTAATAGAAGTTGTACCCATTGTTGCTAAGACCGAAAAGAATCTTGTTATTGTACCCGTATCCGCCTATCCCCAAATAGTATGCGCCATTATAGGGTGGTCCACTATAATTGTATTTTTGAACAATTACTTGCATAGTTGTCACAGTGTAAGGATATATCCATGCTTCCAGTGTTATTTTTCCAGTTATATCTAATGAATTTGAGTCTGGCACATTTACGTAGTCGTTTACACCGTCAAACTCTAAGGCTTTGCCAATTTTTCCGTCTGTCCAAATGACTCCATGAACCGTTCCGTGGTTTCCGTTTCCGCTACTGTCATAAGTCGTAGTGCCGGTTCCCTCGTCAAAATGCCAAATTCCGCCTAAAGCACCGCTTGCGCTTGCCTTTTCAACCATTGCAGGCATAACGATTACAAATAGCATTAGAAGCATTGCTATTGCTACTAGTTTATTTCTAGTTTTCATTTTTCTTTCTCCTCTAAATTTTTTAAACGCAGAAGCTAGTTTACCCTAGCATCTGTGTAAGAATTATATCATTAGTGGCATCGGCTTTTAAATTTTATGAAACTTTGTTCCAGCGATATAAAGGTGCATTTTTGATGCTGTTTTCGCATGAAGAATCTAAAACCTGATTAGGTCTGATCCCCAATCAAATGACACGAAGATGCCGCACACAAAGCTACTGAAGTAGATATAGAATGCTTATCAAAGCTATCTCTTTAGCTACTGTGTATAACCTTAAGCTTCATGCCGAAAAAGGCAGCATTATCTTCAGTTAAACCTCAGCTTTCGCTAACCTTCTTTAACTGTTTTTGATACATCTCAACGATCTCGCTTACTGTTGTCGCATCTTCTGCCGCTTTGTCAAGTCTATAATTTCCTGTGAAGCGTGGAAACCTAATTGCCAATCCGCTTCCCTTTCGGATAGCATCCATAGCGCATGTGTGGATCGGGCTTAATGTTATTTCAGCTCCTAAAATTTCAAGCACCACGACTGGCTCAAACCATGCATCTGCTTCAATCATGGATTGCACACGTGGATGTTTGTGAGCGATTACATGCTTTTGCATCATTTTAGGTAGTTTGGCCAAATCTTCATCTGTAAAGCCTGTTCCGCATTTTGTTACCGTTTCAAAAATGTCTGCGTCAGGATTATATGCAGCTAAAAGTAACGCTCCGTAGGTACCTGCACGTTTACCTCTACCGTGGAAGGCTCCGACGACAACTAAATCAACAGTGTCCGTCATCTCGCTTTTATAATCTCGTTTATATTTTATCCAGAGCCAGCCTCTGGCTCCAGCCTGATAAACAGAATCCTTAGCGATAGATTTGCAGACTAAGCCTTCGCAACCGTTTTCTATAGCTTCTAGAAAGAATTTTTCTAACTCTTTCGCGCTACTTGTGATTAAGTATTTGGCAATGTTCACCCTTTCGCTTTCTTTTATGGCTTCTTCAAGTGCTTTTCGTCTAACTGGGTAGGCTTCTAAAGTAAGATCTTTATCATCAACGTAAAGGGCGTCAAACATGAATAGAGAGACGGGATACTCTTCCATGGCTTTTTGGATTCCGTACTTTCGTCTGCGGTGCATCAACTCTTGGAATGGTCTCATTTCACCAGTGTCAGTGTCTACGGCGACGCATTCAGCTTCTAAGATGGCGTTTTTTGCTTTTACATGTTTTTGGATAAGTCCAATGGCGTCTGGGTATTGACTGGAAATATTTTCCAAACGTCTAGAAAAGAGAACGACTTCATCACCTCTCTTGTGAATTTGTATCCTTTCGCCATCGTATTTGTATTCGGCTATGCATCTTCCGCCAAACTTTTCCAAGATTTCCTCTGGTGAGGATAGCCTTTCGGCTAACATGGGTCTTATAGGTTCACCTACTAAAACTTGAAACTTCTTAATTCCTTTCAATCCTTTTTCAGCCACGGTTTTTGCAACTCTTCCAAGGTCTGAAGAAATGTTGTAAGCTCGCTCTACGAGTTCGCGGGCTTCTTTTCCTCCACCATAGGCTATGGCTAAAGCGTCGAGAACAGTCATGTCAGCTATGCCTAAACGCAAATTTCCAGTAACGGTTCGCATGATGTATTTGGCCTCTTTAGGAGTGGCATCAGCCAAAAGTCCAGCCAAAAGAGCAGTTTTAAGGTCAACCGTGCCAGAACCAGAAGCCCTAGCCATTTTGTCGAAGGTTTCGTAGACTTTTTGAACGGTTAAGGGTTGATGGAAAAATGTTGCTTGTTTTTTGTTGACCATGAAGTTTTGAGCTGTTTCGCCTATGTCTCCGGTTTTCTTTAAATCTTCCTCAATTTCGCTTTCCTTTTTTCCAGAGGCTCTTGCAAGGGCTTTTATTGCAAGTTTCTCGGCGACGCCTATTTCGAGACTAATGAAGTCTGGGTATATTTTACCCTGAGTTAAGTATACAATTTTGTCAATGACGTCTTTCGGTGTATTTTTGAGAAGGTCAACGAGGAGGTCTGTCATTTTCAGTCTTTTAGTTGTGGCTTCGATTTTTTCGTAAGCGTCAGCGATCTTTGCATATGCGTATTCCAATAATTAACCTCACAAATACAATGCGAATGCAAGATATTAAAATTTCAGTTTGTCAAGCCCTGTCAGTAAGTTCGCTTAGATAATAACTACGCATCTTCAGGAAAATCCAACCTAAAAGGTTTCATAATGAACTATTTGATTTATGGGTCTTCTACTTGGTGGCGAAGGAGCCTCAGCCGGATAACCAACAGGAATTATGGTGACTGGTCGTATTCCACTGGGAATTTTTAGGATTTCCCTTGCTTCCTCTTCTCCGAAGGCGCCAATCCAGCATGTGCCCAACCCGAGAGAGTAGGCAACCAAATGAAGGTTCTGTATGGCAGCGGCTGTGTCTTGTATGCAATACAAGGTTTTGCCGCGTATGCCATATCCCTGAGAAGAGCGACTCTCGTTTGCACAAACTACAATTACGACGGATGCTTCTTCAATGAAAGTTGCACCAAGAGCGGCTTCAGCAAGTCTTCTTTTGATCTCTGGTTTTCGGACGATTATGAATTCCCATGGCTGAATGTTTCCGGCAGATGGCGCCCACCGCGCTGCATCAATAAGTTTTTCGATAATTTCTGCTGATACATTTTGGCTTTTAAAGGCTCTTATGCTTCTCCTTCCCTTAATGGCTTCTAAAACATTCATAATTTCACCTTCAACACTCATCCTACAAGTTTTACAGCGCAAAAGCCTTAAGTTTTGTCGTGCCTCATTTCTGTTGGATGATGAGGCAGAGAGTCAATAGAGCTTATCGCAGTGATATGACTCGACGGGCGA